>Ga0181520_10009138_pt1 | contig 13796 bp, 16 predicted proteins | sample PEATcosm2014_Bin_29_FD_132451 | JGI IMG/M metagenome (GOLD analysis project Ga0181520, IMG submission 132451) | Peatland microbial communities from MTU Mesocosm Facility, Houghton, MI, USA - PEATcosm2014_Bin02_30_metaG | ecosystem: Environmental > Terrestrial > Soil > Wetlands > Peat | place... | reverse complement strand
CGTCCGATATTTTACCTACAATTGATTGTATGGTACGTAATTCACGACCCCATTTTGTAACATCAGAGGGGTCCATAGCGGCCTTCATACCACCCTTCATAGTTTTAGCGCGGTCTGTAATCTCCCGCATCAACCTACTATGCCCCTCTATTGCTTTATTCAGCATTAGTTGCTGTCCCTTACTCAACCCCTGACGCTTTCTAAGCTCCTCAAATCCTGCGGTTAATTCTTTTACGTTAGAGACAGCGTTTCCAATGGTTTTAGCATCAACAAGCCCTCCAGTGGCAAGTTTTTTGGAAAGAGCCAATAACTCTGTAAATGAGTCCTTGAAGTCCACTGCATAAGTAACTGCACTACGAACACTAGCCGTAAACTTAGAAAAGTTTTCATCTAATTTACTAACTGAACCAACAGACCGGGTAAACGCCTCCTCCATCTTACTCATATTTTCCGCAAAAACACTTGAGGCATTCTTTAATGTCTCTGCCGCAGTCTTCAAGGTTTCGGCTGTGCTCTGTGGTGGATTAGTGTCAGGCATCTAGTTATTTCAATCCTTCTTTTACAAGTTCCTTGAATTCGTTTTTGTCTTCATCCGTGAGTTCTTTATCCAAAGATTCAGCTACGGTGTCAGTGAGAACACTCCTCGTCGTATCCTCAACTTCCTTCAATGCGGCCTCAAAGAACCGACGCTCAATGTCAGTGACCAAATCAGCTTCTGGAAACCCAGAACGAATACGCTTTTCAATCTTGTCACAGTGAACCATCAAAATTTTCCAGAGCACACCAAGCAATTCTTGACCCCAACCCATCAGGATGTTTCGCAAAACCTGTTGAATATCCTTTTTCTTACCATCGGTTGGATCAACAATAATTCGTTGTGTCGGCGTAAGATCGCGGATGCTGGTACCTTCAATCCAAGTGATCGCACGAGAGAGAATCTCACAACGAATACGTTGTATCCATGTGTACCCTTTATAACCTTCTACGGAGATAAGAGACTCCATCTCCTGTTCTGTTGGAATGTTAGAGATGCGAACCCTGACAGTACGCCCAGAAGCTACAAAGGTAAGAATCTCTTCATTTTCCTCTAATCCAAAACCCTTTAATCCTTTAATCACATCATCCAAGGACTTAGGGGAGTCATCCACTGATGGTTCAACCTCTAGGACAACAACCTCTGGGGTTGCTACCTCGGGTAGTTCTACTTTTTCTGTTGGTGCTACATATACCTCGTCCATAAATCACCTTTAGTGTTAGTTTTGGTTCTACTTGTGAATCTCCCAGTCGGTATTTATGAAATCACTGATACCGTTTCATCTTTTCGGCTGGGTCAAACGTGGTTTCTGTTTTCTCTCGTTTCATGGGCTGGGGAGTAATCCGGCCTCTCTTGAGGTCAAGTTCCCGTTGATGAGCCTCGTTATCTGACTCAACCCACATCGTTTCTGCATTAATTCCAAGCTCACGGTGGGGGATGATTGCCTCTAAATCTCGTTTACGCTTCTCCGCAGCTTCAATTTGTTGTCTTTCGAACTCAGCCATAAGTCGTTCATGCTTATCTCCAGACATCATGCCTTGAAGTTCTTTAAGCATCCCCTCGGGAGTGTCGATGTTCTCTACGTGAGCCCACCCATCATCAGGGTTGGTGTTCGCCTTGAACTTAACAACCCCCTCCCATGGCTCTATGCTATCGGTTGCTAGCTGCCTACTGAGAGCTTTCAGTTCATTTGCTAAGGGGTCTACGCTCTTCCCCGCCAGCGGCCTTACCTGAAGCACGGCGTTCCAGTTGGCGTCCATCCGTGTCTTGGCCTGTTCCCGGTAGACACACAGGGTGGCCCAAAGACGGGCATGTTCCGAGGGGGCTAGAATCTTCATGGTCTCCCCGTCTGGCATCTCAATCACTTTGTTTTCGAAGGAGGTTAGCTGAGTTCCCCTGCCGTGCCATAAATTCTCCGATGTCATCGTGCTGGAAAAGGCGGTCAGATAAGGATAAAGGGAGATGTCATACTCGGTCATTTTTTGAACAAGCTCAATAAGGTTACGAATCTCCAACGCGGTGAACTGTTCTATCTCTTGTTTTTTCAGAGAAGTGGCCAAGGTAAGAACAGATAGGATGAAATCATTAGGTTCATGCATCCACCTAGATAGCCGCCGACGTTCGGTGTTATAAACCCCTCGAACCCAACCAATACGTTGCCCATCCACCACCAAAGGACGTATCCGGGCTCCTAATTCAATCAATTCATCACAATTTTCAGTTACCTGTGTTCGGATAGTTTGAAGGTAAGTACTAGGAACTTTTTGAACCAAACCCTCGTTGATCCTCTGCATCAAATCAATTCCAGAGGGGAGACTCCGGGTGGGAGACTTAGACAACTCTCGAAGCTGACCTTTGGTGGCTGTCATAACGGTTCCTTATCCTCAGTGGCGGGGATGGCTCCTCGATAACCACCATCCCGTTTCTTAGCTCCCTCCAAAATCTTTTGTTCAATCTCCCGAACCTCGGCGAGTTGATGAGAACCAAACTTCGATTCGGCGGCTTTCATCATTCGATCATGGGCTGTGGACTCTTCATTTTCTATCTCCTCAACTCGCTTGGCATAGGTAATAGGTTCAGGAGCTTTATAAAGGCGGGAGGAGGTGAAGCGACGAGAGGCTGGGAATGAGCCCCTCCAAATACGGAACACTCGTTCCACAATAGCAATAGGCACTGCGTCTAACACCCGCAGGGCCTCTTCCACATTTTTGGGTTTTATCCCTGACACTTCCAATAAAGCGTGTGCCAGCATAACACGTTGAGGGTTTGCTTTAGGAGGAAATTTGACTGCAAATTCCTCTCGCCATACTAATTTTCGAAAGACAAATCGGTATTGTAGTAATTTTACTTCGACTTGTTTAATTTGTTGTTCCATACACCCGATGGATGAAAAGCTATTTTTTCCAAAATCACTGGCAAGTTCTCAGCCTACATTTTCTAATACCCACAAACCTAGTATTAGTAATCATTCGGGCACGTACATCCCGGACGTTCCAAACCTGTATGGTAGGCAGTTACCCCATCGCTGCCTACCATCTTTTCAAAATTGAAGATGGGGAGGAAGAATGGGGATGTTAAATATCTACTACAAAATTTCTAGCCCATATCAGGTGAACAATGGATGAAGTTGGTCTATTAGTTAAGGCCCTGATACGGGAGAATCCGCTTGATTTGTTGATTGAAAACCGTAAATACCTTGAGTTTGCCAACATAGTATTAGAGGTTGAACATTCAACAAAAGCCCTTCAAGCTGTGATGGAATATGCCTTCCAAGTTGGAAGATGTCCTGAAAACATTGATTCGGTGATTCACTTTATTCGAGGTAACCGAACCAGCATCCCGGCCTTTGAAAAAACTGAAGGATTTGAAGGACAGCTAAATGATATAGCTGAGGATACCTCTGATAAATCAGAGGCTGGGGCGGCTGGCCTCATTGATCAAATATACCTCAAAGCGTACAACCTACGATTGGCTAACATATATGCCATGGCTTCCCAAATAACAACAGGAGCGGTGGCCAATCCAAACACAAAAGAAAAGGGACCTGCTGCTGCTGAGGAATATGTTCAGGAAGAAAAAGGAAACTTAGTAGTCAAAACCCCCCATGAAGTAGGGGGTGAATTACATGAAAACCTTGACCACATCCAAAACTACATTAATAGTTTCATTCTAGGTGAATCGAAGCGTATCTACACTGGGTTCAGGAAAATAGATGAGATTACTCTTATGGGTAAAGGTCAACGAAATCGTTGGATTGGAATACTTGGATATACCCATCATGGTAAATCACTCCTACTGAGTACCATGCTTTACAATATGGCGTGTCATGGGGCAAATATCCTACTTTGCCCCCGTGAAAGTAGTGTAGATGAAGCATGGATGGGGTTTGTTTGGCTTCATCACAGTAAGGTGTGTCCTAAAAGACCAATTGCAGAACGAGCGGAGTGGATGAGGATTGGCAAACATGTTGGGATGGAAAAATATAACACCATTCAAATGATCGTAAAAGACCTTCGAGAAGGTACCTCCATTCCCGGTAAGATTGTTGTGGAACCCTGTAAGAGTTGGGAGGAAGTAGAAGACAAGCTTCATACAACCAATAAAAAGTATAACTATGATGTACTTGCCATTGATTATTTTGCCCACCTTGATACAGAAGGAGGGAGCAAGAGAGACACTGATATGGATAAATATAAGAAAGCCCTTCGTAAGGCCCAAATGTTATCCATGAATGGTATTCATAATGATCAATCTGGTCTTGTCATCATAACTCCCCTGCAAGCTAACCGTAAAGGATATGAGGAAGCATCCAAACAAGAGGGGGATCGCTATGGAGTCTATGAAAACCTCAATGCAGTCGAGTACTTTACGCAAGCTGCCCATGACATGGATTGTGTTATGTCAGTATGGTATGAGGGAGATGCGTGTAGAGAGGTAACACCAAAACAAGTGCTTCTTCACTGTATGAAGGCACGTGGAAATATGATCTTCCCTGACCATCGGCTGGAAATCCATCCTGATACCGGTCTACTCTCAGACATCACTTCCACAAAAACCATCAAAGAACCCACTACTAATGACCTATCCGATAGTGATGCAGATAAGGTTCTATACACAAAAACCAACTGGAACCCATAAGGAGAAGTATGGCATTTACACCACAAGTACCAAAACTCAGAGAGTCGGGGTTTCTCCGACTTCGTAAAGGTATTTTTGAACACATTCGTAAAGGCACAATGACTGGAATGGATTTTATTGTCTACTGTACCTTACTCAACTATGCAGACTACTCAACTGGAATTGTAAAAACCAATGCTACCTCCCTAGCAGCTACTTGGGGGCACCTAAGTGAGGCCAAAAACAGTAAGGAAAGTGTACAAAACAGCCTCCAAAGGCTACGTAAGAATGGCTACATTATATACCCCAAAGGAGATGGTAAACGAGGGTCTTATCTTGTACTAATTGATAAGTATGAACCCACAGTCGGGGCACTGATAGGTTGGAGTCTAAGTATAAACAAAACCACAGACTTAGCTAACCCCATCTATGACTATATCTCCCCTACCACCTACAGTGAAGCCTATGGTGAGTACTACAGTCGGCTTGCAGTCAAGCAGGCAGTCGATGCCCCAGTCCACAAGGTAGTGGGTACCACGGTGAGTGTGGTAGTCAGCTTGCCTTTAAAAGATATATATAAGATGTTTCTTGATGTCTTCAAGCCATGTTTAGATTTCAAAGAAGATCAAGAAGAAAGAGAAAAGGGAGGAAAGGCCCCACGCCGCATCGCGGCTAAGATAGGAGGAGACTACTAATGGCACGACGATGGCTATCAGGTATTGGTTTTGTAGAAGAGAGCACTTACATTCCTACACTACCTTCACCAGCAACTCGTAGTTATAATGTTTTACCAAACCCAGCAACCTACTCTCCAATTCAAGGAGGAGGAATGTTTACCGTTCCAGATGAAGATGGAGAATTGCCGGTTCCTGTTTCAAGAGGGATTAGTGATATTAGGGATTGGAATGAGAGTCGATTCGGGATTTCAGCCGAACGTCTTCGCAATTGCATCTTGTATCAACTCGACCGTTCGAAGGATAGTTGGTTCCGAGAGAGACTCAGTGTTTCATCTATGAACACTGAGAACTTTGTAAAAAAGCTGGACAGAGATACCCCCTCTGAATGGACTCCAAACACTTATGGGGCTGTCCCCTTTATTCCAGATGATCTTGTTGAGTATCTCATGAAAGGCCCGGGGATTAACGAACCAATTACTGGGTGGACTTCTGCACAAGAAAAATGGGCTGCTATCAAACGTAGTTGGTATGGAATTGGGTGGGAATCCAAACCTGATCCTAGTCTTAATTTCGAGGAGTGGTTTACCTTTTATCAAAACAAAATAATGGGTATTAATCCAGTAAGTGATGATGATGATGAGTAATATGGAACAAAATCCTGTAATTGGTACTTTAGATGAACTCTATCCGGGCTATGCTGAGTTTGAAGCTCTACCCGAAAAGGAGAAACATGAACTTCAAGTAGCTGTGCCTCATGACGCATGGATTTCTCTGTGTAAAGAAACTCGCTATGTTGAGAAACAAAAAACATGGACGCCAAAAGAAAGAGATGAGGTGACTCGTGGACTCATTCCTTGTCCTGCTTGTGTTGGTGGTTGGTATAGGGAGTTTTTCGATGGAGGGGAACTGGAGGTTGGTGACAGGGTTATTCATATTTATGACACCAGAAAAATAGCGTGTGATTGTCAGGGGTGGAAGCATGTATGGAAGATAATGCAGCGAGATTTTGACAGCCACTATCATTATGTCAACTTAGACACCTTGAAGCCCAACCTTCAAAACAAACTTCCTAAGGAGATTCAACAAGTTGAGTTGGATTATATTCGTGAACATAGGAATTCTAATTTTTTCTTTTTAGGCCCGTCGGGAACAGGTAAGAGTACTTTGTCTTTTGCTTTGTTACGCGCAGCTTATGAGCGAGACTTACCCCATTTCTGGAAAGCAGAAACTGTCAACCCATTGGATTTTGAAAAGAAACGTTGGATTTGGAGGAATAATTTCAACACCTTACTGCAAGAATTTAATGAGCATCAGTGGAATCATGAGGCTCCTGAGCCCTCTGTAACTGCGGGTAAGATCGCTGCCGCACGTGAAGCTGGGTATACTCCAGTTCTTATTCTTGAAGAAGTAGATAAGCTGGAGATGAATAAGCACCGCATTAATTTTTTACTCCCCTTGATTGATAAAATCATTGCTGTTAATGGGCAGCTTGTAATGACAACCAACTTGAAACTACATGAATTTATTAAATACTTAACCGCAACGGATGATATGACAGTTACAGCAGAGCCTATTATTCGTCGCTTAACTGAGAATGTGAGGGTAAGAGATTACTTTGAGATGTTGAATTTCCATAGCAAAATAGAAACTCCAATACCACTGAGAAAATAGGCCATAAGAGCCGATACCGTGAATCACGAATTCCCCATTTTTACTGTGAGAAATGAAAATCGTGAAAAATCGCTAGTGAATCAAGTCTGCCAATTTCGAATCCAGTTGCAGCGAGGTTAACATCGCATCGCGGTAAAACACACAGACAAATTAAAAGGAAACACTACGCTGATGTCCATTAAAGCATTGCAAGCTTATACTTTTCATTCGAAATATGCTAGATACAACCCAGAACTGAAACGAAGAGATACATGGTTGGAAGCCAATGACCGTGTACTCAATATGCACCTAAGCCGATACCCGCAAATCACTGAAGAATTGAATTGGGCTTTTGAACAAGCCAAGGCCAAGCGTGTACTGGGGAGCCAGCGGGCCCTCCAGTACGCGGGGGCTCCTGTACTCAAGAAACATGCCCGAGCCTACAACTGTTGTGTATCTTACTGCGACCGTATTCGATTCTTCCAAGAGGCTTTCTGGCTTCTTCTTTGTGGCTGTGGTGTAGGGTTCTCAGTACAACTTCATCATGTTGCTAAGCTACCGGGGTTTCTTAAGTCCCGTGTTAAGGGTCAACCTACTTCCATTGTTGAATTCACCATACCCGACGATATTGAAGGATGGGCAGATGCTTTAGGCATTCTTCTCGCTACCTATTTCTCCCATTCCCAATATTCTGAATGGGCTGGATGTGAGGTTCAATTTAATTATGATCTTATCCGTCCAAAAGGTTCCCCTTTATCCTCAGGTGTAGGGAAAGCCCCCGGCCCTGATCCTTTAAGAAATTCATTGGAAGCTATTCGAAAATTACTAGATCGTTGTTTAACTGATGGACAAACTCTGCTACGTTCGATTGATGTTTATGATCTTGTAATGCACGCTAGTGACGCTGTGTTAAGTGGTGGAGTGCGTCGTTCTGCTACTATTTGCATCTTCTCTCCCGAAGATACACTGATGGCTTTAGCGAAGACTGGAGATTGGCGGTACAGCAACCCACAACGGGCTCGTTCCAATAACTCAGCCATGCTTGTGCGTGAAACTACAACACCTGATGTTTTTCATAAATTGATGGAGTCGGTACATCAATTTGGGGAACCCGGTTTTATATGGGCGGATTCTACTGAAGTGTTATTTAATCCATGCGTCGAAGCCTGTATGTTCCCAGTTGACCTTATCACTAAATTGAGTGGATGGCAGATGTGCAACCTCTGTGAAATTAATGGTAAGAAATGTAAGACCAAGGAAGATTTTGCTATCGCTGCAAGGGCTGCGGCTATCATTGGTACGGCTCAGGCTGGCTACACAGACTTCAATTACCTCGGGGCAACCACGGAGGCCATCGTTAGGCGGGAGGCTCTTCTTGGCGTTTCTATCACTGGTATGATGGATAACCCAGATATTTTGTTTGATCCAGAGATTCAACGAGAAGTTGCTGCTCTTGTGGTGGCAACAAACAAAGAAATTGCTGAGAAAATAGGAATCAATCAGGCAGCACGTTGCACTTTAGTTAAGCCAGCCGGAACTACTTCTTGTATCCTTGGTACATCCAGCGGTATTCATGCTCATCACTCTAAACGGTACATCCGTCGAGTGCAAGCCAATATGTTGGAGGCCCCTTATCAGTTTCTTCAGAGTAAGAATCCTCGCGCAGTTGAAAAAAGCGTATGGAGTGAGAATGGTACTGATGGGGTTATTTCATTTTGTATTGAGACCGCTGAAGGTGCCCGGACACGTAAAGATATGACTGCTGTCAAGTTATTGGAGTATGTACGCTTGACGCAGAATAATTGGGTGGAAGCGGGACGTAACCCAGAGCTTTGCACTCAGCCCTATCTACGGCATAATGTGTCAAATACCATCAATGTAAGACCCGATGAGTGGGATGAGGTTGAAGCATACATTTATGAGCACAGGGCTGATTTTGCAGGTGTTGCATTGTTATCTAGCACAGGGGATTTAGATTACCCCCAAGCTCCTTTTGTTGCTATTCACACCCCAACTGAGATTGTAAAGATGTATGGGGATGGGAGCTTGATGGCTTCTGGGTTGATTGTGGATGGTCTCGCTGCTTTTGATGATAACTTATGGCTTGCTTGTGATTATGCTATGGGTGTCATTGAGTTGGAGGTTCCACAGAGTCTACCTACTTCTTTGCAAACTCCAGAGTCTTATGTGGAAGAACGTGGGGCTCAATTTAAACATCAAGCTCAAAGGGATTGGATTCGTCGCAGCCGCCAGTTCGCCGACCGTTATTTTAACGGGGATGCCAAGTTGATGACTTATTGTTTGAAAGAAGTCCATAACTGGAAGTATTGGTGTGATTTACAACGCGAGTATGTTGATGTGGACTATACCGAGTTGATTGAAGAAGAGGACAACACCAAGATTCAGGACACTGTGGCTTGCGCAGGTGGTGTTTGTGATTTAGCTTTTGAAAAAGCGAGTATTGGATGATTATGTAGGGGGTATTATATGAACGAACCCAACTTTGAAATAGTCAACCCACAGGAATTAAGGGAAGAGCAACTGTTGAGACTTCTTGCTGTGTTCATACAGAGGTTTGGTGGGGAGGTTTTCATCTCCCGCGATGAGTTTGAAATGTTAGAAGGAGTTGAGGTGTTCGCCCAACAAATTACCCCCGAGGATTTACGGCTTCGTCTTTATGATGATTGGGTCGAAGAGCCGGAAACTGTTTAGGAAGTTGGGGTAGTATCTCCCTCGCCATCTCATAGAAATGGGGGAGATATTGAGGACGCCGACTCCATTGACCAAACTCCATGTGCCATACAAACGCTATTAGATTGCCCAATTCTTCCTCATTGAAATGAAGACTGGAACCATACCCAAGTCCAAATCCTTCACGTACAATAACCTCAGCAATTTTCTTGCATTCAGAGTCATATTCATCGCTTGGTGCCCCCATCCTTAAGAGTATGGATGGGTCGTATTTGTCAATGATTGGTTTGACCACGGAGAATACCTCTTGTTCCGCCGCCATTATCTTTTTTTCCCACGCTTTAAACCGGTCGCTGCTCATTTTGGTTCCTCTATCTCAGTTATCACCACTTTATTCAACTCTTTCCCTAAATAATATACTAGGTTAATGAGTTGTTCCATGGTCAAATCCGACCCCGAAATTTGGCGATAGCAGGGAGTATCACAATAATGGCCTAAGCAGCCAATTCTCTGTTTTCGGGGGAAGTAAGCCACTGGACAACGGTCAGGCCCGGCTACACCAAACTCATCTTCCTTATTAAGACATTCATCCCTGCATTTTTCACAAACAAAGAATCCCTTTAGGGTTAGCTTTGCATCGGTCAGTTTTGAGTCTATCACGTTAAGTTTCGTGTCCATAGTGCTCTATTCTACAAAAACAGATTTCCACATGTCAAGCAGGAGATTTTCAGAAAAATTTGACTGAAATCAAAGGACTTATTGACATCCAATTTGGTAAAACCTGTAGTTTCATTGGTTTACGCTATAGTACCATGATATAATAGATACATATGAAGATAACCATAACCAACAAGACTCATTGGCGGTCAGACCATCTCCGGGCATTCATCTCTCGACAGTTGCCCGAAGAGCGGCCTGACTTGTGCAAGCGGGGAGCCCCTGCTTTGCGTGTTGTTGTCGTTTATACCCGAAAGAGGGGAAGCACCTATTCTAGTGGCTGCGCCCATATTAAGAGCAACTGGATGAAGGTACGACTCTCTAAATATACCCCCAATAAGATTGACCTCGCTATGGTGGTTGCCCATGAGCTTGCTCATACACGTGGGATGCGAGATGAGTATATGATGCGGCACTCATCAAAATATGGACGTGTGGGCAACTATAAGGAGCGGTATGCTTGGGCGAACGATCTTCCCCTCGAACAGGTGGAGAAGAAGTCCAAAAAGAAGCCGGTGGATCAGAAGTTGGCCCACGTTAGGGCTATGCTTAAGGCTGCACGGACGCGGGAGAAAAGGGCTACCACACTTCGCAAGAAGTGGGAGGCTAAAGTGAAGTATTACACCAAGAGAATAGGAGGAACGAATGCTAAAACCACGATTTGATGATGCAATGAAGACCCACCTCAAAGTCATTAGTCGGAGCAAACCTGCCTTGAAGTGTCCCAAGCACATCAAGTACAACCCAGCCCATGGTCGGGGGTTCATCACCGGCTCCTGTAAGGGGTGCCTAGCTGCTGCGGACGCCTATGAGGCGTTCATCAACCTTCGACAAGCCGTCGCTGCCTACCTTACCCTGATGGAGCCCTACGAGACCGCTAAGCCCCGGCAAAGGAGGGTTGTGGTACAATAGGAACAGGAGAGATTACATGACGTTTAAGCAGTTTATTGTTGCTAAATGGAATCTTGATTGGTATGGATTTGTTCATTTCTTTTTACCTTTGGTGGGAGTGCTTGGCCTCCTATCGGTGTTATTTATGCTTTTTCAATGGGGTGCAGCCCTCCGCCAAGCCCTCCGCCGCAGGAAAACGACCCGGACTGACCGGTGGAAAACGATACGCGGGAAACTTCCACCCACACGATAAGGCTCCATACATAGGTCTTTATTGGTTGATATGATACAATATATAGGACTTTAGCCGAAGGGAACATTGATACCGCGAACGGTGGCGATATAGGACTTTAGCCGAAGGGAACATTGATACCGCGAACGGCGGTGGCGGCATGACGGAACAGCGGCAACCCCGGCTGACCCACAAAATAAATTAAAAATGGGTGTTGCAAAATTCCAAATACGTAGTACTATATACATGAGGGACAAAATGAACTCGATCAACCCCAACTCGAACGCCATCGTAGCCACCGCAGCAGCGGTCGTTGCCGTGTGCTCTTCCGCCGCTGAAGATTGCGCGGGAGAGGGCGGTACCATGGCCTCGGATGGGTATTGGTAGACATAAGTCAACCGAATCTTTCCAGAGGCCACCCAAAAGGTGGCCTTAAAGTTTTAAGATAGACCGATGCGTCGAGTGGCCAAGACACTTGCCCTACAAGCAAGTAATGATCGTGGGTTCGAGTCCCACTCGGTCTACCAAGTTTTGAGTATTTGATTGTATGATGACACTCGCGGAATATTGCCGCATTATGCAAGTCAAGTATGAGGATGAGCCAAGTTACGAGGTTGTGTTGGCGGCTTCCTATTTAGAAGCCCGAGGATTTAAGTTTTGCGTAGATTTCGGGTTTGAAAATGCTTTGAAGATAGCGGAACGTGAATATTCAAAGCAGGTGTATCAGATGTAAGCGGGTGTAGCTCAGTGGTAGAGTGCTTCCTTGCCAAGGAAGATGTCGAGGGTCCGAATCCCTTCACCCGCTCCAAGATAAGAGTCTCAGTGACTCGGTGATGTGTTGTTATTTGAAAAATTGGGGTCGTAGCTCAACTGGGGGAGCACTCCGCTTGCACCGGAGAGGTTAAGGGTTCGAACCCCTTCGGCTCCACCAATTTCATGTTTTTATATAGACCGTCATGTGCTAGGAAATGTTCCTCTTCATGACAGTTGGAGCATAAGATTTCAAGGTTAGCAATCTTTCCATTTTTTCGATTTCTATCCTTATGATGTACCCGCAAGACGGCAATATAGCGATTGTACCCACATCGGTTGCATTGGGCTGGGTAGTGTTTGAAAGCAGTTTGGCGATACTTTATTTCTGATGTACCATAATGCGTAGGGCGGATTACACTACCCTCCACACTTTGAGCAATGTTTTTACAGGAGCGGGAGCAAAAACGCAAGCCGCTTTTGGATTTCTTAAGGTTGCTTTTGAATTTTCTAAAAACAACCTTGCATTGGGCACAAATTACCTCTACTGATTTTCGCCCCGGTTGGGAGCAGGAGAGTGAACAGAATTTTATTTTGTTGTACTTTGAACCGTAATAAGGTTTTTTGCAGTTTTCGCATTGACGTAAATAAAGTCGGCGTAACCTGCCGTCTTTACCTCGGGAGACAATAGACTCCTCCATAGTGGTTTTCTCTCTTTCGTAATACAGGGATACACTAAGGGATTTGATATTTGACAATTTAGGTATTAGATTGCAATGGCACATGAGATTGGAAGGCTATTGCGAGTAAGTTTGCATCAGACCTCGGACAATCGCGACGTGAGCGCAATACTCACTTCGAGGAAAGTCGGGGCTCCATAGAGCAGTGTATAGGGTAACACCCTAGCATGGCACCTGTTACCATGACGATTAGAGCAACAGAGACGAGTCACACCTTCGGGTGTGGGTGAAACGGGCAATCTCTTCGTGCAGCAACCTCATATAGGCTGAGATGACCTTGCTCAGGTCGCTATAATCAGCGGGTAGGGGGCTTGAGGTAGTTGGTAACAACTACCCTAGATGAATGACTGTCCTAGACAGAATCCCGCTTATCGGCTAACACAGAAATCAACTATTTGCCCCTTATGTATAGGGGTGCAAATAATGCAAAAAGTAGAATGCTGGGTGTGTAGAGGTAAGTTTGAAGTCTACCCTTCTCGATATGACTTGTGTAAGTCCAAGCGATTCTTTTGTACACGGACGTGTAAGGACTTAGCTCAAGTGAAAACACTTGAGGCACGGCTTGAAACAAAGCGGACGTGTAATAGACGGTCGAGAGACCAGCGATATACAGAGCGGCGTATCGTTTTTGACGAGATAAAACTAAAGTCAGGTTGCGTCGATTGTGGGTATAACACGGACGGCGCGTGTTGCTGAAACCGCGATGATTGAGGTTTTTACACAGAAACTCGCGAAAGAGGGAATTGCAAATGAGCAAAATTGAAGAACCACTGGAGAAGGGTTGGCTTGGGAATGTG
>Ga0181520_10009137_pt1 | contig 13799 bp, 14 predicted proteins | sample PEATcosm2014_Bin_29_FD_132451 | JGI IMG/M metagenome (GOLD analysis project Ga0181520, IMG submission 132451) | Peatland microbial communities from MTU Mesocosm Facility, Houghton, MI, USA - PEATcosm2014_Bin02_30_metaG | ecosystem: Environmental > Terrestrial > Soil > Wetlands > Peat | place... | reverse complement strand
CGTCAAGGAGGGCGGCAAATTCAGGGGTGTTGAGGCGCTCCAGGAATGTACCGGGTTCGCGATCCGGGCCGAGATACCGGGTCTCGGGACAGGGCAGGGGCACGACCTCTATCCCGAACTTCCTGCACCGCCCGATGGATCGCGCAAACGCTGCAATATCGGCGGGGCGGGTGATGCCTTTTGCCCTCAGGGAGGGAGATAAAATACAGGGGGAGCAGAGAACGTACATTGATAGGAGAGGTATGCGCACAGAATAATCAATGATTCCGCTCTTTGCCTACAGGGATAACAGCTGCGATCCCCGCAAGTGCACGGTAAAGAAGCTGGAGCGGGCCGGGCATTTGCGTATCGTAAAGACGATCTCGCAGATCCCAAGAAACACTTTGCTTTTAGACCCGACTGCGGAAAAGGCCCTCTCGCCCGAAGACAAAACCGTGAAATCGATCACCGCCCTCGACTGCTCGTGGGAGGTGCTCGACACCGGGGCGGTGAGCTCCTGGAGGATCCGGCGGGCGCTTCCCTTCCTCATGGCGGCAAACCCGGTGAACTTCGGCAAGCCCTGCAAGCTCACCTCTATCGAAGCAATAGCGGCTTCACTCTATATCCTCGGCGAACAGGAGCGGGCTGCGCAGATCCTCGGCTGTGTCAGCTGGGGTGTCAGGTTCCTTGAAGTCAACAAAGAACCGCTGGCGCTGTACGCCACGGCAAAGGACAGCACTGAGGTCGTGAAGTTCCAGGCACTCTTCCTGTGATTTTAGTCCCCCGGATTTTTTGTGTCTCTTTTTGATGCCGGTGCGGACGGGAAATACCGTTTTTGAGCAGCGACAAAATGTCCCCTTTGTACAAAAACAAGCAATCTTTATCTCATCCCGTTCCTACAGATTCGGTATATGATCAAGGTTGCCATCAACGGGTACGGTACCATCGGGAAGCGTGTCGCCGATGCGGTTGCAGCCCAGAAGGACATGAAAGTGATCGGCGTCTCCAAGACCCGCCCGAATGCTGAGGCCTTTATCGCAAAGCAGCGGGGATACCCGCTCTATATCGCGGATCTCTCAAAGAAGGCGGCGTTTGAGAAAGCAGGCCTTACGGTGGCCGGTTCTGTCGAGGACATGTGCAAGACAGCCGATGTTATTGTTGATGCAACCCCGGGGGACATCGGTGTTACCAACAAACCGCTCTATGAGAAGCTCGGGAAAAAGGCACTCTGGCAGGGAGGCGAGGACCACGAGGTTGCCGGGTTCTCCTTCAACTCGTCCTGTAACTTCAAGGATGCCATTGGCCGTCAGTTTATCCGCGTAGTCTCCTGCAACACCACCGGCCTGTGCCGGATCATAAACGAGGTGGACAAGGCTTTTGGCGTCGAGCACGTCCATGCAATCATGGTGCGCAGGGGATCCGACCCCGGTGAGATCAAGAAAGGACCAATTGATGCGGTTGTCCTCGATCCGGTGACGGTCCCGAGCCACCACGGCCCCGATGTCCAGACTGTGCTCCCCCATATCTCGATCACCACGATGGCAATGATTGTTCCGACTACGATGATGCACATGCACGCTGTCCGGATCACAACCAAAAAAGAGGTGAACCGCGAGAAAGTGATCGAGCTTATCAAGAACCACCCGCGCCTAGGCCTTGTCAAGGAATCAGCAGGGATCAAGAGCACTGCTGAACTCAAGGAGTTTGCCATGGATCTCGGCCGGCAGCGTGCCGACCTGTATGAAAACTGTATCTTTGAGGACTCGATCTACGCGAACAAGAACGAGCTCTGTTTTTTCCAGGCCATCCACCAGGAAGCCGATGTTGTTGTCGAGAACGTGGATGCGATCCGCGCAATGACCAGCCTTGAAAAGGACGGTGCAACCTCAATAAAACTCACGAACAACGCCCTGCATTTCGTTCCCATCCAGAATAACCATTAACTCCCTCAATCACCCATTCTTTTTAATGGACGCGTTTGAACGGGCCACGAGGAACGCGGTCGAGATCGTCACCGAAGACGAGCTCCGCGCACTCCTTGCCCGGCCCACCAAGAAAGTGTACGCAGGGTACGAGCCAAGCGGGGAAATCCACCTTGGCCACCTCGTCACTGTCAATAAGCTTGTCGATCTTCAGGCGGCAGGCTTCGAAGTCACAGTCCTCCTCGCCGACCTCCACGCCTTTTTAAACCGGAAAGGAACTCTTGAAAAGGTCGGGGAACTTGCCGAGTATAACCGCCGCTGCTTTGAGGGGCTTGGCCTTAAAAACGTCCGGTATGTCCTTGGTTCCGATCTCCAACTCAACCGTGAGTACGAACTTCTGGTCCACCAGCTCTCCCAGCAGATCACCCTTGCCCGGGCAACCCGGAGCATGGACGAGGTTGGCCGGCAGATGGACCACCCGGCCGTTTCGCAGATGGTGTACCCGATCATGCAGATGGCCGATATCGCGATGCTCGGCGTGGATGCCGCTGTTGGAGGGATCGACCAGCGCAAAATCCACATGCTGGCACGCGAGCATCTCCCGAATTTTAACTATCCCTCCCCAGTCTGCATCCACACGCCTATCCTAAACGGCCTTGACGGGAAGAAGATGTCCTCCTCGCAGGGGAACTATATCTCGGTTGCAGACAGCGAAGACGAGATCAAAAAGAAGTGCCAGAAGGCATTCTGCCCGCCGGAGATCGCGGAGAACCCCGTCCTTCAGATCTTCCAGTACCATATCTTCCCCCGCCTCCCCAAGATCACGATAAAACGGCCGGAGAAGTTTGGCGGCGACCTGACCTTCGCCTCGTACGCGGAGCTCGAGACCGCGTACGCGAACAAGGAGATCCACCCGCTTGACCTCAAGAAAACCTGCGGCGATGGGCTCGTTGAGATCCTTGCCCCAGTGCGCGACTATATCCGCTAAAAGGCGAGAAGATTCCCGGTACGGAATGACCCGGGGGCCGGTTCTTTGTGAAGATCGAAAAGAAGGAGGAAGGATTCGACAAGCGCCTTTCCGAGATGGGGATCCGGATCAAGGACGCAAACACCTTCAAAGTCAGCGAGAACGTCTTTGACGAAGTAACCCTCCTTGCCCTCTACAAGCTGGTCCATAAGAAATGGCTCTCTGCTCTCGGGGGCTCTATCAGCACCGGGAAAGAGGCGAATGTTTTTTTAGCCGATCGGGGGGACGGGGTCGTTGCGATCAAGATCTACCGGATCCAGTCGGCGAACTTTACCACCATGAGCTCCTACATCCAAGGAGACCGCAGGTTTACCAATGTCAAGAAATCGAGAAAGGAACTTGTCTTTGCCTGGACAAAAAAGGAATTTTCAAACCTTGCCCGCGCAAAAGAGGCAGGACTCCCCGTGCCGGAGCCGCTCGTATTTGACCGGAACATCCTTATTATGACATTTTTGGGTGAGAACGAGCGCCCGTACCCCCAGTTGAGAAACGTGGAACTGGAAGACACTGAAGCCGTGTACGCGTCGATCATCGGCATGATCGATACGCTGTACAAAAAAGCGGATCTTGTGCATGGTGACTTAAGCGAGTTCAATATATTGTACCATGACCAACCATATCTCATCGATATGGGGCAGTCGGTCACCCGCGATCACCCGCGTGCCCTCCAGTTCCTGATGCGGGACATCCGCAACATGAACCGGTTTTTCAAAAAGAAGGGCTGCGAAGTAAAAACAGAATACGAGATCTTCAATGCGGTGACCGGCCTTACCGTATCACAGCCATGAAACCCGTATACATCACCTCCGGAAAACAGAGAAGAGCATCAGACGGGATCAAAGGAACGCCGGTGGGAACGGAGAGAGAATTATGATACAGGAATTAAAAATTGCAACAAGCAGGGTAGGCGTCCTGATCGGGAAGGGCGGTTCGACCAAAAAAGAGCTCGAGACGAAGACCCACACAACGATCTCCATCGACAGCAAGGAGGGCCTTGTCAAGATCGAGGCCGCCGAGGAGAACGCAATCCCGCTCCTGCGGGCCGTAGAGATTATAAACGCACTCAATGCCGGTTTCTCCCCCCAGCGCGCTTTTGAAATGATCGAAGACGAGGATCTCCTTCTTGATATCATCGATCTTTCACGGGTAGCGGACAACCCCCGGCAGCTCGACCGGCTCCGGGGCCGGATCATCGGAAAGGACGGACGCGCCCGAGAGCAGATCGAGAACATGACTGACGTTGACATCTCGGTCTTCGGCCACACCGTCGGCCTGATCGGGTACCCCGAGCAGATGAAGATAGCGAGGGCGGCTATCGACATGCTCATCGAGGGTGTCCCCCACGAGAACGTCTTTGCATTCCTCGACAAGAAGAAGAAAGAGGCCAAGCAGGACATGATCAGTTACTATTACTGATCCATTTCCACCTCCCGTCCCCGTTTTTTTTATTTTAGTCCGCCGGAAAGACATTTCCGGTCCGTGCGGTTCCGGCGGGACAGCCCGAATAATGGCAGGCCGCCGGCCGGAGATAAAGGGCAACCCTCAATGCACCGGGCGACAAACGATCAACAGGAAATTCCTTCACAAGGCCCCCGGAGTAAACTACCATGCAGATCCAGGATCTCGCAATACCCGAACCCCTCAGGCAACAGTACCTGGGGCTAGGGATCCGCGAGCTCTATCCTCCGCAGGCAGCTTGTGTCGAGAGAGGCCTCTTGGACGGGAAAAACCTCCTTGTGGCGATCCCGACCGCGAGCGGCAAGACGCTGATTGCAGAAATGGCGATGCATCGCCACATCACTAATGGCGGAAAGTGCCTGTATATTGTTCCCTTAAAGGCCCTCGCTTCGGAAAAATACGAAGAATTCGGGAACAAAGGGGTAAAGATCGGCATCTCTACCGGTGACCTTGACCGGCGCGATGATGCCCTCGGGAAAAACGATATTATTGTTGCAACAAGCGAGAAGGTGGACTCGCTCCTCCGAAACGGCGCCCGCTGGATCCCGGATATCACGCTTGTCGTCATAGACGAGATACACTTAATCGACTCCCCGGACCGGGGGTCAACACTCGAGATGGTGATCGCAAAGATGCAGTCAAAGAACCCGGGCATGCAGCTCATCGGCCTCTCGGCAACGATAGGAAACCCAAAGGTGCTTGCCGGGTGGCTTGACGCGGAACTCGTCACGAGCTCCTGGCGGCCGGTGGACCTCCGGCAGGGCGTCTTCTACGACAACCGGATCCAGTTTGCGGAAGGGATGCGGCCCGTAAAGCAGGTCTCGAAAAACTACGATGACCTCAACCTCTGCCTGGATACCATCGCAGAAGGGGGGCAGTGCCTGGTCTTTGTCTCTTCGCGAAGGAACGCGGAGGCCTTTGCAAAGAGGGCCGCCGGGGCGATCAAAAGTGAAGATGCAGCACTTGCCGCATGCGCCGAACGATTGCTCGAAGGCACACCGACCGAGATGGTAAAGACGCTTGCCGCATGCGTTGCAAAAGGGGCGGCCTTCCACCATGCGGGTCTGAGCCGGAAGGAGCGGTCAATCGTGGAAGAGGCGTTCCGTAAGAACCTGCTCAAGTGCATCTCCTCGACCCCGACGCTCGCCGCCGGCCTCAACCTGCCCGCCCGCCGGGTGATTATCCGGGACTACCTCCGGTTTTCCGCCGGCGAAGGTATGCAGCCGATCCCGGTAAGCGAGTACCGCCAGATGGCAGGAAGGGCCGGCCGGCCCCGTCTCGATCCGTACGGTGAGGCCGTGCTGATAGCAAAAGAAGCCGAGCAGGTGCCGGAGCTCTTTGAGGTCTACATCGAGGCAGAGGCAGAGGATGTTCATTCACGGATTGCAGAACCGACCGCGCTTTACACCCATGTCCTCTCTCTTGTAGCCTCGGGATTTGCCGGAACCCGGGGAGAACTTACCGAATTCATGAACCGCTCGTTCTATGTCCACGAGCATAAGCAGGGCCGGCTTATCCACCGGGCAATCGATGAGGCGCTCCAGTTCCTGATCACGGCAGAGATGGTTGTTGAAGTGGGCGAGCACATCGGGGCAACGGAACTCGGGACCCTTGTCTCCCGGATGTACATCGATCCAAGGAGCGCCTTTGCCATTGTCACAACCCTGCGGGAGCAGGAGAAGTACGCGGATCTCGGCCTTATCCAGCTCATCTGTACCACCCCGGATATGCCGACTCTGTACGCAAAGAATGCCGATCTCCCGGCGCTCTCCCGGATGCTTGAAGTACGGGGGGCAGATATCTGGCTCCCGCCCCCACGGGATGACGACGCAGCCGAGGCCTACTACCGGGCGGTAAAGACCGCAATGCTCCTTTCTGACTGGACCGATGAGCTCTCCGAGGAGAAGATCTGCGAGCGGTACGGCGTGGGGCCCGGGGATGTGTTCGGGATGGTCGAGAGCATCAACTGGCTGCTCCATGCAACAAGTCAGCTGGCCCGGATGTTTGTCCCGAAATTTTACGGGCAGATCGCGGATTGCGAGATCTGCATGAAGAACGGAATACGGCGCGAACTCCTCCCGCTCGTCCGGCTGCGTGGCATCGGACGCGTCCGTGCCCGGCGGCTCTTCAACAACGGCATTACCTCACCGGAAGAATTATCCCGGCACAAAAAAGAGGATTTGGTGAAGATCCTTGGTTCAGGCATTGCTGATCAGGTACTGGAACAACTGCATCCAAGCAAAGACACCGGGAAAAAAGAGCCTCCAAGCGGAGATAAGAATACAAATCCAGGCCAGTCGACTCTGTTTCATTTCGGGTGAGCGATGGACGACATGGAAAGTTCCTGCAAGATCCGGTATGCGGAAGTAACAGTTACAGAGCCAGCTATCCTGCTTGAGGTACTCCGGGCAATTGCCGATAGGGCAGGATCCTGCATTGTCTGCTTTGATGCTGACAAGCTTGCCGGTCAGGTACATGCCAAGGCAGCACTCCGCTTTGCCCGCCGATCTTTGGAGGCCGGGGCGGCAATATCCCACTCCTTCGAGATGGAGGCACTGCTTTATGCTGCCGGAAGCAGGCAGTGCAGCACCGCGGTATCCTTTGGCTTGCACAAAGGTGAAAATCACCTCTATGTCTGCTGCTGCCCGTCTACGGAGGGAATCTGGGATCTACTATCTAATCAATTGCAGTTCCGTGCCGGGCCAAGTGAGGATCTTTCACCGGAGAAAGAGAACCAGCTTATGATTCTCTTTGCGATTTCCCCGGCCGAATGTGCTGCCGCCGGGGAAAACCGTCTCCGGGATCTGGTGCTAGAACGGGTGGCACTTCTCGATGTAAGCAAATGAGGGCTCACCAGTTGTCGAGGCTCATTTTAGGTTAAAAAAGGCAAATTACCGGTTCGCGTGGGAGAGGATATGATCGATCTCCGGCAAAATCAGGGTTTTTGTGGCAAGAGTTACTGCAGCAGTTGAACCAGGAATGCAGAAAATGGCCTTTCCCTGAATGGTGCCGGCAACAGCCCTAGAAAGCATTGAGGATGTCCCGATCTCCTCATAACTTTTCATCCGGAACAGCTCGCCAAATCCATCCATCCTCTTTTCCAGAAGTGGAGAGACTGCCTCAATGGTACAATCATCGTGGGTCAGCCCGGTTCCCCCATCGATAATGACACAATTGCAGGTCCGGATCGCCTGGTACAATTCGGTACGAATTGCTTCGATCTTATCCGGTACGACCGCATAATGCCGGATAAGAATCTTTGCTTCTGTAAGAATGGCCTGAATAGACTTTCCACTGGTATCTGTTTCCTGATTCCGGGAGGTAGAGACTGTGATCACCCCTGCAATAACTGTAACGGGTTGGAGGTGTTCCTGTTTCATGGTATGTATTGATTCTTTTGTTGTTTGCTCATTAATTGAAGCATTGTTCCTGTCTATACAAAATTTTTTTGTCTTTTTTTTATAAAACAGAAGGAACCCCATTATTTCCAGTGGAGATATGAATGTTATCTCATTATGTTGATTCTGATTCGTCTCTGATTTTAATTTAATTCGATTTTTTTTCGAATTGTTTAAATACAATTAAACACATATTAAAGATGGCTATTTTTATTACATATTGAAAATATCTTAAGGTATTTTCTTTCAGATTCCACAAGAAACAAAGGGGTCCCCCATGAAATCAGTTTCTCAGAAGAAACAGAATTGTTTTCCCGCAAATGTGCCTTATTTGGAGGATTATGAAAATTAAAAATAAAAAATGTTCGATTTTGATAATTATGTCTGATTTGGAAAATCTGCGGTTTAAAACATCCTTTCCACAGGAAGCAAAGGGGTTTATAAAAGGAACAAAGTACGTACTTTTTTAATCTCTCCCCACTAAGACTCAGCTCCACGTGTCATTATGCCTGAAACAGAAGATCCTGCAACCGGTTTATTTATAAAATACCTTTCCAATAACCGGATATTCCGGGACCGGGAAGTGCTCCGGCACTCATACCGGCCCCAGATCCTACCCCACCGTCAACCTCAGATTGATACTATTGCCTCCATTCTTGCCCCCTCGCTCAGGAATGAAACCCCATCCAATATTCTTATTTACGGGAAAACGGGGACTGGAAAAACCGCGAGCGTCCGGTACGTCGGCTCGGAGCTTGAGAAGGCCAGCAGTACCATGGGGACCACCTGCAGAATAGTCCATCTCAACTGTGAAGTGATCGATACGCAGTACCGGGTACTTGCGCAGATTGCCAAATGTATCGATGACGTTGATGAGGCTTCCAGCGATAAGGCAAAAATCCACATCCCCATGACCGGGTGGCCAACGGACCAGGTCTATTCAGAACTCAAAAACCAGCTCGATACCGGGGGAGGTGTTCTCGTGATCGTACTTGACGAGATCGACAAGCTGGTAAAAAAGAGCGGGGATGACACGCTCTATAACCTGACCCGGATCAATTCTGACCTGAAGAACTCCAAGGTCAGTATTATCGGGATCTCCAATGATCTCAGTTTTAAGGACTTCCTTGACCCCCGGGTACTCTCCTCCCTTTCGGAAGAAGAGATCGTCTTTCCCCCGTACAATGCCCCCCAGCTAGTGGATATCCTGACCCAGCGTGCTGCAGGAGCGTTCCTTGATGGAGCGATTGCCGATGGTGTGATTCCCCTTTGTTCCGCTCTTGCCGCCCAGGAGCATGGCGACGCCCGCCGAGCCTTGGACCTGCTTCGGATATCCGGTGAACTTGCCGACCGGGACGAATCAAAACAGGTAACTGATGTTCACGTCAAACAAGCGCAGGCAAAGATTGAAACAGACAGCATGATCGAATGCATTGCCACGCTCCCCACCCAGAGCAAGTTGATCCTCTTTTCCATGCTGACGCTGGAGCAGCTGGGCCAGAACATCTTTACAAGCGGGGAGGTATCGCGGGTATACCAGGATATTGCCCCGGAGATCCAGCTGGATATCCTCACTCACCGCAGGATCACCGACCTGATCTCGGAGCTTAACATGCTCGGGGTCATCAATACCCGTGTCGTGAGCAGGGGAAGGTACGGTCGTACAAAAGAGATGTGGTTCGATGCCAATACCGGGAAGATCCGCGAGGTTGTCCTCAAGGATCCCCGGCTTAATGGTCTTAAAGATCTTGATATAAATCAGATGGAAACCAAATGGTTAAAAACGTGGTTCAGGTGACGTGTGATGGATGACAAGGATCTTGAACTCCTCCGGATTCTTGAGGAGAACAGCCGGCTTTCGGCCCAGGAAATTGGATCAATGACCAACCTTATCCCGGCTGAGGTGGAAGCACGGATCCATGCCCTTGAAGAGAGCCGGATCATCCGTAAGTACACCACGGTCATTAACTGGGAAAAGGCAGGAAACGGTGAAGTCTCCGCAATTATTGAGCTTAAAGTGAGCCCTGAGCGGGACTTTGGGTACGACCGGATTGCCGAGAGGCTCTCCCGGTTCCGCCAGGTGCGCACCCTGCGCCTGATCACTGGTACTTACGATCTCCAGCTCATGGTAAGCGGGAAGAATGTGCAGGAGGTTTCGCGTTTTGTCTCCGAGCATGTTGCCCCTATGGACCGGATCCGTGAGACTGCGACACACATTGTCATGAAGTCCTATAAGGAGAACGGCAACACGCTCTTTGAGCAACAGGAAGCCGAACGCCTTCCTTATTCATTCTGAGGTGGCCGGATGCGAAACTTTGTCTCCGACCGCGCCCGGGATATCCCTCCCTCAGGAATACGGAAATTCTTTGACCTTGCCCTCACGATGAGTGATGTCATCTCGCTGGGTGTCGGCGAACCCGATTTCCGGACCCCTTGGAACATTTGCGAAGCCGGCATCTATTCGGTTGAACAGGGTGCAACCTCGTATACCCCTAACCGTGGGCTTCAGACCCTTCGCAGGGCACTTGCCATACACCTCGCAAACCGGTATCAGCTCCGGTACTCCCCGGACGATGAGATGATCATCACCACCGGGGTTTCGGAGGGGCTTGACATCGCCATCCGGGCCATTGTCAACCCCGGCGATGAAGTGCTGATTGCTGAACCCAGCTATGTCTCCTATGCCCCATGCGTAGCCCTTGCCGGCGGGATTCCGGTTCCGATCGAATGCACCGAACAGGATCACTTCCGTCTCAACCCGGATAAGCTTCAGGAAAAGATTACCCCTAAGTCGAAGGCCCTCATCGTCAATTTCCCCAACAATCCGACCGGCGCGATCATGAGAAAGGAGGATCTGGAACCGATTGCCGATATCGTTACTGACCGGGATCTGATGCTTATCAGCGACGAAGTCTACTCGGAGCTCACGTACGAATCCCCCCATGTTGCCGCGGCAACAGTAAAAGACCTCCGGGAACGGACGATCACGCTTAACGGGTTCTCCAAGGCCTATGCAATGACCGGCTGGCGCATCGGCTATCTCTGTGCACCAAAAGAGATCTGCGATGCCGCGCTCAAGATCCACCAGTATGTCATGCTCTGCGCTCCGGCGATGGGGCAGATCGGAGCGCTTGAGGCACTCCGCTCCGCAGAAGATGAGAAGACAAGTATGATCAGCGAGTACCGCCTCCGGCGTAACTCGTTTGTGGCCGGCCTCAACCGGATCGGCCTCTCCTGCCACGTGCCCGAGGGTGCGTTTTATGCCTTCCCCTCGGTTAAAGGTACTGGGCTTTCCGATGTAGAATTTGCAGAACGGTTGCTCCGGGAACAGCGTGTTGCCGTAGTGCCGGGCAGCGTGTTTGGGGCCGGCGGGGAATACCACCTCCGCTGTGCGTATGCAGTCTCACGAGAAGAGCTCACAGAGGCCCTGGGACGGATGGAGTCCTTCATCAACGGTCTCTAAAGCCGCCGTCCCGCCCCGGGTGACCCTGCCCCATACAACGATAAAACATCCCGACGCTCCTTTTCTTCTTCAGGGCAGAATTTATTGCCCAACCCGGCATACACTACATGATATTCCAATGAGCTGTTCAATTATCGTAGGTGGCTTTTTTGGGGATGAGGGGAAGGGCAAGATCGTTGCCCACATCGCACATGCGGATGAACCCGTTATCATCTCCCGCGGTGGTGTAGGCCCCAACGCCGGGCACACAGTGCAGATCGGCGATCATGAATACGGAGTAAGGATGGTACCGTCCGGGTTTGTTTATAAAAAGGCAAAACTCTGTATTGGGAGCGGTGTGCTGGTCGATCCACGGGTCCTCAAACACGAGGTCGAGACGCTGGGCGTCAAGGGCCGTGTTTTCGTAGACAAGCGTTGCGGTATTATCACCGAGGACCACATTGCCCGGGACAAGGGCAGCGCCCACCTCTCAAAGAAGATCGGGAGCACCGGTTCCGGCTGCGGCCCGGCCAATTCCGACCGGGTCATGAGGATTTCGCCGCAGGCAAAGGATGTGCCGGAGCTTAAGGAGTACTTACTGGATGTCCCCAAGGCAATCGATGATGCCTTAAAGGCCGGAAACGAGGTCCTTCTCGAAGGTACACAGGGTTTTGGGATCTCGCTGTATTACGGGACGTACCCGTTTGTGACCAGTAAAGACACCTCGGCCTCACAGATCGCCGCTGACAATGGGGTCGGCCCGACAAAGATCGATGATGTGATTGTGGTCTTCAAGGCCTATCCTACCCGGGTGGGTGAAGGCCCCTTCTCCACCGAGATGTCTGCGGAGAAATCCGATGCCATGGGGATCCAGGAATTTGGAACAGTCACCCACCGCAAGCGCCGCATCGGTGGCTGGGATGGGGAAATGGCCCGGTACTCGGCCATGATCAACGGCTGTACCCAAGCCGCGATCACCGGCATCGACCGGGTAGACAAGGATTGCTTCGGGATTACCGAGTACAGCAAGCTCACCAGGAAGGCACGGGAGTTCCTCAAGACCGCCGAGGATGACATCGGCAGTCCAGTCACCCTCATCTCCACTGGTCCCGAGATGTCCCAGATCATCGATATCAGGAAAGAGTACGCATGAAGCGTTCGCTCATGGATATCCTCTGCTGCCCGGTTTGCAAGGGCGATCTCGCGCTCCGGGTCGATAAGGAAGACCCTCAGGAGATCCTTGAGGGAAACCTGCACTGCGCTGCCTGCAGTGCAGACTATCCGATCACCGGGGGAATCCCCGACCTCCTTCCGCCATCCACGCGATAACGGGTGAGATAATGCTTCCCTCCCTGCCCCTCGGGATTCTCGTTGCTGCGGGTAGTCCTGATGCGGAAGGGGTAACAACCGAGATCAATCTCAACCGGTCGGGCATCAATACAATTGATCTTCCCCGTGAAAATGCCCAGGTCGAATGCGGTGGAGCCCTTAAGGTCCGGTTCAGGAACCGCGGCGCCCCTATTCACATCACCGCAACGACCTCCAATGCCGGGATGTTCACTGATTTTTTCCATGAAAACATGTATGTAATTGACGAGGTGGTGCTGGGTATACCTCTTAGGAAAGAGTGTGCCCCGGGGTTTTTCGATATCGAAATTATTGCCGGCTACGGGGCGATGAAGGCAACAATGCGGGTCGAGGTAATGGTCAGGCCGTCCCGGGAAGAGGAGCAGCGGGAAAAGGAACCTCCCATCCAACCTGAAGCGCACGGCCGCCCCCATCTCCTGATGGTGGCAATGGCGATCGGCCTGATCCTCTACTGCGCATGGTATTACACGAAGATTGAAGTCCTCAACCTTGGTGCATTTATTGCGCTGATTGTCGGCATTCTGTACGTATGGTACCGACAGATCTGATCCTTGCCGGCGCAACCCTTGTCCTTGCGCTTGCGATCGACCGGGCAATCGGCGATCCGCATTCCCCGTACCACCCGGTGGCCCTGCTTGGGCGATTTATCAGCTTGTGGGGACGGCCTTCGCGGTACCCTCCTGTTTTTCAGTGGGCTGCCGGCATCTTTTTCTGGCTGGTAACAGTCTGTTTCTTTGCCCTTCCGTTTTTCCTCTTTGGCCAATATGTCCCGTGGCTCGTGTACCTTATCGGCGCTCCTTTCCTCCTCAAATGCTGTTTTGCATGGCGCTCGCTGGAGGAGCATGCACAAGAGGCCGTCGCAGCGTTGAAGAACGGCATTGATGCCGGCCGGGAACGAGTCGGCCTGATGGTCTCACGTGACACGGCTCTCCTGGATCCCGAGCATATCCGCTCGGCCGCATACGAGTCTGTTGCCGAGAACCTTACCGACAGCATCATCTCGCCGCTCTTTTATTTCTCCTTTCTCTCGCCGTTCGGTATCGGGCTTGCCAGCGCTGCCGGATTTCGGGCGGCAAACACGATGGATGCGATGCTCGGGTACCGGGATGAGCGGGCCCGGATCGGCTGGTGCCCGGCAAGAATGGACGATATTCTCAACTATCTCCCGGCCCGGATTACGACACTGTACCTGCTTGCCTGGTTTG
>Ga0181520_10009136_pt1 | contig 13800 bp, 10 predicted proteins | sample PEATcosm2014_Bin_29_FD_132451 | JGI IMG/M metagenome (GOLD analysis project Ga0181520, IMG submission 132451) | Peatland microbial communities from MTU Mesocosm Facility, Houghton, MI, USA - PEATcosm2014_Bin02_30_metaG | ecosystem: Environmental > Terrestrial > Soil > Wetlands > Peat | place... | reverse complement strand
TGGCGTGATACGGCGTCTCGGCCAGCCTCAGGCCCCGCGTCCAGTGACGCCACCAGGACATCTCGTTCGGTGTCGTGCACGGGGACGACGGCGACGAGGTACCAGCAAGCCGACCCCGCCATGGCACCCAGGCCGAGCATCCTCCAGCTCGCCGTGCCAAGAGCCGAGGCGAAGAGATAGACCGCGACCCCGGGTGCCAGCGCGAAAACAGCGGGGACCCGGCGCCGGGACGAGATCAGCTCGCAGGCCAAGGCGACGAGCCCAGATGCCCATGCCGCCGCCAGCACGAGACCCGGCAGCTCGGGCACTGGAGCCACCTCGAGACGAAAGGCCGTCCACGCCGTGCGCAGGTCGCCTCCAAGGCGGTCCCAGCTACCGAGGCCGGAAAGGAGGGAAAAGAAGGACGACCCGAGCACGATGATCACCGGCACCAGCAGCGCTGCCGCCACACAAGCGGCCCAGATGAGGCGTCGACGCCCGTGCACGGCATGGCGCACCGCGAGCCCTAGGAGATGGACGATGAGGAGGGTCGACAGCGCGGCCGTGAGTTCTCCCGGTCCGCTGAAACAGCGGGCGAGACTCGAGACGGCAACGGCGTCGGTCACCACCAGCGCCAGCCAGGCATTCACCGCGCCGACCCCCGGGCAGCCCTGGCCAGGCGTGCGGGCGCATCGTAGAAGACGTCCGGCTCGTCTCCCCCGCGGCTCCAGGCGGCGGCGAGGGCCCTCTCGAGAGGAAGTGGCACCGTCACCACGCCCCCTCCGGACGGTCTCGCGCGCCCCCCGACCGCGTAGGCGTTCTCGGCGGTGGGTTCGAGACCCACCTGGGTAGGCGAGGCGCCACAAGCGGCCACGAGGACGAGTACTACGGCCCGGTAACGACGGGCGAGTTCGCCGAGGAGACTGGAGTCCGGCGGGGACTCCCCGAAGGCGCCGACGATGACGAGCACCTCGTCGCGCCCTGGTCGTCCCAGGCGGTCGAGAGCCTCCCCGAAGCGCCTGGCCGCCGGCATGGGAGCCGCGCCGACACCGGCCAGAGCGACGAGCGTCTCCAAAAGAGCCTCGTAACCTCGCTGTGCACCCGAATCGAGGCCGCTCGTTGCCACGACGCGGTAATCGCCGGAGACACCGAAGCGGGAAGCGTCGGCGGCGGCCGTCAAGACGCTTGCGGCGACCTCGATCGCTCGGTCGGTCTCCTCCGGTGGGGTCGAGTCCCCGCCGGCCTCGAGCAGAACCGTCGTCGCGACCCGGTCCGGCTCTTCTATGTCTCCGCCGTCACGCACCATGAGCTCGCCCACCCGTGCCGTCGTACGCCAGTGGACCCGGCGAAGGTCGTCACCAGGCGCGTAAGGCCGCAACGACGCGTTGCCGGTCATGAGCCTCTCGGCAAGAGAGTGGTTGATCTCGTCGTCAACGCTAAATGTCCCTCTCGGCAGCACCGTCTCGAGATGCTCGATGCGCGGCAGGACAACGCAGGTGACCGGGCGGCTGGCGGCCAAGGGCCTCCGGACCAGTCCGAGAGGGTCAAAGAGGGCTGCTTGGTAGGCCCCGGCCTCGATCACACCGCGACGCCGGGTGGGAAGTTCGAAGCTCGCCCGCGCCCGCCCGCCCCGGCCAAGACGCGGCACGATGATCCTCGCCGGCTGCTCGACGCCGCCGACTTGCGAGTCGTCTCGGACGAGCACGACGGGGATCGAGAGCGCGCCTCCGTCGCCCGACTCCTCGATCGTCAGCTCGAGGAAGGCCGGCTCACTCACATTCACGACAGTCGGCACGGCACGTGCACCCACCGTCACGGCTCCGTTGGCCGAGCGGACCCAGACAAGTGCCGCCATCACGATGATGAGGGCGGCGACGGCCAGCCCGAACAACTCCGGGACACCGAGGATCCGCCCCGCCAGGCCCGCGACAAGTCCCAGCGCGATGGTCCATCGACCGCGGACTGTGAGCACAGCGGCCGCTATCGCCACCCGGCCTGGTCACCGGGCACGGGCACCTGACCGAGAATCTCGTGCACAAAGGCGTCGACAGAACTCCTGGGGCGTCCGGCGGCCGTGCGCAACTCGAGGCGGTGACCGATGACAGAAGGTGCCATTACCTTGACGTCGTCGGGCGAGACGAACTCCCTGCCCTCGAGAACGGCCCGCGCCCTCGCGGCGCGCTGCAGGGCCAAGGCGGCCCGGGGCGACATCCCGAGCGCAGCAGCCGGGTGCACGCGGGTGGCATGGGCGATCTGCACGATGTAACCGCGGATGAGGCCGGAGGTGTGAACATTGCGGGCCCGAGAGGCGAGCGCGATCACGTCGTCGGGGGTGGCAACTGGCTGCAGGGTCTCTAGCGGCTCGCTCACGCCGTGGGTCTCCAGCAGGGCGATCTCGGACTCGACGTCCGGATAACCGATCTGGATCCTCAGCAGGAAACGGTCGAGCTGGCTGACCGGGAGAGGATAGGTCCCCTCGTGCTCGAGCGGATTCTGGGTGGCTATGACCATGAACGGCTCCGGGAGCCGGTAGGTGATCCCGTCGACGGTGACCTGGCGTTCCTCCATCGCCTCGAGCAAGGCGGACTGAGTCTTCGGTGGGGTCCGGTTGATCTCGTCGCCGAGGACGATATTGGCGAAGATCGGCCCTGGGCGGAACTCGAAGCTCGCTTTTGGGACGTCGAACACGCTCACGCCAGTGACATCCGAGGGCAGCAGGTCGGAGGTGAACTGGACCCGACGGTGCCGACACGAGACCGAGGCCGACAACGCCTTGCCGAGGCTCGTCTTGCCCACGCCGGGCACGTCCTCGACGAGCAGGTGGCCACCGGCGACGAGGCACGTGACCGAAAGCCGGATGGCCTCGTCGTTGCCCTGCACGACACGGGCGATGTTCGCCACCAGACGCTCGAACAAGCTGGCGGCTGCGGACGCGTCCTCAAGGACCGGGTGCTCGCCGACCATCACCTCACCTCCCATGTCGGACCCGATGCGGGTGAGGTCCACGCTCGCCACCTCCGAGCTCTAAAGACGCCGGCGAGCAGATCATTCCAGCACATGGCCTGCCTGCGTGCGCGGGGGTCGCTTGCGTGTCCTCCGGCCCCTTGCTAGCTCAGCCGGCGCCCAGACAGACAAAGGCACATGCGGCCAGTGCCTCTCGGGCCGATGCCTCGTCGGAGGCGAGGTCCGAGAAGGAGAGCGAGGACGAGAGCGCGCCTGCCTGGGCACTAGCGAGGGCACGCGCCGGCCCGTGGCCTTTGGAAAGCTCGCCGTGCAAGGTCATCATCACCGGGGTCACCGCGTCGTCGGGAACTGGTGCGACGCTCGACACGATCGCCTGTGTTCCAAGCGCCAACAAAGCCGAGCTCGTGCCCATGAGCTCGTCGCCGGGGTGCACAGCAAAGCGCCCGGAGTCGCAGGCCGACAGCACCATCCATTGAGGCGGTCGGGTGATGCGCTCGAGGTCGTAGACGGTGAGCGGCCCGTCGCCCAGCTCCAGCGAGGAGAACTGGGGGTTGTCGGCCCGAAAGCTCCCGTGAGCCGCCACGTGGGCAAGACGTCTCCCCTCCAAAGCGCCCACTACCTCGCGTGCCGTGGCGGCCGGGCCTTGCAACATTCGTGCCCTGGGGTAGAACGCGGCACGGATTCGCTCGATTTCCTCGGCTGCTCTAGGGAGATTCGGACCGGCGACGAGAACCGCACCGGCCCCCGCCGTCAGGCGCTTCGCCGGAGGCGTCTCGCCATGACGGGCGTGCCACAACGACGCCGAGGGCGGGACCGTCAAGGTGATGCCCCGCAGCGGCGGCAACAAAGCCCAGGAAAGGGCATGCAGAGGGCCGGTCGGCACCACGACGAGGTCGCGGCCGTCGATCTCACGGGCCAACGGCTCGATGAGAAGGTCGCCGAGACGCCTACAGCACCGTTGGAGAAGGGCGGCCGCTGCCTCGAGGCTCGGCTTGGAGGACCTGCGCAGCGCCAGGCGACCGAGGGCGAATTGCAAACTGAGCCGCTCGCTCTCGGCCTCAGCGGCGGTCCCCAGATGCAGCAGGCGGAACCCTTTCCGGTCGCCTAGCACAGCGTGGAGCCGGCCATCGTGCTCGACGTACTCGACAAGGAGGCGTTCCCCGATCGCTTCGCGTAGCTCGCTCGGCCGGGGAAGTCGCGCCGGGGTGGCGAAGTCGCCTTTGGCACCGCGGCTGCGCTGTCGGATCGCCACCTCGAGCTTTCGCTGCTGGCTCGAGAGCGCCTCCGCCTCGGTGCCTTCGAGCGAAGCGCGCTCGAGTCGCGCGACGGTGTCGCGAAGCGCAGCGAGCAGCCACGCCAGCTTGTCGTCGCCCGGCGGAGTCGCTCTCGGGCTTCCGAGAGCGCCCGCACGCCACTTCTCGGCCCACACCAGCACCTGAAAAGCCGATTTCGACTCGAAGGCGAGATCCAAGCCAAGCTCGGCGAGTCCGGTGACAGACGTCGCGCTACGGACGCGCAGCTCAGTCGCCCCGAGCGTCGCGCGGTGATCGTCGGCGACAGTGAGACCGGCCCGGATCGCCGACAGGGCGCCCGACCGGCTCCCCGCGGCGAGACGGCCCAGAGCCTCACCGTGCCAGGCGCGGACGCGTTGTGCCGCAGGACCCGAGCGCACGCGGGCATCGATGCCCGCTACGAGGGCGCGCGCCGTGGCCGACTCACCCGCCCGGAGGGCGGCGCGCGCACCCAGTAAGCGGCACTCGAGGCTCGGCAGCACCCATCCCTCCTCGTTGAGGACCTGCGCCAGCCTGCCAGCCTCGGCCGCCACCAAGCTCGGCGCCGTGCCGGCGGCCCAGCGGGACTGGGCACCGACGAACCGGGCCAGTCCTGCCCATCGGTCCCGGCCCTGTCGCGTGAGCTGGCGACGCGCTTCACGGGCCGCGAGAGCCGACGCGACGAGATCTTTTTGGGCGAGGGCAACTTGGCTCAGCAGCAATCGGGCTTCGGCGAGGTCGAGCCGGTTCCCGGCCGCTTGGAGAGCGGCGACTCCGGTCTCGATCTGCTCGCGTGCCTCGGGGAGCAACCTCGCAGACAAGAGCAGCTCGGCCCGGTCGATCGAGAGTGCGGGAGGGCAAAGGTCCCGTTCGCCGAAGAAGCGTGCCGCCTGGTCGTAACGGCGCAGGGCGGCGGGCACGTCTCCTCTGAGCGCCGACACGTAGCCGAGGTTGTGCAGCACCTGGGCGGCGGCGATCTCGCTGTCAAGCGCGTGGTAAAGGCGAAGAGCCTTGTTGAGGTCGGTCTCCGCAAGGCCGAGCTCGTTGCGATAAGCGTGAAGGATCCCGCGATTGGAAAGCAGTCGCGCCTCATTGAGGCGGTCTCTTGCCCGCCGCAACAGGGGAAGGGCGCGCCGGCTTTCCTCCAGAGCCTCGTCGAAGCGCCCAGTGCGGATGTGAACGAGGGCATGCTGCATAAGAACCTGCCCGCGCAGCTCTCGAGGGGCTTGCGCGCTCGCGCGCTCCAGCTCCGCGAGCGCGGCCTGAGCTTGCCCACCTTGCAACAGCACGAGGACCAAGCTCAGACGCGCCTCGACTGCGCGGGCGTCGAGACCCCCCGACTCGGCGATGGCGATCGAGCGGCGCAGGTGGCGCCCGGCCGTGCGCAAACGCCCCGTCTCCCGAGCGACGAGGCCGACCGTACGCTCGGCGATCGCGGCGGCCTCGGGCTCGACGCTGTGATCGGAGAGGACTTCGAGCGCGGCCGCCTCTGCCTGCAAGGGGTAGTCGGCGACCGCGGCAAGGGCGCGTTCGGCGGCCTCGAGTGAGTCTTTTGGAGATGGCGCGCTCATCTCGTCGCGCCTTAGGCGGCGCCCCGGGCGAATCTCAGAGCGTGATCCAGCTCGTGGCGACAGAGTTGGCGGTGCGCCCGACGGGGCGGCAGCGGAAGCTCACTGGTCCCGGCGGGAGGGCGCCGAGGTGAAAAAAGCCGAGTTCATCGGTCTCGAGGCCGATGGTGCCACCCCGGTGGCGCACCTCGACTTCGGCCGCCTGCGGTGGCACGACCTGGCCCACCAGCCGCCCGGCCCCGGAGAGCTCCATCTCGAGCTCAAGATCGCGCGCTTTGAACGTCAACTGCCGCGCGCTCGTGGTCGAGGCGCGGACGGCGGCGAACATGTCCGCATCGAGGTCCGAGTCGTAGACGAGGGCGGCTGGCTCGTCGTCGACAGATCGCGGCTCGGAACCCGAGCGCATCGCGTCAGGATCACCCACCGGGCAACGATCGCGCACGCGTCCAAAAGACCCGAGCCGTTTGAAGGCGGCTTCGCGAACAACCTGCGCCGCCTCGGGCCAGTCGGCCGTTGCCGGCGAGGCACCTATGCGGGGAGCTCCGACCGGCTCGTCATCTTGCTTCATAGGAGTTCCCCTCGGTGGTGCCCGTCTTCGCCACAGCACGAGGCGTCAGGTCCGACGTCACCGCACCCCAACTGTAACCACGTCGCGGCCCGAGCTTGAGCGCCCGCCGGGAAAGACCGAGACTGGGGCACATGAGACGCGTGGCCGTCGTCGGCGCCGGCATCGTCGGCTTGGCCGTGGCCCGGCAGCTGCTCTTTTCCCAGCCCGGCTCGAGCGTCGTGCTCATCGAGCGCGAGGCGGCTGTCGGAACACACCAGACCGGCCACAACAGCGGTGTCATCCACTCGGGGCTCTACTACAAGCCCAAAACGCTGAAGGCGGAGCTTTGCGTTTCGGGGGGCAAGCTCTTGAGGAGCTACTGCGCCGCCCACTCCATTCCGATCGAGTCCTGCGGCAAGGTAGTCGTGGCTGTGGACGACTCTGAGCTGTCGAGGCTGGAGGCGCTCTTCGAACGCGGCCTCGAGAACGGTGTCCCGGACCTGCGGCTTCTTGACGGCTCGTCGTTGCGCGAGATCGAGCCACATGTGTCGGGGCTTCGTGCCATCCACTCCCCCAGCACCTCGGTGGTCGACTTCACCGCCGTGGCGGGCGCCTTTGCCACCGAAATCGCCGACGCGGGCGAGATCTGGCTCGGGACGGAGGTGACCTCAGTCGTTTCCCGCGGCACCGGGACCGTCCGCCTTTACCTGGAGGGAAACCGCCCGGGACATCTCGACTGCGACTTCGCGATTGTCTGTGTCGGGCTCCAGTCCGACCGCCTCGCCGTGCGTTCTGGAGGCAACGCCGAGCCGCGCATCGTCCCGTTCCGCGGTTCGTACTACCGCCTGCGGGACCAGTCCCGCCATCTCGTGCGGGGACTCGTCTATCCGGTGCCTGATCCCAGGTACCCCTTTCTCGGGATCCATCTCACCAAGACGGTGAACGATGACGTGCTCGTCGGGCCGAATGCATTTCTCGGCTTCTCGCGCGACGACTACTCGCGCTGGGCCTTCAACCTCCACGACGTACGCGAGACACTTACCTGGCCGGGATTCGCCCGGTTCGCAGGCTCGAACTGGCGCGCGGGTGCCAGGGAGCTCTCCCACGCCATGAGCAGGAGGGGCTTTGCCTCCGCCGTCCGCCGGTACGTCCCAGAGCTCACAGCCCACGACCTGGTGCCGGCCGTTGCCGGCATCCGGGCCCAGGCGATGCGTCGCGACGGGTCGTTGGTCGACGACTTTTGGCTCGAGGCCAGGGACGGCATATTGGATGTCCGCAACGCACCCTCTCCCGCCGCAACAGCCTCGCTCGCCATCGCCGAACACATCTGCCGGCGCGCAGGGCTCAGCTGAGGCGGCCCGCCGCATTTGATACAGCGCAAGGTTGGCGACCGGCGCCGGCTTGACCGCAAGGGATCCCGCTCATCCCCGGTTGTAGCCTCTCATCGTGCGCAAGTTGTTCTTCGCCCTCGGTGCGATCGCCGTCGGCGTCGGGACATCGGCTATCAGCCTGGCCTCGACCGTGAGCACGTCAAGTATCAGCAAACTGGCCTCGAGCACCATGGCCTCATATGCGGGGCGCGCCACGACGTTCACGAAGATGCTCTCGTCACCACCTGGTTCCGCCGCCAGCTTGGACATGAGAGCCGCTCTTCGCCACGGGGCGTCGAAGTCCTCCCTGCACTATGTCAGCACCTCAGTCGGGAGCGGACTTACGACGACGATCACCGGAGATGTCAAGCAGACCTTCGGTACCCAGACGATCGTCGTGTCGTACCAGGGAGCCAAGGTTTCGATGGTGGTCGAGCTCATAGGCCACGAGGCGTATTTCCGAGGGGGCGCCTTGGCTATCGAGGCGCTCATCAATTTGAATCCTGACCAGGCCGCTGCCGCCGCCGGACAGTGGGTCTCGGTCGTGCCGGCCGACACGGCCTACTACGAGAGCACCGCGGCCGCTCTCACTGTCGGCTCGGTGATCTCAGAAATAGCCCTCTCGCCACCCATCACCGGGGCGCGCAACGTCGTCAAGGGAGGACGGGCCGTCCTCGAGATCTCCGGCGCATGGACAGGTGACGGCATCACGGCGAAAGAGCACGCCACGGCCAGCCTCGAGGTGACCAAGGGCAGCAAGTCTCTCCCCGTCGAGTTCGCCGGCGTAGTGCCTGCCAGCTCCAAGACGTCGAGATTCGTCGACAACATGGTGGTGAGCAGATGGGGGGAGGCCGTACACGTGGTCGCTCCGCCGGCGTCGGTGCCCCTTTCGGTGATCCTCAAGAGCACTACGACCACGACCCAGCCGGTCGTGGTCTGAGACAAGGGTCTCGCCGTGCCACCGATCGGTGACTATGCCCTCGTCGGCGGGATCGCCGCTGTTTGCAGCTATTTGCTGACCTTTCCGCTGCGACGACTCGCCACCCGTTTTTCGTTCATCGCCGCGCCGGACGAGCGCAGGGTGCACCAGCTGCCCATCCCCTACGGCGGCGGCCTGGCGATGTTCGTCGCCTTCCTCATAGCGATCATCTTCGCCGACCATGTGACGGACCTTCGCGGTATCTTCCAGGGGTCTTCTGAGCCTTTGGGCGTGGTGCTGGGGGCGGTGGTCATCCTCGGCGTCGGACTGCTCGACGACGCCCGTGAGATCTCCGCCCCCGCCAAGGTGGCAGGCCAGGTACTGGCGGCGATGTGCCTGGTGATCCTTGGGGCCACCATGTTCTGGTTGAAGATCCCCCTCGCCGGCACCGTGGTGCTGTCTTCCGATCTCACTCCGCTCATCACGGCCCTATGGGTGATCGGCATAACCAACGCCATAAACCTCATCGACGGCCTCGACGGTCTGGCGGCCGGCATCGTTGCCATCGCATCGGGCACCCTCGCCGTCTACGGCCTGCGGCTCGTCGAGCTCGGCGCGCTGCAGGCAACAAATCTCGGCCCTCTCATCGCCGTCATCACCTGCGGCATCTGCCTCGGTTTCCTCCCCCACAACTTCAATCCGGCCAGAGTTTTCATGGGAGACGCCGGGGCGCTGTTCCTCGGGCTGATGATGGCCGCCGCCACCATGGAGATCGGAGGGCGCACCGAGGGAGTGAGCGGGCAGACGTACTTTTTCTACGCCCCCTTGTTCCTCCCACTGTTCATCTTGGGGGTGCCGATCGCGGACATGGCCTTTGCCTACGTCCGCCGCGTCGCCAAGGGCACCGGTATCGACACGCCGGACAACGACCACGTGCACCACCGTCTGGTGCGGCTCGGCCACGGTCCCCGCCGTACCGTGGTGATCTTGTGGACCTGGACCGCGGTCCTGTCAGGTTTCGTGCTGTACCCCCTTTTCGCACCCGAGTCCAACGCCATCATCCCCTTCGTCGTACTCGTGCTTGGCCTGTTGCTCTTCACTCTGTTCCGCCCAGGCCTGCACAACGGGCGACACAAGGAGCTGCGGGCCCTCAAAAAGCCGGGGCGCGCAGCGTCACGCGCCGAAAAGAGGGCCGAGACGCGGGCGTTCGTGAGCGCTGCCCCGAGCGTCGCGGCTGTGCCCCGGACGGCGAGCAACGGCGCCGCCCCGGGCGTCGAAACCGAGGCTCGGACCGGGACCGTGCTGGGTAACGGCGCTCCAGCGGCAAACCGCGGCGTACCAAGGATCGTGACCGATCCCGACGAGAGCGGGCCGAGGCCGGAGACCGCCCTCAGCTGAGTCGGTCAGGAATCAAAAATCGAGGTCAGACAGCTCGGGAACCGTCCGTAGGGCCCGCTCGCGAGCCTCGAGCCAGCGTTGCCGATTCACGCGCCGTGCCGGCTCCACGATCTCTCGGGGCTTTAGATCAGCCGATGCCTCTTCGAGGGTCCTCCAGGTGCCGACCCCGACACCTGCCAAATACGCCGCACCGAGCGTTGTCGCCTCGGTCACAGCGGAGACCTCGACCGGACGGGCGATGGCGTTGGCGAGAGCCTGCACGAAAGTCCGGTTCGCACTCATGCCGCCGTCAATGCGAAGGGCGTCAATGGCAAGGCCCGAGTCAGTCTCAGCCGCTTCCAAGAGGTCGGCGCCGCGATGTGCGACCCCCTCAAGCACGGCACGCACGACCTCGGGCCTGCCCGAGCCCCGCGTGAGCCCGAGCAGAGTCCCCCGCGCCCCGTAGTCCCATAAAGGTGTGCCGAGGCCGAGCAGAGCCGGAACGAACCACACACCTCCCGAGTCGGCACACAAAGCCGCCACCTCTTCGGACTCGGCCACTGAAGAGATGACGCCGAGGTCGTCGCGCAGCCACTCGACGCAACTGCCGGCGGACATCATGATCGCCTCAATTCCCCAGGTGTACTTTCCACCTTTGCTCCAGGCGACGATCGGGAAGGTCCCGCCCGGTCCGCGGCGGGGAAAGGCCGGCCGGTGCTCGCCGACGCAAAGGTCGAGCATCCCGCCCGTGCCGAAGGTCGCCTTGGCTAGCCCAGGCCGGACACAGCCCTGGCCGACGAGCGAGGCCTGCTGGTCGCCGGCGAGCCCCGCGATGGGCGGGGCGCCCGGCAGCGCAGTGGCCGGTCCGAGAATCCCGATGGAATCCACCGGCTCGGGAAGGACGCCGTGAGGGATTCTCAACGCCTCAAGCACCGACTCGTCCCACTCGGCGGCGTTGCCGTCAAGAAGGCCCGTAACGGCGAGGTTGCCCCGGTCCGACACGTGCACACCACCTCGCGAGAGCGTCCAGGCTACCCAGGAGTCCACGGTCCCGGCACACAGGTCACGCGAGCGGTCAGGATCGACGATGTCAAGCAGCACCGCCAGCTTCGTGGCGCTCTGATTAGGGGCGAGGCGTATCCCCTGTGTCTGCAGAGCCAGGCAGAAACCAACGGTGCGGAGGTCCTGCCAGCCGATCCCGGGCGCGACCGGCTCGCCGGTGGTCCGGTCCCAAAGCACCGTGGAGGCCCGCTGGCAGCTGATACCCACCGCGTCGACACCGCGGCGCCCCGCCAGCGCAGCAGTAGAGACATCGAGCACCGCCTTTGCGATCTCAGCGGCATCGAACTCCACGAAACCTTGCATCGGCGAAGTCGGCAGCACGTGGCGCTGGTAGACGTCCCCGACCGAGGAGTCGGGCTGCACGACCGCGGCACGCACGCCGCTCGTACCGACATCGACAGCCAAAACGCTCACCGCTCATCTCCTCTCGCCACCGGCTGAGGCCGCCGATTCTCAAGGGCGGCAACGCCACAATATGAGGCTGCGGGGAACAGTTCCTGAACGCCGCCCACCCCCCGGGCGCCGAAGTACCATGCGCCGATGCGCCTGCGGACTCAGCCCGGCGGTGAGCTGCCAAGCGATAACGGCACGGGGGAAGCGTCAACGAATGCACAAGGCGATCTCCTCGCCCGCCGCCGCAGGCTGGTCACCGTCGCCGGACTCATCACATTGGTGCTGTTCGGCGCAGGATTCGTCGCCTACGCGGTGAGCGTCTCAGAGACCGTCCCGAGCTCGAAATATGCCAACCTCGTCGTCTACGCGTCTCCGGCCAAGGCGCCTTCGTTCGATCTTGCCCGCCTAGGCGGCCCGGGCCGCGTGACCTCCGCAGTGATAAGAGGCGGTCCGGCGGTCGTGAACTGGTTCCAATCGACCTGCGTGGCCTGCCAGGCCGAACTCGGGACCTTCGCCGGAGTTGCCGATGAGGAGCGGACGAAGATCCGTTTCCTCGGGATCGACATCAATGATCCTTCGGTCTCGGCAGCCTTGGCCATGGTGCGGCGAGCAAAGGCGGAGTATCCCGTGGCGGAGGCACCCGGCGTAGCGAGCATCGCTCTCGCCACCCGATTCGGCGTCGGTGACCTACCGGACACGGTCTTTGTCAGCCCCGAGGGCAGGATCCTCGGGGAAGTTCTCGGGAAGATCCCCCGCCGCGAGCTCATAGGACTGCTGGACAACCTGGCCGCCGGCCGGTCGCTCAACTCCTGAGGCGGCCGCGCATTTCGCGCGGTACGACCAGGTCAGTGACGGCCCCCATTGTGGTGAAACTCGCTTGCCTTCGCCTGGAGCCTGCGGGCGGTCTGCTCGAGCTTCTCCAGGGCCTCGGCCTTGGCCTGGGCTTTCAGGGCCGCCTTGAGGCTCGCCCTGCCGTCAGAGGCACGTTGACCCGTCCCGACCTGGGCGCAGAGAACGGGTACCTGCGCCTCGTAGAGCTTGGCGCCTTCGCGCAAGAACGTGATGATGCTCTGAAGGTCCGAGACCGAAAAGCGCTGAGCTGACTCCCGCCAGGCGGCGGCAAGGCCGCCGTGCAGCTCGAATATGCGGTCCCTCGCGAGGGGCACGAGCTCGACGAGCACCCGGCGGCGGTCCTCGGCGTCGCGGACCCGGCGGACGAAGCCACCACGCTCGAGACGGTCGAGCAAGAACGTGACCGCGCCGCTGCTCAACCCGGCAACCTCGGCCAGAGCACCCGCGGTCATGGTGCCGTACTGGTCGAGCAGGTCGACGCAACGTACGTCGGTAGGGTTGAGGCCGAGGACGTTCCCGAGGGCCTCGTCGAAGGCGTCCGAGGCCGAGAGAAAGGCCCGCAGCGCCTGGGGCAGCTCCTCCAAAATTCGCTTGCGATCCTCTTTGCCCATGATCTACCTTAGCAGCTAAGATATCCTGCAGCTAAATAATACAGCTTCTTAGCTTTCACTCGCGAACTGTCGGACAGGCACTGCAAGGAGACCCGGATGACCCCAGCCATCCAACTTGAGGACCTGCGTAAGAGCTTCGGCAGCACGGTGCGGGCCCTGGACGGAGTCAGCTTCGAGGTCGAGGCCGGCACGATCTTCGGGCTCCTCGGTCCCAACGGAGCCGGCAAGACCACGGTCATCCGGATCCTCACGACCGTTCTCGGTGCCGACAGCGGCCGGGCACTCGTCCTCGGGCACGACGTCAGGACCGAGCCCGAGAAAGTGCGCACGCTCATAGGACTGGCCGGTCAGTTCGCCGCGGTCGACGAGAACCTCACCGGTGCGGAGAACATTTGGATGATCGGAAGGCTCAACCACATGTCCAAAGCACCTCTGAAAGAGCGCGCCTCGTCCCTTCTCGAGCAGTTCGGCCTAACCGAGGCGGCGAACCGTCCGACAAAGACGTACTCCGGGGGAATGCGCAGGCGACTGGACGTCGCGGCCTCACTCGTGGCCCATCCGCGAGTGCTCTTCTTGGACGAGCCGACAACGGGACTCGACCCGGCGAGCCGCGCCGACGTCTGGGCCATGATCGAGGGCTTCGCTGCCGAGGGAACGACCGTGCTCCTCACCACTCAGTACCTCGAGGAGGCAGACAGGCTCGCCGAGCAGCTCGTCGTGATCGACCACGGCCATGTGATCGCCGAGGGAACGCCAGCAACCTTGAAAGCAAGTATGGGCGCGACTGTCCTCGACCTCGGCCTCGCTGACGAGAACGCCGCGATACGGGCGGGAGAGCTGTTGAAGACGGTGAACGAGAAGCCCCCCGTCGTTCTCGGCCGGACGGT
>Ga0181520_10009135_pt1 | contig 13801 bp, 12 predicted proteins | sample PEATcosm2014_Bin_29_FD_132451 | JGI IMG/M metagenome (GOLD analysis project Ga0181520, IMG submission 132451) | Peatland microbial communities from MTU Mesocosm Facility, Houghton, MI, USA - PEATcosm2014_Bin02_30_metaG | ecosystem: Environmental > Terrestrial > Soil > Wetlands > Peat | place... | reverse complement strand
GTTTTCGGAGGCTTGATCGGCGGCGCGCTGGCCGGCCTCTTCGTCCACTTTGCCATTCTCTAGACTTTTCCTTTTTCAGACCAAAAGAAAAGAGCGCGCAGCCATCCAGCCGCGCGCTTTTTTCTGCTCTGCCACCGGCTACTTCACAATCACCTGCGCGTAGTGCCCATCCTTCCACCGAAACGAGGTCGAAGGATAGATGTGGTAGTGCTCCCTGGTCACGCGAACACCGGGATGCGCGCCCTCCGCGCCCAACGCCAGTTCGCGGCCGGTCTCTTCCAGCAGCTCAACGTATCCCGTCTCCGCGCGCTCAAAGATCCAGAACGCGGTCTCATACTCGTCGTAGAGGGGACGCTCCGCCTCCACCACCAACAGAACAACTCCGCCTTCGGTGCGGACCGCCGCGGCCGTGAACCAAGCATCGGGCAGCTTACCGGCGCCGAGCCCGGCCTTGGCCAGCTCTGCCTGCACCAGCGGATTCTTTTCGAGCACCGCCTTCATCTCCGGCGGCAACGGCACAGGGTATTTCATCGTAGCTTCAGAAGAATAGAAGATCCTCTGCTCCGCAACCTCAACCTGCTGCGCCCACAGTCCAGCGGCAAGGCTCATTGCCGCGCACAACACCACGCCTTCGATCATCCTGCGCATGGTCCTTCTCCTTATCCAAAGCGAGTGACAGAATCCGCTCGCTGCTGCGCGCACTCCTCTTACTCCAGCTACTCGTAGAGCGATGCCACCACCGCCATGGCCGCAATAGCCGCCGTCTCCGCACGCAGAATGCGCGCGCCCAGCGTGACCGCGCGCCAGCCGTTGGCCGCAAACAGAGTCTCTTCAGCGGCCGACCATCCACCCTCCGGACCAATGGCAATCTCCAGCGCGGGCAGCTCAGCGCCGCCGCTCTCCATCGCCTCCTCAACAGCCTGGCGCAGTGTGGTGGCGTGCTCCTGCTCGGCCAGCACAATGCGCACACACTGGGCCGGCGCCTTGATGCGATCCGCGAGCTTGCCCGGCGCGGCCACCTCCGGCACGTCCGAGCGGCGCGACTGCTGCGCGGCCTCATGCACAATTCGCCGCCAACGCTCCACGCGTTTTTCCGCGGCCTGCGCCAGATGCTTTTCGGTGCGCTGCGCAAGCAGCGGCCGCACCGTGGCCATGCCCAACTCAGTCGCTTTTTCCAGCGCCCACTCCATGCGATCGAACTTGAACACCGACAAGGCCAGCGTGACCGGCAGCGCCGGAGCGGCCGCCACTTCCTCACCCAGCGCAAAGCGAACCTCATCGGCCATCACCTCAGTGATGCGGCTGCGAAAGACGCGCCCACCGGCCACCACATCGGCCTCCACGCCGACCTGTGCGCGCAGCACGCGTCCCAGGTGTGCTGCCTGCGCGCCGGCCAGCACCGCGGTGGCCTCATCCCATCGTTCGGCTATCCACCGACGTCGTGTCATCGCATTTCTCCTCGCGCATCATCTCTTGCTTCTTCGCCCGCTCATGCTGCCCGCGGAACAAGCGAGTCTATTCCCTTGTTCCCTGCTTCTCCACCTTACCCCAAACACACTGAGGGGGACGCTTTGAGCGTCCCCCATCGGAGTGTTGCCTTTTCGTTGGACGATGACTATGCCTCAGCTGGCGCCGCAGGTGCCTTCTTGGCAACGGCCTTCTTCGCCGCTGTCTTCTTGGCGGCCTTCTTCGCCGGTGCCTTCTTGGCTACAACCTTCTTCACCGCTGCCTTCTTGGCAACAGCCTTCTTCGCCGGAGCCTTCTTGGCAACAGCCTTCTTCGCCGGTGCCTTCTTTGCTACAGCCTTCTTGGCCACGGCCTTCTTCGCCGCAACCTTCTTCACGGCCTTCTTCGCCGCTGCCTTCTTGGCTGCCTTCTTTGCAGTTGCCATTTGCCTATTCTCCCTTTCGATGCTTACATCGAGTCTGCAACGATTAGACTGCAGATGAAAAATGTATAGAATTGTGTTTCATTTATGTCAAGAAAAAAACGCGGCCACGTTACAAAAATCGTCAATGAATCTTTTGCGTTTCTTCCCGCGCATCGCGCGCGCTGGTTCCAACTGCATCCATCGTCGTCATCAGGCGCTTGTTTCCGCGCTCCTCAAGGCATGAGCAGCAGTCGCAAAAGCCCAGTATTCATGCACCTTTCAGCACGCAATGCGATTCAGCGCCAACCCCGCCAAGCTGGTTTCCTTGTAGCGCGATTGCATATCCATCCCGGTCAGGTACATGGTGCGCATCACCTGATCCAAACTCACCTTGTGCTCCGCGCCTTCGTTCATGGCCATGCGCGCCGCATGCACCGCCTTGGCCGCGCCCATGGCGTTGCGCTCAATGCAGGGGATCTGCACCAGGCCCGCAATCGGATCGCAGGTCATGCCCAGGTTGTGTTCCATGGCCACTTCAGCGGCGTGCTCAATCTCGCCATTGCTGCCGCCCAAGGCCGCCACCAATCCCGCCGCGGCCATGGAACAGGCCACGCCCACCTCACCCTGGCAGCCCACCTCCGCGCCAGAGATCGATGCGTTCTCCTTATAGAGAATTCCGATCGCCGCCGATACCAGAAAGAAGCGCAGGATGCCCTCGTCATCGGCTTCCGGAATAAACCGCTCGTAGTAGTGCGCCACGGCGGGCACCACACCGGCGGCTCCATTGGTAGGCGCGGTCACCACGCGGCCACCCGCGGCGTTCTCTTCATTCACGGCCATGGCCCACACGCTCAACCAATCCAAAGGCCACAACGGATCGGCGATCCGCTCATCGTTCTCGCGCCCGCGCAATCGCTCCGCCAGCCTCCTGGCGCGGCGCCGCACATTCAGCCCGCCGGGCAACACACCTTCAGCCACCATGCCGCGCTCAACGCACGCGCGCATCGTCTGCCAGATGCGATCCACGCCCTCGCGCACCCACGCCAACGGCTCGTCGCCACGCTGGCAGCGCGCAAGCGCGCACTCGTTTTCCAGCATCAGTTGTGCAATGGTCAACTCGTTGGCCTCGGCCACGCGCAACAGCTCCGCCGCGCTTGAAAACGGAAACGGCACCTCGCTGGGTGCCCCTGGTCTCTCGCTTTGGGGGACCCGGGAATGAACTTCTCTACCCTCGCATCGATCCCCGGCCGCGCCGTCTTCGGTGATAAAGCCGCCACCAATCGAGAAGTAAGTGCGCTCCTCTAAAACCGCACCGGCCGCATCGCGCGCGCGCAGCCTCATGCCGTTGGGATGCGTGCCCACGGCTCCGGGCGGCGTCATCGCGTCGGGACACCAGTGCAGGTCGCGCGCCTCCACAAACTCAACGGCGCGCTTGCCGTCCAGATGGATGCAGCAGTTGGCGCGAATGGCTTCCACGGTTGGCCCCATCGCCGCCGGATCCACCGTGGCCGGCTCCGATCCGCTCAGTCCCAGCAACACCGCGCGATCCGTGGCGTGCCCGCGCCCGGTGAGCGCGAGTGAGCCATACAGCTCCACCTCCACCCGCGCCACGCGGTGCAACACGCCGCCCGTTTCAAGCCCAAGCCCGCGCGCAAACCGGCAGGCGGCGCGCATGGGCCCCATGGTGTGCGAACTCGATGGCCCCACGCCTATCTTGTACAGATCAAAAAGACTCGTCGTCACAGATGGGATTGTACGCGGAGCAGAGTCAGTTGAGGCGTGCCCAGATGATCAAAAAGAAGAACGCCAGTAAACAGACAGTTCCAAAAATGTTCCGGCAGATGGAGTGGACCCGCGAACGCAGCAGGTCGCGATAATAGAAGCGGTCCGGGTGCGCTGGATCGTAGCGGATGGAAACCGTCTCGCCGTCGATCAACTGAAAGAGCGGACTGGCTTCCTCTACTTCAAAGGATGCGTACTGCTTCTCGCCCTTGGAGTCGGTCCAGCAGATCACATCGCCCGCATCATAGGTGTAGCCCATGATTTCGCCGCTTCGGTTGGCGTACGGTGTGGCAGCAACGTCGGATCTTTCAATCGCCGCCCGGGTTTGAATCCACTTGTCGTAGCCGCGCAGTTGTTCCCAGCATTCGAGCAACATAATAGATCCAGTTTGCCACAGGATTTCAGAGCGCATCATCCAAAGTTCTCGCACTGCCCGCGGCCACCTGCGGTGCGGCCAGACGCGCTTGGCGGCATTGCATGCAGCAGACGCGCTTCGCGCAGGGCGTTGGCCGGGTAGGAGCCCAAAGTGCAAAAGCAGATCTTCGACTCACCAGCACCTGCGGTGCGGCAGGCGCGCTTCGCGGCCCATTGATCCGGCAACCAAATACTGCTCCGGTGCCCCATCCATTCCCGCGTCTTTTGCGGAAATGGGTGGGAATAAGATGCCACTCTTCAATTGCCGGATCTATAGGTGTGCAGCTTCCTGGGCCCTGGCTTCGCACATGAACGAAGTTCGAAAGTGCAAAAGCAGATCCTTCGACTCACCAGCACCAGGCTGAGGAGTACGCCTGGGGCCCCGTTCGCAAAGATGGCAGTTTCGAAAGGGAAAGCGCGACGACGGGCGGGACAGATGCAACGCAGTTCGCGATTACGGCATCGATCCCTGATCCCTGCGAGAGTTTTTTCATTCTCGGAATCGGAGCAGACCAGAAGTTCCACGCAACAGCAGGCCGAAAGGCCTGGGCGACAGCCACCTAGTCACCCAGCGCCCAGCACCCAGTCCCGAGTCCCTGCTTTTCTGCTACACTCGCAGCCAAGAGCAGCACCATGCTTTTCAAGACCTTCTCCGCCGCCGTCTACGGGATCGATGCCAACCTCATCGACGTTGAAGTCGATTGGAGTGGCGCTGCCGCCGACAAGGACATCTTCCACACCGTCGGTCTGCCTGATGCCGCCGTGCGCGAGAGCCGCGACCGCGTCCGTTCCGCCATCAAGAACTCCGGCTACCTGATCCCGCCCACCATCCTCACCATCAATCTGGCCCCCGCCGATTTGAAGAAGGAGGGCTCGGGCTTCGATCTACCCATCGCCATCGGCATCCTCGGCGCCTACGGTTCGCTGCGCCGCGACAACCTGAGCGAGTTCCTCTTTGCCGGTGAGCTTTCGCTCGATGGCACCGTACGCCCCATCCCCGGCATGTTGCCCATTGCCGTGCTGGCGCGCCAGAAGGGCATTGCCAACCTGGTGGTTCCCCTGGCCAACGCCCGCGAGGCCGCCGTGGTGGAAGGCGTGAACGTTTATCCGGTCAGTTCCCTGCTGGACGTGATCGAGCTGATCAATACCTCTGTAGTTGGCCACCTCCAGCGCGAGCCCTTCGTCATTGACTCCACGCGCCTGCTCAGTGAGCTGCAACACTTTCCCGCCGACTTCTCCGACGTGCGCGGCCAGCAGACCGCCAAGCGCGCTCTGGAAGTGGCCGCCGCCGGCAGCCACAACATTCTCATGATCGGCCCGCCCGGCTCCGGCAAAACCATGCTGGCCAAGCGCCTGCCCTCCATCCTGGCCCCGCTCACCTTTGAAGAGGCGCTGGAGACCACCAAGATCCACTCTGTGGCCGGCGTGCTTGACCCCTCGGAAGGCTTGGTCACGCACCGGCCCTTCCGCTCCCCGCACCACACCATCAGCGACGCGGGCCTGATCGGCGGCGGCATCATTCCCCGCCCCGGCGAAGTCTCCTTGGCGCACAACGGCCTGCTCTTCCTCGACGAACTGCCGGAGTTTCCGCGCAACGTGCTGGAGGTCCTGCGCCAGCCGCTCGAGGACCACACCGTGACCATCGCGCGCGCCTCCATGAGCCTGAACTTCCCCGCCCGCTTCATGCTGGCCGCGGCCATGAATCCCTGCCCCTGCGGCTACTTCAACGACAAGAGCCACCAATGCATGTGTACCCCGCCCCTGATCCAGCGCTACGTGGCCAAGATCTCCGGCCCGCTGCTGGACCGCATCGACATCCATATTGAAGTGCCCGCCGTACCGTATAAGGAGCTGCGCGGCTCAGCCGCTGCCGAGGGCTCCGCCGAGATTCGCGCCCGCGTGATGGCCGCCCGCCAGCGCCAACAAGCCCGCTTCCGCCTGCGTGGCGAAAAAATCTACTCCAACGCCCAGATGACCACCCGCCAGATTCGCACCTACTGCGAGCTGGGCCCCGATGCCGAGCGCCTGCTGGAGCGCGCCATGCAGCAGCAGGGCCTGACCGCCCGCGCCCACGACCGCATCTTGAAGGTAGCCCGCACCATCGCCGACCTGGAAGGTGCGGAGCGGCTCACCGTGCCGCACCTGGCCGAGGCCATCCAGTACCGCACCCTGGACCGCAGCTACTGGGCTTGAGTCCGGCATTACTTTCGTACATTAAGTAATTTCTAATCCACGCCGATGAGTTTATTGGAGAGAGCTAATATAACTCGTCTCCCCTCCTTGAGATCGGAGCTTACTGCCATGGATTCTACCCTTACCTCTTCCCGCGACATCCTTCTCTACGGTTTGCCCCTGGTTGTCATGCTGGTGGCTTCCATGTTCAAGGTCGACGAACTGTTTGGCGCCCCCAAGAACAAGGCGCCCCGCCCCCGTCCTGCCCAGGGCTACAACTCCGTCCATTCGCCCATGATGAGCGATCCCGACGGCCGCCCCTGGTAGAGCCAGGCTCCCCAACTCCGCGCAACAAAGAACGGCCAGCCCCGCTCCGGGCTGGCTGTTCTCTTTTTTCGTCCCCTCAATCCCTTGCCCCATCAGGCACAGCGGGAGCCAAACGCCACCGGTCCCAACTCCATCCCTCGTGTGCCTGCAGCGGTTGGCTTCCCGGTCTGCAGCTGCACCTCGCTCTGCGCCGGAAACCCAAGCCCCGGAACCTCCAGCCTCTGCCCCTTTTCCCGATCATTGAACAGCGTATCCAGTAGGTTGCTCAGCAACGAAGGCTTGCCCAGCCGGTCGAGGCACTCGCTGAATCGCAGCCCGGCCGACACCGTCTTCCATTCCGCCGGAAGTTGCTCGGCGCGCCGCCGCAGCTGGTCGCAATCCAGGGCCGCAACCCGGCCCAGCAACTGGTTCTTCAGTGCCGCCGTCGGTGCCGGGTAAAGCCGTGGGTCCAGAAACCGCGACGCCTGGAAGCGCGGCTCACGGTTCCCGCCAGGCCCGCCAAACATCTGTCCATGATCAATGAACACGACCTGCAATCTACGGCTGCAACTCTCCACAAACAGCGCCTGCCGGTGGTCGGCGTGCTGCGCGCACACATCCATCAGCCACGCCAGCCAGAAATCCTCTCCATGTTCCACCCGCGACAAGCTGGAGCCGGGCAAAATCTGCATCACGCGCTCCCCACTGGCCTGAATGTACCAGGAGGCGAAGGCCAACCCGGGCTGCAAAGCTCCATCCTGCGGCCAGCAGGCGCGATAGCTGGCCAAAAACGCCTCCGTGACCTCCACCTCTGTCCAGCCAGGAACCGCAAGCCGGGCCGCGGCATACAGCTCGGACCCCATGGCTTCGTTGAACAACAGATTTGGCTCCCTCGGATTGCCGCCAAATTTGACCACCGCCATCTGCCCATCGGAGGTTTGCGCCAAAATCGGCCGCGTCGCACCCCGCAATCTTCCCAAAAAACGGGTCAGAATCAATGCACTCTTCGCCACGGTTCCTCCGCTATGCCAAGAGGGAAGCTCGTAGCCAGAGGTCCGTAAGCGAAACCGGAGATCCAACAAATGAGGGCCCAGTTTGGCCTCAACACGTGTGAGGGCCAGACAATACTGCGATTTCAAACCAGCCTGTGAAACATCTGGGGGATTCAGAGTTCCTGAAATCCAACATGCGCACCGAATTTTCCTAGAAACTAGCACCCAGCTCGTTTTTGAGTCAACAGATGAAAAAACACCGTACACGAAAAAGAGTTACCTTTATTCCCCACAGCGGTTCTACCCTCCGCTCTCCGTTTCCGGGAATCCGCTCTTCAAAACCAGCAGTGGCTCCGGGCCCGCTTGCGAACCTTGGGTTCATCTTATTGATTTTTAAAATATTTACGCGCATGATGTTTTTCAGAATTGCGGGCTGCGATCGCGCCTTGCCGGGGCGTAATGGGGTAATCACTTTGCAAAACAGTACTCTACATTGAAGGAATTTTCCCGAAACAGGAAGACCCCAATCCCCCTCTTCAGATTTCTTTCGTAAAAAATCGTTGACCTCACACCCCCACCGGTTTACATTCAGGCTAGCCATCCATAAAGGGCAGCTTGCTCTGCGTGATCAAACAGGCCCCTTAAGTCACTCCCGCATCAGTTTTGAGTTCAACTCTTGGTTGATGCCCCGGCGCGTACTTCCTCCGTTTTGGGAAGGTTGCGCCAAGCCGGTAAAAATGGTGGCGACCTCTTTCACTTTGTCCGCCGGCGCGCTTCGCAGTATGCGAAACTGCGTCATGAATTTGAACTTTGCGCGCTCTCTGTGCGTCTAAACTCTTGAACCACCCGGCAGACGCCCCGTTCGTCCCGCGTCTTGCCTTTGCACCAGCGGCGCCATGGAGTCCCGACTGGACTGCATCCTCAAGGAGACACTGTAATGCGTTCCGACTTAGTCTTTGGGGCACTCTCTCATGTGTCCAATCGCTATCAGCTCTGCCAGCTGGCTTCCAAGGCCACCCGCAAGCTGCACAAGCCCACCACCCGGCTGCAGGACACCACCAACGAAGTCCTCTCCCGGTTCCACTCCCACAATCCCGTCGCCGCCGAGTCCATCATCCTTGCCGCCGACGAGCAGACTGAGGAACGGCGTCGCGCTGCATAGCGCGCCGCCCGCCTACCCAACCTTCCATCTTCCAGCTCGTAAAGCTTTACGGTTGTTGGCTCCACCGGCACTCCGCACCTTCGTCCTTGGCTCCCGCAGAATGCCGGATTCTTCCTCAAGCTCACTAGCTTCCATCTTTATTCTTCCCTCCGCCGGAGTAATCTCCCCCCAACATCCCCGCACTACATCCCGCCTCGCAGGTGAACATGACTATCGCTGAACTGAAAGAAAAGAACATTACCGAACTGAGCCGCATTGCGCGCTCGCTTGAAGTACCCGGCACCAGCGGCCTTCGCAAACAGGATCTGATCTTCAAGATTCTCCAGGCCCAGAGTGAAAAGGAAGGCCATATCTTTGCCGAGGGCGTCCTCGAGATCCTTCCCGACGGCTACGGCTTCCTCCGCTCCACCGATTACAACTACCTGCCCGGCCCCGACGATATCTACGTCTCTCCCTCGCAGATCCGCAAGTTCGACCTCAAGACCGGCGACTCCATCTCGGGCAACGTCCGCCCACCCCATGAAGGGGAGAAGTACTTCGCCCTGGTCAAGATTGAGGCCATCAATTTTGAATCTCCCGAAGAGACCCGCAACAAGATCCTGTTCGACAACCTGACCCCGCTCTATCCTCAGGAACGCATCAAGCTGGAGACGGTTCGCGAGGCTACCAGCGGCCGCGTGATGGATCTGCTGACCCCGGTGGGCAAGGGCCAACGCGGCCTCATCGTCGCTCCGCCCCGCACCGGCAAGACCATGCTGTTGCAGTCGCTCGCCAACTCCATCTCCACCAACCATCCGGAAGTCGTCCTCATCGTGCTGCTCATCGACGAGCGCCCTGAAGAAGTGACCGACATGCAGCGCTCGGTCAAGGGCGAAGTGATTAGCTCCACCTTTGACGAGCCCGCCGCACGCCACGTACAAGTGGCGGAGATGGTGATCGAGAAGGCCAAGCGCCTGGTCGAACACAAGCGCGACGTGGTGATCCTGCTGGACTCCATCACCCGCCTCGCCCGCGCCTATAACACCATCGTTCCGCCCTCGGGCAAGGTGCTCTCAGGCGGCGTGGATTCGAATGCGCTGCAGCGCCCCAAGCGCTTCTTCGGCGCCGCCCGCAACATTGAAGAAGGCGGCTCGTTGACCATCATCGCCACCGCGCTGGTCGATACCGGCTCGCGCATGGACGAGGTCATCTTCGAAGAGTTCAAGGGCACCGGCAACATGGAAATCATCCTGGACCGCAAGCTCGTCGACAAGCGCGTCTTCCCGGCCATCGACATCCAGCGCTCCGGCACCCGCAAGGAAGAGCTGCTCATCCCCAAGGAAGACTTGCAGCGCGTCTTCATCCTCCGCCGCGTGCTCAATCCATTGAGCCCCGTCGAAGCCATGGAACTGTTGATCAGCAGGTTGGAAAAGACCCGCAACAACGCCGAGTTCCTCTCCAACATGAACCAATTGTGATCTTCTACAGATCACAAGAAGCACAAGAAAGCCGCCCTTCAGGGCGGCTTTTCTGTTGCCACTCAACGCCCAACTGACTATTCCGCCGCACGCAAATCGATGTTGGCGTCGAGCACGTCCGTGTCGAGAAGAGCCACGGGCACTGTGCCGTGCGGGGCTTTGTTCGCCTCGGCAGACACGCCCTTTGCACGGGCCTCGATGGTGTAGTTTCCCTGCGGCAGCAGATCGAAGCGGTAGGAGCCATCCGGCATGGAAATAGCATTTGTGGGCTGCACGGTTCCATCGGGTTTGTGCAGGGCGAGCTGCACTCCTCCCGCAGGCGCGCCGTTGACACTGACCTTCCCGCCAATCGAGTGCAGCAGGCGCAGGGGCACGGTGATGTCGATCCCCCGCGCCTCGTCGCCGTCTTCCAGATGTACGGTCTGCGCTTCATCTGGCACAAGCGCCTCCGAAGCATAAACGATGAGTTTGGCAACGCCGGCACGGCTGGGTTCAATCGTGGACACCCCATCGCGCATACCTGCAAACCGGTAGCTGCCCTCATCGCAGGTCAGGGAGATGTGGTAGTTACCGGCAGGGAGACCGAAAATGCGGTATCCACCGCGGTCATCGGTAGACGCCGTCACGGTGTAGGCTGAGGGAGCACGGCGGTCGGTCGAAGTTGGCACAGCTTGCTTGTCGAGGACCAGAGTTGCGGTCACGCCCATCGACTCCAGTACACCCCCGACATCCACCGACACGCGGCCAGAGATCGAGCCCGCACGGCGCAGGCTCAGATCCAACTTGGAATTTGCACCCGCCTTCACTGTCAGTTGTGGTAGCGCGGATACGAGCTTCTTCTGCTCGTCCAACCCATAGTTCTTCAGCATGGACCGCAGCAACTTCAGATCGTTCGCGTAGCCCGGCAAGAACGCGTTCACCACATAGGTGCCCGGTGCCAGAGCCACCTCATAGGTTCCGTTGAAGTCAGTCTCTGTTCCTTGAGTATCGCCGACTCCCTGCTCCGCCGCCATCCCGGGAAGCACCTTGCTCAAGGGCACAAACTCCACTGCCGCATGGCGCGCAGCAGTATTGCCGTCAACGCAGATCACCTGCCCGCTGACCAAACTGGAGGCTGTCTGCGCCCAAGCAACAACACCGTTGCTGAAAATGACATAAGCCAGAAACGCGCCAATCCATCTCGGTTGCATAATGGGATCATTTTACCTGCGCGAATTGGGGTTCTGCGCCGCAACCGTTCAAAGACAGGCGGGCGGCCCATGTCTGATCCCCCGAAGAAGATTGGGTGCCCCAGGTCTCGATTTTGAGACATGGGATTGACGAATCTCCCCCCATCGGTCCCGGCAAACCCCGATCCCATCTCCACCAACCGCCGCGCAGCCAACTCGCCGGCTTGCCGACTCGCTGCGGCGCGAAGCGCGTCTGCCGCACCGCAGGTGCCAGGTACTGCTTGGCGATTTCGGGGTTCCTTGTTAAGATAGAAATGGTTTGTGGGGCTGTAGCTCAGCTGGGAGAGCGCCTCGTTCGCAACGAGGAGGCCAGCGGTTCGATCCCGCTCAGCTCCACCATACTTTTCCGCGGCCTCTCCGGCCGCGGTTTGCGTTTCTGGCGCTTTTCCGCGCATCCCGGTTGCCTGGCTTGGCCGACGCTGGCGGTATACTTGAGCAGCTCCCAGCCGATCTTGCACATCCTCCGCCTGCCAACAGGCCGTGGCAACGTTCGGGTAAGAAGTGCGCAATCTTGTTCGAGGTGTCCCTTGTCTTTGACCGCCGCTCCGGCCGTTCCGTCCGATCCCGTTCTCCGGCCCCTCTGCGTCGATCTCGACGGCACGCTGGTCAAATCCGACACCCTCATTGATTCCCTGCTGCTGTTGGCGCGCTCCAAACCCGCACTGATGCTCAAGTTGCCCGGCCGTGTGCTCAAGGGCAAGGCGGCCTTCAAGGCCTTTGTCACCGACTCCGTCACCCTGGATGTGGCTCACCTGCCCTACAACCGTCCGCTGGTTGACTACCTGCGCCACGAGCGCGGCTTGGGACGGCCCATCTATTTGGCCACCGGAGCCGATCAGCGCCTGGCCCAGCGCGTAGCCAACCACCTGAACCTGTTCACTGGGGTTCTGGGGTCGGACGGCACAACCAACATGATTGGCGCGCGCAAGCTGGATCGGCTGCGCGCCCAGCTCGGTGCCGAGTCCTTTGATTACATTGGCAACGACACGCCTGACCTGCCCCTGCTAGCCGCCTCGCCCGAGCCCATGGTGGCCAACCCCAGCTTTCGGCTGCAAGTGGCCATGCGGCTGCGCAAGATGAGGCCCGCGCGCACCTTTATTGAGCGCCGTTCGTTGCTGGCCGCGCTGCTCAAAGCCATGCGCCCCCACCAGTGGGCCAAAAACATCCTCATCTTTGTGCCGCTGCTGCTCTCGCACGCCATTACGCCAGCCAAGGTTCTGACCGCGCTGGCGGCTTTCTTTTGCTTCTCGCTCACCGCGTCGTCGGCCTACATTGTCAACGACCTGCTGGACATTGACGCCGACCGCCGCCATCCCCGCAAGCGGCTGCGCCCCTTTGCCGCCGGCGACCTGGGCGCCTTTGCCGGAGCCGTGCTGACCGCGCTGTTTCTGCTGGCGGCGTTCATCGGGGCGCGGCTCATCACCACATCGTTCTTCCTCTGGCTCAGCGTCTATCTGGCCTCCACCCTGGCCTATTCCTTCTGGCTCAAGCGCATTGCGCTGGTGGATGTGATGATGCTGGCCGAACTCTACATCCTGCGCCTGGTCACGGGTGGCGCGGCCACGCATACCGTGCTCTCGCACTGGCTCTCGGGATTTTCGTTGTTTCTGTTTCTGTCGCTGGGCATTGTGAAGCGGTTTGCGGAGCTGGAAAACCTGCGCGCCTCCGGGGCCACGCCGAAGAATGGCCGCGGCTACCTTATTGCCGACCAGGAGCAGTTGCGCAGCTTTGGCACCTCCAGCGCCTACGCCGCGGTGGTGGTGTTTGCCATCTACATCAGCGGGTACGACGTGACCCGGCTCTACCATAAGCCGCATCTGCTCTGGCTGGTGGTTCCGCTCATGCTGCTGTGGCTCAATCGCGTGTGGCTGCTGGCCTCGCGCGGCGAGCTGGACGAGGACCCGGTCGCCTTTGCCCTCACCGACCGCATGAGCCTGCTGATCGGCGCCGCCGTCGCCGTGATCGCCCTGCTGGCACTGTAGGGCACCTGCAGTGCGGCCATTCGCGCTTCACGCCATTGCGCATAGGAGATGCGCTTCGTCCTGAGCAGCATCAAGAAAGAAGGGCACAGCCTGATGGCCGTGCCCTTTTCTTCTTGCAGGTTCTTTTCTTGCCAGGTCTCTGACAGCATGGATTTGTACCTTCGCATCTCGGGTTCCCAGGTCTCAAAATCGAGACCTGGGGCACGGCGGATTCAAGCTCCAAGTGCAACAGGTGTGATTTTAGCCGACCAGTGTTGTACGAAGTCGAAAGCGCCTTCGGGTAGGAACAGTTCTGCAGGCGCTTTCCAGCCCTGAGATTTTCTTGGCCGTACGTTGAGTCGCCAGGCGATGTCGTCGAGCTGATCTTGGGAGAAGACCGACAGGTCGGTTCCTTTGGGCAGATACTGGCGGAGCAGGCCGTTGGTATTTTCGTTG
>Ga0181520_10009134_pt1 | contig 13801 bp, 9 predicted proteins | sample PEATcosm2014_Bin_29_FD_132451 | JGI IMG/M metagenome (GOLD analysis project Ga0181520, IMG submission 132451) | Peatland microbial communities from MTU Mesocosm Facility, Houghton, MI, USA - PEATcosm2014_Bin02_30_metaG | ecosystem: Environmental > Terrestrial > Soil > Wetlands > Peat | place... | reverse complement strand
GTCAAGCGCGAATACACCTGCAGTGTGGTCGTGCCTGGTGCCTGCGCGCTCGATCGCGCGGCCGTAGTCGCGGCAGCGGAATCGCCCCCGCCCGGCGCGGCTTGTCCCCACCCCGCATGCTGCCAGGCCACGCTGACCGCACCCGCAATCACAGCACCCGCGACGAGCAAACTCCTGCCCGCGCGCGCGCTGCAAATCTCCCGCGTCCGAACCGGGAAAGTTGCAAATCCACCCGGTTCATCGGTTGGGTCTGGGTCGCGGTGTGCTTTGCTGAGGATTTCAATCTCCAGGAGTGCCATCCGTCCGGTCTCGCAACGGTTTTCAGCCGCTGCCATCAGGCCGAACCAATGCCGCCACTTTCCAGGGGAAACAAATTCAGTGTTGAATCTGGGCAAAAACAAAGTAGCATGTTGCAGGAAGCTTTGAAAACTTAATTCTTCCCCGCGCCGCTCCGCCCGCATTCCTCCGGGCACCGCCTTGCAGGGCCGATGGAACATCGCAAATCCGTTTCAACGGGAAAACATTTTCTTATTGACAATCACTCCCGTAAACAAATACTTTTTTCGCGTTCCGGCTCATCAGTAATTTTATGTTTCTAGTCATCGGCGCAAGGTTTTTGGGGGATGCTTCAACCGGAAACAACGAGCATCCCAGACCAATTCCTTCCAGCGCAAAAATCAGATGGAGCAAAACTATGTATCGCAACTCGACAGTTGGGTCTTTGCCGCTCGGGCTTTCACGCCGTCTTCTCGCACAATGCTGCTCCCTCGTCGCCGGCGTGTTGCTTTGCTGCGGCCTGATGCTGTTCAGCAGCTTATCGCTTGAGGCCCAGGACACCGCCGGAGGCGGCCTCCAGGGGACCATCACTGATCCCAACGGCGCCGGCGTTCCCAAAGCCGAGGTGACCGCCACCAATACCGATACCGGGGTCAAGACCACCAAGCTCACCGGCGACAAGGGCACCTATGAGATCTCGCCCTTGCAGCCCGGTCCCTACATCGTCGAGGTGGTCGCCAAGGGCTTCCAGCGCTTGCTCCAGGAGAACATCACCATCGACGCCGCCCAGGTGCTCGGGTTGAACCTCAAACTGACCGTCGGCGGTGAGAACACCACCATCACCGTCACCGATGCTCCGCCCTTCATCAACACCACCCAGGTCACCCTCGGCGGCACCATCGAGAACGAGCTCTATTCGCAGCTTCCGCTCTCTATGAACGGCGGCGCACGCGACCCGACCGCCTTCCAGTACCTGATGCCCGGTGTGCAGGAAAACCCCTCCAACAACAACGGAACCGGCTCCAATAACGGTAACTCCGGCATCTACGGCGGCACCGGCCAGACCAACCTCAACGAGAACTACATCGAAGGCGTTCCGGTTTCCAATATCGCCCAGCAGGGCAGCAGCAACCCGGTCGCCAACGCGGTTTCGGTCGACGCCGTCGATCAGTTCTCCGTGCAAACCAGCACTGCTTCCACTTCCTTCGGCGGAGCCGGTTCCACCAACTACACCATCAAGGCCGGCGGCAACCAGTTCCACGGCAGCGCCGTCGACTTCATTCGTAACACCGACTTCGACACCTGGGGCTACTTCTCCAAAGTGCCCGCCTCCAGCGGTATCGCGGAGAAGCCCGGCGAACACCAGAACCAGTACGACATCTCCGTCGGCGGCCCCATCCTCAAGGACAAGCTCTTCTTCTTCGGGGACTATTCCGGCTTCCGCTACACCAAAATCAGCAACACGCCCCAGTACCTCACCATTCCCACCATCGCAGAGCGTACCGGCAACTTTACCGACGTACTCGGTACGGCAACGGCCAATATCCTCGACCCCACCCTCGGCTCCTTCGGCTCGCGCCCGCCCTTCCAGGGATTGGTCAATGGCGTGCCCACCTACAACGTGATCCCGTCTTCGGAGATCTCCAGCATCTCGAACTATCTCCAGCAGGGCCTGCCCCAACCGACCAACCTCTCTACCTTCCAGAATTACCTCGCGTCGCTGCCCCAGGCCAATGACAACTACAGCGTGGATGCCCGCATCGACTACACCCTGAACTCGCGCAACAAGTTCTCGCTGGTCGCTGTCGGCGGCAACGTCGGTTATGGTGGCGCACCCTTCTACAGCACCCAGACCCAGCTTCCCATCCCCTACGCGGCCGGTCAGTTCACCAATCAGAAGACCGCCTCCGGCATCTTCTCCTACGTCTACATCCTCTCGCAGAACCTGATCAACACCCTCAAGTACGGATACAGCCGCAACTGGGGCGAAGGCTTCTCCGTCACCCAGGGAACCAAGTTCAACTCCACCGCCGCCGGCATCAACAACCTGCCCAGCGGAAACGCAGCGTCCAGCATGCCGGCCGTCAGCTTCTCCCAGTCCAATGGCCCGACCGCTCCCTACAACTGGGCATCCACCTCCAACACCGGGCCGGTGGCCACCAACTCGTTTGTCTTGCAGGACGCGCTCCAGTGGATCAAGAACCGCCACAACATCACCTTCGGCATCCAGGTCAGCTGGGATGAGACCAACGGCGCAAACTACGGCGGGTTCAGCAACACACTGCAGCTGAACTACAACGCGTACGACACCGAAGGCGGCACCACCAACACCGGAACCAATGGCGACGCCTACGCCAGCTTCCTGGTCGGCGCGGTCTACAACGGCAGCGTCGCCACCCAGAGCATTCAGGACGTCGGAGCGCGCTACCGTCCCATCGAGCCGTACATCCAGGACAACTGGCAGGTCAGCCCCAAGCTCACCCTGAACCTGGGCATTCGCTACAGCTACCTGCAGCCCTACCACGAGGTCCACGATCGCCTCGCGTTCCTCAACGTCAACACCAAGAACCCGGTCGTCGGGATTCCTGGCGTGTTGGAGTATGCCGGCTTCCCCAACTCCTCGACCCCCTCGGCCTACACCCCCTACATCTGCCACTGCACCACCCCGGTCAAGCCGTATGACAACAACTTCCAGCCCCGCGTGGGCTTCGCCTACGCCTATACCCCGTCCACCGTCTTCGCTGGCGGATTCGCCGTCAACCTCACCCACGCCGGCGGCGTAGGCGGCAACACCGGCGCAACTCAGGGCACTGGAAATAATGGCGAGTTCGGAGTGTCCACCAGCTGGAATCAGTCGGGCGGCAGCACCGGAGTCCCGGGCTTCTACCTGAATCCCGGCCTCGCCAGCGTTCCTCCGGTTACCTACGGACCGCCCATCCAGGGCTCCCAGCCCCCGGCTGTCAACGGCGTGCTTGGACCGACCATCGCCTGCGTCGCTTCCAATAGCTGCAGCGCCCTCTCCGCCATTCCGCCCTGGACCGTACCCTCCATCAACGTCAATCCGCTCTCCACCACTGGCGATTACAACTTCACCAGCTACTTCCCAGACCATCTCAACGACTACGGTTGCAATACTTCGGACAACATCTCCTGCACCCCCCAGGGAGTCAACTTCGCCGATCCGTACTATGGCGGCCGCGGTCCGCAGTACATCAGCTATAACTTCTCCATCCAGAAGATGATCAACAAGAAGGCCGTTCTCAGCGTCGCCTACGCCGGATCGGAAACTCACTTCCTGCCCGGCGGCGCGGGTCGCGGCCCGGCCACCAACGTGCCGTCGCCCGATACCGCTCTGGAATACAAGGGCAACCTCACCGGCGGCTGCTCCACCGGTTGCACGGTTCCCTACCCCCTGTTCGCCGGTTCCGCCGCGACCGTCCTCCAGGCTCTCCGGCCCTTCCCGCAGTTCGGAGGATTTTCCGACCTCTGGGGCGACACCGGAAACGCCAACTACAACGCGCTCCAGCTCTCCGTCATTCAGCGTGCCTGGCATAACCTGGCCGGCTTCATCAACTACACCCGCGCCAAGGAAATTGACGACACCGGAATTCACCGGACTCAATACGGAGTCGGCCCGCAGGATGGAAACTTTATCCGATCCTACGGCGCCAACCGGATCGATCGCGGTCTGGGCACATCCAACCAGACCAACGCAATCAACGTCACTTGGACCTATACCTTCCCCTTCGGCCGCGGCCAGGCGTTCTTCGCCACCAACCGCATCGCCGGCATGATCGGCGGCGGTTGGCAGCTTTCCGGTATCTACCGCTATCGCGATGGCTACCCGCTGCAGGTCACCAACGGCGGCGGCTGCATGACCAACTCCGACGACGCCCAGGGAACCTGCATGCCAGACTACGTCCCCGGCTTCAGCAAGAGCCAGGAACGCATCAATGGCCGCTGGGGCCGTGGTCCCGGAGCCAATGCCGGAAACCTGACCCAGATCAGCTACCTCAACCCCAACGGCTTTGAATGCCCCGATTCCTCTCCGCAGGCCACCACATTTACCTGCGGCGGCACTACCGAGCCCAACACCACCTTCAAGCTCGGCAACGTCGCCCGTACCGCTCCCTACGGCCTCACCGGCCCCGGATGGTGGGACGTTCAGCTTGGCCTTCGCCGTACCTTCAACGTGCGTGAAACCGCTACTCTCCACCTCACCTTCCAGGTCGAGGCAGACGTAGACAACGCCACCAACTCCACCTTCTTCAACCTGGCCAGTTCAAACTGGGACACCTCAGCGTTCGGCGTCATCGGCGGCCAGAACAAGAGCATCCAGCCGCGCGACTGGCAGTTCGCTGGCCGCTTCCGGTTCTAAGCGGCCCAACCGGTCCGGTCCATCCGGATCGCCAAACTTCACCGAAACCGATGGCGGCCATGCACCCAGCATGGCCGCCATTCTCTTTTGCAGTCACCCCGGACTGCGCCCCATTCGCCCCAGGGCCACACCGACCCAGGCGCGAACCTCTAGCTCCACTGCGCGGCTCTCCACGCGGTTCAAGCCGTCCACGACCCGCTCCTCAACCGCGAGCCGGCGTCAGCCTCCCCGCAACATGCCAAACAGCAAAACCGCCAGCACGGTCAGGCTGACCGCCACGTAGAGCCGGTCCCGCTCGACCGCAAACGCAATCACCCCAAAGATCACTCGGCAGATCGGTGTGGCCACCAGCAGCAGGATTCCCAGTTCGACGATGGCCGAAGCGTCGCCCCGCGCAATCCCCCTCAGCCACGCCGCCGGGTGGCGCAGCTCAATCGGCCGAGCCCTAAATACGCGGTAGTTCGCCTGTCCGCCCGCGTGCGCAACCAGATACAGCACCCCACCCACCAGCACCACACAGGCAGCCAGCAATACTCCCGACTGCAGCAGGCGGCCCATCATCTCCTCCATGCGCGCGTCGTCGAAAGCCGCCGCGGACTTCCCTGGCGTCTCCGCACCCTCCCCGGCCGGCAGCCGCGAATTCAACTTGGCCGTCATACTTTGCCCATCCAGCCGTTCACGATCATCTCGACCCCCAGCGCCGCAATCACCAAGGCGAAGATCACTCGCAACAGCGACACCCGGCTGTGCACCAGGAGCTTTGCGCCCAGCAGCGAGCCCGCCAGCACGCCCAGCATCACCGGAAAAGCCAGCCCCGGATCGACGTACCCCCGCGCCAGATAGATCCCCGCACTGGCCGCCGCCGTCACCCCGATCATGAAGTTACTCGTCGTCGTCGACACCTTGAACGGAATACGCATCACCTTGTCCATGGCCAGCACCTTCACCGCACCCGATCCGATGCCCAGCAGTCCCGACAGCACTCCAGCCCCGAACATGGTCGCGAACCCCGCCGGAATCCGGTCCACTCGATACGCTATGAGGCCGCCCGCCCCATCCGGATACGCCCCCGACATGCCCAGCCGGTCCGACCATGGATTGTTGACCACCCGCTCCTGCCCGTCGCCATGCTGGCTTCGCGAGAGCCACGCTGAATAAAGCAGCACCACCCCAAAGATAACCGCCAGCGCCCGCGTCGGCGCCCGCGTCGCCAGAAACGCCCCAAATACCGCGCCGAATGTTGTCGCGACCTCCAGAAACATCCCGATGCGCACGTTCGAATAGCCCTCGCGAACATACGCGGCCGCCGCGCCCGACGAAGTCGCAATCACCGAGATCAGCGACGCCCCGATCGCGTAGCGCATGTCCACGTGGAATACCAGCGTCAGCAAAGGGATCAGCACCACCCCGCCGCCAAGCCCCGTGAGCGCACCCAGCAGGCCGGCCGCGAAGGACCCCGCAAACACCAGCGTGGTGAACGAAAGCAGCGGCATCGGGCCTCCGCACGATTATTCCACGGCCCTACCCCACCGCCCACCCGCATCGATCAACCGCGGGAGTTCATCGCGTCAGACGGACAATCCGCACATCCTGCGCCACCGCGCGGGTAAGATCGAACGCCTTCGCCGAGCGGCCGACCCTCACCGAATACCCCTCCGACGCCGCGCGCTTCCGCACCTGCAGCCGTGCTCCCGGCGTCATCCCGCGGGCCTCGATCAACTTCAGATGCTCCGCGTCCCGGTCGGAAACGCTGTCAATCACAAAGGTTCCATCCCCATCGACGTCGGCCAGCCGCATCGACTCCCGCGCCGCCATCTCCCCCTCCATGGTCGGAATCGAGTGCCCATGCGGGTCGAACTCCGGATTCCCCAGCTTCGCCGCAATCCGCTCCTCGAAGCGCTCCGAAATAAAGTGCTCCAGCCGCTCCGCCTCCGCGTGCACCTCCTCAATCGGGTAATCCAGCACCTCGTACAGGAACGTCTCAATCAGCCGGTGATGCCGCACAATCTCCAGCGCCCGCCGCTTCCCCGCCCGCGAAAGTTGCACCCCGCGATGCCGTTCATACTCCACCAGCGGGCTCGGCGAGGCCGCCAGTTTCTGCAGCATGTTGGTTACCGACGCCGGCGCCACCCCCAGTTGTTCCGAGAGCGACTTGATCGTCACCCGGCTCTCCTCCCGCCCTCCCAGGGTCAGGATGGCCTTCAGGTAGTTATCCACCGATTCGCTGTTGCCGTTGGTCCGTCGGCCTGGTGACATGCCCGCTCTCCCATCCCCTGAATCAGTTTGACTCATATCTTCAAATTAGGTATACCTAATTCATAGGTTAGTCTAATTCTGTGCCGTGCTGCGCCCGGGATCGCCCCGGCCGCAACCCTCCCCAACGGCACAACGCGGCTCAACCCAGCGCAGGAGCGGAATGCCCAGCCTCGAACCAGTGCGATCGACCGACAACGCCCAGGCCGATTCCAGTTCTGTCGCGCCCACCGAGCCGCTTCCTCCGTCCCGTGGCTTCCTGCCCAACTTCCAGCGCAACGCCATGTGGAGCTACTTCGGCCCCGCCTTCGTCGCCTCGGTCGCCTACATCGATCCCGGCAACTTCGCCACTAACATCCTCGGCGGCACGCAATTCGGCTACCGCCTGCTCTGGGTTCTGCTGTGGTCGAACGCCATGGCGATGCTCATCCAGTACCTATCCGCCAAGCTCGGCATCGTCACCGGCCTCACCCTGCCGCAAAACTGCCGGCGGCATTTCTCGCGTCCTGTCACCCTCGGCCTCTGGGCCGCCGCAGAGATCGCCGCCGTCGCCACCGACCTCGCCGAATTCCTCGGTGCCGCCATCGGCCTCGATCTCCTCTTCGGTCCCCTCCTCTATGCCCACGGGTTTACGCCCAAGGAATCGTTGCTGGTCGCGGCCCTCGTCTCCACCGTGCTGGTCTTCGCCATCCTCGCGCTCGACCTTGCCGGCTTCCGCTGGCTGGAGCGCGGCATCATGGCCTTCGTCGCCATCATCGGCGTCGCCTACGCCTTCGAGATCTTCCTCGTTCACCCCGACTGGAAGCTCGCCACCATTCACACTCTGCTGCCCACCCTCGACCGTTCCTCCGCGCAGAACTTCCACGACAGCATCTACGCTGCCGTCGCCATGCTCGGCGCCACCGTCATGCCCCACGTCGTCTACCTTCACTCTGCGCTGGTCCAGCCCCGGCTCAAGGAACTCACCGGCTCCCCAACCCCCGCCGGCGAAACCCTGCAAGGCCTCGCCGCGCGCAATCAGCCCACCCTGTTTCCCCGCCGCTTCATCCTCAGCCGCTTCCTCAAGTTCGAACTCATCGACGTCTTCGTCGCCATGAACGGCGCCTGGCTCATCAACTCCGCCATGATCCTCATGGCTGCCGTCGCCTTCGTCCACACCAACAACCTCCAGCCCACCATTCAGGAGGCGTACCACACCCTCGGCCCGCTCTTCGGCCGCGCCGCCGCGGTCGTCTTCGCCGTCGCGCTGCTCTGCTCCGGCCTGTCCTCCTCAACCGTCGGTGTCATGGCCGGACAGGTCATCATCGAGGGCTTCCTCGACATCAAGTTCCCCATCTTCCTGCGCCGCGCCATCACCGTCATTCCCGCCATCGCCATCATCGCTACCGGCCTCGACCCGCTCAAAATCCTCGTCCTCTCACAGGTCGTCCTCAGCTTCGCGCTGCCCTTCGCGCTCATTCCGCTGCTGCTGCTCACCAGCCGCAAGGACGTCATGCACAGCTTCGCCAGCGCACTCCGCACCCGCATCGCCGGTTGGGTCACCGTCGCCGTTATCATCGCGCTCAACGCCATCCTGCTCGGCCAACTCGCCTTCAGCACCTAGCTGCGCAAAAATAAAACGGCAGGACGAAGTCCCGCCGTTTCACTTGCCATCGCTTCAACTTGCTCCACTCCGCAAACCCTAGTTGTGCGGCCTGTCGTCCTTGTGTGCTTCGCCCGCTGGTTGCGCATGGGCAGCGGGCGCTGGCGCCGGCCGCGCCTGCGGCTGCGGACGCGGTGGAGGCGCCTGCCGCGCCTGGGGTTGCGGCTGTGCCTGCCGTGCCTGAGGTTGTGCCTGTACCTGCCGTTGCGGTTGTGCCTGTCGCTGTTGTGGCTGCGGTTGCGCCTGCCGTTGCGGCTGCGCCTCGCGCCGCTCTGGCTGCGGCTGCGCCTGTCGCTGCGGCTGAGCCTGTCGCTGCTGTGCCTCAGGCTGCGCCTGCCGCTGCTGTGGCTGGTTCTCCGGAACCGGTCTCGCCATCGGCGCAGGCCGCTCTGCTCCGGGAGCATTCCTCACCTCCGGCTCCGCCTGCGAACGCATGCCCTGCACCGGCGCTTCCGCCTGTCCCGGCCGCGCTTCATTGCGACCGGCAGGCCGCGCCGCCGGACCCGCGACGCGCGGCAGCGCCGCCGGCGGCGTACGATCCGCAACCACCGGCCGCGCACTCACCGTCATCGCCGGCCGTCCCTGGTTCGCGCTGTAGAACTGCGCTTTGTTCTGCGCAGCGTCCCGTGCCACCTGCACCTGCGACGCCATGGGCGCATTGCGCTGCTCATGCAGCACCGCAATCTCCGCTGGCCGCGGCTGCGCGGCAACGCCGCCGCGCCCGCCGTTGAAGCTCACGCGGTTAACAATGCGGTTGTTCACCACCACATTGTTGATCACCACGTTATGCACGTACACATTGCGAATCACACCTGCGTTCACGCGATTGACGGACGTATTGTAGAAAAAATTCCCGCCGTTCCAATACCCGCCGTAATAGCCGTAACCGGTGTATCCAAAGCCATAGTCAATGCCGCCATAGAAACCAATATGCAATCCCCAGAAGCCATGGTGAAAGCGATAGCGTCCGCCATAGAATCCCCAGTACCCCGGAGTCCACAGCGCTCCCACATACGGCGCCGCAACCCAGCAGCCCGGAACCCAGTAGTAGCCTCCCGAGCCCCACGCCCAGTAGCCCGGCGTCCACAGGTAATTCGGATCGGGCGCGGGCGGCTGATCGTAATCCGGCAGCGGTGGTGGAGGATCGTTCGCCGCCTCATTGGTCAGATCGCTCGCATACGCGTCGGCGGCCTGCTGGCTGTTGTCATAGCTCTGGTCGCCCGGGTTGGGCGCCTGCTGCTGCGGACCGTAGTCCTGCCCCTGTTGCTGCGGCTGATACTGCTCGTTCTGCGCCAATACCTGCGCCGGCGCCATGTTCGCGTCGGCCGGGTCGCCGGCATCCTGGTCAACCGGAGCAGCCGTCGCATTCTGCGCAGGATTGCTATGGCAACCTGCCGCACCCCACGCCAGGGCCAGCGCCAGGCCAAGGCCCAACCCCTTCGCAAACCGTCTCCCCACCCGCCCGCCGTGCATCGCGTGCATACTGCCTGCCCGTAACCCAATTGCCGTCATCGCCGAAACCTCGTGCTTCATCCGGATTCTCCCATCCCAAACTGCGCCAAACCATCGGCCCAGCCAGTCAGTGAGATGCAGTTTCAGCGCCCAGGCGTACCTGGCGATGGAAATAGATCGAAGTCGTTCCCCTCCCATTGGTTGCCGCACAACCTTCCCAGAACCGCACGAAGTGCCGAGGCACCTACTTCGTTGGATATTCCACGCTCGCGCCCGTTCGCGAGTTCATCACCGTCAGCGTCCCGTCCGTGCGCACCGTCAGCTTCAGATAATTGCCCGCGTCCGGACTGGACGGCGTGGCCGGCAGATTCGCAATCCGCGCGTCCGCGACGTTCTTCGCATCGGGAACCTCGGCCGTGTGCAGCTGCCACAGGTCCTGCAGCCGTGACGACCCCTCGATCGTCACATACGTCGACGGCGCGCCACCCTTGTGCGGACCGTTATCCTCAATCGCCACCCGCGGCGCGATCGCATCCACCAGCGCCGGACTGCCGCTGTTGATCAGCCCGTGGTGCGACACCACGTAGACGTCGAACTTGCCCAGCTTGTTCACCGGGCACATCAACCCCCGCTCTTTATTCCAGGTCAGGTCGCCCATATCCAGAATCCGCGTCCTCCCAAACGTAATCACCAACCCCAGAGACCGATCGTTCTCGGTGTTCTCCGCATCCTTCAGCGGCGACGCCGCGCACGCCGGATTTGGTTCCCCTCCGGCGGCCAGCGGTTTCGCAATCACCTCGCCGTCGCCGCTCACCACTTCCACCTTCATCCCCTTCACCGGCAGCACGTCGCCCGGCTTAACCGTCAGGTGGTCCGCATGGCTGTCGGCCAGCACCTTCTGGTATGCGTTATAGCCCGCAATCGTCGACGCGCCGCCCTGCACATCCGCGGTTTCGCGGTTCGGTCCATGGTCGATAAACCGTCCCACCGGAATCATGCCCACCAGTTGCGGCAGACCGCCCACGTGGTCGGAGTGGTAGTGCGTAATCAGCAGATTGTCGATCTTCGTCACGCCAGCCAGCTTGCACATCGCCGCAATCCGAGAGGCATCGCGCGGCGCATTCGGATTCCTCGCGTCCGGCGATCCCGTATCCACCAGCAAGCTCTCCCCCGAGGGCATCACAAACAGCGTCGACTGCCCGCCTTCCACATCCACAAAGTAGACCCGCAGCTCTCCGCCGCCGCTCTTCGGCCCGGCTGTCGGTCCCCTGTGCTCCCCACTCTGCGCCCAACCAAACGCGCTCGCCGCCAGCAGCCCCGCCAACCCCAGTTTCCACAGCTTTCCCATGCGCATAGTCTCCCTCAGTTTCGCGGTCATCGCCGCCAGTTCCCTTCCAGCGTTGGAATCATCGCACAAACCGCCCGCCACTTTCTCGCCGAAGCCCGCCGGCTGCCTCGCGTGCGGTCGTATACTTCTCCCGCACGGCGAAATGCCGTCGGCCCGAAGATGACCCAGACGAAGCTTCCTCCATTCGACTTGGCCCGCCTGTTGCTCGCCGCAGCGGTCCTTCTCTCCGCCCAATGCGCTCTCGGACAACTGGAGCACGGAGGGCCGGCGAAGGCCATCGCGCGTGCCGCGACAGTTGCCCCCTTCGACGTCGTTTCCGTCAAGCCCCACAACACCGCAAACGACTTGCCCAACTCCCAATCCTTCAGCATGAGCATCCACGACACCGTCTTGACCGCGTCCAACGTGCCGCTGGATATGCTCATCGAGTTTGCTTACGACGTCAAAGCCGATATGATCTCCGGCCTCTCCGGCCCGGTCAGCTCCGCCCACTTCGACATCGAAGCCAAAGTGGTCCCGCCGGATGGCGGCCCGATGCCCAAGCTGACCGACTCTCAGCTTCAGGCCATGCTCATCCTCCTGCTCGCCGACCGTTTTCACCTGAAGGCTCACCTGCAGCCCAAAGTAATGCCCACCTACGATCTCGTCGTCGCCAAGGGTGGCCCCAGGATCAAGCTCGACCAGGCCGAACGCACCGACAGCAATTGGAACGTCAACGCATCGGACACCAGCAAGATCCTCACCGCCAAGAGTGCCTCGATGGCCGACCTCGCGCAGGCGCTCTCCGACGAGGTCCACCGCCAGGTGAATGATAAGACCGGACTATCCGGAGGCGCCGACATTACCCTCAAATGGTCCGACGACGTCGCCGCCGAAGCAGGCGGCAGCAACGTCGTCTCCATCTTCACCGCCGTCGAGGAGCAGCTCGGCCTCAAGCTCCAACCCAGCAAAGGCCCCGTCGACACCCTCGTCATCGACCACGCCGAAATCCCCTCGCCCAACTAGCCGGCATCAACGAAACGCGAACGCCGGCGCCAGTCCTGCGTGATGGACGCTGAGCCGCTGCGCCTCCGCGTTATCAATCACCGCGCGCGCCTCCTCCAGCGCATACTCCTTCGCCATCTTCAACGTCGGCAACTGGACCCGCCCCTTCATCAGCGTCACTTCCCGCCCCGGACGCGTGATCAGCATGGTGTCGCACTTCCAGTAGCCTTCATCCTGCTGATGCATCTCCAACTCGATCTCAATGCCCTTGTAGATTGACTGGATCACAGATCCTCCTCCGCAAGACACACCGCTCTGGCCCGCATGCGTCGCCATATTGGACGCCGGCGCTAATCGGGATGCTACGCAGAAAGTCGTAAAAAAGGTGTTGTCCTCGCCTCGGAATCAGGTACCCTCGCGGATTCACAACCGTCTTCCGCTCTCCCGCCGCCCAGGCGTAGAATATTGCCGATGCCACTCCGTCTCTCCATCCCGAAGACGAAGCGCTTCCGTCACGGCCGCCGCGACCGCGTCCGGTTTCAGTTTGCTCTCGGCCGCTCCTGACCGACATCCCCCGCGCACCCCCATTTTTTGATACGCTTTTCATTCCCGCCGGCTCGCGCCCCACGCGCGTTCACGGCCTCAAATCGAGCGCCCGGTGTTCGCCCCCGGCGCCACGCTACTGGAGAAAACTATGACCGCCAAGCATCCCGACTCCTTTTCGAGCGCCGCCACCCTCACCAGCGGCGCCTCCACCGTCAACCTCTTCCGCCTCGGCGCCCTCCCAAATCTCTCCCGCCTTCCCTACTCCCTCCGCATCCTGCTCGAAAATCTCCTCCGCCACGAAGATGGCCACTCCGTTACCGCCGACGACATCCGCTTCCTCGCCAACTGGGATCCCAACGCCGAACCCTCCCGCGAGATCGCCTATATGCCCGCCCGCGTCCTCATGCAGGACTTCACCGGCGTCCCCGCCATCGTCGACCTCGCCGCCATGCGCGACGCCATGAAGACCCTCGGCGGCGATCCCGAGAAAATCAACCCCCTCCAGCCCGCCGAGCTCGTCATCGACCACTCCGTCCAGGTCGACGAATTCGGCACCGCCAACGCCTACGACCTCAACGCCGCCCTCGAGTTCACCCGCAACCGCGAGCGCTACGCCTTCCTCAAGTGGGGCCAATCCGCCTTCAACAACTTCTCCGCCGTCCCCCCCGGCATGGGCATCTGCCACCAGGTCAACCTCGAGTACCTCGCCCGCGTCGTCTTCACCACCGCGCCGGACGCCAACGGCAAAGTCACCGCCTATCCCGACACCCTGGTCGGCACCGACTCCCACACCACCATGGTCAACGGCCTCGGCGTCCTCGGTTGGGGCGTCGGCGGCATCGAAGCGGAAGCCGCCATGCTCGGACAACCTGTCTCCATGCAAACGCCCGAAGTGATCGGCGTCTACCTCGATGGTGCGCTC
>Ga0181520_10009133_pt1 | contig 13807 bp, 12 predicted proteins | sample PEATcosm2014_Bin_29_FD_132451 | JGI IMG/M metagenome (GOLD analysis project Ga0181520, IMG submission 132451) | Peatland microbial communities from MTU Mesocosm Facility, Houghton, MI, USA - PEATcosm2014_Bin02_30_metaG | ecosystem: Environmental > Terrestrial > Soil > Wetlands > Peat | place... | reverse complement strand
GGGTTGCGTCAGGCGGCGAATTCGCCCCGGCGGAAGTAGGCGTCGGTGATCTCGCGGAGCAGTTGGTTACGGCGTTCGAGGTCGGCGGCTTCGCACCAGAGGACGCTTTCCGGATCGGCGCCGAAGTGGTCATCGCTCATCTGCTGAAGCTCGGCGACCATCCGGTCGAATTCAGCTTTGCGGGCCAGGAAGAGGTTCAGGCTCTGCTGCTGGTTGGCTTCGCGCTTGGTCATGGTGCTCTCCATCTCGTCCTTGCGTGATGGACCATTCGCGCTGCGGCGCGACACAGCCAAGCGATTAAGCACCTGAATCTGCTTATATTTTAATCGCACTGCCGGGCCGCCGCCGGCGTCCTGGGAGTATCGATCATGGCGGGGCGGAAGCCGCTGCCCACCCATCTCAAGCTGGTCAAAGGCACCGCCCGTCCGCATCGGCTGAACAAGGCTGAGCCCAAGCCAACGGTCGCCGTGCCGGAACCACCAGGCCATCTGGATGAGCGGGCCCGGGCGAAGTTTGCCACCATGGCGGCGATGCTGGCTCGGCACGGGGTGATGACCGAGCTCGATGCCGGGATGCAACGCCGGCGGCCAGCCCAGGCGGTCCTTGCCGACCACCGCGAACGGCCGGCCGCAACAGCCCCAGAACACCTTGCCGGTGAGCAGGCGGCGCGGCCGGCGGCGGTGCCGGGGGTCCTGGCCGATGATGCGCGGTTCCGGCGCCTGCTGAGTCACGAGTTCGCCGGGATCGGCGAGCCGGCGCTGGCGTCACACCATCCACCGTCGTGCCAACCCCATCACGTCTTTGCAAGCCACGTGGATCAACCCGATCGCGGCGCGGATGCAGCCGGGTGTCGTTGTGGGACGGCCCACCGCGCGTTGCGGCGCGAACCAGACGACGGTTCCGATCGAAGGGGCTGAAGCGGTGACGGCGCGAACTGTCGGGGGGAGTACGCTGGTTCAGCCCAGCGTCGCCCGCAGATATTGCGGCGCCAGCGGCAGCGGCGCGCCGAGCGCCTTGGCGGCGCGCAACGGCCAGGCCGGATCGGCAAGCACGGCACGGCCCACCAGCACCAGATCGGCCCGCTCGTTGGCGACGATCTCGGCGGCCAGCTCGGGCGCGCTGATCAGCCCGACCGCACTGGTGGCGATCCGCGCGCGCCGCCGCACCGCCTCGGCGAACGGCACCTGATAGCCCGGATGCAGCGACGGGATGACCTGCGCTGGCGAATTGCCGCCCGTGGAACAATCGATCAGGTCCACCTGCCCGGTCGCCGCCAACCGACGGACCAGCGCCACCGTGTCCTCGGTGGTCACGCCGCCCGCCACCCAGTCGGTGCAGGACAGCCGCACGAACAACGGCAGCTCCTCGGGCCATTCCTGCCGAACCGCCGCCACCACCTCCAGCAGCAACCGCGCCCGCCGTTCGGCGTCGCCGCCATAGGCATCATCGCGGTGGTTGGTCAGCGGCGAGAGAAAGGAATTGAGCAGGTAGCCGTGCGCCGCGTGCACCGTCGCCACCTGGAACCCGGCCCGCCGCGCCCGCCGCGCCGCGGCGGCGAACTGCTGGCGGAGGTCGGCAATGCCGGCCGCATCGAGCGGGCGCGGCGTCAGGTAGCCGTCGTCGAATGCCAGCGCGCTGGCGCCCACCGGCTCCCAGCCGCCGCCGGCCAGGCCGAGCGGCTGACCGCCGAGCCAGGGCTTGTCCGTGCCCGCCTTGCGTCCGGCATGCCCGAGCTGCACCCCCGGCACCGCGCCACCCGCCTTGATCGCCGAGGCCACGCGCGCCAGCGCTTCCTGCTGGGCGTCGTTCCACAGTCCCAGGCAGTACGGCGTGATGCGCCCGGCCGGCGCCACCGCGGTGGCCTCGGTGAAGACGATGCCGGTGCCGCCGGCCGCCCGCGCGCCGTAGTGCTGCACGTGCCAGTCATTGGCGATGCCGTCGCTGGCGCTGTACTGGCACATCGGCGACATCGCGATGCGATTGCGGGCGGTTGCCGTGCGGAAGGTGACGGGCTGAAACAGTTTCGGAATGGACATGAAAACCCGCCTCCACAGTAACGGTTGCTGTGGGGTAGGTCCGACCGGACTGTGGCGCAAGCGGATTTGACGCGGCCGTTCCCTGCAGGCGCAATCTGTGCCTCGGCGCCGGGCCCCCGGCGGCGCACCGAACGACGGCGAAACACGTCAACGCCATCGATCGCCCAGCCCGGACGGCGACCGACCCTATTTCACGTCGTTTCATAGCATAATATATTTTGCCACTTGCATTGACCGTAAAACGAGGGCAGGTTGCATTCAGGTGAGCTTGGTGCCGCGCGCGGCGGCCGGAGAGAACGCATGCGGACATGTCGCATATCGTGTCGATGCTCGGGGCCCCTCAGCCGTATCCCGTGACGATCGCCCGTCAGCGCCCGTCACACCATCGCCCCTGAACGCGTCAGCAGGCCGAGGCCATCTTCTGGGTTCCGCCACCGGCCTGTCCGCGCGACCGGATGGATTGATCGAACATGAGTTCCACGACGCAGCTCTCCGACCTGTCTTCGCTCCTGGTCGCCTTGCCAGCAGCAACCGATTACACGCGCCACAACGTGGTTGGGGCACGTCACCCGGGACGCCTGGCCGGCACGATCTTCGCAATCATCGTCATCGCCCTCGTCCTGCACTCGATCCTCGACAACCCGCGCTGGGGCTGGCGCGTGTTCGGTCAGTGGTTCTTCTCTGAACCCGTGCTGCTCGGGCTTGGTCGCACGCTGACACTGACGCTGGTGGCATCGGTCTGCGGCTTCCTGACGGGGACGGCTCTTGCCTTGGCGCGACTGTCGAAATCGCCCCTGCTTGCGGGCCTGGCCTGGGGCTATATCTGGCTGCTCCGGTCGATCCCGCTCCTCGTTCTTCTCCTGCTGCTCTACAATCTTGGCTACCTCTACCGCTCGGTCTCGCTTGGTATTCCGTTCACCGACGTGGTGTTCGCCGAGTGGCGGACCACCGACCTGCTCAGCCAGTTCGGCGCCGCCGTTCTGGGCCTGAGCCTTAACCAGGCGGCCTTCTCGGCGGAGATCATCCGCGGTGGCATACTGTCGGTCGACCCAGGGCAGTTGGAGGCCGCCGCCGCCCTGGGCCTGCCGCGCCGGCGCCAGGTGTTCAGAATCGTCATTCCGCAGGCCATGCGGGCGATTCTGCCGACCGCATTCAACGAACTGATCGGCCTGGCGAAGAGTACGTCGGTCGTCTACATCCTGGCACTGCCTGAACTCTTCTACACCGTGCAGGTCATCTACCAGCGCAACATGGAGGTCATTCCGCTGCTGATGGTGGCGACGGTTTGGTACCTCATCATCATGACCGTGTTGTCGGTCGTGCAGTACCACATCGAGCACCACTATGCCCGAGGCGCGGTGCGGACGCAGGCCGCGACACCATTGCAGCGGGTTCACGGCTGGCTGGCGCGCAACCGTTCCGCCACGCGGCCACCGACACCGCTCCGTGTCGCCGTTGCGCCGGGTCAGGCGATCACTTCCGAAGCGCGGCCGACCGGCGGCCTGGTGCGCATTCAGCACGTGTCGAAGAATTATGGGGCGCTCCGCGTGCTGAAAGACGTGAGCCTGACCGTGCCGCCCGGCGGCGTCACGGCGATCATCGGCCCGTCCGGCTCCGGTAAGTCGACCCTGTTGCGCACGATCAACCATCTCGAGAAAGTCGACGCGGGCTTCATTTCCATTGACGGCGCGTTGGTCGGTTACCGCGAGCAGGGCAGCACGCTGTTCGAACTGCACGAGAAGGAAATCCTGCGCCGCCGCGTCGGGGTCGGCATGGTGTTTCAGAACTTCAACCTGTTCCCGCACCTGACTGTGCTGGAGAACATCATCGAGGCCCCGATCTCCGTTCAGGGCCGCTCGGCGGGCGATGCACGGGCGGAGGCGTTCGATCTGCTCACCCGCGTCGGCCTTGTCGACAAAGCCGACGCCTATCCGCGCCAACTCTCCGGTGGGCAGCAGCAGCGCGTGGCCATCGCGCGCGCACTGGCGTTGCGGCCCAAGGTGTTGCTGTTCGACGAGCCAACGTCCGCACTCGATCCCGAGTTGGTCGGCGAGGTGCTGGACGTGATCCGCGAACTCGCCCGATCCGGCACGACGCTGATCATCGTCACGCACGAGATCGGCTTCGCCCGCGAGGTTGCTGACAGGGTCGTCTTCATCGACGGAGGCGAGATCCTTGAGGTGGGGCCACCGGCGCAGGTCCTGGGGTCACCGAGTCATGCCCGCACCCGCGAGTTCCTGGCCAAAGTGCTGTAACGCCGCGCGCCGCGTTCCATTTCCCCTCGATCACACAGGAGGTTTCCATGTTCATTCGTCGTCGCGCCGTCATCGCGGGGCTTACCGGGGCTGTTTCCAGTCTCCTTGTACACGCGCCCGCCGCCTGGGCCGAAGCCATCGACCTTGGCCCCGAACAGCCCGGCCGCCTGCATGCGCCCCGCAACGAGGCAGCCATCGCGCTGATTCCGAAGGGCTTCACGTTCGCCAGGCCGGGAACGCTTTCCATCGGCAACGCACCGACCGTCCCGCCGCTCAGCACCTTTGCCACCGACGCGAAGACCGTCATCGGCAACGAACCGGACATCATCTTTCTGCTCGGCGAAAGTCTGGGACTGAAGCCCGAGATCGTGCCGACCGCCTGGGCGGACTGGCCGCTCGGGCTTCAGTCCGGCCGGTTCGATGCGGTCATCTCCAACGTCACCGTCACCGAAGAGCGCAAGGAAAAATTCGACTTCTCGACCTATCGCCAGGACCAACTGGGATTCTACGTCGCCCGCGACAGTGCGATCGCGTCGATCAAGGAGCCGAAGGATGTCGCGGGGCTGCGCATCATCGTCAGTTCCGGAACCAATCAGGAGAAGGTACTGCTGGAGTGGAATCGCCGGAACGTCGCGGCGGGCCTGAAGCCGGTGGAATTCCAGTACTATCAGGACGAGGCACTGAAGAAGCTGGCCATTGCCTCCGGCCGCGCCGACGCGACGCTCGGGCCCAACGCCAGCGCCGCCTACAGCGCGGCCGTCGACGGTCTCACCAAACTGGCGGGCATCGTCAACGGTGGTTGGCCGCTGACCGCGGAAATCGCCGTGACGACGCGCAAGGGCAGTGGCATCGCTGATGCGTTCACGGCAGCGGTCAACGGCCTGATTGCGAGCGGAATCTATGCCCGACAACTCGCTCGCTGGAACCTGCAGGCCGAAGCGATCCAGGTGTCGAGGACCAACCCGCCCGGGCTGCCGAGAACCTGAGCTGCCGCCGATCTTCGATGATCCAGGTCGAAGACGCAATCCACTGTCTGGAACTGTCTGTCTCATTCCTCGCGGAAGGCTGCCATGACTTACGCTGATCCTGCCTGTGCCGATTGTCCCGCCAGCGTGCGTGCGTGCCGCTCCGGCGAGGCGGGCCTGCGCGGGCCCGGCTTCTGCCCCAGCAAGGTCAACCCGGATACCCAGGCGTTGGCCCGCACTCTCTATGACGACCCCGACAACGCACGCCTGTCCCGTGAAGCCGCGCTGGTGGAATCCGAGGGCTACTGCCGGTGGACCCGCGTGCAGGAGATCGTGGAATACGCCAAACGCATGGGTTGGCGGAAGATCGGCATCGCCACCTGTATCGGCCTGCTCGATCTGAGCACCGTACTGGCGCGTATCCTGGAAAGCCACGGGCTCACGGTGATTTCGGTGGCCTGCAAGAACGGCAGTATCCCGAAGGAGGAACTGGGGCTGACCGATGCGCAGAAGATCCACCCTGGCACCTTTGAGGCGGCCTGCAACCCGATCGCCCAGGCCGAGCTGCTGAACGCCCACGGCAGCGAGTTCAACGTGGTGATGGGCCTGTGCATAGGCCACGACAGCCTATTCTTCAAACACGCCACCGCGCCCACCACCGTGCTGGTGACCAAGGACCGGGTGCTCGGCCACAACCCCGTCGCGGCGCTGCAACAGGCAGACGGCTACTACAGCCACCTCTACGGGCCGCTGAAGCCGCCGGCGGAACGGCGCGGCCGCAAGTAGCCTCGATGCGGCCGCTTCGAAATCGCGCGGGCGCGGCTGCGCCAAACCTTTTGAACGTTTGACTCTAGTGCAATTCTGAATTATGCGTAAATTACACTTGACATGGCTGTTATATGCGCCGAGCCTGTCGCTCACGGTTGCATCGGCTTTCGGTACGACCGTCGTTTCCTCCCGAAACTAGACGGCGCCCGGTGGGCGCCGTTCCTTTCCCTGTCCCGCTGTCGTGCCGGGGAAACGCATCGCCACCCACCGGCAGCCGACCGGCCGCCTTACCCAGCGAGGTTGTCATGAGCACAGATCTAACTGCGGAGAACGCCCCTGCTGTCGAACAACGCACGGGCTGGCGCGAGCTGTGGCTGAAAGAAGATTGGTGGGCGGTGTGGCTTGGACTCGGCCTGGTCGTCGTCGCCTGGCTCTGGTTCGCGTCGGGATCGAGCCTGGCCTGGCTCGCGGTGGCTCCGGCGAAATGGTCCAGCTTCGGCCAGCTCGGCGCGCAACTTCTGGCCGACGCGCCGCGCTACGTCGCACAGTTCGTGGTCTGGCTGGTGCTGTTCACCGCGGCGGGGGTGGCCATCGGCTATCGCGCCGCCGAATTCGTGCCGTCCTTCCTGCTGCTCTATCTGGTCTCCGTCGCGGTCTATGCCGCCGGCGCCTGGGATCAGGCGCTCTATTACAACCTGGAGCCACCGCTGGTGGCGCTGGTGCTGGGGCTGCTGATTTCCAATGTGATCGGTCTGCCGGCCTGGTTCGGTGCCGGTTTGCGGGTGGATTTCTATATCAAGACCGGCATCGTCCTGCTTGGGGCGACGCTGCCGTTTACGCTGATCGTTTGGGCGGGACCGGTGGCGATCCTTCAGGCATCGGTCGTCTCGCTTGTCACCTTTTTCGTCATCTTCGCAGTCGCGCGCTGGCTGGGACTCGATAAGCGGCTGGCCGCCACGCTGGGTGCGGGCGGCGCGGTCTGCGGAGTCTCCGCCGCCATCGCCGTTGCCGGCGCGGTGCGGGCAAGAAAGGAATATCCGCCAATCGCCATCACCCTGGTGATCCTGTGGGCAATCGTGATGATCTTCGCCCTGCCGCTGGTTGCCCGGGCACTGCATTTGCCGACCGGAGTGGGCGGGGCCTGGATCGGCACGTCGGAATTCGCCGACGCGGCCGGATTCGCCGCCGCGCAGACCTATGGCGGCATGGCCGGCCCCGGTACCGGCATTGCCGGCAACGCCGATCAGGCGGTGTGGTCGTACACGCTGGTCAAGGTCGTCGGCCGCGATGTCTGGATTGGCATCTGGGCTCTTGTACTCTCCATCGTCGCCGTCACCCGCTGGGATGTCGGCGAGACCGGCGGCCGTGCCGAGCTTGGGCAGGTCTGGTGGCGGTTCCCGAAATTCGTCATCGGTTTTCTGCTCGCCTCGATCCTGGTGACGCTGGTGGTGCGGGGCCTGTCATTCGCCGACTACAACGCGGTGGCAAAACCCAGGTTGGTCGCGCCGATCAATACGCTGCGCGTCTGGGTCTTCACCTTCAGCTTCCTCAGCATTGGCCTGAGCACCCGATTGCGCGAGTTCGCTTCGGTTGGAAGTAAGCCGTTCGTGGCGTTCACCGCCGGGGTGGTGGTGAACGTGATGCTCGGCTTCGTGCTGTCGGTACTGGTGTTCGGTTCCTACTGGGCAGGGCTGGGGCAGTGATCAGCGCGACACACTGTGGTGCATGCCGGCATTTCCGCAACGCCGCCGCGACGATCGCGGCGGCGTTCCCGGGGTTGGATGCGATGGGCTCAGCCTATGGCTCGGTGCGGGCCGATGATGGGTTGTGCGCACTGCACGACATCCTTCTTTCGAGTCGTGCCACCTGCGCGCAGTTCGCCCCGACGGAAAGTGTGCCGCTCACGGTTTGACGGCGGCGCGCCCGGTGCCGCAACCGATGTCCAACGCGGCACAGGTCAGGCGATGCGCGTGCCGCCGGAGCCGTGGCGCCGTACGTGCACCAGCGAACGATAGCGCGGATCGTCCGGATTCTTCTCCAGCGCGCCTCGCTCGTCCAGGTAACGTTTCACCGTCGGGCTGGCATACAGGTGACGGTCGGCGCCAACCGAGCACACCTTCGCGCAGATCCCACAGGGCCAGCGGTTTTCGTCGCGCAGGGTGATGTGGTGGCGGGTGCAAGCGTCCTTGTCGAGATCGCCGATGATGCCGTCGGCACGAGCACGGATCGCGCCGGTCGGGCAGGCGCGCTCGCAGATCCGGCATTGGGTGCAGAGTTCATCGGTATATTCGGGATCGCCCTCGAACACCGCCGCCGTGAACACCGAGTTGAACCTCACGCGCGGTCCATATTTTGCCACCAGAAGATTGCGTGACATCCCCACGGTGCCGAGCCCGGCATATTTCGCCGCGTAGGTGTGGCTGAACGAAGCAAACGGGTTTTCCAGCAACACCTCAAGGCTGCCGTAGCCGTCACGCGGCAAAGACATCGCCGGATGCCCCGCCTCGTTCAGCCAGATGGCGAGACGGTAGCTGATCTCGTCCAGCAGCCGGTTGGAACTGTTGTAGTGTTCCTGGTAGTTGATCGACGGTGTCGACTCGATCACCGGCAGCAGCATCGGCACGCCGAAGGTAATGACCGTGCGTACCGGCGCCCAGATCGCTTCCGGCCGATAGGCCGGTGGCACCTCGCCGTGCGCGGCCCAGCGTTGCACCGGCGCGAAACCCAGGATTGTCGCGCCGAGCCGATGCAGCTCGGCGGCGACGGCTTGTTTCGCGATTTCCCTGCGCGGGAGCGCATCCGGTGAGGGCCGGCGCACATGCCGGCGGGTGACGACGGCGTCCATTCATGCCTCCTGCCGCAATGGGGCGAGCTGGCCCGACCGCCGCGCGGCGCGATCGACATCGACATCGACGCGTATGCCCTCACGGAACAGGCACAACGTGCCGCACTGCATGGGCGTCCAGACCTCGTTGCGAGTTAACGGGCGGGTCGCCACGACCGTTACGACGTCATCGGGGGTGGTATGTCGGGCGAAATCGACGGTGAGATCCTCGTCCAGCAGCGTCGCCGGCCCGAACGGAGCCCGCCGGGTGATCCAGGCAAGCCGGGTGGTGCAGTAGCAGTACAAAATGCGACCGTCGGTCAGGAGCATGTTGAAGACACCCATCGCGGCGAGCTGGCCGCACAGCTCGTCGATCGCCGCGGCGATATGGCGTTCGCTGGGTGGTTGTACCCAGCGTGCCCGCAACGTATCCAGCATCCAGCAGAATGCGTGCTCGCTGTCGGTCGTCCCGACCGGCCGGTTATGCGCCAGCACCAGCCGCTTGACGCCGCGCAATTGGCCATTGTGGCAGAAGGTCCAGGCCCGGCCCCACAACTCGCGGGTGAACGGATGCGTGTTTTCAAGCGCGATGCGGCCGCGATTGGCGCGGCGGATGTGCGAGATCACCACGTTGCTGCGGATCGGGTAGTCGCGCAGGAAGTGCGCAACCTCGGACTCCGCGCTTGGCCGCGGATCGTGGAATGCGCGGCAGCCTTTGCCCTCGTAGAAGGTGATGCCCCAGCCGTCGGCGTGGCGTCCGGTCTGACCGCCCCGGCGAATCAGACCAGCGAAGCTGAAGCAGATATCGGTCGGGACATTGGCACTCATGCCGAGCAGTTCGCACATGCGGGTAGGGTAGCGGAGCCGCGCGCGCATCTCAACTGGTAGTGGGCAATTGTCCGAAACTCTTGTATGAAATCGTGCGAAAGAATATTGCACATTGTTCAAACGTCCAATATGCTCGACTGGTAGGCTCCGAAACGGGTGACCGGGATAAGGGTTTTTCTGGCCGGTCATGCCGCGCCTGCGCTTTGCCGGCGATGATACCAACCTCCCTGCGTTCCATTGTGCCGAGCGGAGACATGCCATGCCGCATCCAACTCTGACCCGCCGCACGATAGTCGGCTCGGCTGCGGGGCTGCTCGCCCCGGCTAGGCGCGTCGTGGCGGCAGAGACGACGCTCCTGAATGTGTCCTACGACCCGACCCGGGAACTGTACCGCGCGCTCAATCCCGCTTTCATCACGGCGTGGCGGGAGAGGACCGGGGAAAGGATCACGATCAACCAATCGCATGGGGGGTCCGGCGCCCAGGCACGCGCCGTGCTGGACGGGTTGCAGGCCGACGTTGTGACGCTGGCGCTCGCCGCCGACGTCGATGCGCTGGCGCGCCGCGGCCTTATTGCGATGGACTGGCAGAAGCGGTTGCCGGACAATTCCGCGCCATGCACCAGCACGATCGTTTTCCTGGTGCGCGCGGGGAATCCCAAGGGCGTTCTCGATTGGCCGGACCTGCTAAAGCCCGCCGTGACGGTGATCACGCCGAACCCGAAAACCTCGGGCGGCGCGCGGTGGAACTTCCTGGCGGCGCTGGCCTGGGCGGAACGCCAACCCGGCGCGACCGAGGCGTCCGCCGAGGACTTCATGCGTCGCCTGTTCCACCAGGTGCCGGTGCTGGATACCGGCGCGCGCGGTGCCACCAACAGCTTCGTCCAGCGCGGCCTGGGTGACGTGTTGCTGGCCTGGGAGAACGAGGCATGGCTGGCACGCCAGGAATTCGGGTCGGATGACTACCAGATCGTCTATCCGTCGCTCAGCATCCTGGCCGAGCCGCCGGTGTCGGTGGTCGACCGCGTCGTCGACAAGAGGGGAACACGAACCGTGGCGACTGCGTATCTTGAGTTCCTCTACGCGCGGCAGGCGCAGACCATCATCGCAACGCAATATTACCGCCCGCGTGATCCCGATGTACTAGGGCAGTACGCCGAGCGCTATCCCGCGCTGAAGATGGTAACTATTCAGGATTTCGGCGGCTGGGATATCGCGCAGGCCAAGTATTTCACTGATGGCGGGATGTTCGATCGCATTTTCACGCCGGGCAAATGAGATTGCGAGCCAACCGTTCGGCGCTTCCGGGGTTCGCGCTGACGCTCGGGATCACTTTGGCCTGGCTGTCATTGATTGTCGTTCTGCCGCTCGCGTTGTTGGTGCTGCGACCGTGGACTCTGGGCATCGCGGGGGTGTGGCACTCGATCGCGGAGCCGCGGGTGCTGGCGGCACTGCGGCTGAGCTTCGGAGCAGCAGTACTCGCCGCCGCGGTAAACGTTCCATTTGGCCTGCTGGTTGCCTGGGTGATGGTCCGCTATCGATTTCCTGGCCGCAATCTGGTGGATTCCCTGATCGATATGCCGCTCGCACTACCGACCGCGGTGGCAGGAATCGCGCTGACGGCGCTACTCGCACCCAAGGGCTGGATCGGCACTCTGCTGACACCGCTCGGCATTAAGGTCGCCTATACCCCGCTCGGGATCCTGGTCGCGTTGGTCTTTGTCGGCTTGCCGTTTGTCGTTCGTACCCTTGAACCTGTGTTGATGGACTTGCCGTTGGAGGCGGAAGAGGTCGCGGCGACGCTTGGTGCCACTCGGGCGCAGACGCTGCGCCGCGTCGTGCTGCCGGCACTGATGCCGGCGCTGCTGGCCGGATTCGCGGCGGCGCTGGCGCGCGGCATTGGCGAGTATGGCTCGGTGATCTTCATCGCCGGCAATATGCCGATGATCAGTGAAATCGCCCCGTTGCTGATCGTGATTCGCCTGGAGCAGCTCGATTATGCCGGCGCGGCGGCGCTGGCACTGGTAATGTTGCTGGCGTCGTTCGGTATTCTGTTGCTGCTCAATCTGCTGCAATGGCGCATGGCAAGGCGCGCTCCATGAGCCCTGTTCCTGGCATTGCCGGCGCGCTGCCCGTATGCACCACCGAACGGCCGGCAACCCAGGCCGGTCTGATCGCGCTGACGATCCTTCTGCTGGCCGTCCTGTTGCTGTTGCCGCTGGCGGTGGTGTTCGTCGAAGCTTTCGCCCATGGGTTGGGCGCTGTTGTCAATGCCCTGATCGAACCCGATGCGGTCGCGGCGATCGAGCTCACCCTCATCGTTGCCGCGGTCAGCGTGCCGCTCAACACAGTCTGTGGGCTGGCCGCCGCATGGTGCATCGGTCGTTTCCGTTTTCCCGGGCGCGGCCTGCTGGTCACGCTGATCGAGCTGCCCTTATCGGTCTCGCCGGTCATCTCCGGTCTGGTGTGGGTGCTGCTGTTCGGCGCCAATGGCTGGCTCGGGCCGATGCTCGACCGTGCCGGGGTGCGGATCATCTTCGCCTTGCCAGGGTTGATCCTCGCCACCGTGTTCGTCACCTTCCCCTTCGTCGCCCGCACGTTGATTCCGTTGATGCAGGAGCAGGGATCGACCGAGGAGGAGGCCGCGATCACGCTCGGGGCCACGGGATGGCAGATCTTTCGACGCGTGACGCTGCCGAACATCCGATGGGGGCTGCTGTACGGCGTGCTGCTGTGCAATGCCCGTGCAATGGGTGAGTTCGGCGCGGTAGCGGTGGTTTCCGGCCATGTTCGCGGCCTGACAATGACCATGCCCCTTCAGGTCGAAGCCTTGTTCAATGACTACGATTGGGTCGGCGCCTTCACGATCGCCGGCCTGTTGTCGCTGCTGGCGTTGGTGACTCTCGCCGTGAAGGCCGCACTGGAATGGCGGGTCGGACGGCGTGGCGGAGCATTGCTGTGAAAGTCGAACTCTTCGAATTGCACAAGGCGTTTGGCAAGACGGCGGCGTTGGATGGTGTCAGCCTGGCCGTTGCCAGCGGCGAATTCCTGGCGCTGCTGGGCCCATCGGGGTCCGGCAAGACATCTCTGCTACGGGCGCTCGCCGGGCTGGATTTCGTCGATTCCGGGCGGATCGAAATCGATGGACGATCGATGGAGGGTGTGACCGCCCGCGAGCGCGGCGTCGGGTTTGTCTTCCAGCACTATGCGCTGTTTCGTCACATGACGGTGGCGCGCAACGTGGCATTTGGGCTGGAGGTGCGGCCTCGCCAGCAGCGACCGCCGCGGCGGGAAATACGCGACCGGGTGCGGTCCTTGCTTGACCTTATGGGCATCGGCGACCTGGCGGACCGTTACCCCGAGCAGATTTCCGGTGGACAGCGTCAGCGCGTCGCTTTGGCGCGCGCCTTGGCGATCCAGCCTGGGCTGCTTCTGTTGGATGAGCCGTTCGGCGCGCTCGATGCCAGGGTGCGCAAGAACCTCCGGGGCTGGTTGCGTGATCTGCATGACCGAATGGGCCTGACCACCATCTTCGTCACCCATGATCAGGCCGAGGCGATGGAGATGGCGGATCGCGTGGCGGTGCTACGTGCCGGCCGGATCGAGCAGGTCGATTCGCCGGACCGGTTGTATGCCCGACCGGCCAACGCGTTCGTGCATGAGTTCCTGGGCGATGTGATCCGACTGGAATGTTCGGTGGCACAGGGCCGGGCGCATTTCGATGCCCTGCCGCTCAGCGACATTGCAACGACATGTCCGGCGGGGCCGGCGATCGCGCTGATCCGGCCCTACGAGATCGGCTTGCACCCCGGTCCCGGGCCGGCCCAGGTGCTGAGCCTGCATGCCAACGGACCCTTGCGGCGCGTGCGCCTCACGCTGGCCGGTCTGGCCTTGGAGGTGCTGTTGCCCGCGGACGCCTGGTGCCCGGCGGTTGGGCAGTCCTGCACTCTCGATCTGTCGAGAGCGAGAATCTACAGCCCGACCTTCCCGTAAGCGGCAATGATCAGAGGTTGTCGCCCGGCGCATCATGCGCTGTTTCGCTGAGCATCTGGTCCATGCTCTGCGATGGCTCGGCCGGGGTCGGCGCGCCCACCGGCCTGGCCGGTACGCCCGCCACCGTGGTGTGCGGCGGC
>Ga0181520_10009132_pt1 | contig 13807 bp, 14 predicted proteins | sample PEATcosm2014_Bin_29_FD_132451 | JGI IMG/M metagenome (GOLD analysis project Ga0181520, IMG submission 132451) | Peatland microbial communities from MTU Mesocosm Facility, Houghton, MI, USA - PEATcosm2014_Bin02_30_metaG | ecosystem: Environmental > Terrestrial > Soil > Wetlands > Peat | place... | reverse complement strand
TCTCCAGAAAGCCGCAAAAAGCCTCCAGCGTGCGTGCCTCGTAGTCACGGGCCATGGTCTTGTATGGCTTCTGCCAGCGGCCGAAGCAGCCGATGCGCTCGAATTGCGAGGTTTGCAGGTCCACATATTTTTGCGCGTAGGCGCGGCAGGCTTCCAGAACCTCCGGTACCGGCATCTCCAGCTTTTTGCGGCCCAAATGCTCGTCTACCTTGATCTCGATGGGCAGTCCGTGGCAATCGTAGCCGGGAACGTACGGCGCGTCAAAGCCGGCCATGGTCTTCGACTTGACGACAAAATCCTTAAGCCCCTTGTTAAGCGCGTGGCCTAGGTGGATGGGACCATTGGCGTAGGGTGGCCCGTCATGAAGAATGTAGGCGGGGCGGCCGGCTCCGGCTTTGCGCAATTCGGAATAAAGGCCGATCGAGGCCCATCGGGCCAGCCTGAGTGGTTCATTCTGCGGCAGATTCGCCTTCATCAGGAAGGCGGTTTGCGGCAAGGTAAGGGTCGCCTTCAACTCTGGTGCTGAGGACATCGTTACTCCCTGGGTTCTTCCGATCTGATTCATTCTCTAGTGTAAACGGCAAGAAAGAGATGACGAGCATCGAATGAAAAGAGGGCGTGCTCGCAGTAGAATCTTCTCATTTCTGCACAGTTTGCTTTAGCGCAAGATAACGACTGCAAAGGCTCCTCGTCTATTGTTTATGGGAAGTCTGACCACGCCGGAATATGAGAGTCTGGATCGTGAGGCCCTTTCGCACAAGACACAAGCGGGCGGAGTCAAGCATAATGGAGAGACGGACCTGGAGACGGGAACTCCCTCCTCCTCTCGTTGCCAAACCTGGGACCCGGAGACTGCTGAACCAACTGCGGATATGTCAAACGACCTAATGATCCAGCCCGACTCGGAGTCTCAAGCCGCCGCAACCACCGCGGGGAGAGTTGACCTTGATGTCACCTTTGGCATTCCCATCGAGGAGAGGCCCATCTGGGTCGATCTCTATGAGAGTGTCCGCGACGTCTTCTTTCCGCCCAAATACCCCCCACTCCAACTGACCTCGACGCCGATTCCGGTGCCCGACCGCATGGCGGTCAAGCGCAACCCCTGGGCCTGGGGTATTGCAACAACGATCAATGTGGCCATTCTGCTGGTTGTGCTCTTTTTTGTCGGGAAGAAGATCATCGAGGCGACGAAGCCACCACTGAATGCGACGAACATCGATTTGACGGACTTCAAGGGACTCCAGGCCGCCAACAAAGCGGGCGGCGGTGGTGGTGGCGGCGACCATAGCCTCATCGATCCCACCAAGGGCAAGCTGCCCAAGCTCGAGAAGAACCCGATAACGCCTCCCCAAGTACAAGCACTGGATAAGCCCAAGCTGCCAATGGAGTCGGCCATCAATGTTCAGAAGGAGCTTACCCTGCCGGACAATCCGCTTCTGCCGAATATCGGCATGAAGAACTCCGTCAATGTCCAGTTGGCATCGAACGGCCAAGGCGGTGGCAGCGGCATGGGAACCGGTTCCGGTGGCGGCCTTGGGTCTGGAAATGGCAATGGCTATGGACCTGGAAGCGGTGGTAACGCGGGCGGCGGACTTTACAGCATAGGCGGGGGAGTATCCTCGCCGGTGCTTATCTACCATGTTGAAGCTGAGTTCTCCGATGAGGCGCGCCGGGCCAAGTACCAGGGCGTCTGCATTGTCTCAATCATTGTTGACCGGCAGGGCATTCCGCAGAACCCCCGAGTGGTGCGCCCGCTGGGCATGGGGCTAGATGAGAAGGCACTTGAGGCGATCAAGCAATATCGCTTTAAACCGGCCATGAAAGACGGCAAGACTGCTGTCCCGGTAATGATCAACGTGGAGATCGACTTCCGGCTCTACTGAGGGCTTGAAACTGTTTGAACAAAAATAGCGGAGCGCTGAGCGCTCCGCTATTTTTCAGCTGCGAACCCTGGGATGGCCTCAACCAGATATCCCACCATCAACGTGACCATCAAGAGGGCTCAGTCCATATGGGGGAGGAGTGGATGGTTGTTGCGATTGCCAACGATCTTTGCCGCTACGGATAGGGGCCCGGGGCAATCGATTCGATCCAAGAAAGAGTGCTGCAGAGTGAGGAATGAATGGTGCGCCCGGAGAGAGTCGAACTCCCGACCTACTGGTTCGTAGCCAGTCGCTCTATCCAACTGAGCTACGGGCGCACACCGTTGGTCTCTAGCGAAACCATAGACAGAATATCAGGGTTTTTCAGGCTGCGCAATTGGCAAACCAGCGAGCAAAGTCCGTTCTCTGGGTCCCTGCTGAAAACCTCACACAGCAGCCGTTGACTCCGAAGCGGGTTGCGGGGAACTCTGGGGCGGCACGATCTCGATCTCCAGGCCCGCCTGGCGTACCAGATTGGCGACGGTGGCTGCGTTGAGCCGAGTGGCATCATACTCCACGCAGAGCGTGCTTGCGTGACGGTCAAACTTGAGTCGGCGAATACCGTAGATCTCGCTGATCTTGGCCACTGCAAGGGCGACTGCTTCCGAAGGCGGCGCGGCATAGCGAAAGAGGACTTCCACCGAGGTCATAGGGAGATGATAGCAAGAAACTACAGGCCATTCAGGAAGGCGCGAATCTCAGGGTTGGACCAATCCGGGTCGCCGACGATTTTGCGGCGGATGATGCCGGTCCGGTCGATGATATAGGTCTCGGGCCAGCCCTCGCTATGGTAGAGCTGCGCGGCCTTTTGGGCGGGGTCGCGAACAGTAATCAGATCCACGTGGCGGCGCGCGATGAAGCGGCTGTAGGCCTCCGGGTCTTCGTCGATACTGACAGCCAAGATGGCCAGGTCGGGCCGCTCGTGGTGAAGTTCAATCAGCGCGGGCATCTCTTGAATGCAGGGCGGGCACCATGTGGCCCAGAAGTTGAGCAGCACCACACGGCCGCGGTAGTTTGCCAAGTGCACTGAGCTTGTCCCGTCTGAAACGGTAAAATCCGGGGCTGGCCGTCCTGTCTGGGCTGGATGTGCGCCTCGATCGCACGCGGAGGCGAAGGCCAACAGAACAAGCAAAGTGAGCGAAAGAAACCGAAGGAGCCGCACATCCCTATAATACGGAGCGAAAGGGTTGATGGGAAAGGCCAAGCACGGATGGAGAAGAAACGAGTGAGCGAATCGGTTGGAAAGGCTGGCTTCACGCCCGTACTGGGTCTCTCCGATGCGCCTGCAACAGTCGCGGTGACGTGGGAGACGGTGCCGGGGACGGTTTATGCACAACCAGAGCCCGCCGAGTTGATCGAGTTGACCGTGATCGTCCCGGCACGCAATGAGGAAGATTGCCTTGCCGGGTGCCTCGAATCGCTGGTTAGCCAATCTGACGAGTTTTTCAAGCTGGGCCGGGATTGGGAGCTAATTGTGGTGGACGACGACTCCTCCGACCGGACGGCGGATATCGCACGCGGCTTTGATGGAGTTACGGTAATCCCGGCAGACAAGCTGGAGCCGGGTTGGGTAGGCAAGAACAACGCCGTCTGGACAGCTGCCAAACGTGCGCGTGGGCGCTGGCTGCTCTTTACCGACGCGGATACGATTCACGAGCCGGGCGACCTGCACCGGGCGATGCATGAGGCCGTCCGGCATAAGGCGGGCGTGCTGAGCTACTCGCCGCGGCAGATTGTTCAAGGGCTTGTACAGCGGTCGCTGATGCCGCTGGTCTTTAGCGAGTTGTCATTGGCCTATCCGCCGGCCAAGGTCTCCGACCCCGCGCAACGCATCGCCGCAGCCAACGGACAGTTCATTCTTGTCGAACGTGAGGCCTATCGCCGGATCGGCGGCCACCCCTCGGTAGCCGAAAAAGTGCTGGAGGACGTTGAACTGGCCTTCATCGCCAAGCGGCGGAGGATCGGCCTGCACTTTCGCTATGCTCCGGACGCGCTCTCGACGCGCATGTACCGCTCGACTGCGGCGATGATCGAGGGATGGAGCAAAAACCTTGCGCTGCTCTTCGACAACTGCCTTGCTCTGGCATTCTGGAGGCTTCTCGATATTGGTCTTCTGGTGCTCTTGCCGGTGCTGGCCATCTGGCTGTGGAACGCGCGCTTTGCTGCTCATTCTCTGCAATGGCTGGGGGCGGGCTGGGCGCTGGCAATCTTGTGGGTGCGTAATCTCGTCCGCTTCTATGGCCGCGTCGCAAAGTCCGATTTTCCGTTTCTTGACTGCGCTCTCGCTCCCCTGGGTCTGCCGCTGTTTGTGGTGCTGCTCTGCCGCAGTTGGTATGAGGTGCACATTTTGAAGCGCGTAAGTTGGAAGGGCAGGAGCTACGCCGCGTAGAAGCTCAATGCTGGAGCTTTTTGCTAGGCACACGCATCAAACTAACGAGGAAGCAAGATGATTTTCCTGACGCGGCGCGCAACGTTTTCCGCTTCGCACTACTACTGGAATTCGGCATGGAGTGAAGAGAAGAACCAGCAGATCTTCGGCCGATGCGCCAATCGCAATGGCCACGGGCACAACTACACGCTGGAGGTCACCGTGGCGGGTGAGGTTGATCCGGTCACAGGGTTCGTCGTCGATCTGAAGTGGTTGAAGTCTGTGATCGAGAGCGAAGTTCTCGATGCATGGGATCATCGCAATCTAAATCTCGACGTACCAGAATTCGTAGCCTCGGAGTCTTCCGCGACGATCCCTACAACAGAAAACCTTGCAATTGCGGCATGGAAACGGCTCGAACCGGCAGTGACAGCGGCCGGTGGTGCGCAGATGAGCCGCGTTCGCGTCTATGAGACGCCAGAGATCTTTGCGGAATTCAGGGGTGGCATATGAAAGCCAGCTTCGGCCGCCGCTACATGATCTCAGCCAGCCACCGCCTGCATAGCGAGGCGCTTACGGATGAAGAGAATCTGGTCGCCTATGGCAAGTGCAATAACCCGCGCGGGCACGGCCACAATTACTTCGTTGAAGTACTGGTCGGCGGAGAGGTTGGCCCAGAGACAGGCATGGTTGTGGATCTGGTTGCGCTGGATGAGGCAGTGCAAAGAAAAGTGATCGATCGTTTCGATCACGTCAATCTCGATTTCGATCCGCTCTTTGTAAATCGGGTGCCGACGACCGAGAATCTTTGTAGGGCCGTCTTCGACTTGTTGAGGGACGCAGTGCCAGCCGGTGAGCTTGAGCACGTACGCGTCGAAGAGACCGAGAATAACTTTTTTGAGTTTTATGGCGAGTAACGATGGACGCCCACTTCCCTTGGGCGAAAGGATGAGAATCATGGCGCAGCCGATGGCAATGAACAAACCTCTACCACGTATGGACGGTGGTCTCAGCGAAGTAAGCACTGAAGAGATGATTCGCGAGATCCTAAGCCGATTGGGTGAAGACCCAAACCGCCAGGGATTGCAGGCCACGCCAAGCCGCGTCGAAAAGTCATTGACCCACCTGACTAAGGGCTACAGCGAAGACCCGACGATGATCTTGCGCGGGGCGCTCTTCGACGAGGACTACGACGAGATGGTTATCGTGAAAGACATCGAGATGTTCTCGCTCTGCGAGCATCACATGCTGCCGTTTTTTGGCAAGGTGCATGTGGCTTACATTCCCAAGGGCAAGGTGATCGGCCTCAGCAAGATTCCGCGGCTGGTTGAAGTATTCGCGCGCCGCCTTCAGGTGCAGGAGCGGCTCACGCGGCAGATCGCCGACGCCATTCAGCACGCCATTCAGCCTCAAGGCGTGGGTGTAGTGATCGAGGCGCGTCATCTCTGCATGATGATGCGTGGCATCGAGAAGCAGCACTCGTCTACTGTCACCTCGGCCATGGTGGGTTGCTTCCGCCAAAAGGAGACTCGCCTGGAGTTCCTCTCGCTGGTGCGCCAACAAGGCGCCGAAGGCTGATGGCGGAGTTGTAGGGCCGTTCAGCTAGAGTAAATAAGTGAACGGACTTCTCATCATCGACAAACCGGGCGGCATGACCAGCCACGATGTGGTGTACCGCCTGCGCAAGATCACCGGCGAGCGCTCTATCGGACATTTAGGCACGCTGGATCCCATGGCTACAGGCGTCTTGCCGCTACTGCTGGGCAAGTATACGCGTTTGGCGCAATACTTCTCATCGGCTGAAAAGAGCTATACGGGAACGATCCGCTTCGGCTTTGCCACGGACACATATGACGCCGAAGGCCAGCCCGCCGGGCCGGACCTTGCCGCGGATCTGAACCCGCCCCTGACCCTTGATCGTGTGCGCGCCGCTGCCAGCCGATTCCACGGTGAAATGCAGCAGATGCCGCCATCGTTCTCCGCAAAAAAGATCGCTGGCACGCCCGCCTACAAACTGGCTCGCGAGGGCAAACCCGTGGACCTGAAGGCCGTTAGCATAACATCGCCAGCTTCGAGATTCTCGCGCTTGATGGGATCGAGGCGAGCTTTGCGATGAGTATTAGCGCTGGTGGTTACGTGCGCTCTGTGGCTCACGAACTCGGCCACGAGATCGGCTGCGGGGCGCATCTGTCAAGCCTGCGGCGCACACAGGCCGGGGTCTTCACACTCGCCGAGGCGCGCACGCTGGACGAACTTCAATTGCTCGCAGGAAACGAGTCGGCGCTGGAGGAGATGTGCGTTCATCCACGCACCTTATTACCGGAGATGCCGTCGGTGACTGGAGATGCGCAAAGTCTGGGACGGTTACGTAACGGCGCTCAGGCCAATCTGCCGGAGTTCTCGCGCGCGACACTGGTCAAGGTCTTTGAAGGGCAACGTGAATTGGTAGGAGTTGCAAAACGGATTGCAGGCACGCTGTTTCAACCTGTTGTTGTAATGGGATGAAAGCAGTGGTTATAGGAGCTACTTGCAAGATTCCATCGAGACTGCAAACTGTGTCAGGGCACGACTTCAGACGTGCCGAAGAGCAACAAAATTGTGTTGGGCTTCAGCCCCTGCAGTTTATCTTTCGGTTATTTGCAATGCCGCCGCGGCTAAAGCCGGAATCTAAATTGGCCATTTGCGGCACGACTTAAAGTCGTGCCCTGACACAAACTGTAGCCTGCAGGTAATTTTGCAAGCACCCAGTATCCAGTGATCACTCGCTTCTACTCAGCAATGGATTCATCGCCTGCATCAGCGTCTGGGCGATAATCTCAGAGCCTTTGGCTGTGGGATGAATCCCATCGGCTTGAATCGTCCCTGGAACATTCGCCAAATTCACGTAAATCATGGGTACGAAGGCTACGTGATGTTTCGCCGCCAGATCGCGAAAGATCTGGTCAAACTGTTTGATGTAATCCTGGCCGTAGTTTGGGGGAAGCGTAATTCCGGCAAGCAGAATCTTGATGTGGGCGGATTCGAGCTTAGTCAGCACCGTGTCGAGGTTGCGGCGGGTCTGTTCAAGAGGCAGACCGCGCAGGCCGTCGTTGCCGCCGAACTCGACGGTCACGATCTCCGGATGCAGACGCACGATCGCGCTCAATCCGGCAACTGCGTCCTTGGTTGTAGCGCCGCTGGTGCCTTGATTTCTCACTTTGTAGCGGAAGCCACGGCGGTCAAGATCCCGTTGCAGCACGTCAGGAAAGGCTTGGCCGCGTTGCAGACCGTAACCAGCGGTAATGCTGTCGCCATAGCAGACCAGCAACTGCTTGGCGGCCACGTCTTGCGCGGTCAGGACCGGAGCCGCAAGAAGAATGAGTAAAAGCGAAACAAAGAGAGATCGGTATACGTACACAACGATAGTATAGCGAAGGGCAGGGAACTACTTTGGCAATTCGGAGGCCGGGCGAGTGATTGAGGTTCGTGACGCGAAGAAGTGGATTCAGAATGGCGCGCGGCGCGTCGAGATTCTGAAGGGAATCACACTGACCATTCCGGCCGGTCAATTTGTGGCCATCGTCGGCGCAAGCGGCAGTGGAAAGAGTACTCTGCTCGGTCTGCTGGCGGGGCTCGACACGCCCAGCTCCGGCGAGATCTGGCTCGATGGAGTGCCGATTCACAACCTCGCCGAGGCGGAGTTGGCTGCTGTGCGCGGCGCGAAGATCGGTTTTGTCTTCCAGTCTTACCAACTGATTCAAACGCTCACGGCTCTCGAAAATGTTCTTTTGCCTTACGAGTTGAACCTAGCGGGCAGCGGCATCGAACAGGCACGGCGTCTGCTGGATGAGGTTGGCCTTGCGGAGCGCATGGACCACTACCCGGTGCAACTCTCAGGCGGCGAGCAACAGCGCGTGGCGCTGGCCAGGGCTTTTGTCGTCGAACCGCCGATTGTGATGGCCGACGAGCCAACGGGCAATCTGGACTCGGCCAACGGGCGGCTTGTGCTTGACCTGCTGCTCGACCGCAATAGAAAGGCGGGCACTACGCTGGTCCTGGTGACGCACGACCCAGAGGTCGCCAGCCGAGCCGACCGCAAGATCGTTCTCAAAGATGGAATGATTGTGGAAGATTCGCTGCCTTTTGAAGTCGCTGTCGCGGAGCAGGCGCAGAATGGCTAAGCGCGCGCTGAGTTGGAAGAGGGCTGCGGCGATTGGCTGGCGCGATTTGCGTTCAGCGCCGGGAAAGTTTGGCTTCGTTGTTCTCTCGGTCGCCGTGGGAGTGGCGGCTCTCGTGGGCGTGCGCGGGTTCAGCGACAGCTTTCGGCGGACGCTCGCGACAGAAGCACGATCGCTCATGGCCGGCGACCTCAGTGCGCGGATTTTTCGCGAGCCGGCAACCGATGAGATGGACAAGATCTCCGCCATAGCTAAGGTGGATAGGCTTCGGACCACTTGGGTCACGGAGACCGTATCCATGGCATCCGTCCCGCCTGATCCGGTGCCTCTGCTGGTCTCGCTCAAGGCAGTGGACCCCGGCGAGTATCCCTACTATGGCAAAGCCGTGCTCGATCCGGCGATGAGCCTGAAGCAGGCATTAGAAGGGGACTCAGCGGTAGTGGCCGAGGAGTTCCTGATCCGACTGAACGCGCAGGTGGGGCAGTCGTTGCGGCTGGGGGGCAGGGAATTCAGAATTGCCGCGGTGCTCAAGCAGGAGCCAGACCGTATCACGGCGGGAACGGGGCTCGGTCCGCGCGTGCTGATCTCGCAGGCCGCATTGGCGCGGACGGGGCTTATTGCGCCCGGTAGCAGGGCCGGCGAACGGCTTCTGATCAAGCTGCCAGTGCAATCCAAGCAACAAGCCGATCTTGCCGCGCTACGCAAGCAGATCGAGGCGGCTCTTCCCGACGCGCAGGTAATGGACTTTCGCGAAGGCAGCCCGGCGCTGACCCAGGGGCTCGATAACGCGACCGCAATTTTGAGCCTGATCTGCCTGGTCGCCATGGTGCTGGGAGCGATTGGCGTGGCCATGGCAATGCACGCCCACTTGGCGCAGCGCATGGACATGCTGGCCATCCTGAAGGCGGTCGGTGCGGGCTCCGGCGATCTGCTGAGGATATTTCTGCTGCAAACGCTGGCTCTGGGACTAGCCGGCGGCCTTGTGGGTGTAGCTGCTGGCGTCGGGGTAATGGCCACGCTGCCGGCTGTCTTCGGCCACCTGCTGCCGGTTCATACGCAACTCGGTTTTCCATGGGCCTCGGTCGCCGCCGGGCTGGGAACGGGTCTGCTGACTACGCTGCTCTTCTGCTTGCCGCCAATGCTGGACGTGCGCGCAGTGCGGCCGGTGCTAGTGTTGCGTCGGCTTGTGGAGCAGGGTCCAGATGGCTTCAGCGGATGGCTTGCCCGCTGGTGGGCGCGGCGTCTTCAACTCGGGCTCTCGGCAGTTGTGGTCCTGGCGCTGGGCGGAATCGCCTGGGCGCTCTCGGACTCGGCGAAGGTAGGGACGTGGTTCGCAGTGACCTTCACCATCGCTCTCATCGTGCTGCTGCTGCTGGCTGCGGTGGCGCTCTGGACTTTGCGTTTCCTGCTCAATCGCGTGCGCCTCAGGCTGCCGTCCTTTCTGCGCCACGGGCTGGCTAATCTCTACCGGCCGGGCAATCAGTCCGCGGCAGTGCTGGCTGCGCTGGGCACTGGCGTGATGCTGATTCTCGCCGTCTATCTGATGCAGGCGGCGCTCTTGCGCGATCTGCGTGAGACGGCCTCGCCGAAGCTGCCCAACATCTTCCTGATCGACATCACCACAGACGAGGTCGCAGGCGTCAGGCAGTTCTTTGCGCACCAGCCGGGAGTGAGCCAGGCAAGCGGAAAGACCCTGGATCTCATGCCTGTTGTGACAGGGCGATTCGTCTCTCTCAACGGTAAATCTCTGGATCAGCTCAAGGGCGAACATTTCCCGCTGCGAATGCTCGAAAATGCCAGGCTCAGCTGGGCCGATTCGCCGGTGGCGGGCGACAAGATCATTCAAGGAAAGTGGTGGGCTGCTGGGAGCACGACTGAGTTGGCAGTCGGTGAAGGAGTCGCTCAGCGGCTGCACCTCGGTGTCGGTTCCGCAGTGGAGTTGGAGGTCGGTGGGACCGTGCACGCGCTCAAGATTGCCGTGGTCTATCGCGCAGACGGGCAGCACCTCGGAACTCAAGTCGCGTTTGTCCTGCCGTCCGAGTTGCTCAAAGATGAGCCGGCAACCTGGTACGGAGGCGCGCACGTCGATCCCAAGCAGATCGGGGCGATGGAACGGGCACTCTTTGCGGCCTACCCCACAGTGACGGTGATCAACCTCGCCGATGTGCTGCAACGGATCGAGAGCGTAGTCGACCAGATTACCTTTGTGGTGCGGTTTCTGGCGGGGTTCTCGATTTTTGCCGGGCTGATGATTCTCGCTTCGAGCATTGCCAGCACGCGATTCCGCCGAATGCGCGAGGCAGTGGTGCTGAAGACACTGGGCGCTACCCGGATGCGGATCGTCCGTACCTTCAGCGTGGAGTTCAGTGTCCTCGGCTTGTTGGCGGGCTCGGTTGGAGTAGTCTTTGCAAATGTGCTGACACGGGTCTTGCTGCGGAAGCTCGATGTCGGCTTCCACATCGAGTGGAGGGCCACGTTGATCGCGCTGCTGGGAACGGCTCTGCTTGCCACAGCCACAGGCTGGATCGCAAGCTACCGGATTCTCGGCCTTCGGCCTTTGGAGGTTCTGCGCGAGGAGTAATTGTACGAGCTAGGCGTTCGATTGATTGCAGGGATCGTTTCACCCATCGATGTGAGGAATGAAGTAAATCGCTCTTGATTCGCGGCGCTTAGATCCTCCCGAGAGTATTCGGCTCCGTGGAGTTTGACCAAGGCGCAAGAATCCCCTTATGATGAAGAAGTTGGTATTGTGCTCGGCGCAAAACGTCTTCGCTAACCAGCAAGGCTTGTAGGACAAGCCGTCGTATAAAAGTTGCCCACTCGTTCAATGGTAGGACAGCTGCCTCTGGAGCAGCATATTGGGGTTCGAATCCCTGGTGGGCAGCCAAGATACTTATAATCAACGTCTCGCAATCAAAGATGGGGCTTTCGATGGGTGTTATGCGAGCATCTAGGCAGTTTCGTTCAGAGGACGCTAACGTCCGATAACGTATATTCTGTATACTGAAGCTTGGGTTGGTTCTAGCCAATCCCAATTGGGATTCCAAAAACAATAAGCCCTTCCCCGGCATATCTTTCTGATAAGCGGTGAGTTCGACCATCTCGCCATCTCTAATGCTTCAATTACATCTTGTAGCGCCCTAGATCCTCGTCGTTTAGCCCTTCAAGCCAGCCGCGAAGTTGTTCGGCTGTGGGTCCCTCGGGTGGACCTGAAGTGTTCAGCTTGGCCGTTTGCATCACCTCTTCGGCAACGTAGATTGGGCAATCTGCGCGCAACGCCAGAGCAATTGCGTCCGACGGACGAGCGTCGATTACCAGAGGTTCATCTCCCTGTCTGAGCCAGAGAACCGCAAAGAATGTGTCATCTTTAAGATCAGATATAACAACCCTTTCCAGCTTGGCGTTCAAGTGACGCATTATATTTCGAGTCAGATCGTGCGTCATGGGGCGTGGCGCGGCAACCTTTTCAATTTCAATGGCAATGGCGTTGGCCTCGAAGATGCCAACCCAAATGGGCATCACCGTCTCAGAAGCGATGTCCTTGAGCACCACGATAGGCATGCTGGTAGCCGGGTCCATCATCAGACCGCGTATCCGCACTTCGATATCCATGGATTCCCTTTCTTGTCCCCCTCATTCTAGACCGCTTCGCCTGTAAGACTGTTCGGGTGTGTCGCGGTTATCTTCACCTTCAAATAGCTACCGGGTGCTGGAGCGATTGGCTGCGTGCAGGTGAAGTTGACCGGCTTATTCTGGCTGCTACGTCCGATAACTTGCCCTTTTGCCGGATTCGCGCCTTCGACCATTACCTCCAGGATCTGCCCTAAGTGCTTGGCATAATTTACCCTTTGAATCTCGCGCTGACGGTCAAGCACCACCTGAAGCCGCGATGCCTTCTCGGTCTCCGGAACGGAATCGATCATCGTCAAGGCCGGAGTGTTTGGCCTGCCCGAGTATTTGAAGCCGAAGACGCAATCGTACTCGACCTCTGCGAGAAGGTCCATAGTTTGCATAAGATCGTCAGCCGTCTCGCCGGGAAAACCTACAATAATATCCGTGGAAATCGAAATTGGCCGGCGCGCAGCCTTGATCCAGGCGATCCGCTCCAAATACCACTCGCGGGTATATTCGCGGGCCATTGTCTTTAGCACCCTTGACGAGCCGGACTGAACCGGCAGATGCACGTGGTCGCAGAGCGTGGGCACCGCATCGATGGCCTCAACGATGTCTCGGGTGAAGTCGCGCGGGTGGCTGGTCGTAAAGCGCACGCGGCGAATCCCCGCCACCTGGCCAACCTCGGCGAGTAGCTCCGCGAAGCTCCGCTTCCCTTCCGGGTCGCGATAGCTGTTCACGTTCTGCCCAAGAAGCTGGATCTCAGTATAGCCCGTGTCCGCGATACGCCGCGCCTCGGCCAACACAGAACTCGCCCCTCGGCTGCGCTCCTTGCCCCGCGTATATGGCACAACGCAATAGGCGCAGAACTTGTCGCAACCCTCAATGATGGTGATGTAGCCGCGATAGGGATTCTTGCGGGCGGTGAATTCGGTCTCGAAGGTCTCGTCGGTCTGGCGATCGTCCAGGCCGGTGATACGCGTCTCGCCGGACTCTAGGCGGGCCAGCATCTCGGGCAGTTTGCGATACGAGGCTGATCCGGAGACCAGCGACACATAAGGCGCACGCTCAAAGATCTTCTCGCCCTCTTGCTGCGCAACGCAGCCCAAAACGGCGAAACGTTTGCCGGTCCTATGCTGGCGCTTGTATTCGTCGAGGCGGTGGAAGACTTTCTGCTCCGCCTTGTCGCGGATTGAACAGGTGTTGTAAAGGATAAGTCCTGCATCCTCTTCGCATTCGACCTGCCGATAACCCTGCTGCTCTAATGTGCCGATGACCTTTTCCGAGTCATGGGCATTCATCTGGCAGCCGAAGGTCTCTAAGTAGAAGGTTTTTTCGGTTGCCATAGCAATTTTGAGTATACCGCGATTGGAGAATCGGCTTTGGATTCAATCCTCAGCGCAACTCTCCGACCGCAGTCCAGCCGATCTAGTTCTGGATCCAGATCTCGACGCGCCGGTTCTTCTCGCGCCCATCTGCAGTCTCATTTGAAGCAACCGGAAGTTCGGAGCCAAACCCTCGCACTACAGTCGGTTTCAGGCCTCTGCGGACAAGCTCACCTTCAATGATTTTCGCCCGGCTCAATGAGAGAGCCTGGTTCGTTGCGGGACTGCCGATGCTGTCGGCAAAGCCGAACAGAAGAATCTTTTCTCCTGCTGCTCCTCGCTCAGAAATCATCGACACGACTCTGTCCATGTCCGCCTGAGCTTTGTTGTCTTGCATGGATTCACCTGCCTGGAATCTAAAGT
>Ga0181520_10009131_pt1 | contig 13808 bp, 11 predicted proteins | sample PEATcosm2014_Bin_29_FD_132451 | JGI IMG/M metagenome (GOLD analysis project Ga0181520, IMG submission 132451) | Peatland microbial communities from MTU Mesocosm Facility, Houghton, MI, USA - PEATcosm2014_Bin02_30_metaG | ecosystem: Environmental > Terrestrial > Soil > Wetlands > Peat | place... | reverse complement strand
TCCAGGAGAAGTACGAGGAGAAGGACGGGAGCGCCTGGTTCAGCGTCAACGGCCACGCCTGGTCCGTCGCCGGCGCCTCCGGCTTGGCGGCCGGCGCCTCCGGCTTGGCGGCCGGCGCCTCCGGCTTGGCGGCCGGCGCCTCCGGCTTGGCGGCCGGCGCCTCCGGCCCGGCCGCGCGCCCCGCCAACGGCCTCGTCAATTTCGCCATGCTCAAGACCGTCACTCTCACCGAGCCCCTCGCCTCGGGCCAGGCCTACGCCCGCATGCTCGGAATACAGGCCGCCCTCTTGGGGGGCGGCCGCCCCATCATGCAGCGCGTCGGCGATTTCCGCCTCGGGAAGCGATCCTTCAGGGGACGTTTCTCGGGCGACCTCTACGACTTCGAGCCGACCCTGGCCTCGGCCACCCCCGGCGACGTCAGCCTCTGCGCGCCCGCCAAGGTCATGCGCGCGATCTGGAACGCGATGAAGCTCCTCGACACGATCGTGCCGGGCCTCCTGCATCCGAGCACCATCATGTACTATCCCGAGATCAAGCTCTACGCGAACCGGCCCGTCTTCATCGACGACTATTTCATGGCCGCTCCCGGGCTCTACCTCGTCGGCGACGGAGCGGGCACGAGCCGCGGGATAACGGCGGCCTGGGCTTCCGGCCTGCGGGCGGCGGACGGAATACTCGCCGCTCGGTAGGTCGCGCCCGCGACGCGTGGCCTCCTTGTCCCGGCCTCGCGATTCTCGATAGACTCCTGCCACCATGGAACGCAAGCGAATACTCACGGGCGATCGCCCTACCGGCAAGCTCCACCTCGGGCACTACGTCGGCTCGCTCAGGAACCGCGTCCGCCTCCAGGACGAATACGAGTGCTTCTTCATCATAGCCGACCTTCATACCCTCACCACCAAACCCGAGAAGGAGAGCATCGAGGCTCTGGCGGACAACGTGCGCTCGGCCGCCCTGGACTACCTCGCCTGCGGCATCGACCCCGCCAAAAGCGTCATCTACCTCCAGTCCGCCGTACCCGAAGTCTGCGAGCTCGCCATCCTCTTCGACAATCTCATCACCGTGCCGCGGCTCTCGCGCGTGCCGTCCTTGAAGGAGATGGCCCAGGGAGCCGGCATCGAGGAGATGCCCTTCGGCCTCCTCGGCTACCCCGTCCTCCAGGCCGGCGACATCCTCATGCCCCGCGCCCACCTCGTCCCCGTCGGCAAGGACAATGTAGCCCACGTCGAAGTGACTCGCGAGATCGCCCGACGCTTCAACTTCCTCTACGGCGAGACCTTCCCCGTGCCCGACGTCCTCGTAAGCGAGGTCGGCTCCCTCGTCGGCACCGACGGCAACGCCAAGATGTCCAAGTCCCTCGGCAACGCGATCTACCTCTCCGACGATGCCAAGACGGTCGCCAAGAAAGTCATGGGCATGTACACCGACCCCAAGCGCGTGTCGGCCGACATTCCCGGCACGGTGGAGGGCAATCCGGTCTTCGACTACCACGACGCCTTCAACGCCGACAGGGCCGAGGTCGAGGAGCTCAAGGCCCGCTACCGCGCAGGCAAGGTAGGCGACGTCGAAGTCAAAGAGAGGCTCATAGTGTCGCTCAACGCCTTCCTGGATCCAATCCGCGAGCGGCGCGCCAAGTACGAGTCCCAGTCCGGCCTAGCGGACGAGGTCGTCTACGACGGCACGATGCGGATGCGCGAGGAGGCCCGCGCCACGCTGGCCGTCGCGCTCAAGGCCATGGGGCTCGCGGCCGTATGGAACCGCATTTCGAGAAAGGCAGAGGACGTCAAGAAGAAAAGGGAAAGGCAGTAGGAGAGGTAGCGCGGCCGTCCACCGCCAGCGCCATATACGCTTCACCGGCCTGAATCGACTTCGCCCTCGATGCAGCGGCCTGTCGCCCGCAAGGGGTCTCGTACAATAAACTTCCCTACTCGCTCGCGAGCGCCGAGAGCGGTTCCCGGGCCGCCCGATACGGGCGGCCCCGGCGTCTTACTTGGCCGTCTCTATGGACAACAGCTCGATCTCGAAAACGAGGACGGAATTCGGGCCGATGGCGCTCCCGGCGCCCTTCTCCCCATAGGCCAGATCGGAAGGCACGAAGAAGCGGAATTTGCTGCCGACCGGCATCAGTTGAACGCCTTCCGTCCAGCCGCGTATGACGCCAGTAAGCGGGAAGGTGGCCGGCTCATGCCTGGCGATAGAGCTGTCGAAGACCGTCCCGTCGAGGAGCTTTCCTTCGTAATTGACCTTTACCGTATCCGAGGCTTGGGGCTTCGGGCCGGTTCCCAGGGTAATCACTTGGTATTGAAGCCCCGAGGCAGTCGTCGTAATCCCGGGCTTCTTGAGGTTATCCGCCAGGAAGCTCTTCCCCGCGGCCAGGTTTTCGGCGCTCTTCTTGGTCTCGGCGGCTTGCATGGATGATTGGACGGCAGCCTGCGCTTGCGCATTCGTATACTTGGTCGCCTTGCCGTCCAGGACATCCTTCAGTCCTTGCAAGAAGGTATCGGGACTTATCTGGAGACCGCTGCTTTTGAGGCTCGTACCGATGAGCATGCCGAGGGAATAGCTTACGTCGACCGGCTCCTCGGCCGCGAGAGGAGCCGCAAGAGCGAGACAAAGAGCGAAACATGGAACGAAAGCGTAGTACTTCTTCATGTTAATACGTCCTTGAGCTGAGTTGTCGCGACAATAGCATAAATAGCCATGGAGAATGAACAGGTCCCAAGGGCAAAACCCTTCCGCCCGCCTGCGAAGCGCTCCGGGCGGACTAGGCCTTCCGCTTCCCGCTCATCTCCTCGACCGACAGCCTGAGCAACCTGGTGGCGCCCAGGGCGGCAGGGTCGAAGTCGCCCTCCCCGCGCCAGCCGTAGTGTCGCATGATTCGGCTCAGGGCCTCGAGCCTTTCGCCCTCGTCGCCGAGCTCGCCCAAGCTGCCATAACCGACGATGCTCGCGTAGCGCATGCCGCAATCGCAGGGTCCGGGACCGGTCGCCAGCTCGTGCCCGACATCCAGCTCGAAACAGACGCGGGGATTGGCGCGCATCATATCGAGCTTGCGTCCGTCGCGGGCGCAATGGAAAAAAAGGACGGGAAGCGATCCTTCCCATTCGTATCCGAAGTTCATGGTCACGATGTAGGGGACGTTTCCGGCGGCGAAGGCGAGGCGGCATACGTCGGCCTTATCGAATATCGCCGCCTGGCTTTCGCGATCGCGAAGCTCCCGATCCTTGCGTCTCATGCGAGGCATGGTAAGGGCTGCCCGCGCCCAGGTCAAGCTCGCTACGACCCCTCTCAATACAGCCCGGGAAGTATCCTTTTGGGAACGCGGCGAACGTACTCTTTCCAGAGATCGCCGTATTTGGCCGCGCATCGGCGCTCGTCGGCGCGCTCCCTGGGGAAGAGCAGCGCAACATAGTAAAGAGGATAGAGCCAAACGACCCAGACCGAGGGCCAACCCAGGGAAAGGGTCAAGCCTATGGCCATCAGGATCTCGCCCAAGTAGTTTATGTGCCGCGACAAGCCCCAGAAACCGCTATAGAGCAGTGCCTTTTTGCCGTCGGTTAGAGCTTTCGGCTTGAGGATCCCGAACATGGCTCGGTCGGGACTGGTCTTGAAGAAGAACTTTTGCAGATTGGCGCCCCGAGACAGTATCCAACCCGCGAAGAATACGGACCTGAATAGGACGAGGAGCCACGGCGCGGTGCGCGGATCGGGCAGCTCGGCCGTAGCCCAGAGACCTACGGAATAGAAATAGGGATAGAAAGCCAGACAGCCCCAACCGAGCTTGAAGCCCAGGCGCTCGGCGAAGATGTCGTAGGTGTAGAGGTGAACGCGCTCGAAAATCAGGTAGTCGACGACGAACCACAGGAACAGGAAGCTATAGATCGCGACCCCGGGCGAAGAGCTCGAGCCGAAGACCAGCAGATGGTGGGCGAGAAAGGACAGGAGGTTCAGGGCGAGCATGACCGCCCCCACCAGGTAGAGGAACATCTTGACGTCGACCCGGCCTTCGAGGACCCGCGGATTTTCGAGGCGGCCGAAATAGAGGTCGGCCAGGAACGAGGATCCTGCATTCTCGGCCCGCACGACCATCGCGAAGCTGAATATCAGCCCGAGGACGCAGGAACCCGCTAGACCCGACCAGCGGTGGACGTAAAGCCAGTCCCAGGGAATCACGTTGAGGGCCCCCGCGATCGCCCAGAGCCCGATCGCGGCGACCAGGACGAGAGGTCCGTTCAGCCGATATCTCAGGGGCTCGCCGCTGCCCGCATCGATGACGTAACCCGCGACTTCTCGCGCAGGAAGAAGCAAATGCAGCGTGAGCAATAGGGCGTAAATGAACCAAGGCGCCAGGAAACCCGCGATGAGCTCCCTCATGACAGTCCTTTCGTCGAGTTCGCCATGATGCCTATGGCCATGCGCCTGGAAAGCAGGCGACCGAGGAAGAACGACGCGAGCTTATTGACGAAACCGGGGACCACCACGGGACCTCGCCCCAGCCCGGCTACCGCCCGTTCCGCCACCGATGCGGGATCCATCGTACCCGGGGCATCCTTGCCCGAGGCGCCCGCGAAACCGGGCGTGCGGACGGCTCCGGCGCAGCATGCGACCACGTCGATACCCTTCGGCTTGAGTTCCTTCCATAAGCTCTCGGCCAGTATTTTATTGAAGGCCTTGCTCGCGGCGTAGACTGCGATCGATGGAGAGCCTTGATTGCCGGCGAGGGAGGACATCAGGATCAGCGCCCCGCGCCTTCGGGCGATCATAGGAGGCACCAAGGTCCGAAGAAGCATGGCAGGCCCGAGTACGTTGACGTCGACGACTCGGGAGAGGGCGGCCGGGTCCATGGCGGCGAACTCTCCGACGGGCGCGTATGCGGCGTTATATACGGCGAGGCCCACCTCGAGCCCGGAAACGGCGTTCCGCAGACTTTCCCGGAAATCGGGGGTCCCGAGATCGCCCTCGAGAGCCCGCGCATCGATACCATAGCGGCTGCGCAGCTCCTCGGCGAGAGCGGCCAACAGCACCTTTCGCCTGGCCACGAGCAGCAGATTCATGCCTCGAGCCGCCAGGGCACGGGCAAAGGCCGCGCCGAGACCCTCCGACGCTCCGGCAACCAACGCCCACGCGCCGTATCGATCCGAGAATCGTCGCGACACAAGCTCCCCTTTCCCCCGCCCGAGCCCCGAGGCCGGCCCTATTCCATTCCCTCGAACAACCTTGTCTTCGATACCTACTTCAGGTCGGCGAGAAGCTTCGTCGCGTCCTTGCTGCCCATCGAAGCCGCCTTCTCAAGATCGACGCGGGCTTGGGCGCTCCTGCCGGTGTCCTTGTACAGTTGGCCGCGGTAATACCAAGCGTCCTTATTGGCGTCCTTGCCGCTGCCGAAGTTGGAGATATACTCGTTGAAGAGCTGCTCGGATTTCTTCAAGTCGCGACCTGCGATCCCGGGCAGCACCTGCCAGAAGCGTCCGAGAGCCAGGATGGGTCCGCCCGTGTCGAAAGTCTTGTCGGTAGCGTAGGCGATCTCGAAGCCCTTCTGCGTCTTGCCCTTAAGCCCCTCGGTCATCGCCGTGATGATGCTGACGCCGTCCGAATAAGTCCCTACGCAGAGACCATAGTAGTACCAGCCTTCGATGCCCTTGGGATTGAGATCGGTCGCGATCTCTCCGAACTTCATCCCGTCCTTGCCTGCGCTCTTCGCGATGTCCTTCCAGCCCTGAGCCTTTTGAGTGACAGCCTCGTCGCCCCAGAGACGCAAGGCCTTGGCGGCCTTCCAATTGGCGACATAGTCTGCGGGCGCGGCATTCGCCGCCTTGACCGCGTCGTCGGCATCCGCCTTGAGCGCGACGATGTTTCCCTCGGCGAAGGCGGTCGTTGCGGCAAGCGATAGGGCGAGCGCGATGGCCGGTATTCGGAGTCTGTTCATGTGCCGTTCCTCCTGAGGCATGGTGCCTACAGGGAAAGCCTAGCCCCAGGTCGCCGCCGGGTCAAGGACACAGTCGATCCTGACGTCGCGCGTTGCCTTTAATGATGCGCTTCTCGGGAAAACGCGTCATAGTTGCAATACCCCCTCCGGGACGACCTTCCAGATCAAATTGTTCCCGAAATCCGCCACGTAGACGATCCCCGAGCGGTCGACGGCGATTCCTGCGGGTCCATTCAGCGCGGCGGCGGCGCCAGTCCCGTTGGCCGAGCCGGAAGACCCGGTCACTTCCAGGTTCGTCACCTCCCCGAGCGGGGTAATCTTCCGAATCGAGTTGTTTCTTTGATCCGCCACATAGACATTTCCCGAGCCGTCTACCGCCACTGCCGCGGGGCCATTGAAAGAAGCCGCGGTCCCGATCCCGTTGCTCGAACCGGGAACGGCGCTTCCCGCCAAGGTCGTCACCGCCCCGATCGGGCTGATCCTGCGGATCGAATCGTTGTCCGTATCCGCCACGTAGACATTCCCCGAGGCGTCGACCGCCACGCCGGTGGGTCCATTGAACGTGGCCGACGTCCCCGAGCCATTGGACGAGCCGGGAGCGCCGCTTCCCGCCAGAGTCGTCACTACGCCGGCCGGGGAAATCTTGCGTATCATGTTGTTTCTTTGATCCGTTACGTAGACATTCCCCGAACCGTCGACCGCTACTCCGGCGGGTCCATTGAACGAGGCAGCAGGCCCGGACCCGCCAGTCGCGCCCGCGGATCCGCTCCCCCCCTTGGGTCCTTTTGGCAGAGCCGGGACCCCTATCCCGTTTGCCGACCCGGCGAAGCCGCTCCCCGCCAGGGTCGTCACGACCCCGGCAGAGGAAATCTTCCGGATAAGGTTGTTCCCGAAATCCGCCACATATACATTCCCCGAACCGTCGACGGCTAATCCTGTGGGTCCATTAAACGAGGCGGCGGACCCGACCCCGTCGACGGAACCGGAAGACCCGCTGCCCGCGAAGGTCGTCACCGTCCCGGAAGAAGCGATCTTCCGGATCACGTTGTTATTCCTATCCGCCTCGTAGACATTCCCGGAGGCATCGACCGCTACAGCCGCCGATCCATTGAACGAAGCGGCAGTCCCGGTTCCGTTGGCCGAACCGGGAACGCCGCTCCCCGCCAGGGTCGCCACGGCCCCGGCAGAGGTGATCTTCCGGATCAGATTGTTATCCGTATCCACTACGTAGACATCTCCCGAGCTGTCGACCGCCACTCCGGCGGGGGCATAGAACGAGGCGGCTGTCCCGAGGCCGTTAGCCGAGCCGCGACCGCTCCTCCCCGCCAGAGTCGTCACCGCGCCGGCTGGGGTGATCTTTCGAATCGAGTTGTTATCGGTATCCGCCACGTAGACATTCCCCGAGCCGCCGACCGCAACTCCATCGGGGGAATAGAACGAGGCGGCGCTCCCCGTTCCGTCGGCCGAGCCCGCGGCCCCGCTTCCCGCCAGGGTCGTCACTACCCCGGCTGAGGTGATCTTCCTGATGCGATCGTTCCCGAAATCAGCCACGTACACGTTTCCCGAGCCGTCTACCGCCACTCCATTGGGATATTTGAATGAAGCGGCAGTCCCGGTCCCATCGTCCGAGCCGACGGATCCGCTCCCCGCCAGTGTCGTCACGACTCCCGCGCTTGTTATCTTCCGTATCAAGTTGTTCCCGAAATCCGCTACGTAGACGACGCCATCGTCATCCACCGCGACTCCGTTCGGGCCATTGAACGAAGCGGCCTTCCCGGTCCCGTTGGCCGACCCGGCGGACCCGCTGCCCGCGAGGGTCGTCACCGCTCCGGCAGGGCTGATCATCCGGATCAAGTTGTTCCTTTGATCCGCCACGTAGACATTCCCCGACTTGTCGACCGCGATTCCGCTGGGTCCATTGAACGAGGCAGCCGTTCCGGCCCCGTCGGCCGAGCCCGGAGAGCCGCTACCCGCCAGGGTCGTCACCGCGCCGGCGGAGCCGATCTTCCGGATCGAGTTGTTTATGGTATCCGCAACGTAGACGTTCCCCGACTTGTCGACCGCGATTCCATAAGGGGAATTGAACGAGGCCCCCGCCCCGGTCCCGTCGGCCGATCCCTTCACTCCGCTGCCCGCGAAGGTCGTCACGATGCACCCCGTAGAGCCTAATTGATCCGTCACGGCTGGAGCGGCAGACAGAAAGAGCAATATGCCTGAAATAAAGATACTTTTAATGACGCTCATCAGTATTTCTCCAAATAACGCAGAGGATGCCCTTCCCTCATTGAGAATTACCTCGAACGTCAGATTATAGCGCGTTTGCGCGATTTTGAAATGATAGACGCGAATGCGGTCCCGAAGCGAATCTCGATCCGCGGCCTATTTACGCGACTCGCGCTTCCGGACCCCCGCGGGCGGAAGGTCGCGAGCCCGGTAAAAAAAAACTCGCAACCCTTCCTTGAGTTGCGAGTTACGCTTAGTCGGGCAACCCAGACTCGAACTGGGAACCCCAAGTCCCCCAGACTTGTACGCTAACCACTTGCGCTATTGCCCGGACGCTTCTTGAGAAGCACCGCGAATTTAGCACGCTCCGCGAAAGCGGGTCAAGCTCCGACGGTCATCCGCATCCGAAGCGCCCGTCGCCCGGAAAGGGATCGATCCCCGGGCGAGTGAGGGCGAAGTCGTACTTCACCGGGTCCTCGGGCGAATACAGCCTGAAGGCCGCCGTCGCCTCGAGGGCGTTTTTCAGGTTCGCGTAGCGGCTCGGCATGAATCCCAATCTCGCGTGGCAGACGCACGCCATGTGCAAATCCAAGGGAACGACGAGCCGGGCCCGATCTACACGCGCCCAACCTCCCGGATCGACGGCATCCTCGCGCGACATCCAGCGCAGGAACAGGAAGAGCCGCTTACATGCGCTGCCGAGGGCCGGATCGGGCAGCAGGTTTCCCCGTAGGGCGCCATCCGGCTCGGCCTCATGTCGGGCGCCTTCGTCGCGAAGGCCGAGCCTCTTCAAAGCGCGAACAAAGGCGCCCAGCGCGGCCACGATGTCCGGGCCGCCCGGATCGCCCAGGAGAAAAAGCCCTTCGAGACTTCCATGGCGCTCGCGGGCCCGCTTTATCGCCCGCATGATGGCGATCAAATCCTCGGCGAAGCAAAAGCGGTATTGGAAGCCGCCCCAGGCGCCGCGAAGCTCCGCTTCGCCCATCCGCGCGAGGGCGGCCGCGGGTCTTTCGCCAAGCGGGGCCAAGGCCCGCGAGCAGGCCCGCATGATCAAATCGACCGAGCCGAAGGCCAAGGTCGAGCAGACGAGGGCCGCGACCTCCCGATCGGCGGGATCGGGGAAGGGCCTCACGATAGCGAGGGGATCCCGCCTCAATCGGCCGATGACGTTGCAATCGGCGTATATTCCCTCGAGGAAAGCCGCGATACCCGGATCGCGCGCGCGCGGCATCGCGGCGAGCCTCATTGCGGAGCGATCGCGTCGAGCTGCCGCTGGCGAGACTCCAGCTCGGGATCGCCCGTGTCGATGGCGATAGCCTGCCTGAGGTAAAAGCGGGCCCTCGCATAGTCCTTGCGCCGAACCAGGATATCGGAGACGGCCGCAAGCGCCTCGGGATTGTCGGCGTCCTCCACAAGGGAGGAGCGGAGCAGGGTCAGCGCGGCATCGTCGGATTTCTGGAGCTTGGACTGCACCAGGTAGAGAACGGACCGAAAGGCGGGAGACGAGGCCCCCGGCAAGAGGCGAGCTATGATATCCTGCGCCGTCTTCGCGTCGCCCGAATCGGCGAGGGCGCGGAGATAGGCCTCGTCTGCCTCTTCCGAGCGAGGCTCGTCGCGATACCTCGCGTAGGCGTAATTCAATTCGCCGTTGATATCGCCGGCTTTGCGGAGTATGCGCGCGGCCAGCGCCTTGTCCTGGAAGGCCGCGCCCGCCCGCGCCAGATACGTCGCGGCGTCGCCCCATTTGAATCGCGACGCCGCATCGAGAACGAGGAGCCGAGAAGCCTCGACGGCCGCCGCCCGTCTCGCGGCGAGGAGCACGGCGCCCGTCTCGGTATCGGAGTCGTCGGGAGCGACCGCGCCGGGAACGACGACCTCGCATGCCCGAAGGGCCAAAGTCCTGGCTTCCTCCCGGTCGAAGGCGGGCCCGACGAAGAGGAGGCGAGAGGCGGCGACGAGGAACTCGGGATCGTCGGCGTAGGAAGCGAGGCCCCGTCGGGCCCATTTGAGCGCCTCGTCCCTCGCTCGGAGGGCTTCCGACTCGAGGCAGCGCAGCAGGATATAGAGCCGATCGGTGGGATTCACCGTGCCGTAGGCATCGAGAAGCGGGAGAGCCTGCCGATACGCGCCTGCTCGGATGAGGAGCCTCGCGCGTATGAGGACGAACTTGGAATCCTGAGGATCGAGCGTGAGGACGCGCGAGACGAAGGGATCCGCCTCTTCGTAGCGTCCGTTCGCGTACAAAGCGAGCGCGTAGGGACGATCGAAGGCCAAAAGCCCGGAATGGGCCTGCGCTAGAGGCGAAAGGGCGGCTAGGGCGTCCCCGCTCCTCTTCAGCGCGAGGAGCGAGCGACTCAGCCCGATCGCGGCGCTCCAGGCGTCGGGAGCGACGGCGAGAGCCGAGCGGTAGAGCCCGAGCGCGCCCTGCCAATCGCCGCGCCGCTCGGCATCGACGCCGCGAAGGATGCTCGGCATTATCGAAGGGACGCCGAGCCTCGAGAAACGGTCGAGCGCGTCGAAGGCTCGACGCGAGGAATCGCTCGAATCCGACGTGAATATGACGAGAGTCGGGATGAGCTCTCCGAGGGGACTGCCTGCCGAGTCCGGAGGGACGTCGGGCGAGCGACCCGACGCGACGTCGCCGAGAGCCTTAAGCAGACCCTGGGCCGTACCCGACAAGGCCGCCGGGTCGTCGACAATCGTTTTTATGGGAGTCTGCGACACTTCGGGATAGGCCAGGGCGGCAATTCCCCGCGCCAGCAGGTCGAGGGCCGCGGCGTCTTGGGCGGTGATCGCCTTGGCGTTCGCGGCGAGCTCCCTCGCCTTCGCGAGGGAAGAGGGAGAGCCGAACACTATCGAAGTCTCTATTCCCTCGCGTTCCTCGCGGCCGCGCGCAAGAGCGGCCGGCTCCGCGGTCTGTAGCGCCGTGCCGGCGCTTGCCGTGCCGGCGCTTGCCGTGCCGGCGCTTGCCGTGCCGGCGCTTGCCGTGCCGGCGCTTGCCGTGCCGGCGCTTGCCGTGCCCGGCCCTCCAGTACCGCCGCCGGCGGCATTCGAAGCGGATTGCGCAAGGGGCGGGATAGGAGGGGCATCTTGAGCGGCCGGTACGGCGGGCCCGGCGATTATGCCCGGTGCCGCGGATGCGGCGGGCGCGCTCGGAACGGGTTGCGCGGGCGCGATGACCGTCTTAGGCTTCGATACGCAGGAGGCAAGGACGAAGAAGGCGACGAGGGCGAGCGCGATCGGCACCGCCGCGCGGATGATGCCGCGAGGCTTCCCGCGATTCATGGCCCCGCGGAGGGGCCGCGCCTGCGTTTGGGTTCATCGGCTCGCGCATCGCCCGGGCGCGTCCTCGCTTGGCCTATCTGTCCCTCCGAATTATCCGTCGGGATCCGTCGAGATACGCCATAGGCGATGAATAACGATATCCCGCCAGCTATGAGCAGGGTCGGCCACCAAACCTCTATGAAGCTCCTGAATCGAATCCCGATAAGGCCGAAGGAAAACGCGGAGAAAACGAGGCCGAGGCCCGCGAAGGCGATCGAGGGGACTGCCAGCAGCGGCTTGAGTCTCTTCCTCGCCGCGAGGCCCGAGATGAGACCGGCGGCGCCGGCGATCGCCATTCCTAGAGGCCACGCCTTTGCGAGCCTCCAATCGAGGAGTCGGGAAGCGAGGAAGAAAGCGCCTTCCAGGAGGAAGAGGACGCCGCCTAGCAGGAAATAGAAAGAAGCGCCGCGAACGAGGGCGAAATAGAGCAGGACTCCGCCGACCGCCATTACGATTACCGGCCAAACGTTGGGAATCGCGTCCAAGGCCTGCGTCGTATAGAGGAGGAAGGCGACTCCGAGAAGCAAGGCCGCGAAAGCCGAAAGAAAGAGGACGTCGTCGGAGCGGTGTCGGCGCTTATTCATTCGTATTTGAATTGTACAGAAAGAGTAGGATCTTGCCAATGGAAAAGGCGACCCGGCATCTCCCTCTCCGAAACGTCGCGGCCCCTATTTAAAGACGCGCTGAAGGACCGATAAGATAAGAACATGGTTCATCGAAATCTACGGGCTTCGCTCCTTGCGCCTGGCCGCGCCGCGGCCGCAGCGGCGCTCGCGATAGCGATCGCCTTCGTCGCCCCTTCGCCTCCGGCTCGCGCGGATGCGATATCGATTCGGGACGAGGCTCCGACATCGAGCCGCGAGCCCCAACGCCGCTTGGCCCCCTCCGAAACGCAGACTCCATGGGGCTTGGCCGGACCGCCGATCCATGGCCATGAAGCCGATCCCGATTACGGGATTCAGATGCCGTGGGAACAGGAAAGCTTCGAGGCCATCAGGACGGCTTACCTCACGCCGGATGGGAAGAAGTGGCTGACCGCGATTCTGGAGCGAGCCAAGCCTTTTCTCCCCTATATAGAGGAAAGAGTCCGCTTCTACGGGCTCCCGGACGAGCTCGCCTTCCTCCCCGTGATCGAATCGGAGTTTTCGCCCCTCAATATATCCAAGAGCGGGGCCGCCGGGCTCTGGCAATTCATGCGTAATTCCATCTCGGGGTATGGGATGAGGATCGACGACTGGGTAGACGAGAGGCGCGATTTCATGAAGAGCACCGACGGCGCCCTCCGCAAGCTGGCGGACAATTTCACGGCCTTCGGCGATTGGAGCCTGGCCATCGCGGCTTATAACTGCGGGGACGGCGCCTTGGCCCACGCGATCTCCGCGGCCAAGCGGGACGGGGCGCTCGCCCCCGACTATTGGGAGCTGCGCAAAAGGGGCCTGCTCAACCCGGAGACGGCGGGCTACGTGCCCAAGTTCCTCGCCGTCGCCTCGATACTCCGCTATCCCGGGCGAAACGGCCTCGATCAGCGCTGGGACGAGCCCGTCTCATGGGAGTCCGTCGTGCCCGGCCGCCCCGTCGACCTCAAGCTCCTCTCGGAACAGGCGGGAGTTCCGCTCGATCTGCTTCGCGAGGCGAATCCCGAGCTCCGATACGGCGTGACTCCGCCCGGACCGGGCTATGCGCTCAAGGTGCCCGCCGCCGCCGCCGCCGCGGTGCGCGCCGTCATCGAGGACCCGACGCGGAAGCTCGTTCGATACTACCTTCATACGGTCCGGTCGGGCGACACGCTATCGGGAATCGCGCGTCGCTACGGGACCCCCATGCCGGCCATCGTCGACTCGAATCCCGGCCTGAGGCCCGAGCGAATCATGCTCGGGCAGGTCCTCGTCGTGCCCGCGCTCAAGGACGCGCCTCCCCCCGAGCCGGAAAAGGCGGCGGACGACCTTCCCGCTTTTACCTCGAGCTGCGTCGTGGCGAAGGGCGACACCCTCTGGAGCCTTTCCCTGCGCTACGAGGTCCAGCCCGAGCTCATCGCCGAGCGAAACGGCCTCACCCTCGCGAGCGTGATCCATGAAGGCATGACGCTCCGCGTGCCGATACTCAAAGGGACGCCATGAAGAACGGATCGGCTTCCACGAGATTCCTCGCCTTCATCCTCGTCGCGATCGCGATTGCGGGTCCCGGGGCCGCGGAGCAGCCAGTCTATACGACTCGTACGAGCGTCGATTGGAGCGAGCGCGTCCTCAGGATCGACGTCTCGCTCGACCTCTCGGCCGCCGGCCTGCGCCTTCCCGAGGGGAGGCTCGACGCCGAGCGGATGATCGAGCGCGACATA
>Ga0181520_10009130_pt1 | contig 13812 bp, 14 predicted proteins | sample PEATcosm2014_Bin_29_FD_132451 | JGI IMG/M metagenome (GOLD analysis project Ga0181520, IMG submission 132451) | Peatland microbial communities from MTU Mesocosm Facility, Houghton, MI, USA - PEATcosm2014_Bin02_30_metaG | ecosystem: Environmental > Terrestrial > Soil > Wetlands > Peat | place... | reverse complement strand
CTGGCGCATCGTCCAGAGCTTGCCGCGGTACATGTCGCGGTGGATGCCGCGCGTGTAAGGAAACTCTCCGGGGCTTCCCAAGTCGCGCGCGAAATCGTGTCCCCGCAGGTCTTCCGGCCCATAGACCGGCTGTATGGGAACGCCGCTAATAGTGGTGAATTCCCGGCCCGAGACTTTCATGGCTACCCAGCTATCGTTATCTTACTCCCGCGGGTCCGCACGGGAACCCGGCGCGCCGCTCCGCAAGTTGGCTGCAAAATGGAGATAACCGGCGCGCTTTCAATCCGCCGCGGCCGAAGTCGCCGGAAATTTCGCCGCCTCGTGATTGCGCCTCGGCGCATGGCCCAAGCTTCGCACAAAAAAAGCCGGCCCCGTGAAGAGCCGGCTAAAACGACTCGGAGCCGCCTGACGTTCCCCCCGAAATCATCCGGCAGCCCGGTCTTCAAGGCTATCGATTCGTCTGGTGCGCCCTAAGTTACACGCACACTTACCCGATCTGTCCTGGAAAGCACTACCGCGGGCTTAGTTGCGGGATCCGACCGTCTCCGTCCGCCCCGCCAGCGCCTCGATCGAGCCGCTCCCGCAGATCGCCACACCGTTACTGGTCAGCGCGGTCAGAAAATTGAAAAACAGGTGATAGAACACCTGCTCGGTAAGCGGTTGCCGGCCGGGCAGCCGAAAAGTGGAGGGCAGTTCCTTGGAGATAGTCAGCCGCACCGAGTTGCGGTGCACGCGGCCCCCGCGGTCGCGCTTGTTGGCCAGCATCATGGGGGTCTGCATCACCAGTCCCGTGCGCCCATCCACGTAGAACTGGCAGCGCGAAAACCACCCCAGATTGGCCGGATCGGCGGCATCGAACAGTAGCAGCGGCGATTCGCGCTGGGTAGCGCACAGGTCGAGCTGTATCGCCCGCGGCCCGTCCTTCGCCTTGGTCTCGAAGCCGGCCTGCCGGGCTACGTTGGCCACCATCTCCGCCTGGAGTTCAAGATAAATCAACTTGTGTGTGCCCGCCTGAAGAACCTGCATTCCCAAAGTTATTCTACCAGCGTATGCGGATGATATCCTCTGGAAGAGGGGATTCATGGTTTGGCGGCGGTTTCTGCGCCGGTTGGGATGCGGTCTCGTGGCACTCGGTGTGCTCTATGCCTTCCAGCGGCCGTTCCGCGAGTACAACGGCGTCGAGTACCGCATCGGGGATATTCCCTTACCTCCGGATTTCCGTGAAGACGCCGAGTGGACCTTCGCCCGCCTGATGTTTCCGGGCGGCTGGAACGATGGCTATCGCGGCCGTTTCGATGGCGACTTCCGCCTCGGCCTCTCTCTCTGGACGCAGGATTTCCCGCGCGCCGACCGCCATTTCTCTCGTGCCGTCCGCCGCCTGTCGCGCATTCAGGCGCGCTCCGTGGAGCAATCCGTGAACCTCGACGGTGGCGATGGCTACGACTGGCCCTGGCTCTACGCCGTGCAGGTGGGCGAATGGGGCCTCACCGACCGGCAGGCCTCCGAACTGCGCGAATACCTCCTGCGCGGCGGCTTCTTCATGGCCGACGATTTCCACGGTGCCACCGAATACCGGGTCTTTGAGGAGCGTATGCAGCGCGTTTTTCCCGAGCGCTCCATCGTGGACATACCGGATGGCGATGCCATCTTTCACACGGTCTACGATCTCGACGAGCGTTACCAGATCCCCGGCCAGGCCCATCTGCGCCTGGGCTACAAGTACGCCGATGGCAAAGGCGCGCATTGGCGGGCCATCTACGACGATAAGGGCCGCGTGATGGTGGCGATTTCCTTCAATTCGGATATCGGCGATGCCTGGGAATGGGCCGACGACCCCTATTATCCCGAGCGCTTTTCTGACCTGGCCATCCGCCTGGGCTTAAATTACGTGGTTTACGCCATGTCGCACTAGGGTGGGGCCATGCTTTAGCTTGCCCAGCCGCCGCACTATAAAGCTCCGCGGCGCGCCAGCCGATCTTTTGACTGAGAATGGTTTTGTGACTCGGATCTGCCTGTTGGCCGTGCTCTTGGCCGCGCCGCTCGCCGCGCAGGAGCGCATAGTGGAAAGCGTCGTGCCGGCGCTGGCGTACGGCCCCTCGTGCTCGTCCATCATCGAACTGCGCAACCTCGGCGACCGGCCGGTGACCGCGGAGGTGGAAGGCCATCGCGAGTCCGGTGCGCTGGTGGCGCTGGCCGGCGTCGCGGGAAGCGTCGTCCGCCTCGGCGCGCACGGGCGAGGCAGCTACAAGCTGGAAATCGGGGAAGAGACCCTGGGCGCCTGGGTGAAGATCCGCGAGCGGGTTCCCGCGCCGGAACTCTCGCCAATCATCGCCATCGGCGGTTCGACGGAGTGCACGGCCGGAGACCAATTGCGTACCGCCGGCCGCGCGGTGGCCTATCCCATGCGGAATCCGTGGTTTACAGGAGATGTTGCGGGAATGCCGGCCGACCGGATCTCGCTCATCAACACCTCGGAGCGTACCGCGCGCGCGTGGGCCTGCTATTCCGCTGGCACCCTCTATTCGGTTCCCGACTCAGGCACAGGGGCGGAGCTGCGGCCGGTCTGCACGGCGTCGCTCGATGCCTTAATTCCACCGTTCGGCGCGCGCGATTTTGCGGTGTCGCGCAACGGCAGCACGCAGCTCTCCCTGAAGACCGAAGGCAGCGCCATCGTTCTCGAGATGCTTCGCCCTTTGAGCGAAACTCTGCGCCTGTACACGGTGGATTCCACGATTCAATTCGGCGGCGAAGTGGCGGGGCGATGACTTCTGCCACAGCCCTCGGCGCGCCGAAAGCGCTATCGCCCGCCGTCCATCTCCAGCGAGCGCGCGCGTGCGGTCCGGATGGAAATCAGTTGTCCCTTCCCGATGCCCGGGCAGTATCCCGCCGTCTTGTTCCAAGCCTGCCGGCTGGCCACCAGCTCCGGCCAGAACGGAAATACGCGGCACTGATCCGGCTTGGCGGGATGAATCGAGCAGCGGTCTTCGAGCAGAAAAGGACAGTGCGCATTCGGCGGCACACGCAGCCGTAGGTGATTCCGCGTCCGGTACGCATAGCGCCCTTCGAAAGCGGCCGGCGTGAGACCCAGAAATTCGGCGGCGCGCTTCAGATCGCCCTCGTTCAGGTACACGAAACCGCGCTGCCGGCAGCACTCCGTGCAACCCGGCTGACAGCGAAAGCGGAAGCCCTCCTCCATCTTCCTCATTATCTGCCAACCTGATCCGCCTCGGATTGGCGGAGTGCCGGATGTTATACTCCGGTAGCGGTAAACATGGATTTCGGGAGGCACGTTTAATCGATGAAAAGATTGGCTGTTGCGGTTTGTGGAGTGGCGTGGGCGGCCCTGCTCGGCGGCTCCGCCTTGGCGCAGGAGCAAGCTCAGAGACCGGCTTGGGCTCAGGGCCCCATGTACAATACCCTCAAAGCGAAGCTGCTGGCGCACAAACAGGTTTTCAGCTTCACGGTCTTCAAGCTGGATGTGGCCGGCTACTGCGAAAAGGCCAAGCACTACGATTGGACCTTCTTCGATATGCAGCACGGCACCCTGGAATTCTCCGATGTCGAACAAATGATCGCCGCTTGTCCTTATAACGGTGCCATTCCGGCCGTTCGCCTTCCGGACGCGCAAGAATGGCATATCCAGCACGCCACCGACATCGGAGCGCTGATGGTGATCGTTCCCACGGTGGACGATGTGGACCGGGCGCGCGAAGCCGCCAAGTGGGTGCGGTATCCGCCGGTGGCTCGTCGCAGCCTGGGCAACAATCAGGCTTCGCGGATCTGGCCCAACTACCGGAATACCATCAACGACAACATCCTGTTGATCCTAATGATTGAAACTCCTACCGGCGTGGCGAACGCCTACGACATCGCCTCCGTGCCCGGCGTAGACGGCATTCTGGTGGGAAATAACGATCTGAATTCGTTCTCCGGATATCCCGTGGACTCTCCGCAATACCAGGATCTCCTCACCAAGATTCACGATGCGACGGTTAAGGCGGGCAAGATCTTCGGCTGCGCGAACGCCGGCTATGCCAAGGGCAACCCGCTGAGCAATGACACCTTCCTGTTCCAAAACGGCCCTTCGAACGACGGCTGGGTACCTCCCGGCGGCGCTCGCGGCGGACGGAGCGGGCAGTCGGCACAGTAAAGAACGAAGGCGTGATGTCACCGCCGCGGGTGCCCGGGTGCGTCCCGCGGCCGGGCATCGGCAGCGTGCGTTCCACTACCCCCGATACGCGCGGCGGTCCCTCTTCGCGGCGCTTCAGTCCGTTACGGGCCCTCTTTTGTGATATAGTGAGGCCCTGAATTGGGAGGGGTGCCCAGTGTCACGTATCCGGGATTTACTCAATGACAGAGAGTTGTTTCACGTCCAGGAAGACGGAACCGTCGCCAGCGTTTCCCGCCGGATGACACAGCTCCACGTGGGAGCCATTCTGGTCATGAGCGGGGACAACCTGTGCGGCATATTCAGCGAGCGCGACCTGATGCAACGTGTGGTAGTGGAGGGTCGCGATCCGGAAACCACGCCGGTTAAAGCGGTTATGAGCACTCAGATCGCCACCATCGACGAACTGGCCAGTGTGGAGGCGGCCATGGAGGCCATGAAGGCCCATAATTGCCGCCATTTGCCCGTTACCCGCGGGTCCCGCGTGGTGGGGTTTCTCTCTATGCGCGACGTCATGAACCATGAGTTGGCCAGCAAGACCGAGGAGCTGTATCACATGCGAGCGTATATTCACGGCAATACGTGACCACCGGTTACGTGGTCTTCGCCCACGGCTCGCGCGTCGAGACAGCCAACCAGGCCGTGCGCGCGGTAGCCGCGGAGTTGGCGCGGGCCGGCGGATACGAAAACGTCACAGCCGCCTTTCTGGAACTCGGCGACCCGGACTTGAATGGGGCTGTGGCCGCCTTCACGCGGCAGGGCATATGCCGAATTGTTGTAATTCCCTACTTCCTTACGCTGGGTACGCATCTGGAGCGCGATCTGCCCCGGATCGTCTCCGAGATTTCTAAACGGCACCAGGACCTAAGAATCGAGGTCACGGCTCCCCTGGACGGCCATTCCGGGCTGGTCCAAATTCTGCTTGATCGGGCCATAAGCTCGATATAGCATCCTGCCAAGATCAATTTCTACTCTTGATTTACTCCTATGAAGATGTATAATCGGAGCATGATGATGATCAGGAGGCAAGATGCGAATTCAATTTGAAATCTCAGAGGAGCGGGTCAAGGAGCTGAAAAGCTGGATGGAAGAGGGTGGCCTCAAGACCTACAATGACCTCTTTTCCAATGCTTTGACTCTCACGAAATGGTGCGTGAAGCAGGTGCGGGAGGGCAAATCCATCATCTCTCTCGACGCGCGGACCGGCAAGGAGAAGGAGCTGGCGATGCCGTTCCTGGAGACCATCGCCTCGGCAGCGCCGCGGGAAGCCGTTGTTGTCGAAGAGGAACCGATTCTTTCATCCGTCCGGTAATGACCGGCGGATCCGGGCTTATAGAAGCTTGGCGCTTCCTCTGCCCGCCACGAAAGTGCAAACTCCTATAGCCCACTTCTCGGTCGCATCGCCGTAGGCACCCGAAGCGATCACGTACAGGGCGACGGCAAGAACCGCCAGATACGCGATGGCCTGTACCAGAAACCGGTACTTCGATTCAACCTTGAACCAGACGTCCTGCTCCGGCTCATCCTTCTGCCGGTTTCGAACCCGGACCATCCTGCTGGAGGCTCTCGATTCCATAAAACAAGTGGTGAGGCGTTTGGGCCGGATCTCTCGCCAGAATTCGTCGGCCCAGCGTGCGTGGATGGACACATGCTCCTGGCATATTAACTTGACAACGATGCACTAATATCCAATAATGGTGCTGTACTAAATAGCCGCCCTCCCGGCGGCACGCCATTCTTGAGGAATCACAAAGAGGGAGGCTTCAATTAGCATGGGAAAGATTATTGGGATCGACTTGGGGACGACCAATTCCGTGGTGGCGGTCATGGAGGCCGGCCAACCCACAGTCATAGCAAATCAGGAAGGGGCCCGCACCACGCCATCGGTCGTGGCCTTCACCAAAAGCGGAGAGCGGCTGGTCGGCCAAGTGGCCAAGCGCCAGTCCATCACCAACCCGGAAAATACGGTTTTCTCGATCAAGCGCTTCATGGGTCGCCGGTACGACGAAGTCAATGAAGAGATGAAGATGGTGCCGTACAAAGTGGTCCGCGGGGAGAACGGCGATGCCCGCGTGGATATCAGCGGCACGAAGTACTCTCCGCCGGAGATTTCGGCCATGATCCTGAACAAGTTGAAGGAAGCGGCCGAATCCTACCTGGGGCAGAAGGTCACTCAGGCGGTCATCACCGTTCCAGCATATTTCAACGACTCCCAGCGCCAGGCTACCAAGGATGCCGGCAAGATCGCGGGCCTGGAGGTCATGCGCATCATCAACGAGCCCACGGCGGCGGCGCTGGCTTACGGGCTGGATAAGAAGAAGAACGAGACCATCGCGGTTTACGATTTCGGCGGCGGCACCTTCGATATCTCCATTCTGGAAGTGGGCGAGGGCGTGGTGGAAGTGAAATCCACCAACGGCGATACGCACCTGGGCGGCGACAACATCGACCAGCGCGTCATCGAGTGGATCGTGGCCGAGTTCAAGAAAGAAAACGGCATCGACCTGTCGCGCGACCAGATGGCCCTGCAACGGCTCAAGGAAGCCGCCGAGAAGGCCAAAATGGAGCTTTCCACGCTTCTCGAGACCGAGATCAACCTGCCCTTCGTGACCGCCGACGCCACCGGCCCCAAGCACCTGCAGATGAAGCTGACGCGGGCGCGCTTCGAGCAGATGGTGGAAGATCTGGTGCAGCGCTCGGTGGGCCCGTGCAAACAGGCCATGTCGGATGCCAACGTAACGCCTCAGCAGATCGATGAGGTCGTGCTGGTGGGCGGGCAGACGCGCATGCCGCGCATTCAGCAGGTGGTGCGCGACCTGTTCGGCAGGGAGCCGCACAAAGGCGTCAATCCCGATGAGGTTGTGGCGGTGGGCGCGGCGGTTCAGGGCGGCGTGCTGGGCGGCGAAGTCAAGGACGTGCTGCTGCTCGATGTGACCCCGCTATCGCTGGGCATCGAAACGCTGGGCGGCGTGTTTACCAAGCTGATCGAGCGCAACACCACCATTCCGACGCGCAAGAGCGAGGTCTTCTCCACGGCTTCCGATAACCAGCCGTCGGTTGAGATCAAGGTCTACCAGGGCGAACGCGCTCTGGCGCGCGACAACCGCATGCTCGGCGTGTTCCAGCTCGGCAACATTCCGCCGGCGCCGCGCGGCATCCCGCAGGTCGAGGTCACGTTCGATATCGATGCCAACGGCATCCTGAACGTGACGGCCAAGGACCGCGCCACCAACAACGAGCAGAAGATCACCATCACATCTTCCTCGGGCCTCTCCAAGGACGAGGTGGAGAAGATGGCCAAAGACGCTGAATCGAACTCGGCCGACGACCGCAAGCAGCGTGATACCATCGAAGCCCGCAACCGGGCCGACGCCATGGTGTACAACGTCGAGAAGACGCTCAAGGAGCATCGCAGCAAAGTCGGCGAGGCCGAAGCCAAGGAGATCGAGGCGGCCTTGGAAGAAACCCGCAAGGCTATGGCGGAGAACGATCCGGAGCGCATCAACGCGGCTGTCGACCGGCTTACCACGGCCAGCCACAAGCTGGCGGAGGCGATGTACAAGTCGGCTTCGCAACCCGGCGGCGCGGCTCCCGGAGATGCATCCTCCGATCCCGGCGACTCGGGAAAACCTAAAGACAAAGATAACGTCGTGGACGCCGAATTCGTCGACGTAGACGACAAGAAGAAATAATCGATAGCCGCGGATGAACCCGGATCGCACCCACGATCCGGGTTCATCGGCGGCAAGGCCCTTTTCCTATGTCCGCTCCCAAGCACGACTATTACGAAACGCTGGCGGTTCCGCGGAAGGCCGCGGCGGACGAGATCCGCAAGGCCTACCGCAAGCTGGCGCGCAAGTACCACCCCGATCTCAACCCGGGCGACAAATCGGCCGAGGAGCGCTTCAAGAACGTCCAGGAAGCTTATGACGTTCTCAGCGATTCCAAGAAGCGCCAGATGTACGACCAGTACGGCTTCTACTCGGAGAGCGGGTTCGCCGGCGGCGCGCCGGGCGGCGGGGCGCCGGGAGCGGGGCCACATCCCGGGATGGATTTCAACGGCTTCGATTTCTCGGATTTCGCCGGCGGCGAGGCGGCGGGGCGGGCGGGAAGAGCGGGAGCCGGACGGCGCGGGGAATCCGCGGGCGCGGGCGGTTTCCGGGACATCTTTTCGCAGTTCTTCGGCGGCCAGGGCGAAGCGCCGCATCCGGAGCCCGAGAAGGGCGGCGATCTCGAATACGTGATGGATATCGATTTCTGGCAGGCCATACGGGGCACCCAGGCGCGTCTCAACATTTCGCGCTACGAGGTCTGTTCCACCTGCCACGGGTCGGGTTCCACGGGGGCCAACGAAGTTGCCTGCCCGCAGTGCAAGGGCACCGGCAATGTCACCCAGATGGCCGGCGCGATGAAGTTCAACCTGACCTGTCCGCGCTGCGGAGGCACCGGCCGGCTGCGGAACGTGTGTCCCACGTGCGGCGGCGAGGGCCGTGTGACGCAGACCGAGACGGTGGAAGTGCGCATCCCTCCGGGGGCGCGCAACGGATCGCGCCTGCGCGTGGCGGGCAAGGGGAACGCGGGAACCCAGGGCGCGCCTCCCGGCGATCTTTACATCACCACGCGCGTGGAAGAGCACCCGTTCTTCCACCGCGAGAGCGACAACATCGAGATCAAGGTGCCGGTAGCGGTATGGGAGGCGGCCTTGGGATCGAAAATCGAGGTGCCCACCATCGATGGCCGCACGCTACTGAAAATCCCCCAGGGCACGCGCACGGGCCAGCGCTTCCGGCTGCGCGAGAAGGGTGTGCTGAATTCGCGCACCGGGCAGCGCGGCGACCAGATCGTGGAAGCGGTCATCGAGGCGCCGGAACCGCGCGACGAGCGGACCCGCGAACTGCTGCGCGAGATGGCCAAACTGCATCCGGACGATCCGCGGGCCGAAATGTGGACCAAGGTCTGAGCGAGGAGCGACGACCATGCGCAAAACCAGATCGAAAGCCGCTTACATGATTTCCGCCGTGGCGGAGCAGTATGCCATCCACCCCCAGACGCTGCGCCTCTACGAGCGGGAAGGCCTGCTGAAGCCCTCTCGCAGCGAAGGCAACACGCGCCTCTTCACCGACGAAGATCTGGAGCGCCTGGAAGTGATCCTGCACCTGACCCGCGACCTGGGCGTGAACCTGGCGGGCGTCGAGATCATCCTCAACATGCGCGAGCGCATGGGCGAGATGCAGGCGCAGATTCAGGAATTCATCGCCACGCTGAACAGCGAGCTGGCCGCGCGCACAGCCCGCCGCTCGGAGACCGAAGACCGCCGCGACCTCATCCCGGTGATCGATGCCAAGCCGCCCTCGCGGCGGGCCCGCTGACCGCGCATTATTTTTGGCGTTCCGGCGTTAAGCCATAGCGCTCCATCTTCCGGTAGAGGGTGGCTTTGGAGACGCGCAGCCGGCGGCTGGCCTCGGTAACGTTACCCCGGCAGGTTTCGAGCATGGCGGCGATGGTTGCGCGCTCGCTCTCGTCCAGGGGGGATTCGCGTTGGCGCTCTTTCTGAATGGCTTCCCGAATCGCGCGGGGAAGATCGCGTCGCTCGACGATCGCGGCGTCGGATTCCGCCAACAGGTGCAGAATGCAGTTTTCCAATTCCCGCACATTTCCCGGCCAGTGATAGGACGAAAGCAGAGCCATGGCGTCGGCGGCGAGCGAGACGTTCCGGCCGTCGCCATGTTTGGCGAGGAAGTGGCGGATCAGGATCGGGATGTCGCCCTTGCGGGAGCGCAGCGGCGGCACGTAAATGTGGTGCACGTTGAGGCGGTAGTACAGCTCCGGCCGGAAGGTGCCGCGCTCGATGCCGTCCTCGAGATTGCGATCCGTGGCAGCAATCACGCGTGCCTCGAATTTGCGCACGGAATCGCTCCCAAGCTGGCGGAACTCGCCTTCCTGAATCAAGCGAAACAGGCGGGACTGGATGTCGGAAGAGAGCTCCCCGACCTCATCCAGGAACAGGGTTCCGCAGCCGGCCGACGCCAGCAAGCCGGGACGGCCCAGAGCGGCTCCGGTGAAGGCGCCGCGCACGTGACCGAACAGCTCGCTTTCCACCAGGCCAGGTGGTAAGGCCCCGCAATCCACGGCGACGAACGGCGCTTCCGGGTTTCGCCCGCGCCGGTGAATGGCCCGCGCCACCAATTCCTTTCCGGTTCCGGTTTCCCCGGTGATGAGCACCGGGTGGCGCCTGGATGCGATGCGCAGAATGGACGCGAAAACGTCCAGCAGGCAGGGCGCGGCACCGACGAGGCCTTCCTTCTGCCAGTCGGGCGTCAGCCCGAGGGGCAGCAGCCGGCTTTCGGCCCGCTCCGCGCGGGCCTGCTTGACCCGTTCGACAACGGCCCCCAATTCGTTCGGCGCAATCGGTTTGAGAATGTAATCGAAGGCGCCGCACCGCATGGCTTCGACAGCGGAGGAGACCGTGCCATACCCCGTAAGCAGGACAACCTCGGGGTGGTTTGCGGCGGCGGTGATGGCCTTCAGCAGGTCGAGACCGCTCATAGAAGGCATGTGAACATCGGCGAGCACCAGATCGACGTCGCGTTCAGCCAAAATGGCGAGGGCATCGTTTCCGGAGTGCGCCTCGATCACGGTATGGCCGGCTTCGGACAAGACCGCGCAACAAAAGCCCGCCACGGCCTCGTCGTCGTCAACAACCAAAACGTTCATACCGGGTCCTAATGCTCACCTAAGGCTTACTATCAGGGTATAGTACCACGGTACGGGGTAGTAAGGCTGGCAAGCCCGTCTCGATCCTGAGAGGCGGTGGGCTCAAAACAAGACGGCTCACGGTTCCAGAAAAAACGACGCTCCCAGGGTTTCCCCTGAGGGTTCAGATATTTGTGGAGGCGCGGCGAGGCGGCCCGGCGATTGCTATTAGCGGTCCGAGGGCGCCGCATGAGCAAAGGCGAGAAGAACGAATCGAGGCAGCCTCGCGCTAGTGTGGAGAAACTGTTGAGGGAGTATTACCACACGCGACGGGATTGGAGGCGGTTCACCTGTCGGCTGCCGGATGGCCGGCTGGTGCTGCTCGGCGATTTTCGCGCCGAGGCGCCGCTCGCGCGCAAAACGCAAGGTGATGCCATCCATGAAACGCTTGAGGCTGGGGGATTACCGCGAGACGATCGCACAGCGGTTTCATACCCTGTTGACTCCATCCGACCGGGAATTGGTCGTCCGATTCTACCTGGACGGGCAGCCACCGGAGGAAATCTGCCGCGAGTTGCAGATCTCGCCCGCAGAGCTCCTGGCGCGCAAAGCCCGGGTAAAGGCTATTCTGACCAGCGGGATCGCGCCCAAGTGCGCGGCCAGCGCGGGGATCGTTAAGCGCGGCGACGCTGCCCGGCTCAGCGGTTGAGCGCCGAGGATGCTCCTCCCGAACGGCCGCGACAACCGCGCGGCGTATTCCCCTCGGCTTTCGGAAAGATTGGTCAAACGCGCGCGCCATGCTAAACTGCCTTGCGTTTGGCGGCGGCCGGATGCTGGTTCACCGAACCTGAACCGCCCACAGCGCCTCTATCGGCCAGGGGTTCCCCCGAGGGAGGAAGGAGCGTCTCATGGATCTCGAACCACAAGGAGCACTCGGCGAGCCTTCGTCCGCCCCGATGAATCCGGAAGTGGCGTTTGAAGGTCTGTTCGTGCATTCGCTGAACGCCTGCGCGCTACACGAAATGATCTTCGACGCCGCGGGCCGGCCGGCCGACTACCGTTTTCTGGCGGTCAACCCAGCCTTCGAGCGAATGACCGGCCTGGCGGCCGGCGAGATTACCGGCAAGACTGTCCGCGAGGCGCTGCCCGGCACGGAGTCTTGTTGGATCGAAAACTATGGCCGCGTGGTCCTGACAGGCCAGCCGTTCCGCTTCGAAAACTACCATGCCGATTTGCATAAGTATTTCGATGTGGTGGTTTTCCGGCCGCGGGAGGGCCAGTTTGCCTGCGTCTTCAGCGACATCACCGCGCGCGTCGAACGCGAGCGGGAAATCGAGCGGTTGAAGCGCCTCAATGCGGTGCTGGCCGAGATCAACCAGTCCGTGGTTCGGGCGGCATCGCGTGAAGAGCTGTTCGCCAGGATCTGCGGCATCGCGGCGGAAATCGGGCATTTTAGCTGTGCGTGGATCGGGGTGGCCGATCCGGTATCGGGCGGAGTCAAGCTGGCCGCCCGGGCGGACCGCGGATCGCAACTTCTTCACATCCGGGCGGACAAATGCGGGGTCGTCCGAGCCGCCATCGACGGGAACCGAGTGGTCGTCTGCAATACATTGTCTGCGGGCCAATCCGCCGCCGATTGTCATGAGCTGGCACGGCAGTTGGGCGTCGCTTCCTGCGCGGCATTTCCGATCGCTTGTGGGGGCCGGACACGGGGGGCCCTCTGCGTTCACACCACCGAGGAGGGATTCTTCAATGCCGCCGAGGTGAAGCTGCTGGAGGAGACGGCCTTCGATATTTCTTTCGCTCTCGGCAAACTGGAGTCCGACGCCGCCCGCGAACGGAGCACGGCGATCGTACGCGAAACCGAGGCCAGATTCCGCCGCCTGTTCGAGAACATGATCGAAGGCTGCGCGCACTGCCAGATGATCTTCGAAGATGGCCGGCCAGTGGATTTCATCTACCTGGATGTGAATCCCGCGTTCGGAGCGCTGACCGGACTGCGGGATGTGGTGGGGAAACGGGTCACTGAAGTTATCCCGGGCATCCGCGAGAGCGATCCGGGGCTGTTTGAAGTCTACGGTCGCGTGGCGTCGGGCGGAAACCCGGAGAGATTCGAGACGTTCGTTCAGGCACTCGGGGAATGGTATTCGGTGTCGGTGTACAGTCCGGCGAGCGGACGCTTGGTGGCGGTTTTCTATGTGATCACGCCGCGGAAGGAAGCGGAGGAGGCGCTGCGCGAATCGGAGGAGAAGTTCTCGAAAACCTTCCGGAACGCCCCCGTGATGATGGCCATCACGACGCTAAAAGAAGGCGCCGTTGTGGAAGTGAACCAGCGGTTTCATTCCGCTCTGGGTTTCGAGCGGGAAGACCTGGTCGGGAAGACCTTAGCCGTCACGGGCGTGATAACGGCCGAAGAGCGCGGGCGGATCCTTGCGGCCCTGCTGGCCGACGGACCAACGGCTAACCTCGAGATCACCATGCACCGCAAAGACGGGCAGGCGATCGCGGCCGAGTACGCCGGCCAACCGATTACCATCGGCGGCCGCGCCTGCATTCTGTCCGCCATGGTCGATGTAAGCGAGCGGAAACAGCATGAAGCCGAGCGGGAAACCATGTTGAACCTGCTGCGCCTGCTGAACGCTCCCAGCGATCTGGAGGGACTGATCCGCGAGGCGACCAATATGTTTCGCGAGTGGTCGGGCTGCGATGCCGTGGGAATCCGCCTGCGGGATGGAGAGGATTATCCGTACTTCGAGACGCGCGGGTTTCCGGCGGAGTTTGTGGAAGCCGAGAACCGGCTGTGCGCGCGCGAACTCGATGGGCAATTGCAGCGCGACGCGCAAGGAAATGCGGTGCTGGAATGCATGTGCGGGAACGTCCTGTGCGGCCGAATCGACCGCCGCCAGCCATTCTTCACCACCAATGGAAGCTTCTGGACCAACAGCACCACG
>Ga0181520_10009129_pt1 | contig 13813 bp, 13 predicted proteins | sample PEATcosm2014_Bin_29_FD_132451 | JGI IMG/M metagenome (GOLD analysis project Ga0181520, IMG submission 132451) | Peatland microbial communities from MTU Mesocosm Facility, Houghton, MI, USA - PEATcosm2014_Bin02_30_metaG | ecosystem: Environmental > Terrestrial > Soil > Wetlands > Peat | place... | reverse complement strand
GGCGGTCACCTGCACGCCGCCGGTGCCCCAGCCGTAGGGCATCGGCATTTCGCGCGAGGCGAAGGGAACCTGATAGCCGGGAATGGCGATCGCCTTGAGGATCGCGCGGCGGATCATCCGCTTCGTCTGCTCGTCGAGATAGGCGAAGTTATAGGGCCGGGCGGTCATTCGGCGGCCTCCGTTCGGAGGTCGGATGACGGAGGACGGAGGGCAGGGGACTCTTCCTTTTCCGTCCTCGATTTTCTGTCTTCTGCTCTCAGTTGGCGAAGCAGCGCCAGCTCCGCCTGGAAGTCGACGTAATGGGGCAGCTTCAAGTGCTCGACGAAGCCGGTCGCCTGAACGTTGTCGCAGTGGGAGAGCACGAACTCCGCGTCCTGCGCCGGGCCGATCCGCTCTTCGCCGAGTTCGTCGGCCCGCAGCGCGCGATCGACCAGGGCCATCGACATCGCCTTGCGCTCGCTCTGGCCGAACGCCAGACCATAGCCGCGAGTGAACCGCGCCGGCTCGCCACTCACCCCGCCCTTGAACTGATTGACCATCTGGCATTCCGCGACCGCGATCGATCCGAGCGGGACGGCGAAGTCGAGCTCGGGAACGAACATCTCGACCTCGATCTCGCCGAAGCGGATCTCGCCGACGAACGGATGGTTGCGGCCGTAACCGCGCTGGGTCGAATAGCCGAGCCCAAGCAGGAAGCCTTCGTCGCCGCGCGCCAGCGTCTGCAGCCGAGCGTCGCGTGCGGCGGGGAATTCTTCGGGATCGCGGGTGACGTCGGCGACCGGCGCGCCGTCCTCAGCCGGCGGGCTCTTCTCGATCAGATCCCCGTCGGCGATGATGTCGACGACGCGCGGCGCGGCGAGCGCGGAATCGGCCGGCGCGGTCGCCGGCGGCGGCGGATCGGACGGCTCTGTGAGCGCGAAGTCGATCAGCCGGTGAGTGTAGTCGAAGGTCGGCCCGAGCACCTGACCGCCGGGCAGGTCTTTGAACGTCGCCGAAACACGGCGACGAAGCGCCATCGCTTTGGTGTCGAGCGGCTCGGCGAAGCCGAAGCGGGGCAAGGTGGTGCGATAGGCGCGGGCGAGAAAAATCGCCTCGATCAGGTCGCCGCGGGCCTGTTTGATCGCCAGAGCGGCAATCTCGCGATCGTAGAGCGAGGCCTCGCTCATCACCCGATCGACGGCGAGCGACAACTGTTCGTCGATCTGGCGCGTCTCGATCTCGGCGACGTTGCGGTCGCCGCGGCGCTTGTCGGCGAGCAGGGCGTGAGCGTTGGCGATCGCCCGCTCGCCGCCTTTGACTGCGACATACATCAGCGCGCTCCCTCGACGATCGCGGTCGAGCGCGGCAGCGCGGCGAGGCGGTCGTCGGCGACGAAGATCAAATCGACGCCGAGCGGAAAGCCGGCGCGGTTGGCGGCCCATTGGGCGACGAAGCTCTTCGGCAAGGGCGAGACAGCGAGCGTCGCCTCACCCTTGATTCCCGGGCCGCCGAGCCGCAAGCGCGAGGCGACCTCGAGGCTCGACGCTTGGGCGACGATCGTCGTCGAGCGGTCGGGGTATTCCGCCGTCCCCGACGCGAAGCGAGCGAGGTCGAGGCCGTCGACGGACAGATCGACCAGCGCGAAGGCCGCTTGCTCCGACGCGGCGGCGCGTGGGGCGCCGGTGTGAAAGGCGAGATAGTCGGCGACGGCCTGGGGAAACGAAGGCGCGATCCACAGCGGCGTTTCGAAGTCGGCGAGAGTCAACAGCGCGGCGGCGGCGGCGCGCGCGAGCGGCGCGGGCGGCGTCAGCGCCTCCCCGCAGGCGAGGATCGTTCCCGGCGCGCTCATCGCCCGCATGATGCGGCGGAACGCGGCCTGCGATTCGAAGGTCGGATCGGCGAAAGCGAGGGCGTTCATGCCGCGTCCTCGCCGCGCACGAGCGTGAAAAAGTCGACGCGCGTCGCTGCGGTCTCGGCGCGCGTTTGCGCCGCTTCCGCGGCGAGGCGCTCGGCGATGGGCGTTAGGATGGTCGTTTCGACGTCGTCGGCCTCGCGTTGCCACAAGGCGTCGACGATCGCCGCCAGCCGCGCCGTCTTTGCGTCGCGGCCGAGGATGTGGGCGAAGCCGCGCTCGCCGGTCGCCAGTTCGACGACGGCGCGCGTCACCGTCGCTTCGCCGAGATTGAACGGCGCGCCGTCGCCCCCGATCCGGCCGCGCAGCATGACGAGCCCAGACTCGACGGGTTTGAGGTCGCGCGCGCCGTGGTTGGGCCACCGCTCCTCGATCGCGGCGAGCTCGGCGCGGCGCGCGCGCGCGACGAGCGCCATCGCTCGCCGCCGCGCCGCGGTTTCGCCAGCTCTATTCGCCACGACGCTCATGAAGCCTCTCTGGCGCCGATTGATGACCGATTTGCGTCATGATTCAAGCCGACGCCGACTTGCGTCCCGCCATTGCGGCGCGCAGCTTGCCGGAAATGAAGTCGATCGCCGCCACCGAGATCAAGATCAACAGGATGAGGAATGAGACCTGCCTCCATTCAAGGACGCGGATCTGTTCGGACAGATAGAGACCGACGCCGCCGGCGCCGACGACGCCGATGATGGTCGCCGAACGGGTGTTGGATTCGATGAAGTAGAGAATTTGGCCGGCGATCACCGGCAGAACCTGCGGCAGGAGACCGAAGCGGACCTCGGCGAGGCGGCGCCCGCCCGCTGCGCGCACCCCTTCGACTTGCTTCGAATCGGCCGATTCGATGACTTCGGCGAACAACTTGGCGAGCGCGCCGAAGTCGGAGGTCGCGATCGCCAGGACGCCGGCGAACGGTCCGAGGCCGACCACGTTGATCCAGATCAGCGCCCAGATCAGCGTGTCGACGCCGCGCACGGCGTCGAACAGGCGTTTGATCGGAAAGCGCAGCAGCGCCGCGGGGAAGACGTTGCGCGCCGCGAGGACGCCGAGCGGCAGCGCGAACAGCGCGCCGGTCAGCGTGCCGAGCAGCGAGATCGCCAGCGTCTCGCCGAGCGCGTTGAGATAGGTCCATAGGTGACCGCCGGGATCAGGCGGGAACATTTCGTCGACGAACCAGACGAGTTGCATCAATCCGGGCGCGAGGCGGGCGTAAGGAACCTCGAAATAGGCGAAGGCGCCGACGTAGGCCGCGGCCAGCACGCCGATCGCCGCCAGCGGTAGGATCCGCTTGCGCCAGGGATTGACGAAGAACTCGGGATGACGCGCGCGCACCGCGCTGAGATCGGCGAGGGTCGAGGCGTCGTTCATGACGGTCGTTCCTCAGCGAGCAGGGCGCGGCGCAGGCGCTGCGTCGAGACGTCGATCGCCACCACGACCGCAATGATCATCACCAGGATCGCGCTGACGTCGGAATAGTAGAACTTGCGAATCGCCTCCATCAGGTCCTGGCCGATGCCGCCGGCGCCGACGAAGCCGAGCACAGTGGCGCTGCGCACGTTGATCTCGAACCGGAGCAGCGCGAAAGTGGCGAAGCTCGCGATCACTTGCGGTACGGCGGCGAAGCGAATGGTCTGGACGTAGGACGCGCCCGCCGCCCGCAGACCTTCGATCGGCTTCACGTCGATGTTTTCGGTCGTTTCGAAGAATTGTTTGCCGAGCGCGCCGGCGCTGTGGATGGCGATCGCCAGCACGCCCGGCAGCGGTCCAAGCCCGAAAGCGACAACGAAGATCAGCGCAAACACGATGTCGGGCACGGTGCGGCAGAGTTCGAGGAAGCGGCGCGCGATCCAGACGACGACAGGGTTGGCGGTCAGATTGGGCGAGGCGACGAAGTTCAGCGCGAAGGCGACGCCGCCGCCCGTCAGCGTGCCGACGTAGGCCATCAGGATGGTCTCGCCGATCAGCCGGGCGATGCGCTTGAAGCTCCAGAACCACCCGGGAATGTCGGTCCACACTGGGGCCCCGGTGTCGAGCGTCGCCATACGGCTGAAGTACGAGGCGAAGCCGCCGATCTTGGTCCAGAAGGTCTTGGGGTCGATCTCGGCCTGCACGGCCGACAAGCCGATCAGCACGACGAGCGCGGCGGCGGCCAAAGCGAAGCGCAGGCGTTTGCCGCGCGCCGCAGCGTCATAGGCCGCCTTGATGGCGGCCAACTGGCGGTCGGGGAGCTGAACGACGGCGTTTGGCATCGGAAGAGGAAAATAACCCAATCTGCCCGCGTTCGCGGAGCGCGGCGGATTCGCCCGCGCCCCGCTCGCCCGCCAGCGGCCGGCGATTGGCTCGGCTCAGCTCTTCTTTTTGCGCAATTCGTCGACGAACTTCACCAGTTCGACGGTGCTGTCGTAGTCGGAGGTCGCCGTCGGGTCCCACGGCCGATTCTTGCCGTCGGAGAGCCTGGCGAAGGCTGCGGGCGCCTTGGTCGCCGCCTCGAGGAAGGCGGTCTTGATCGCCGCCTTCAGATCGTCCGGCAGGTTGGAGAGATAGGCGTAAGGCGAATTGATGATCATCGGCGACTTCAGAATGATGCGGAAGTCGTCCTCTTTCATCGGCGCGCCCTCGGCGTTCTTCAGCATGCCCTTGTTGAGCATGCGGGTCAGGTTGGAGTCGCCGGGCGCGTTCCACCAGTTCGCGCAGACCTCGACTGTACCTTGCGCCAGCGCGAGCACGGCGTTCTCGTGGCTGCCGGCGAACACGGTCTTGGAGAAGTAGGTTTCCGGATCGATCCCCATCTTGTCGAGCACGAACCGCGGCATGTTGTTGCCCGAGGTCGAGTTCGGGTCGACGAAGGCCATCGCCTTGCCCTTGACGTCGTCAAGCTTCTGGTATGGCGACTTGGCGAGCACATAGAACACCGAGTAATAGCCCTTGGAGCCGTCGCTGTTGACGTCGATGACAAAGGCCTCGGTCTTGACGCCGATGATGCGCGCGCGGGCGAACGACGCCGGGCCGTAGTAGCCGATGTGGATGTTTTCCGCGCGCTGGCCCTCGATGACCGCCGCGTAGTCGTTGGCGACGCGCAAGGTCACTTTCACGCCGAGAGTCTTGCTCAGATAGTCGACGAAGGGCGTGTAGCGATCGACCATGCCCGACCCGTTCTCTTCGGGAATGACCGCCATCACCAGTTCAGGATACTTGGCCCTCCAGTCTTCGGCGCGCGCGACTTGCGACGCCAAGGCGCCAGCGGCGGCGCCGATCAGCAGAGAACGACGAGTGATCATGATTTGCCCCTTCCATGCAACGTTCAAACGCGACAACATTTACGCAGCCGCGGGCGCGGTGCCCGGAAGCGGTTCGATCGCGGGTTGGGAGGCGAGCACCTCCTTGGCTTCGATGCCGTAGAGATCCCACGCCGCCGCTTCGGTCAGCGCTTCCGGCGCGCCGTCGAAGGCGACCCTGCCGTTGGCCATGCCCACCAGACGGTCGCAATAGGCGCGGGCGAGCTCGAGCGAATGCAGATTGCAGATGACGGTGATGCCGTGATGGCGGTTGATCCGCTGCAGCGCGTCCATGACGATCTTGACGTTGCGCGGATCGAGCGAAGCGATTGGCTCGTCGGCGAGCACGAGCTCCGGCGCCTGGACGAGCGCGCGCGCAATCGCGACTCGTTGCTGCTGGCCGCCCGATAGGCTGTCGGCCCGCTGGGCGGCGAGATTGGCGATGTCGAGCTGTTCGAGCGCGGAAAGGGCGAGCGCGACGTCTTCTCGCGACCACAGCTGCAAGACGCCGCGCAGCGAGGAAATGTGATTGAGCCGGCCCATCAGCACGTTGGTGAGCACGTCGAGCCGACCGACGAGGTTGAATTGCTGAAAGATCATCGCGCAGCGCGCGCGCCAACGGGCCAAGCCGGCGCCCCTCAGCGCCGTCACCTCGACTTCGCCGTAGCGAATGCGGCCGGCGCTCGGCTGTTCGAGCCGATTGATCATTCTCAACAGCGTCGATTTGCCGGCGCCGGAGCGGCCGATCACGCCGATGAACCCGCCGGAGGCGATCGACAGCGAGACGTCGTCGACCGCAATCTTCGCGCCGAACCGACGTGTAAGATTCTCGATGGCCAGCATCGCGCTTCCCTCGGCTGTTTAGCTAGGTGTCTTTGGCGACACGCGCGTGACGTCGTTCGTTCGGTCGGTCGGGCGGGCCGTGGTCGCCGGTTCGGTTCGGCGCTAAGAAAGGTCGCGCGACGATCGCGGGGACGAGGGCGGAAGGCGATGCGGGTCAGGGCGGCGATGCTGCGGGCGACAGGGGCGAAGCCTCCCTATGCGGCCTCGCGACCGCTCGAGATCGTCGCGGTCGATCTCGACGGTCCCGGCCGCGGCGAAGTCCTGGTGAAGGTCGCGGCGGCCGGCCTTTGCCATTCCGACCTCTCGGTGATCGATGGTTCGCGACCGCGGCCCACGCCGATGGTGCTCGGCCATGAGGCTGCGGGCGTCGTCGCCGCGCTCGGCGAGGGCGTGGCCGATCTCGTCGTCGGCGACCATGTCGTGTTGGTGTTTGTGCCGAGCTGCGGCCATTGCCTGCCGTGCGCAACCGGACGGCCGGCTTTGTGCGAGCCGGGCGCCCGGGCCAACGGCGCGGGAACGCTGCTCTCCGGCTCACGCCGGCTCGGCTTCGTCGCCGAACCGGTCAACCACCATCTCGGCGTCTCCGCCTTCGCCGAATTCGCCGTCGTCGCGCAGGAATCCTGCGTCAAGGTCGACCGGTCTCTGCCGTTCGAGCACGCCGCGCTGTTCGGCTGCGCGGTGCTGACTGGCGTCGGCGCGGTCGTCAACACGGCGCGCGTCGCCGTCGGCGGTTCGGTCGCGATCGTCGGTCTCGGCGGCGTCGGCCTGGCGGCGGTCATAGGCGCGGTGGCGGCCGGCGCGCGGCAGATTGTCGCCGTCGATCTCGCGCCGGCGAAGCTCGACGCTGCGCTGCGGCTCGGCGCGCCCGAGGCGGTCGACGCCGGCGCGCCCGACGTCGTCCAGCGGATCAGGGACATCACTCGCGGCGGGGCCGAGTTTTGCGTTGAGACCGCAGGCGCCGTGCCGGCGCTCGAGCTCGCCTACGCCGCGACGGCGCGCGGCGGGGTCACGGTCACCGCCGGCCTGCCGCATCCCGACCGCAAGCTGTCGATCCAGGCGGTGAGCCTGGTGGCCGAGGAGCGGACGTTGAAAGGTTCCTACATCGGCTCCTGCGTGCCGCGCCGCGATCTGCCCAATTTCGTCGGCCTGTTCCGGGCCGGTCGCCTGCCGGTCGACAAGCTGCTGACCCACCGGCTGCGGCTCGACGAGATCAACGAGGGCTTCGACCGCCTGCGCGAAGGGGTGGGCGTCAGACAGGTGGTGACGTTCGGCTGAAGCCACACGCTCGGCCGCGCGCGACAGCTCGATTTCGGCGGACGCGGCCCGGCCGCGCGCCGACCGCTCCGATCAGCCGGGCGGCCGTTCAGTCGCTTTGCGCGGCCGCTGCGATGCGTTTGCCCTTCTTGATCGCCGCCTCGCCGCCGTGCGGCGCGCACCAGCCCGGCAGGTAGTTCGCCTCGTCCGATTTGGCGAGCGTGAGCGCTTTCTCGGTCGCCGCCTCGAAGCTCTTGCGCAGGTCCTTCGGCTTGATGCGGCGGCGCAGGAAGTCGGCCCAGACGAACTCCGAGAACGGCGTCGAATCCTTGGCGAAGCCGCCGACGTAACGCAGTTCGCCGGCGAGCGAACGGTAGGGGTCGTCCTCCATTGCGGCGACGGTCTTGGGCAGATCGGCGTAGGCGCGCCGGCGTCCCTTGCCGTCGAAAGGGTGCGTCCAGCCGTGGAAGTCCATGATGTTCCAGAAGGCGTCGGCGTCGAGCTTGCCAAAATCGGCGACAATGGTGACGAAAACGCTGTCGACGCCTTCGTCGTGCAGGGCCCGGGCGAGGTGGTGATGGTCGATGAGGTAACGCCGCCCGCCAGGGCCGACGACGACCGGGACCATATGGTGGGCCAGGAATCCCGCGAGCGCTTTCGCGCCCTGCGCCTTCCACGACTTGCGCTTGCGCGAGACTTCGCTCATGCCAAGCGTCATCTGCGTCGGACGCAAGTCGAGCACAGGCGTCGCGTGCAGGCTGGGTTCATGAATTCTGTAGTTCATAGCGCTTCACCTTTGCGGCCGGCGGACCGCGTTCAGGAACAATGTCGCAAGCCCTCTGGGCGGTCAAATCGGCGACGGCCGCGAAAATCGGCGCATTTGACGGTTCGGTCGGCTGGGCGCTTCGCGAAGGAGGCGTCGCGGCGCGACGGATCGCCGCGCCGCCGATCGCCGGCGCCCAACGAGAAGACTGTCGTTATTCTTGCGGATTACTTTCGATCGCGGCGCGAGGGGCGATGCGGGCCTGGGCCGGAAGCGCGCCGCGGCGCGCGCGTCAAAGCCGCCGCCGCGAGCGCCGACAAGAATTTGACCCCCTCGGCCAAATCATGTTTTGTCGCGCCGCTTGCTCGAACGCGATTGAAACGGCTCTCGTAACATCATGCGGCCTGAACGCTACAACGTCCGCGAATCCGAACAGAAATGGCAGAAGGAATGGGCCGACGCGGCCGTCTTCGCCACGCGCAACGACGATCCGCGGCCCAAATACTACGTCCTCGAGATGTTTCCGTACCCATCCGGGCGCATCCATATGGGCCATGTCCGCAATTATGCGATGGGCGACGTGGTGGCGCGCTACAAGCGAGCGCGCGGTCTCAACGTGCTGCACCCGATGGGCTGGGACGCGTTCGGCATGCCGGCTGAGAACGCGGCGATGCAGAACGCCACCCATCCGGCCAAATGGACCTACGCCAATATCGCTGCGATGCGGGCGCAGCTCAAGTCGATGGGGCTGTCGCTCGATTGGGCGCGCGAGGTCGCCACCTGCGATCCGAGCTATTACGGCCATCAGCAGAAGTTGTTCCTCGACTTCCTCGCCGCCGGGCTGGTTGCGCGCAAGAAGTCGAAGGTCAACTGGGACCCGGTCGACAACACCGTGCTCGCCAACGAGCAGGTGATCGACGGCCGCGGCTGGCGCTCCGGCGCGGTCGTCGAGCAGCGCGAGCTGACGCAATGGTTCCTCAAGATCAGCGACTATTCCGACGAGCTGCTCGCCGCGCTCGACACGCTCGACCGCTGGCCGGAGAAGGTCCGGCTGATGCAGCGCAACTGGATCGGCCGCTCCGAAGGCATGCTGGTGCGCTTCGCCATCGACCCTGCCTCGCGCGGCGCTCTGGCGGACGAGCCGGAGGCGCGCGAACTCGAGATTTACACCACCCGGCCCGACACGCTGTTCGGCGCGAAGTTCATGGCGATCGCGCCCGATCACCCGCTGGCGGCCGCGGCGGCGCGCCATGACCCGAAGCTCGCCGCCTTCATCGAGGAATGCCGCAAGATCGGCACGTCGGTGGCGGCGATCGAGACGGCGGAGAAGAAGGGCTACGACACCGGCCTGCGCGCCGTCCATCCGTTCGACGGCGGCTGGAAGGTGCCGGTCTATGTCGCCAATTTCATCCTGATGGATTACGGCACCGGCGCGATCTTCGGCTGCCCGGCGCACGACCAGCGCGACCTCGACTTCGTCAACGTCTACGGCCTCGGCGCGACGCCGGTCGTCTGTCCGCCTGGGGTCGATCCCAAGACCTTCGCCGTCGACAAGGTCGCCTATGACGGCGACGGCTTGATGATCAACTCGCGCTTCCTCGACGGCATGACGATCGAGGCGGCGAAGGCGGAAGTCGCGCGCCGGCTGGAGGCCGCGACGCTCGGCAATCGGCCGCAGGGAAAGCGGCAGGTCAATTTCAAGCTGCGCGACTGGGGCATTTCGCGCCAGCGCTATTGGGGCTGCCCGATCCCGGTCATCCATTGCGAGGTCGACGGCGTCGTGCCGGTCCCGGAAAGGGACCTGCCGGTCAAGCTGCCCGACGACGTAACGTTCGACGCCCCCGGCAACCCGCTCGACCGCCACCCGACCTGGAAGCACGTCGCCTGTCCGAAATGCGGCCGGCCGGCGCGGCGCGAAACCGACACGATGGACACGTTCGTCGATTCCTCGTGGTATTTCATCCGTTTCACCGACCCGTGGAACGCCGCGGCGCCGACCGTGCCGGCGATCGCCAACCGCTGGCTGCCGGTCGACCAGTACATCGGCGGCATCGAGCACGCGATCCTGCATCTGCTCTATTCGCGCTTTTTCACCCGCGCGATGAAGAAGACCGGCCATCTCGATCTCGACGAGCCGTTCGCCGGTCTGTTCACCCAGGGGATGGTCGTTCACGAGACCTATCGCGACGCCGCCGGACATTGGGTCGCGCCCAACGAAGTGCGGATCGAAGGCGACGCCGACGGCCGCCGCGCCTTCGCGCTTGAGGGCGGCCAGCCGATCGAGATCGGCCCGATCGAGAAGATGTCGAAGTCGAAGCGCAACACGGTCGACCCGGACGAGATCATCAAGGGCTACGGCGCCGACACCGCGCGCTGGTTCATGCTCTCCGACTCGCCGCCCGAGCGCGACGTGATCTGGACCGAAGCGGGCGTGCAGGGGGCGTACAAGCAGGTCCAGCGGCTGTGGCGCCTGTCCTGCGAGATCGAGCGGGTCGTCGGTCCCCGCCGCCCGGCCAAGCCGACCGCCTTCTCGCCGCAGGCGGCCGCCGTCCGCCGCGCCGCCCATGGCGCGCTGGCCAAGATCGAGGACGAAATCGAGCGGCTGCGCTTCAACGTCTGCATCGCGACGATCTACGAACTCGCCAATACGCTCGCCGCGGCGATTGGAGCGATCGAGACGGAACAGGTCGCCGACGACCTGCGCTACGCCTTCGCCGAGGCCGGCGACATCCTCGTCCACGCCTTCGCGCCGATGATGCCGCATCTCGCCGAGGAATGCTGGCAGGTCCTTGGCCACGAAACGATGGTCGCCTCCAGCCCGTGGCCCGAGGCCGACCGCAGCCTGATCGTTTCCGACAGCGTGACCTATGTCGTCCAGGTCAACGGCAAGAAGCGCGGCGAGCTGACCATTGGCCGCGACGCCGCCAACGCCGAAATTGAAACGGCCGCCCTGGCCCTCGACGCGGTGCGCCGGGCGATGGATAATAGACCGGCCAAAAAGGTCATCATCGTCCCGAAGAGGATCGTCAATGTGGTGGTCTGATCGAGCGCGCGGCCTGGCCGCGCTGGCGCTGGCGCTGTCGCTCGGCGGGTGCTTCCAACCGCTCTACAGCGAGGCCGCGCACCCGGGTCTGGCCGCGGACCTGCAGGCGATCGAGGTCGCGCCGATCAAGGACCGCATCGGCCATTATCTCGGCGACGATTTGATCACCAGTCTCAATGGCACCGGCTCGACGCCGACGCCCAAATACCGCTTGACGGTGACCTTGACGCAAAAGATCGAAACGCCGACGGTCGAGACGCAAATCAACGCCGCCAATGCGGCGACGGTCATCGGCACGGCGAAGTTCACGCTGACGCAGATCGAGCCGGAGAAGGTCGTCTTTCAGAGCGAGGCGACGACCGCCGCAGTCTACGACCGCACGCTGCAGGGATTCGCCAACCTGCGCGCCGAGCGCGACGCAGAGATCCGCGTCGCCCGCGCGCTCGCCGACGAGATTTCGCTGCGCGTCGCCGCGGCGCTTGGCGCCAAAGGCTGAAAGCCTCCGGTCAGGCCGCGCCGGCGCGCCGGCGCCGTCGCGTCTTTGCGACGCGAATCGGCTAATCGCCCCTTTCTGAGCCCGCCGATTCGGCCAGCCGCTTTGGAGCCCGTCATGCCGCGTCTCTTCGCCGCGTTGTCCATCCCCGCTGAGGTTGGGCAGGCGCTGGCGACGGCGCGCGGCGGCGTGTTCGGCGCCCGCTGGGTCGAGCCGGGCGACTATCACGTCACCCTACGCTTCGTCGGCGACGTCGACGTTCACGCCGCGCGCGAGGTCGCCGATGCGCTCGCGGCCGTGCGCCGTCCCGCGGTAGCCGTCGATTTCCAAGGCCTTAGCTGGTTCGGCGGCGACAAGCCGCGCGCGATCGTCGCGCGGATCCGATCGTCGCCGCCGCTGGTCGAATTGCAGGGCGATCTCGAGCGCCGGTTGCGCCGCGTCGGCTTGCCGCCGGAGACGCGCAATTTCGCGCCGCATGTCACCTTGGCGCGGCTGCGCGGCGTCGGCCCCGCCGCGGTCGCCGACTACCTCGGCGCGCGCGGCGGATTCGCGGCGCCGTCGTTCGAAGCCCCGCGCTTCGCCCTTTATTCGGCGCGCGACTCGGTCGGCGGCGGGCCTTATCTGGTCGAGGCGGACTATCCGCTCCAATAGTGCGGCGTGAGTTCCGCCGCGTTTCGCGCATTGCGGCGCGCCGCTGAGCTGGCGTATCTTGGACCGAAGCTAAGCCGCGTTCGAAAGCGGCGCGAGGAGGATGGGATGGAACCGACGAACGGCGTGGAGAGCGAAGCGACGGGGACGAGCGCGGGCGCGCCGTTGCCGCGCGCAGCCGGCCTGCCGGCTCGGCCGGATCCCGAAGGCGAAGTCGAGCGCAACCCGATTTTTGACGCGCTGGTCGGCTTGAACGAGGGGGACGTCGCCGGGCTCGTCGCCTATTCGATCTACAAGCAGAACAAGCGCGCGTGGCTCGACGACTTCGTCAAGACGACCGGCCGCGCGCCCAGCGACGCCGAAACCCGCTCTTACATCATCGGCGAGAGCACCGAGCGCCGCATTGCGACCTACCGCCGTCTCGCCGCCGCGACCCTTGCCGGCGACGCGCCGTCGCGCGCGAAGGGGCCAATTTTGCGAACGGCCGCTGGGGCGCTGTGGGCGTTGGCGATCATCGTCGCGCTGGCGGTGGTCGGTCTCGCGATCCACTCCGGCTATTTCGCCGGCGCGAAATAGTCAGCGCACGAGGGTCAAGCGGCGCGCCGCGCGCGTGAGCCCGGTGTAGAGCCAGCGGGCGCGATGCTCGCGGAAGGCGCGGCTCTCGTCGAACAACACGACCGAGTCCCATTGCGACCCCTGCGCCTTGTGGACGGTGAGGGCGTAGCCGTAGTCGAATTCGTCGGATTCACGACGCACGGCGTAAGGCAGGTCGGCTTCGACTCCCTCGAAGAACTGCCGCAGGACCGCCACCTTGACCGCCGCGCGGCCGGGATCGTCTTCCGATTTGACCGTCATGCGCACGAAGTCCTTGCGCAACCCAGTGTATGTCTCGACGCGCCAGAGGCCGCCGTTGATCAGGCCCTTGACGCGGTCGTTGCGTAGGCAAACGAGCTTGTCGCCGGCGACCGGCAATGCCTCCGTCGTTCCCTGCAGTTGCCGGATGCGCTGATTGTAAAGGCGACGGGTGCGATTGATTCCGAGCAGAACCTGATCGGCGGCGAGCACGTCGGCGGCGTCGATCTCGCCGCGGCGGATGACGCGGCTCTCGCCGTACTGGCCGTAGGCGATCTCGCCGCCCGAGCGGACGATCTCGGACAGGCGAATGATCGGATCGTCCTGCGCCTGGCGATGGATTGTCGTCAGCATCACGTCGGGCTCGGCCTCGGTGAAGAAGCCGCCGCCTTTGACCGGCGGCAGTTGCGCCGGGTCGCCCAGCACCAGGATTGGCTTGGCGAACGACAGCAGGTCGCGGCCGAGTTCGGCGTCGACCATCGAGCATTCGTCGATGACGATCAGCGCGGCCCGCGAAGCCGGGCCGTCGTGGTTGAGCGTGAAGGTCGGCGCGCCGTCCTCGCCCTCGCTGGCGCGATAGATGAGCGCGTGAATCGTCGACGCGCCGGCGCAGCCCTTCGACCGCATCACCAGCGCCGCCTTGCCGGTGAAGGCGGCGAAGGCGGTCTCGCCGGAGGCGGATTCGGCGAGGCGCTTGGCGAGCGTCGTCTTGCCGACGCCGGCGTAACCGAACAGCCGAAACACTTGCGGCTCG
>Ga0181520_10009125_pt1 | contig 13815 bp, 15 predicted proteins | sample PEATcosm2014_Bin_29_FD_132451 | JGI IMG/M metagenome (GOLD analysis project Ga0181520, IMG submission 132451) | Peatland microbial communities from MTU Mesocosm Facility, Houghton, MI, USA - PEATcosm2014_Bin02_30_metaG | ecosystem: Environmental > Terrestrial > Soil > Wetlands > Peat | place... | reverse complement strand
TGTTTTTTATCATTGAAAGCATGTCTTTTGTGTAGATTACACCCACAATATTGTCCAGATTTTCCCTGAAAACCGGCATCCTTGAGTAACCGGACTCCATTATAAGGTCCAGTATCCTGTCTTCGTCCCAGTTCACATCCACTGCGGTTACGGATGTCCTGGGCACCATTACCTGCTTTACCACAGTATCATTAAAACCCATAATTCGGGACATCATTGCCTTTTCCTGTTCGTCAATATAACCCGCTTCCGCGCCCACGTTAATAACAGTGGTAATGTCCTTGGCTGATATTACGGGTATAGAGGACGAAGGCTGGCCGCCGAAAAAACGTATTGTCAGCGAGCTTATCTTTACAAAAAGCTCCGTTAACGGGCTTATCAGCCTGTAAATAGAGACGACCGGCCCGATGAGCAGGAGCCCGAGCTTTTCCGTATTATGAATGGCAAATATTTTCGGGGATACTTCGCCGAAGATTATAATTATTACCGTTATAACCGCCGCCACAAGCGCGGCGGAAAGCGAGTGGTCAATTTTTACCGCGTCAGCCAGCTGGATGGAAAGAAAGGCGCCAATTGTTGAAGCGGTTATGGCCACAACGTTTATGCATATAGAAAGGGTCGCCAGCAGCTTATTGGGGTCCTGCAGCCATACTTTCAGGTATTTTGCCTTGGGATGGTTCGATTTTATATTGGAAATTATTTTTATTCTGTTCATGCCGATCAGGGCCGTCTCGGCAGCGGAGAAAAAAGCCGCAAGCACAAAAAGAATAAAAAGCACGGCAAGCTGCAGCTGGGTCATTGTATACACCTTAATTTCGCCCCGTTCCTTTTTCAATTTTAAAATATTTTCGTTCTTTTGGTTCCATCTTTTTCCTGTCAGCGTCCTTAATATGGTCATAACCGAGCAAATGAAGGGTTCCGTGGATTACGAGGCGTCTGATTTCTTCGTCAAATGAGGCGCCGTATTCTTTTGCCTGCCTGGCGGCTTTTTCAACCGAAATAAATATATCGCCGCCGGAGCCGTTTTCGAAAGATATTACATCCGTAGGATAATTTTTACCGCGGTACTCAAGATTAATCCTTTTAATTGCGGCGTTATCCGTAAAAACAATATTAATTCCGGAGCCGGCGGCTTTTTCAGACCCGAGTATGGAAAGCACAAGCTGCGCAGCGTCGGTTTTTATCCCGCGTTTTCTTCCGGAAACAGTTACTTCCGGCCATTCATTTTTTTTTGTCATATCTGCCTTTTTCCGCATCCCATTAATATAAATATATAAGGGCCGGCTCATCACCGGCCCTTATATTATACCGCAGTTTGAATATGCCTGCTATTAATACTTTAAAGGAAGCGCTTTCCTCGGGGCCGTATGGGGCTTGTAAGGGGGCGTGTCCTTGGCTTTCTGTATCGCGTCCTCTTTTTCAGTTGAAGTGAGGCCTTCTTTTACATCAAGTTCCTGTCCTACCTCGATGAGATCCGGATCCGCTACCTGATCCCTGTTAGCTTTGAAAAGAAGCGGCCACTGGAAAGGATCCTGATAAATCTTGCCCATTGATGAAATTCCCCACAGCGTGTCGCCTTTCTTTACAACATACTTTGCGCCCGAAACGGCGGTGGGCGTCGCAACCGGTGTTGATTCCTCTACCGTCGCTGAAAGCGTCGGCTCTGCCGTTACATCCGGTTTTACCGTCTGCCTGGCCGCGCAGCCAACCGCCATAAAAGCAAGCGTTGCCGCGATTAAAACAAATACTGCTTTTGTAAACTTCATACCCCAGACCTCCTGAATTAGAATTTTTTGGTAAGTTCAATACCCTGAATAGCGGGATTGTAAGCTATTATGATATCACCATTTTCCATGGATGTTTTTATTGTGGATTTATTTCGCATATTGATGTGGTCAATAATGCCGTATACTCCGTATGCCAGCCCGGCAATCGCGCCGCCGAGCGCTCCCCATCCGGCTCCCACAAGAAATACCCTTGGATCCGCGGTGGATCCGCCGTCCATGTATGACGGGGTGGAAAAAGCCACTCCCATTGCCGCCCCGCCGACTATCCCCATCGCCATATCAACGCCGAGAATATCGCCCAGGTCGCCGGCAAAAACAGCCGGCCCAAAAGCCGCCGCCAAAATCAAAGCAAGAAATATTTTTTTCATAGTTTACCTCAGAATTGAAGGTTGCAGCTTAGCATTGTGCCGCCCTGGGTCCCGTATATGTTAAAAGCCCTCAATTTATCCGTGGCCCCCCTGTAATACTCGGGAAGCAAAGATTCAATAACACCAAGTGTAAGTCCAAGTCCTGCCCCGAATGCGACGCCGTATCCCATGCCCTCGGAAACATTTTCAAGGTGCCGCGTTTTTCCGTATGAAATTACACCGCCTGCGGCGCCAAGGACAGTGCCGAGTACGGTGCCGCCCGCAATATCGTATCCTAAATCATCGGATGATGAATAACGCTTTGAAGTAGTCTGAACAAGGGATAAAACAGCTCCAAGACCGGCGCCTGTAAACGCGCCCGTAACAGTTCCGACAACAAGCGGCCTTACGTCGGTATTCATGGACTGGGAATAACCTATCAGCCCGCAGCTGGCGCCGATAATACCGCCTTCAAATAAACCGCCTATTATATTCATTGAAGCCAGGGTTCCCATATCGTAGCCTGCAGGAGTTGCCACAGCGGCCGGCTCTTCAGGTTTGATTTTCTTCCCGTATTTGTCTATGATTATTTCCTTGTCAACATTCTGCCCGGCATTGCCGCTCCTGCTTATCTGGTCAAGTTCCTGCTGGACTTTCTGCTGAATTATCGACATTTTGGATGCTTCCAGAGTTGGGGTGGCGGCCGGGGTGGCGGAGGCTGCTGTTGAAACGGCGCAAAAAGAAAAATTTGCCGCTGTTAAAGACAGTATTAAAGCCAAAACCGGAATTTTTTTCATTTTCCACCTTTTTTTGCTTTATCCCTGAATTACTTAAACAATTTTACCACATATTGTGGTTATGTCAAGTTTATAAAACCCCGGCACACAAGAAAACGTTTAAATAAGTTTCCGTTGCAGCCTGCGTGTACAAAATTCATTATTATTCAATGTCAAGTTTTACCGAAAGTTCCTTTAACTGTTTGGGGTCAACTTCTGAAGGCGCGCTGGAAAGCAGGCACTGCGCCTTCGCGGTTTTAGGGAAAGCTATAACATCCCTTATGGATTCAGAGCCTGTTATTATCATCGCTATCCTGTCCAGTCCGAAAGCTATCCCGCCGTGGGGCGGCGCGCCGTATTTCAGGGCGTCAAGGAGGAACCCGAACATGCCTGTCGCTTTTTCATCGTCTATATTTATAATGTTGAACATTTTTTTCTGCAGGGCGCTGTCGTGAATCCTGATTGACCCCCCGCCTATCTCGGTTCCGTTTAAGACCATATCATATGCCCTGGCCCTGGCTTTAAGCGGCTCCGTTTCAAGCAGCGCGATGTCATCATCTTTGGGCGCCGTAAAAGGATGGTGGTTTGCCTCATACCTTTTTTCCTCCCCGTTGTAGGAAAGCAGGGGGAAATCCACAACCCATAAAAATTCAAGTTTATCGCGGCCGTAAAGCGCGTACTTTTCTCCAATATGAAGCCTGACCCTGCTTAGAATATCGTTGACTTTTGCCTCCTTGTCCGCCATAAAGAATACAATATCCCCTTTTTCAACGGCCATCAGGCTTTTCAGCGAAGCAAGCCTTTCCTCACTTATAAATTTTACTATCGGAGATTCTGGTTTTTCCGCGAAACGTATCCATGCCATTCCGCCTGCGCCCTGCCTTATGGCATAAGCAACAAGGTCGTCAATATCCTTTCGCGAAAGCTTGTCCGCGGAGTTCTTAAAATTAAGCGCCTTTACAACTCCGCCGTTTTTGACCGTCTCGGAGAATATTTTAAAATCCGAGCCGTCGAAAACAGGGCTTACGGTTTTCAGCTTCATCTCAAACCTGGCGTCCGGCTTGTCGTTGCCGTATTCCTCCATGGCCTGCGCGTAGCTTATTCTGCTGAATTTTTCCGGCAGTTTCACCGATTTTATATGTTCAAAAACATCGCGGATAAAATTTTCCGCGTGTCCCATAATATCCTCTTCTTCAATAAAGGACATTTCAATATCAATCTGCGTGAATTCCGGCTGCCTGTCCGCGCGGAGGTCCTCGTCGCGGAAACATTTTACTATCTGATAATACCTGTCCAGGCCGGCCACCATAAGGATCTGCTTTAACATCTGCGGCGACTGCGGAAGGGCGAAGAACGTCCCCGGATTGACCCTGGAGGGCACAAGATAATCACGCGCCCCTTCCGGGGTGGATTTGAAAAGTACCGGCGTTTCAACATCTGTAAAGCCGTTTTCATCAAGGTATTTCCTGATCATTTTTGTCAGCGTGTGCCTTATGGTCAGATTTTCCATTATTTTCGGCCTGCGCAGGTCAAGGTACCTGTATTTGAGCCTCAAGTCCTCTCCTACCTCCGCCGATTCGTCTATCGGAAACGGGAGCGGCAGCGACTGGTTAAATACCTCAACGGCATCAGCGACAATTTCAACCATGCCGGTCTTTAATTTCGGATTTTTTGTACCTTCCGGCCTGGGCCTGACTTTTCCCCTGATCCCGAGCACATATTCGCCGCGCAGCTTATGGGCTGTTTCATGCAGCCCTTTATTTATCTCAGGGTCAAAAACCACCTGAACCTTGCCGGTTTTATCACGTATATCAAGGAATATAACCCCGCCGTGATCGCGCCTGGTATCAAGCCAGCCGTTTATGGAAATATCATCGCCTGTAAGCTTTTCAGTTACATCTCCGCAAAAATGGGTGCGTTTTAACATGGCAACCGCCTTCTATTAATAATTTTTGAAAAACATATTTTTACAAAACAAACGGGCCGGAACTTATCCGGCCCGTTTTATTAAAAGGGCCGCATGTATGCGGCCCATACATGTTTTACCTGTCAGAATTTTATATTATATGCGGCCGCGTAAATGGAATCGGTTCCGCCGTTGCCCTTTAGAAGCGATTCCTGCTGTACTTTAAATTCAAGATTGTGCTCGGTATTATACTGCTCGGCCGACCTGCCTGCCTGATATATATCCGCAAACCACGATCCCATAAAAAGCAGGAAACCAAAGGCAAATGTTATTGCCCCGCCCTGCCTGCCGCCGGAACCATAAATGGCAAAAGCGTCAGGCGATGTATTTTCCCATGCTCCAAACCACATGGCTCCTATTGAAAGCATCTCAGTGCCTGTAAGAAGCAGCCCCATCCTGTAATCTTCTGTATAATAATGGCCCCAGCCGTGGACCAGAAGCCCCGGGCCGATACTTAAAACCGTCGCAAGAATAGGATCCTTGGGTTCCAGCACGGTTTCATCAATAATCACATCCGAGTCCGCCCTTTCCGCCATGGCAAGGACAGGAACAAATAATATTGATAAAGCGATTAATATTGATATAATTCCTTTTTTCATCAAAATCCTCCCGGAATCAAAAAAGTTTATTTGGCTGAAAAATCATAGGAAATTTCTACAGGGTAGCAATATCTTGATTCTGAGGCCGTGGCCTTAACGTTTGTTGAAGCAAGGTAAAGGAAGCCGTTGTCAAAATCTTCGTCTATTTCAATAGTTATCGGCATTGATATGTTCGGGGTGCACTGTTGGTATGCGACCCCGTCATAAGGGATTCCCGGAACAGGCTGGCCCGCCCAGCAGGCCACCGTATTCATAACTGCGTCAACAACAACTTTTGAAGTATAATCGCCCAGATCATAAGTCATGGACCTGTCAGCGCCGGTTGTCACAGTTGTGTTATTGGCCGTATATGAACCAGACCATAAATCATTGTAAGTATAAACAACTTTAACAGACCGTGACCCTTTGCAGCCTGCGGCAAAGATAAGAATCATGGCAATAAAAGCCAGGGTTAATTTTTTTAACATAAATCCTCCTTAATGATTTTCCAAATTTCCCTTATAAATATGATACTATCCTTAAAAACCGTTATAATTATTCAATTTATCACACTCAAAAAGTATAGTCAATTGTTTTTTCCGTAAAGAATCACCTGGAATGGCGGCCTGTGTTTTTGGAACCGCGGTTCATAATGAAAGATTTGTACGGCCCCAGCATCTCAGAGAGGTGCTTTTCCTTGCCTGAATCAAGGAAAACCGCGCTGCATTCGGCGCATATATCAGCCTGCATCGGGCCTGTTTTCCTGCTTTCCATCTTTTTCCTGCAATACGGGCATATCAGGAAAGGCGGGCGTTCCCTTTTTTCAAAATATGGCGGCCTTACATGCCCCCTCTCCGCGTCACCGCGGGTGAATGTTTTTTCGTCCTGCGGCATCATGCGGGTAAGGCTTTCCTTTTTATAGCATGTGGAGCCGCATTCCGCGCAGTGGTAAATTTCAAAACCGGCAAGCGTTCCCGGGTACATGGGTATTTTGCATACGGGGCATTCTACTTTTACCGGCGACGAAGCGGCCTGTATAATGTTTAGCTGCTGCCTGCACCTTACGCATTCCCTGGCGGCAGGCGCATTAACAGCGGAACATTTCGGGCAAATTTTATATTCTTCATTCATGGGCAATATTATACAACCTCAGGCTTCCTGTTTCAATGTATAAAGCCGGCTTTTAACCCGGCGCTCAGGGCGCCCGGCTGGAGGGAAAGAACCAATATTCTCGGCCCTGCTTCATCTTCCGCCATAAAAAGGAGTTTTTCAAGTGAAGGGCTTGCCGCCCTCAAACGGGTAATATTTACATACTGCTTTACCATTACCCCTGATTCATAGTGCCTGAATATCCTGTTGTCGCCGTTTATGTTATAAACCGGGTTATCCGCGGAAGTATCATAAAACCCGAAGAACGAATCCCTGCCGTTCCTGTATCTGAACGCTATACATGCAGTCCGCCTTATATATCCCGGATCCGAGCCGAACCTTAATACCTCTTTTTGGATAAGTTTCGGCCCCGTAACTGTCACCAGTCCCTCGTAGTATTTATCGCCTGAGGTTATCCTGGCGGAACTTATAAAACTCCACGGGTCGCCGGGCTTTAATTCCCTGGATATCCCCGATATATCATATTTTCCTGATGCAAGGATTTTTCTATATTCCGCCGGCCCGGTGGATGCAGCCGCAAGCCTTGCGCCTGTTTTAACGCCGTATGTTATAATTTCTCCGGAGAGAGCGTCCGCCCCTTTTTGTTTTGCGTATATTATTTTTTCCGAGTCGGCGTGTAAAGGTATAATAACATAATCCTGATGAAGAAATTCCACCCCTAATTTATCCCAGAGCCCCCTTGCCGTATCGTAAATATAGAATTGCGCCTCGTGGTCAAATCTCCGTTTTTTATAGTCGTTCTTCAGGAATATTACAAGAATCCTGCTGTCATCATCGTCAAGAAAGGCACCGTCATAAAACCTGCTGTTTCCTCCTGAATTTCCGTTCCATGGAATAAGGGTAAAATTATTTACCGGCAGCCCCTTGAGCCTTTCCTCATACTCTTCACAGCCATACCGCACATATTTTGGTTTGTCCGAAGCCGCGGCCTGACGAACAAACAAAACCAGCAGCAATGCCAGCCATAATTTTTTCATTTAATAAACAGCCCGAAAAATCCTTTTCTCATCATCATGACGGCTATTGCCGCCAGCAAAAGCGCCATTATCCTCGACATCGCTCCGACGCCGTTCTTTCCCATCAATTTTATTATCACGCCGGAAAAGCCGAATATGGTTACAGCGATGAGAATATTTAATACAACAGATATTATGGTGGCGCCTATACCATACTGGTCCACAATAATAAGGCATGTTGTCAGCACGCCCGGGCCGACAATCAGAGGGGTTCCAAGCGGCACCGCGCCGAGCTCCGAAGCCGGAACCGCGCGCCGCTTTACCGTTGTCAAAAGGTCGCGCAGGGCTATGCAGAATAATATAAAGCCTCCGGCTATCATAAAATCATTTATGGTAATGCCCAGTATGGAAAATATCCATTTGCCCACCAGGATAAATGCCAGCGCCAGTGTTACCCCCGTCACAAAAGAATTGAAAAGCGCCTTCTTTTTTTCCTCTTCGCTCATGGAGCGTGTCAGGGATATGAACATAGGAAGGACGCCGATGGCGTCAACTGCCACAAAAACAGGGATAAACGCAAGGAGCATGCTTTTTAACATTTTTTCTCCGGAAAAATTTTAATTTTAAATACGCGGTGTTTTCGCCGGCAGGCACTGTTTAAATTTTTAAAAATTGTATCCAAACGCAAGTGATACGGCGCCGTTCCCCGGATTATAAACCACGGCTGTTTCCACCGGAAATGCCTTATGCAGCCATAACAAATCCGCCGTTGTATACCCGGCAAGGATAAGAGTTATGACAACGCCTGTGACAAAAGCTCCCTGCCTGGAGTTGAAAACATCATTTTCAGCCTTTAATTTATTGTAATTATCCTCGGTGGTGTTATTCATTGTTTTATACATGGAGTCATATTTATCAGCTTCATTATTATAACTAATATCAAGCGCTATGGTTGCGGCAATGGAGGCCGCGTCAGCCCCGATAAGCGCCCATTTCCACGGAAAACCGCCGTCCTGTTTCAGGGCCAATGGCTGCTTTTCTGCCGCAGACTGCGCTCTCAGCTTTTCTCTTAAATACTTCAGGACATTAAGAAGCTTCGGCGACGGGTTCTGTTTGTATGCCCTGTAATAATACCTGAAAGACAAAAGCAGATTGTTCTGTTTAAATGCAGCCAGTCCGTAATTCATATCTGAATTATAATCCGCTGACGCAGCCGCTGAAAACAATATTATAAATGATATTGTAATTAATAATATTTTTTTCATGTTCTCTGGATCAATATGCTGCCCATGTTGTCTGAATGTCCATCGTAATTGTATACATCGACATGACGGTCGTGCTTGTATTCTCATCCGTCAGGTTTCCGTTGGCGTCATATGTTATGGCAACTGTTCCGGAGGACATGGGTGTGGTTACAGTCATGCCGGAAAGTTTTCCGGAGCCGTCATACGCGCAGGAAATGCTGTCCTGCAGCGTGCCGGTTCCGTCATAGAGGCTCATTGTCGCTATTTGCCCCGAGGCTGTGTATGTATAACTTTCAGATTCCTGCAGGACGCCTCCGGCGCTTATACTGGCGCTTGTTACCCTGCCGGATCCGTCATAAGTGAAAGAAGCTGTGTAACTTATGGCCTCTGGCGTTGACCCCGGAGATACAGATTCCGTGAGCGTAACCCCGTTTGGATTATACTGGTAAAAAACCGTACCCTGGAGCAGCCCTGCCCCCGTGTATGTGTCCGCCCTTGTAACGCGGTTTGATGAATCATACTGGTAAATGACATAAGCTGTAAGGTTATTCGAAGCATCATAGCTGTTAAGCCTTGTGACCACGCCGTTTGAAATTTGGCTTGTCATTGATGAAATTATATTATTTGACGCGTCCCTTACAACGGCGGAAGCCGAGTTTCCGTCCGCATCAAGTGTGATTTGCGCCGTTTCAGTGACATTGCCCGAAGAATCATAAACGCTCTCCGCAATTGAAGTCGGCGTACAGCCGCCGCCGGCATAAGAATAGGTTAACGCAGCCTGCAGTACGGAATTTTCATAAATTTTCATGGTAGACGGCCTGTAGCCGTGCGAGGACGAAGTTGCGGTAGGTGTTATACCCGGAGTTACCGGTGTCGCAGTGCGCGTGGCGGTCTGTGTTGGGGTGCCGGTAATAGTGCCGGAAGCGGCTGTTCCTGTGGCAACGGGAGTTGTCGTCCCCGAAGCCGCCGGTATTGCGGTGGCTGATATAACGGGAGTATTTAATGCCGGGTCAGTTGGAATCTGGTGGCTCCTGCATCCCGCTATAATTGCGCAAAATAAAATAAATAAAACCACATAAATTATTTTGTTTTTCATTGCAGCCCCTTTTGCCGCAAAAAAAACGCCGCGGCTCTGTAATTAAATAAACCCATTTTATCAATTATAGCACAGGCTTATAGATAATACAAATATTTTTTGATTTCTTTGCAAAGCAACGGTTTCATCTTTCGAGAAGACTTAAAATTCCGTTGATAAATGTCAGCGGGTGGGGCGGGCAGCCCGGCACAAAAAGATCCACTTTGTGTTTCCGGAAAAACTCCCTGCTTATCGCGTCCGACCCGGCAAAGATACCGCCTGATATGGCGCACGCGCCGGCCGCTATTATTATTTTCGGCTCTGCCATCGCGTTATATGTTTCTTCCAGGGCAAATTCCATGTTTTTTGTGGCCGGGCCGGTTATTACTATTCCATCGGCGTGGCGCGGCGATGCGGTAAAATCGATCCCGAACCTCGGCATATCAAAATTTACATTAAGGCATGCATTCAGCTCCATTTCGCAGCCGTTGCATCCTCCCGCTGATACCTGCCGTAATTTCAACGACCTGCCGAATATCTTTTTAATTTCTTTCCGGCAGACAACAGCCTCTTTTTCAAATGAGCCGGCAGTAACTCCCCGCCTTACTTTAATTTTTTCCTGTGAATCAGCGCTGATTCTATGAAAATTTGTAAATTTAATCTCGTTATTCAGGCACGCGCGTTCGCAGTCGCCGCAAAATATGCATTTACCCAAATCAATGGAAAGCGGCCCCCTGCTTATGGCGCCTGTCGGGCATATGGAATCCGCTGTAAATGACGGCCCCGGTTCGGCAGCATTAATTTCCGGCAGCCCCCTGAACTTTATGTCAACCATGGCCTTTTTTACATCAGACACAAATTGCGAGCCCTGCTTCATCCTGATTTTTAAAATTTCAAACATTATTACTCCTTTTAAAGGTCATTGCCGCAGTACGACAGGTCAAAGCTTTTATTGCACAGCGGAAAATCAGAAATCCCGTTATTACGTACCGCGACGGCCAGTCCGTACCAGTTATTAAAAGAAGGATCCTTTATTTTAATTTTTCTTATTGCCCCTTTATAATCCGTAATACCTATATACACTATTCCCCCGCGCCAGCCCTCCACAACAGAAACGCAGATTGAATCACCGGAAAGCGCCGTTTCATCAGACATAATCTTTCCGGAGGGCAGATTATCGCACATTTCATTTATAAGTTTTACTGACTGGCCTATCTCCATATAACGCAGGTATGCCCGGGCAAAACAATCCCCGCTTTCAATAACCTGCTTTCGCACGGGGAAATTAACATAGGCCCCTGATGGATGATCCTCCCTGGCGTCAACGGCTATACCTGATGCCCTTGCCGCAAAACCCGTCAGCCCCAGTTTTACCGCGTCCTCTTTCCTGACAACACCGGTCTGCTGAAGCCTTGAAAGCACGCTTGGAGAAGCAAACATTTCCTCGGCCATTTCACTTATTCTGTCAAACGCCAGATTCACATTTTTTTTAATAATTTCAGCGGTTTCAGCGTTAATGTCGAATAATACGCCGCCGGGGCGGACAAGCCCCCTCCCGAATCTTGACCCGCACAGCAGCAGTGATGTGTTGATTAATTTTGTCCTGTTTGCGCCAAAAACAGCGTTTCCCATAAGATAAGCTATATCTCCGGCTATCGCAGACAAACCCGCAGTATGCATTGCCGCCCGCTCAAGTTCAAGGGCGATTGCCCTTATCACGCCGGCCCTGCGCGGCGCATCGGATCCTGAAAGGGCCTCAATTAAAGAGGCGTATGCGGACGCATGCCCCACGACTGTATCGCCGCAGACCGACTCGGCCAGGTGCGCGGTCTTCACAGCAGGCCCGGTTTCCATTAAGGCTTCAACACCCCTGTGCTGGTAGCCCAGCTGTATCTCAAGATGCTGCACCTTTTCACCGGCGCACTGGAACCTGAAATGACCGGGCTCTATTATGCCTGCGTGCACAGGCCCCACGGCCACTTCATGCATGCTTCCGCCTTCTGATAAGAAAAACGGATAATTCTCCATTTTGTTTGATTTGTCAGGCGCATCCCATGGATAACGGACCGGTTTTAGCCATGGGTGCCCTTCCGGCCTTATACCGAAAGCCTCATAAAACTCCCTTTCAAATATATGGAACATCGGAGCATCATTTGTAAATGACCGGTAAAGCAATCCTTTATCAAGAAGCGTTGAAGCTAATAATATTGATGAAGCGTCATCGTCGGCAAGCGCCGAATACATGCGCACCTTTGACCCGCCGGCGTTTACGCCAAAAAGCCCTATCACCCTTTTTCCAGCGGAGCATGCGGAAATGGCAGCATGCCTGAATTCCGTAAACGGCAGTTCAGGAACTTCTTTGAGCCCGACGGGCCTGTTGTTTTTTGTAATTTTAAATTTTTCCATTGTAATTCCTTATAATGACGCCGCGGCAAGCGCAAGCCCGGCCAGTGTTAAAATTGCTATGAAAATACCCTGGGTAATATACCTTAAGGGTGAAAGCTTCATTTTCTCCGCTCCGGCAAGCGGCTCTCCAAAGCACATTTTAAAAACAGCCGCCGCCATTCCGTAAACAACGGCAGTTAAAAGCAGGAGCATTATCGCGGCCTGCGGCCAGAACCCGGAAGCGAATAAAAGCCGGACTATTTTAAACTCGCTGATAAAGAGCGGTGACGGCGGTATGGCCGATATCATTACAAAAGAAGCAATCCAGAGCCACGCTGTTTTACTGTCGCTTTTTAAAAGGCCGCTTACCGCTGAAATTTCCTTCGCGTCATGGCGTTTTAAAATGTTTCCCGAAGTCAGAAAGAAAGCCGCCTTTGAAAGTGAATGCCCCGCCGCCTGTATAAAAACCGCCGGCATTGCCTCATGCCCGAGGCTTAGTCCGACAGCTATTATTCCCATATTTTCTATGGATGAATAAGCAAGCATCCTTTTATAATTCCCCACCCTTATAATGTATATTCCCGCAACCATAACCGAAAGGAGCCCCATAAGCATAAGATACGCGCCGGCTTCTTTTTCAAGCCCTGAAAGCGTCATTATCTTCTGGAGCCTTATAATCGCCAGCATTGCGCAGTTTAGCAGCGTTGCCGATAAGAGCGCAGATACGGGCGAAGGCGCCTCAGAGTGGGCGTCTGGCAGCCATGAGTGGACCGGCGCAAGCCCGGCTTTTGTGCCAAAACCAACGGCCATAAGTACAAAAGCAATTTTAAGCCAGAAATGGTTCATAAAAGGGGCTGCCTGGTATAACGACGTAAATGAAAGCGGCTTTACGGCTCCGGGAATCGAGGCGCACAGAAAGATTATGCCGGTAAAAGCAAAGGCTATCGCTATGGAACATATAAATATATATTTCCACGCGGCTTCCAGCGAATGCCTTCCTGCCTTGAAATAAATGAGATAAGCTCCGGCAAGGGTCGTGGCCTCTATAAAAACCCACATCAGCCCCAGATTATAAGAAAGCAGCACCGCGGTCATGGCGCCGGCAAAGGCTATAAGAGCCGCGGTATAATATGTTGTCCTTAAAGCCGTTGCCTCTGATTTACATATAAAATCAAAATTATATAAGGCCACACCGGCAAAAACAACTGAAAGTATGCACAGAAAAACAATGTTAGTTTCATCAACGGCAAAATACTCCGAAAGTCCGCCCTTATTAATGAAAAGGTATACCGTAAGGGCAATATGCAGAGCCGCGTATACAACGGGTATAACGGCGTTGGCCCTCTTAGATCTGAACAAAAATGAAAGGGCCGCGGTTGCCGGGGCTAAAACAAGCAATATAAAAATTATCATACATCAATCCTTAAGTTCCGAGAGCATGCCGGCTTCAAGCTCTTCGAAAGTTGAATTTATCCTTGAAACAAAAAGTCCCAGCAAATAAACGGCTATAAAAAGGTCGAGCAAAACACCC
>Ga0181520_10009124_pt1 | contig 13815 bp, 9 predicted proteins | sample PEATcosm2014_Bin_29_FD_132451 | JGI IMG/M metagenome (GOLD analysis project Ga0181520, IMG submission 132451) | Peatland microbial communities from MTU Mesocosm Facility, Houghton, MI, USA - PEATcosm2014_Bin02_30_metaG | ecosystem: Environmental > Terrestrial > Soil > Wetlands > Peat | place... | reverse complement strand
CCGCAACTGGCTCACGCTCTACACGGACTCCGAGGTGCACGACGACGTCTCTCCCGTCGACGCTCCTCGCCGCGCCGCTTACCGGCCCGGCATTTATCTCTCTCATGTGCCCGGCCTTCCCAAGCTAGACCTGCGCGTCGAAGCCGCATCCACCGACCCTTCCGCTTCGGATCATCCAGCCGAGGGCTACTATTCCAGCCACTACGGCCAGTTCATGTACTACGAAGGAATCCAGAAGCAGGGCTACACCAATCAGGGACAGCTCTTCGGCGACTGGATCGGTCGCGAAGACAAGGGCGGCCAGGCCTGGATCACATGGCATCTGAGCGGCAACGAATGGCTGCAGGTAGGTGTACGCAATCAAAAGGCCACCGGCTATTTCATTCCCGGCTCGACGAACTCGACCGTCCCAGTCGGGAGTCCCGGATGTCCCAGCGCTGACCCTGGCACTTCCACTTGCCTGCCGCCCGGCGGCACCACCTTGAACGACATCAACCTCAATGTGGTCAAGCGCATCGGCAAGGACTTTGAGATCAACGGCAACTTCGCCTACGAGCACTGGAAGGCGCCCATCTATCTCCCCGGCCAGCAGACCGTGACCACTACCACCATCCAACTTACCTGGTATCCCGGACGCAAAATCAGCTTTTGACGCGTTTTTTTATGAATCGAGAGCAACGCGGCGAAAAAGCGGCAATTTAGTTCTTAAAGCCGCTCATTATTTCTAAAACAGGGACTTTTCGAGGCAAAAAACGACTTTTCCCGGCGATTTCCGGAGGTCGAATCTCACCATGTGGGAGATTTTCGGTCAAAAACTTTTCCACAGGCATTGATTTCAAAGAGCTTACAAATAATCTGCAAAGTTTTTGAGGAAATTTATACCCCAGGGGGGTGTAAGGGGGGTGGGGGTACCACCTCAAGGATCAAGTATCAGGGGTTAGGGATCAGGATAAACCCGTAGCTCTGGAGCTTGTTCATGCTTTGATTGTGCGCCGACTGAGGGTAATTATCTGCAAACTCATGCGAGGCGGGCGGCGCTTACGCGCAATGGGATTCGTCGTTTCCCACCCTTGGCAAAAAACGCAAAGGATGGAGCACCACCACCATCCAACTCACTTGGTTCCCTGGACGCAAGATCAGCTTCTAGGGAATCGATACAAGAAGGTAAGCTGGGTTAACGCGCTTACCAAGGTAGATGATGCCTTTGAATCAATACTGGGCTTATGGACTTCGCATCCAAGCGGACATGGAATGTCCCGAACTAACTTCTCTTTCCATTGAGACGGAAATTCCCGATGTAGAAATCCATTTGATGCCTCCGGCGGCCAACGCTCTGGAATCCCTGGAGAATGGCTATTATGAAGTTCAGCCAGGAGTCTTTCGTCTGGCCGTGCCGGGAGTGGCGCTATACCGCGTTGAGGAAGGATGTCGTATCTTCATCACTCCGCTGCCTGAAGTTCCGGCTGAAAGGATACGTCTTTTTTTATTAGGGTCAGCCATGGGCGCGCTTCTTTACCAGCGCGGGTTGTTTCCGCTTCATGGAAGCGCAGTAGAGACGCCATGGGGCGCGATGATTTTTGTTGGAGTTCAGGGCGCTGGCAAGTCTACGCTGGCTGCCCAGTTTCATCGCAAGGGATACCGCTTGCTCTCGGATGACGTTTGCGCCGTAGCAGCCATGCCGGAGGGATTGCAGATTCTTCCCGCAGTGGCCCATTTCCGGCTTTGCGCCGACGCGTACGAGCGTCTCGGAAACCAGCCTGGCGTTCGCTTCGACATAGATAAATATGTGGTGCCCATGGGGGAAGGTTACTGTCCTCATCCCGTCCCGCTAAGGGCGATTCATATCCTCGTTGACCACGATAGCAGCACTCCGGAATTCGAGGTGCTTCGTGGCTTTGACCGGGTGCAACGCATCCTGGAGAATCTGTATCGCCCGCATTACTTGAAGGGCCAGGGCACGCAAAGCGATTTGATGCGGATGGCAGGGCTGATTGCACAAAAGACTTCTATCGTCGAAGTGAGCCGGCGACGCGATCCAGATGCTATCGAAGGATTGGTCGGCTTCCTCGAATCGTCATGGGCGAATCACTTTGTCACTAGCCCCCTCGAAAGGACAAAAATAGATGCGTAGCTTCAATCCCGAAGACAGGTTATCTCGCTCCCGGGAGATTCTCTCTACAGAGATCGATCAGGAAACTGTTCTTATGAGCATCGATGCTGAGGCGTACTACGGGTTGAAAGGGCCTGCCCGAAGCATTTGGGAAAAATTGGAAACCCCAATAACCGTTTCGGCCCTCGTCGAACTGCTGGTCAGGGAATATAGGATTACGCCTGAGGCATGCATCGCGGACTTGAATAAATTTTTGGGGGAGATGGAACGGGAAGGTCTCCTGCGTGTGGAATGATCTGAAACGAGCTGCGCGGATACCTGGCTCCCGGAGACAACTTCTTGGGGAAGCTCTACTCGCTCTGTTGATCGCGCGGGGGGTGATGTTATTCCTGCCTTTTCGGCGTATTGCTGAATGGCTGGGTACACCCGGCGCCGAGAGCCCAGTTGCGGCCGCGCCTGATGAGATTCGTATGGCGCAAGAGGTGGGCTGGGCAGTGGGAGTTATTGCGCGACAAGTGCCATGGGATGGGCGTTGTCTTGCTCAGGCGCTGGCGGCCACGGGGATGTTGCGCCGCCGCGGCATGGAGGGAACTGTAAGTTTTGGCGTTTGTGAAGGCCAGGGAAAATCCGCGGGATTCGACGCCCACGCATGGCTGCGCTTCGGTTCCTGCGTGGTGACCGGCGGACCAGAACACCAGCGCTACAAGGTCATTACGACCTTCGCCCGGAAACGACCATGAGCGGCATATACGGTATATATCAATATGATGGTGCTCCCGTACCCTCTCTGTGGTTGGAACGAATGAGGGCGGCAATGTCCTTTTATGGCCCCGACGGAGGAGGCTGCAAGGTCGAGGGAGCGGTGGGACTGGGGCATCTGCTTCTGGAAGTCAACCCCGAAGATGCCTTTGAAAAACAGCCGGTGTCGGGTGAGCGCGGTCTGGTGGTTAGCGCTGCTCGCCTGGACAATCGGACGGCGCTTCTCGATGCATTCAAGGTTTCCGCATCGGATGCTCCCCAGATGTCTGACGGGCATTTGGTAAATATGGCCTTCGACCACTGGGGAGAGGATCTCTGCTCACACCTACAGGGAGATTGGGCACTGGCTGCCTGGGATGCCAGGAATCGCCGTCTTTTGTTGGCGCGAGACGCCTGCGGAAATGCCACCCTCTATTACTACGAAGGCAAAGGCTTCATAGCTTTTGCATCCATCCTCAAGGCTCTGCTGGCGATTCCCGGCGTAGTCAAGGAACCAGACCGGCTTCGCCTTGCCCAGGTGCTGGTTTCCTGGCAATACAATGCGGAACTGACCGCCTACAAGGGCTTCAGGCGCCTGGTCTGGGCTCATGCCATGACTGTCGGTCCTGATGGCCAGACCCGCGCTTGGCGTCATTGGTCGCCAGAAGGTCGCGATCAACTCACCTATCTCAGAGATGAGGAGTACGCAGAAGCTTTTCTGGAACATTACACGCGGGCAGTTAAGAGCTGTGTGCGGACCCAAAAACCAGTGGCAGCGACGCTTTCCGGCGGCAGGGATTCAGGTTCGATGGTTGTTCTGGCAGCGCCGCTTCTTGCCGGCCAGAATCGAGGCCTTAAAGCCTATACCTCGGTGCCTTGCTTGCCTCCAGATGGAGCCGGTGAACAGAGGCTGGGCAACGAATGGGAGCTGGCTCACGAAACGGCCGTGATGGCGGGAGCGAATGTCCAGCATATCCCCATCGACGCGGCTAACTATGGAATCCTTCAGGGCATTGAATACTTTCTTGATGTCCATGATGGCCCCAGCCATGCAGCCGGCAACCAATACTGGGTTCAGGCAGTCACGGAAGCCGCTGCACGGGACGGAGCCGGGGTAATACTGACCGGGCAGATAGGCAATGCCTCAGTCTCCTGGACGGGGAACGGATCGGCGCTTCTGTCGCTTCTCCAAGGATACCCGGCTGCCGCTTTACGGTTGCTTCTTCATGCGGAGCCGAATCCCTGGCTCACCCTGAAGCGTCAGGTATTGAAGCCTCTATTGATGCCAGGGCTGCAAGCTTTTCGTCGATTCAAAACTCCACTCAGCAGGGATTGGCAGGCATATTCTGCGCTCAATATTCACATGGCTTCGGAGTTGGCTCTGGATGAACGGATGCGAGCGGCAGGGCACGATCCTACATTCACTAACTCCCCGCTTGAGGATACTCACCATATCTTATTCCGGCCTAACATGGGCATCGGGCCCGGTATCTTTATGGAGATGGCGGCCAGACACTCCATTTTTATTCTGGACCCAACCGCCAACCTCTCTATGGTGGAGTTTCTTCTGCGAGTTCCTGACGATCAGTTTTACAAAAGGGGCCAACGAAGTTCGTTAATGAAACGTGCATTCCTGAACCGATTGCCTGCTCAAGTGCTGAATGGGCAACTGAAGGGGCTTCAGGCCGCTGATGTGGGCCATCGGATTCTTCGCGAACTGCCTGCATTCCGGGAATGCCTGAATTCTCTGGATTCATTGCCGGAGGCTCAGGATATCCTCGACATGCCTCTCCTCCACCGTTGCCTGGAGGATCTAGTCGTAAAGGTCGATTACGGCACCACTGCAAGGGCAGATCAGATTCTGCTTCGAGGGCTGGGCGTTGGGCTGTTTCTTCGCCATCTGGCTGATTCTCGCGGATAAAGTTCATACAATACATGCTACTCAACCAGATCAACCAATTCTTTCGCCAATTGCCTGCAGGCCGTCGAGCCCTTGCCCTGGTTTGGGACGCGGCCGGATGGTGGACCGTGGCCTGGGGCGTCCTCCTGGTGGGCCAGGGATTAATTCCCGCAGGACTGGCGCTTCTTCTGAGAGCCTTGGTGAACCGTTTGGTGGCCTCTCATCAGTGGGCAGCCATTGCGCCTCCGGCCCTGGGTATCGCCAGCCTGTGGATCGTTGGGCAGTTTCTATCCAGCGCCTTGTCCTGGGTTCGAGCGGTACAGGCAGAGCGGGTACAGGATGAGGTCCATCGCCTGATCCACGTGCAGGCCCTTCGTCTGGACCTGGCTTTCTATGAACATCCTGAATCCTACGATCAACTACACCGCGCCAGGGTTGACGCCATCTCTCAGCCTATGGCTCTGTTGGAGAGCCTCGGTTCGATGGTCCAGAACGGCTTGGGCTTCCTGGTGTTGGCGGGGATTCTTTGGACCTATGCCGGATGGCTACCGCTGCTTTTGGTCTTTACTGCGATTCCCGGCCTGCTTCTTGTGGCCCGTCACATTCTGAAGGAACATAGCTGGAACCTGGAGCACACCAGCCAGGAGCGGCGCGCTCGGTATCTGGACTGGCTGATCACGGAACGCAGCGCCGCTGCCGAGTTGCGACTCTTCGATCTCGGCACCTATCATCGCAAGGCATTCGAGAGCTTGCGTGAGAGCCTCCGGGAAGGGCGGTTGCGCCTGGTGCGGGAGGGGGCTATTGCCGAGCTGGGCGCCGGGTGCCTCGCCTGGAGCGGCAGCTTGGTGGGACTGGGCTGGATGTTGCACCGGACTCTAGCTGGAAAGGTTGGGCTGGGGGACCTCCTGCTCTGCTTCCAGGCCTTTCAGCAATGCCAGATTCTCCTGCGCTCCCTCCTCGAAGGCGCGGGCAAGATTTACCGAAGCCTGCTCTTCGTGGAGAATCTGGATGACTACCTGAGGCTGGGGCAGGCAATTCTACCTGGCCCGTCTGGAGCTTCGGGGCTGCCAGTAAAGACTTCTATTCGCTTCGAGGGTGTCACTTTCACCTACCCAGGTGGATTCCACCCGGCTTTGGATAGCTTTGACTTGCAGATACCCCTGGGCAAAGTCATAGCCCTGGTAGGCCACAACGGAGCAGGGAAGAGCACCATCATCAAGCTGCTTTGCCGCTTTTACGATCCCGATGCGGGACGGATTCTGCTGGATAATGTGGATCTAAGGGCCATGGACCAGGAAGCACTGCGGCGCCGTATTACCGTCCTTTTCCAGGATCCTGTCCATTATCACGCGTCAGTCCGCGAGAACATAGCCTTTGGCGATTTGGAGGGACTTGACGACCTGGCACGGGTGCGGCAAGCCGCCCACGATGCAGGCGCGTTGGAACCTATAGAGCGATTGCCAGATGGCTTTGAAGCGCTGCTGGGCAAGTGGTTTGGAGGCGCGGAACTGAGCGGAGGCGAGTGGCAGCGCATTGCTCTGGCCAGGGCTTTCTTCCGGCAAGCCTCGCTGGTCATCCTGGACGAACCCACCAGCTCCATGGATTCCTGGGCGGAGCAGGACTGGCTGGGCCGGTTCCGCACTCTCACCGAAGGAAAGACGGCGCTCATGATCACCCACCGCTTCACCACAGCCATGCACGCCGACATTATTCATGTTCTGGATAAGGGACGGGTAATTGAATCGGGGACACACGCGGAGCTAGTGGCACTGGGCGGAGCCTATGCCACCTCCTGGGCCGCCCAAATGAGGGAGATCGGCCATGCCTGAGTCTTCATGGCTGCAAAGCGCCACTCCCGCATTCCGCCTGATGATTGCCACATCCTGGCTGGCCCCTGCCTCATGGCGGGATAAACAACTGGAAACAATTCGAGAGGCCATCGAAGTCTCCGGAGCCGGCCTGGATTGGATGGAATACATCCGCCTAGTGGACCGTCACCGCACCCCGGCCATAAGCTGGGCCGCCCTCAGTCGAGTACCGGGATTGGAGATTCCAGAGCAGGCAAAGAAGGAATTGCAGAAGCGTAGCGATGCCTGCCGATTGCAGGCCCTCAGGCATTGCATGCTATTGGCGACGGTGCTGAAGAACTTCAATCGCGCCGGAATCCCGGTTATGACCATGAAAGGGCCAATCCTTTCCTTCGAGCTTTACGCAGACATCGGCCTACGGCAGTCCCATGACCTTGACCTGGTGGTCATGCCGGAGGATCTTGCCAAAGCGCAAAACTGCTTGGAAAACATGGGCTGGCGCCCGGACGCAAGCTGGTTTCCCTTGACTCCACGGCAATGGAAAAGCGTCCTCCGGAACGAGCACTTCCTCGGCTTCGTTTATTCCCAGGGAGACTGTTTCATAGAACTCCACTGGCGCAACTTCTGGGATACCCAAAGCCAGGTCAATGATCGCTGGGCCAGGAGCATCTTCAAACTCTGGCAAGGGAGTTCGTACAATGCCATGAGTCCCACTGACCTTGTGCTTGATCTCTGCATTCATGGAGGCATGCATGGATGGAATCGTGCGAAATGGCTGGGAGATATGGCGCGCATCCATGCCGAGGGACGAGTAGATTGGCAGGACATGTTTGATCAGGCCTCGAAGACAGATCAGAAAAAAGCTTTACTGGCCAGCTTACGCCTTCTGCAAATTGTGTACGGCATTCCCCTGCCGGATCTTCCGGGCAATCCGTGGAAGAATCTGCCGGCGTTTCTGATCTCCAACCCCCTTCGCCGCCTCAAGGATCCTGTAGTGCCGGAGATTGGCGCCGTGCAGCTATTGCGCCGAATTTACTTCGAGTGGCTGGCTGTACCACAAAGAACTTGGCGCGACCTTGTGGCGGAATTTCTCCATCGTCGTGAGCATTTCAGGGTGCTTCACCTTCCCGATCGTTTCTTCTGGGCCTATACACCTCTGTTTCCCATCCTCTTGGTTTGGCGCCGCATACTGCGTTACTGGAGAGAAATTTAGCCCAGTATTTTCTATAGTTCCGGCTTCTCATATTACTTTTCTGTAAACAAAACTCGGGGGCAGGCTTGGTATGCCAAGTCTGCCCCGTTTTAATATCGTATTTTGATTAAGCCATTAGATCATCAATTTGCGTTTGATCAATCCAGCCAATCCAGCCAGTCCGCTGCCCAGAAGCAATAAACTGCTCGGCTCAGGTGTTGCAAAGCCACCGAAGTCCGCTCCGAAAAACTGAATAGGAATACTGCCAGCGGCTGGAGCAACAGTGTTGTCATAAATCAAGTTGCCACCATTAAACTGATAATTGTAGCCGTCAATGGATATGGGCAAATAGGAGTTAAGTCCAAGGGTCTGATTGGTGTATTGGTCAGTTGTGCCGCTGACGCCCTCAAGCACGTAGTTGCTGCCTGCAAGCAGTTCAACTGGCGTGATTGAGTTGAATACGAAGTTAGTCGTCAAAATGGACGAACTACTGGTTATGTTTGTGGAAGCAATCAAGACACCTGACGAATTATACAAGCCAACAAGATGACCATTGGCATCTTTGATTCCGCCATTGTCGAAATATCCCAGGTAGTCCACCCAGATGTTCGCGGTCGGTGTAAACACTACCGCGACTGTAGCGTTATTGGGTGGAGTGGTGAGTGATGTGACGGTGCTGGTATACTCCCAGGCCACAGAATCCGCCTTAGCCGAGACGGGCAGCAAAAAAAAACCCGCGAGAACAAGCAAACCAAAAATTCTCTTGCTCATCGTCCTTACTCTCAATGTTAAGGCATACTGACAATGCAGACTGCAAGCTCAATCTCGGCCATGTTGTCTCATGGGCTGAACGATAATAAATACGTCCAACCTCAGTCCTCAAGCACACCGATTCCACCATGCCCTAGTGTTTCACTGCAGGTTCATTCGCAACAAGATTGCTAGCTGCCGGCGCCACCAATACCATCTGCACCGCTCCCGGTTGTAAACGCAGTGATCTGTTCGATATCGACCTTCTTCAGTTCGGGCGTTGACCATTCTGTTCTGGCATCTGGGGTAATTTCAATTACTTTTTCCATTTTCGATCTCCTTAATCGTAAAATACTTGGGAACTACTTGTGTGGATACTATAACAACTTGCGCCGTAGGAGCAATAATATTTTTTAATAATTATAGGGGGGTCAGAAACCAGTCAAAACTGTACAAAATATTAACAATTGTGGACAGCAAGTGCTTACTACCGTCCTTGCCTGTCTACTTGCCAAAGGGATGGATAAGTACAATAAACTCTTTAGAATGAATGTATAACCAGGTCATCATCCTTGCGAGATATGTTTCAATATTATTGCCTGCGGAAGCACATGATCAGAGAAACGGGGGAAAGACAAGAACGCCATGGTGTAGCACAAAAGAACCGATTTGGGTTTTCCACATCGGGGTCAAAACACTGACAATCGTCCATGGTTCTTAGCAGGGCCTAATAATGCTGGAATTTCGGACTACACATGGCATAGCAAAATGGCAAAATTCTCATCCTTGTGGTGGGAGATGCAATTATATAAACCCTTTATTCTATGGTGCCCGGAGGGGGACTTGAACCCCCATGGCCTTGCGGCCTGCGGATTTTAAGTCCGCTGCGTCTGCCAATTTCGCCATCCGGGCAAACGTTATCTATATTGTTACATTGATTATGCGATTTTATCTCCTCGACCTTTTGCGATCCTGCCTATGCCCCGGCGTAGTGAATCGGGAGTTGGAAATAGCGGTTAAAACGCGAGCAAGAAGTCTTTGCTTATAGGTAGAGGATTTTTGCGTGAAATGGGGTTATTTGGGAAGCGGAGAAGCAGTTCACAGTTCACAGTTCTCAGTTCACAGTTCACAGTTCTCAGTTCACAGTTCTCAGGGGTACAACGCACGGGGATGTTTCACGTGGAACATATTCATTCTGTTGAGTTTATTCGTCGGTTTACTACTTAATTATCAGCAAGGATTTCGAAATAAAAATAGCGAAACAGTGAAATAGTGAAAGAGTGAAGCTGGGGATAGGGGATAGGGAGTAGGAAGCCCGGTGCGGTGGGGAAGAAAAACCATTTTGTTTGTGCTCTGTCAAGATTGGTTTTGAACTGGCGACTTTCGAGGACCGATCCTGCCTCGGTGAGTGCATTGGCGATTTGGTGTCAACCAAGGTTCGAGTCCGGGCTGAAGTTGGTTGAGGTTCGTGCGTTCCCACCCTTCGCAAAATGCGCGAAGGATGGGAACGCCCGCTCCTCTTACCTACTCACGGCTGTCAGCGCCCCAAGTTTGTGACCCTTTGGCGCGGTTCATCGTGTTTGCCTCCAAGATGCCGTTGGCATTCAGCTCGCCGTTGACCTCAACATTGCGTCCGACAACCGGATCAACAAAGGTTCCTTCCTTCTTTGCCGGGGTCAGATCGACCTGTAGTAGTTCACCAGTCCGTAGCGCAATGGTGAGATGGTCCCCGTCTACACTCTTGATTGTGCCCCAAAAAACGCTTCCTGGGAGCTTGGGCAAGGACGGGGCCTCTTGAATAAGTTCTTCTTCTGTTGGAAGCGCAAGCCGTTGAGGCATTCTGGGCGACGGTCTTAATCCAAAGATGGCCAGTTCCTTGTAACTTGCGACATAAACTCTGCCGTTTGCAACCGTTGGAACAAGGTTTGCATTGCCATTCGTGTTGGGCCAGCTTCCCGCCGTTCCAGACCAAAGGCTTGGAAGCGATGCCCCGGATGCCGTTCCATTGAAGGCGTAGAGTGTGACTAGATTGCTTTTTCCAACTGGCCGGCCGACCGCCCAGATAATGGCCGAATCTGCCTTCAAGCCGTTGGAGGAGACGCTGGTGAAAAATCCTGGGTCATTCACTCCGTTCCAACTCACTAAACTCGCGGATGCCTCGGCTTGCAGCGCCGGGCTGGCGGATGTGTTGATCTTCCAGGTCTTCAGTCCGCCGTAATCTCCGCTGCTGACAACGCGCCCGATGCCATCCGACCCGGTGAAAAATGAAGGGCCGCACCAGCACCCACCGACATCCACGTTTTTCGGAATATCCGGATTGTGGAATCCGCCCATACTATCGCGGTTAAGGATGAACATGCGTCCATCTTTGCCGGCTGCAACCGCGATATGCGGCATTGGACCTGGCTGATCGGGCACCACCATGACTCCGCCTGAACCATAGTCTGTGTCGCCTTGATCCAACGGGAACACGTTCGAAGGGGTAAACAAATCCTCCACCTTGGAAAGATTCCCCGCCAACTTGACAACACTCTCCTGGATATTGGTCGTGCCGTTGTAGGTATCTCCGCCAGGGTCAGAGTTGCCGGTGGTAACGAAAAGATTTCCGCTGGTGTCGCCGGCCACTCCGTAGCCCGACATCCAGATTGACGATAGATAGAAAGGTGTCGGGGATGTAGACAGACGATTTGTCAGTTCGTCAACTCCCAGGGGAGCAAGCGTTCCCATATTCCATCCCAGAAGCCAGCCGCGCGATTGGTTCGCATTAAAGTCGCAGAAGCTTCCGAACCCTGCGTAAATATTCCCGTTGTCTTGCAGCAAAGCCGGTCTTTGGCGCTGAACAGTTGCATTGAAGTTGAACGTCGTGCCATTCGTCAGCGTATTCGATGCGGAGATGGTCTTTGGCGAGCCTGGCTTGTCGTTGAGAGTGCTCAAATCAAGAGCGTGCAGTTGATAGGCCGGGGTACCCCCTATCAGCGTGTATGCCACCACATAGAGAGTGTGCGTGGCAATATCGATGGTCGGGGTGCCGTTGATGCCCACATTGGGACCGTTGTTGCTGCAACCGAGGGGCATCGGCACCGGTGCGCCTAACTTCCTGCTAATCAATATAGCGCCAGACCACGAATCGATGGCGTAAACAGTATTGCCTTCCGTCGCAACGTATACAACTGTGTGAACACCCTGCCCTTGGATGTTCTGGTTTGTAACGACCAACGGCTGAGTATCGACCTGGTCATCCAGCGAGACCCGCACAATGAGGCCGAATGTCGCGGGAGTGACGTTTGCGGGAGAGAGTGTATTCTCGTGCGAATTCCAGCCCGTGCGCTGGTTGTCATTGTGATAGGTGGTGGAGCTCGTGCATCCGACGACCACCTTATCTGAGAGGACCGGCGGGCCGTTGCCGATGTACTCCGCGACCTGCACCGTATCGCCTTCTACAAAAGCGGCCGGTGGAGCGATGTCCAGCGGCACGTCTCCGGGCGCAGCGCCGCCGTAGCCCACAACAACGTTGTTCTCCAGGAGAACCAGCGTGGCGTTTATGGTTGAGTCACGAACAATCGCAGCCGCACTGCCCGCGCAGATGGGACCGACGAGCACCGGCGCCGGGATACTGGTCGTAGGTTTCTTAGGCTGCGTCAGGGCGCTGGAGGTGCAGAGTGTCTGTTTTGCGGAAATGACCGACGATGCCGCAATCGGTGGCGCAACGGACATCCAATTCGCAGGAGCAGTGGAGATGCCCGTACCAATCGATGTGGTATGGTCGAAAGCTTGTAGCACCGATCCGTTGTACAGTCCACTCGCTGTAATGGTGTCATTGCCGACGATGGGCGTATCGAGCGATGGCGGGTCAACCGGCGCAGGGTCGGCCTTCACCGGAACTTTTGCCGCATCGGGACTCGCAATACCAGTACAGGCGCTTTGTTTCGCGGTAATCTGATGCCCATTTACCAGAGCCGAAGTGCCCACGGGGTCCCAATCGCTGCCCCACAAGTTGGGTGTTGCGCCATTACCTATCACTGAGTTCAATGACAGATCCTGAACCTCGACCGTCACCCCAGATATCAAGTTGTGCACCGGAACCACCCGTCCGCAAGCGTAGATGTCTGGATCGATCGTCGGCGCCGGCAGCGACGAAGGCATTTTGCCCACCACCATGACCGCCGACTGCTTGCTGGTGACGCCGTTAACAGTCTGCGTTGCGGTGATTTTGTCGTTGATGTGGAGCACTTGCGTGAGCGGCACATCAGCGAAACCGAATTCGGAGTTGAGAGTCCCAATGACGATCGTTCCGCTCAGGAAGACGGTAATCTTGGCCTTGGGGACGAACGAATCAACATAAACGCTCTTGGCGCATTCATTCGTCGGTTCGACATGGGGCGGCGAAAGCGTGGAGCCATCCTTACCAGTAATTGGCCACCTGTCGTTGATGATCACTTTTTGCGCGGCAAGACCGGTGCAGAGACCCACCATGCAAGCAAGCGCGGCGATGCGAAAACAATTTGCGCGGAGACGATTTCCGCCTTCGGACAGACAGGCACTCATGGACAGAACATGTTTATAAGCAGGCATGTCAACCTCCTATTACCCATACCCCGGCTGTGTTTGAGGGCTTTTGGCCCACCTCATGGCATAGAGCCCCGCGCCTGTGGCGGGGTCTGCTGGGTACAATCACTCTTAGTGCTGCAATAGGATTGCAGACTGCTGGGGAAAGAGGAATGCACTCAAGCGAGTAGATTCGAGTAAGTCTCTTGCAGGGGCCGGTTTCGAAATATTAACCGGGCAAAATCTACGAGGAACAGCGTCCCATAAAGTCATAGCTGATGTCAAGATTAATTTTTGTTTTCGTTTTTTGAATGCGCCGGCGCCCCTCGACGTGTGGATCACCGCGATGATGCGACCACAAGCTCCGCCCTCCAATACAACAGCAATGGTACAGGCGGTCAATTTTTCGGCCTCGATGCTGACTAGATGGCGGGTGGATTATTGCTTAATCGGCAGTTGCGCTGTGGTCAAAACCCGCAGGGAACAGATATATCGGCGGGCCAGCATGGGTAGAGTTTGAGCCTCCCAATACCATAGAATCAACCATTTTCAGTCGAACATGCAGGATCAGTAACGAAAAACGCCCTGCGTTCACCGATTGAGTTAACCTTATGTTCTTGTCACTCGGGGAACCCGACAGGGGGCGAAGAACAGGGACTAGGTGTGACCTTTCAATAGGTTGTCCATTCGATCTGGACCGGAGAAGCTGATTGTGATGAGCAATCCAGTTTCCCAGGAGAGATCGAATGGACTATCACCAGAATGCCCGATT
>Ga0181520_10009123_pt1 | contig 13816 bp, 9 predicted proteins | sample PEATcosm2014_Bin_29_FD_132451 | JGI IMG/M metagenome (GOLD analysis project Ga0181520, IMG submission 132451) | Peatland microbial communities from MTU Mesocosm Facility, Houghton, MI, USA - PEATcosm2014_Bin02_30_metaG | ecosystem: Environmental > Terrestrial > Soil > Wetlands > Peat | place... | reverse complement strand
AGCGCGATGACCTGGATGTAGTTCCGGGATTCGGCCAGGTGCTCGATGCCGCGAAAGTTGAAGCCGATATGCAGCTTGACGTCGCATACGGTTTCGCCCTCGCAGATCATATCGAGTTTGTAGGGTTCTTCGAGCGCAGGGTGGTAGGGCCCCATGGGGATCTTGTAGCTCATTTTTTCTCCTCGCGCAGGTTCACGCCCGGCCTGTCTCCCTGGCGCAGCAGAAGCGGCTCGTATTCGCGTCCCAGAAAGTCCACGGCGAAGCCCTCATGAATCTCGCGCTCGATCCAGTCCACGGCTTCGCAGAGATCGTAGATGCTTTCGATGGAGTTGCCGGAGAGCAGAAAAGGGAAGCCCAGCAGCCGGCCATCGAGGTCCCAGTGATATTCCAGGCGAAAACCTTCGGTGCCGGGTAGTTCAAAAGCGGTAATGGTGACAAAGCGCGCCTGAACCTGATTCATGACCGCGGCCAATTTACGCACGCTCAAGGCACCGGGGATGAGCCAATGGACGCCGCCCTTTTCGAGCCACGGTTCCGCGATGCCCAGCTTTTCAGCGAGGCTCTCAAGGGAGATTATTTCGGGTTGAGTTTCAAGAGCGTTCATTGCGCACCTCCGTGGCAGGGTCCGCTGTTTGACCGCTGGCGGCCGGCGGCGCAGCTTGAGCCGGCTTGGGAGCGGGCGGCTTGCGTGCAACGGTGTAGGAGTTCTTCAACTCGCCAATGTTCAGATAGACGGGCGGACAGGCGGGGTCCTGGCTGATCGCATGGGACTTGCAGCCTTCCACGCAGCGTCCGCAGAAGGTGCAATGGCCGGGATCGTAGCTCCAGGTGAATTCGCCTTTGCCGGCCTTGAACTCGATGGCCCGCGCGGTGCAACGGAAGCGGCAGATGGCGCAGCCGGTGCAGAGCGCGGGATCGAAGCGCACCAGGCCGCGGTAGCGGGCGCTTACCTTGGGGCGCGCGGGAAAAAGGATGGTTCGCGAGCCGCCCAGCAGGTTCTTCCACAGCATGGTCAGAATGTTCATGATCTGAACCTCATGAAGAGCGCGGACGAAATGGCCAGGACCGCGAAGATGAGCGTGCATTGCCAGTAAAAGCGCACCGTGGTGTCGATGGCCAGGCGCGCGGTGGCGGCGGCGAGCACCGAGAGCAGCAACACGACCACGAACGAGAGCGCGACAAAGAGGAGAGCGGCGAGCCAAGCGAGGGAGATATGCGGAGCGGCCAAGGTGGCCACCAGCCCGGTAGCCGCGACCCACTCCAGCCCATGCGAGAGCTCCCACATCGCCAACTCCGGACCGGCATATTCGGTCATGGGGCCGGAGTAGATCTCCTGCTCGGCGTTGGGCAGAGAGAAGGGATTGAGATGCAGCTTGGCGGGCAGGCAGACCAGGATCGCCGCGATGCCGAGATAGCGGAGGAACGAAGGCGGGAGCTGGGCCAGGGTTTCGAGCCGGAAGGTATGCTGCGAGGCGGCGATGGAGACGATGGCGAGAAGAAAGACCACGTTGTAGGCGACGCTGAGGACGGCTTCGCGCGCCGAGCCGATTTCGCCGAAGATGGAGCGCGAGGAGAAGCCCGCGGCGATGATGCACATGGATGGAACTTCAAGCAGCGCCAGGAGCAGGATCAGGTCGCCCTCGAATCCGCCGGAGGAGGGCAGCACGGGCAGCAGGCCGACCGCGCCGGCCGCGGCCGAGACCGCGAGCAGCGGCCAGGCCCGCATCAGCAAGCCGCCGGCTCCGCCGCGAACGGGAGTGTCTTTGCCCAGCAGCTTGATGAAGTCGAGGAACGGCTGCATGAAGGGAGGGCCGATGCGGCCCTGCATCCGGGCAACCGCCTTGCGCTCGACCCAGAGAAAGAACCAGGCGAAGGGGACGGCGAAGAGAACTCCGGGAAAGACGAGCAGGCGCGCGAGGGCAGTGGTCAGATTCATGGTTTCACCTCGCAGGCCGGGGCGGCGGCTTTGTCCGCCTGCGCGCAACTGCAAGCGCATTCGGGTTCGGCCAGGGGCAGGAGGACAGAGACAACAGGCGCCTTGTTCGCGGCTCGGTCGGCCAGGATTTGGGCTGCCTTGGCCACGCCCTGGAGAATGGCGTCGGGACGGGGCGGGCAGCCGGGGACAAAGACATCCACCGGGAGATGCCGGTCGAGGGGTCCGTCGAGCGTGCGGCTGTCGATGAAGACATTGGTCGTCGCCGGGCAGGAGCCGATGGCCACCACGGCCTTGGGTCCGCAGACCTGGCCGTAGACGGTTTTGACGGCTTGCACGGAGTTGCGCGTGACCGGGCCGGTGATGCACAAGATATCGGCGTGGCGCGGACTGCCTTCAAGGCGCACGCCCAACTGCTCGGCGTCGTAGCGCGGCGAGAGGCTGGCCACCAGCTCGATGTCGCAGCCGTTGCAACTGCCCGAGTTCATATGGAAGATCCAGGGGCTGCGGCGGCGGGAGTAGCACATCAATTTGTTCCAGAGATTCATGGCCTTCCCCCTTGCAGCATGTGCAGGACGCCGGGCCAGGCGCCGGCAGCCAGCAGCAACCCAACCAGCGCGACGATCACGGTCCGCAGCAGGAGCGGCTCCTTGCCGGGCGGCGGGCCCGAGGGCGGCGGAGCGGGTTGGCGCGGCGGACCCCACCAGACGCGGGTCAAGGCCAAGGTGTAGGCGATCAGCGCAAAGACCGAGGAGACGATGAAGACCGCGGCCAGCGGCCATCCGATCTGCAAGGCGGTTTCGTAGAGCCTCCAGCGGCCGATGTAGCCGAGCGTGGGCGGCACACCGAGCATGGCCAACATGCCGAAGAGGAAGCCGAAGGCGCTGACCGGGTAGCGCGCGGCGAGACCGGCAGGCTCGCCGTCGAGGGCGCCAGCGGCTTCAGGGGCGCTGAGGCAGGCGAAGAGCAGAGCCTTGGCCAGGGCGTGGGCCGATGCGGCAACCAGCACGCCGGTCATTCCGAGAATGCTGGCGGAGGCGAGTCCGAGCAGGAGAAAGCCGATATCTTCGACCGTGGAAAGAACCAGCAGGCGCTTGAGGCTGCGCTGCGCGAGCATCAGCAGCGCGGCGAGGAACGAGGTTGCGGCGGCCGCTCCCAAGAGCAGACCCTGGGGTGTGAGCGAGCCCGGAGAGTACTGCGCAATGGCGTACAGTTCGCCGAAGGCCGCCATGTCGACGACCGCGATTATCAGGCCCAGGACCAGAGCCGGCACCTCGTCGGCCAACTGAAGCAGCCAGAAGAAGAGCGGCACGGCGGCGAGCTTGACGCAGACGCTGGTCAGCAGCAGCGCCCGCGACCAGTCTGCCTGTCCGCGCTCCATGAGCATGTGGCTGGAAATGAGAGACAAAGCGGAAATGAGCACCACCGCAACATAGGTCAGCTTTGCCGTCCGCGTGCGTGCGCTTTGCCCCACCAGGGGAATCGTCAACAGCGCGCCCAATTCGAGAAGGCCGAGCCGAGTCCATGGCCCGTTGACTGCGAGGCCCGCAACGGTGGCCACGCCGGTAAGAATCATCAGCGGAATGAGACGGCGCCAAGCCGATTGCGAGAGCGCGGCCAGGATCAACGCGCCCGCAGCCACGGCGCAGGCCGCCAGCAGCGGGGCCGGCACGAGGGGCGAGGCCAGAGAGCCAAGGTTGGGCATTGCAGGGACCAACCAGCGAAGCCCAGCCAGGACTGCAGCCGCAAGCACGACGACCAAGACAAGCGCCCGCCGCTCCATCCAGGAGACGGCGAGGCCCACGACGCGCGAGGCGGCCTGCAAGCCGCGCCAGACGGCCAGATACACAGCGTCCACATTGGACCAGCGGAAGAACTCCTTCCAATTCTGGAGGAAGATGTCGGAGAAGTCGCCGGCCGTGAGCCGGTCCTGGTCCGACAAGGGCTCTCCGCCGGTGAAGATTCCGCCTCCGGCGGCGGCCAGCGCCGCGCCCCCCGGCGCCGTGGCGGGACGGGCGACGTAGGCAATGGCGTAGATTGCGCCGCCCAGAATGAGCGAGACCAGAGCCAGCACCAGGCCGCCCATGCTGGAGAAGCTGCCGGCGTTGGCCGACAGCCCCAGCCAAGTCACCTGCACGCCCGCGCCCAGCCCCAGTGCGCCGAGGATGGGATTGAGCAGGTAGTTGACCGCCAACTGCGGCGCGACGCCGAGAACGACGCTGCCCGCGGCCATCAATCCCATGCCCCACACCATGGTGGGGGGAGACTCGTGCGCATCTTTGGTTGCCTCGGTGAGCGGCCCCAGGAAGACGGCGCTGGTGGCCTTGGCACCCAGGAAGACGGTGCCCAGACTCGCCGCCCAGGCCACCATGGCAGGAACGGCCCATCCGGCTTGCAGGGCGGCGGCGTAGAGCATCCACTTGCTGGCGAAGCCGCTCATCAGCGGAATGCCCATCATGCTGCCTACGCCGATGAGCCACGAGAGCGTAGTGTGGGGCATGCGTGTGGCAAGCCCGCCAAGCCGGTTCATGTCGCGCGTGCCCGCGGCGTGCTGCACCGAGCCGGCGGCCAAAAAGAGCCCACCCTTGAAGAATCCGTGATTGAGGCAGTGGAGCAGGCCCGCGGTGATGGCCAGCGGCGTGCCGATGCCCAGGCCCATCATCATGTAGCCGATCTGGCTCACGGTGGAAAAGGCCAACATGCGTTTCAGATCGGTCTGCACCATGGCGTACATCACGCCCACGGCCATGGTGACGGTGCCGATCCAGACCAGAGATGCGCCCCAGGCCGGCGGCCACGAGCCAAAGCTGTGCATGCGCGCGGCCAGATAGACGCCTGCTTTCACATAGCAGGCCGCGTGGAGCAGGGCGCTTACCGGCGTCGGCGCGGCCATGGCCTCGGGAATCCAGGTGTGCAAGGGCACTTGCACGCTTTTGGCCACCAGCGCGACCAGCATCAGGACAAAGACGCCGCCGGTGAAGCTGCTCGCCACGGCCGGATCGGTCCACAAGGCGCTGCCCGTACGGTGAAAGACAACCAGGATGGCCGCCAGCAGGCCGTAGCCCGCGATGTGGGTCATCAACAGAACTTTGCGCGCGCCGGCGACCGCCTCGCGATTGGTGTACCAGAAGCCGACCAGGGTGAAGGAGCAGAGACCGATCACTTCCCAGCAGAGATAGAAGAAGAAGAGGTTGGCGCTGTAGACCAGTCCGACAAAGCCGCAGATGAAGAGCAGCATGGAGACGTAGAAGCGGGTCGCGGCCTTGTCGTGGGCCATGTAGCCGATGGAATAAAGGAGCACGAAGCCGCCCAGGCATGTCCCCATGAAGGCGAAGAGCACGCTGAGCGCGTCTACGTGAAGGACCAGCGCCAGCGGCCCATCCCAGCGGAGCAGATTGAGCTCAATGAACGGTTCCGCGCGCAGATGCTGTGCGGCGAAGGCCACGCCGGCGACCGCCGGCAAACAGGCGAGCGCCGCGAGGATTCCTTTGGTCCGGGCAGAACAGAGCCGCGCTACGAGAAGCTGCAGCAAGGCACCCAACAGAAGCGAACATGGCGCAAGCAGAACAGAGGTCGCGGCTGTCATACCACCAACGGTAGAATGCGGGACATCCCCAAGATGTGACGGTGCTCACACGCACGTCTCATATGTTGCGATTATTTGGTTGCAATCCGGGTACTGAACCATGGATGGTGCCGCAGGACACAGATTCAAACCAGGTTACCCCTGATTGTGTTGGCCCCTTCCGCTTCGCGCGCGGGCTGTGGAAGTCTTCGATGCCGGTTCAAGAGTGAGCCGCATGGTAAGACACAGTTTCGCCGCTTCACGGTTTCTGTGGATCTGTGAGCCGAGCAAAAATCGGCTTTTGTTTTGAATGACTTAAGTGCCGTTTCACAGTTTCACAGGCAAAAACGCATGTCTTTCTTTTCATCGGTGCTGGATTGCGGGGATTGCAAGGGGCGGTTCCGGATTTCTCCGCCTATCCTCTATTGCCATTGTGCGCCAATGGAAGGTAATTCTCTGCAAAGGTAAGTGATGGTGAGTGTGCGACTTAGGGGCGGGAGGGGTTGCTTGCAAGGGGCTAGGGACTGAGGGACTAGGGGCTGAGGGACTGGGGAGAGGCTTCCTGGTTGAGGTTCGTGGTCTTTCACTCTTCGCCGCTTTCCCAGGTCCCAAAGCGGGGACCTGGGGCACCCAGCAATCAACCGGCTACACAAAATGCTTTCTGGGATCATCATGTGTATCTGAGCCTTACCTGCCTTTTGCCTGCGGGAACAAGCTGTCAAACTGTGTGTACGCAACCGTACACTTTTAACGTGAATCCTCTAGCCAGGATGGCCATTACGTTGTATTCATGTCGTCGGCAACGAACTATCTGACCGGCGCAGGCAACGGTAGCACAATGATCTACCTGGCAAAGACGGGATTCTAACTTTATCTTCGGTTTTCGAGCGCGACCCGCGGCGTGGCCACGTACTTCGCAAAGATAAGGCCCGGGCCTAAAGGCCGTTTTCTGAGGCGATGTATTCAGGGGCCTGAAGGCCCCTGCTCCCTCCGGCAGGCTGCGTCCTTTTATTGATCCGGCCCTTTTAGGTAAGACTTACCGATCCCACCCTAGCCGCAGAAACAGAGGCGCGGCTAGGGTGGGGCACCCAGGAACGTTTCATACATTTGGGCCGGATCAATAAGACTACGAAAGGCAAACGCGGGTCCTTCGACTCCCTTCGCTGCGCTCCGGTCGCTCAGGATGACAAACCTACTTGGAGAAATGAACTCCTTGCAGTGAATGAACTCTTTGCAGGGAATGAACGTAAGCTCTTTCAAGTCAAGAGGGGAAGTCAGGACGCTTACGACGATACGATCCGCTTCACACGTTCAACTCACTGCGATCCGCAGTCTGCGCTTGCCGTCGCGCGCGTGCCCCTGGACTCCCCAGTCCCTCAGCCCTTAGTCCCTTAGTCCCTACACATCACCTGCTGAGTTCGCCGAGCAGGACTTTGGCTTTGGCGGCCAGGGTGTGGGCGCCGTCCACATCGCCGGAAACGAGCGCGGCGCGGGCCTGCTTGAGGTATTCCCTGATCTGCGCGGCGGTCTTCTGCTCCTGGTCGCCGAGCTTGCGGCCGATGCCGTTCAGGCCGCGCTCGGTGGCCGCGATGGAACTCTCGGTCTGGCGGCGCAGATCGGAGGGGTCGCCCGAGGAAAGCTGGCCGATGGCGCTCACGCCGGGGCTTCCGTTCGAGGCCTGCTGGGTATTCTTGCTGACCGGCTTTTTGTGCTTCACCGGCTTGGGCGTCTCCAGCGGAAGTGCGCTGGCATTGGTTTCTGGCGCGGGAGGCGGGTTGGGAATGGTCGCTGCGGAGGGCGGCAGCTCGACAGACGAGGTCGTAGGCTTGGGCGGGGGATTCAGGGGCGGGGCAAGAGGCTGAGCCGGCGACGAATTGGTCTTGTGAATACACCCTGCCAGCAGGAACGGCAACAGCGACGCGGCAATCCTGGCAGGCAATTTCATCCCGCAAACCCTTTCTCGCTTTGAACGCTCGCCGGCGGAAGATGCCGGCGTCCCCAATCCGTGGCGGCGAGTGGAATTCGCAGCCGGAACTCCGTGCCACGGCCTAGATTCGATTGTAATTCGACGCTCCCATGGTGCAACTGGAGAATTCGGTAAGTCATGGCCAGACCGATGCCGCTGCCCCCGGTTTTGGTGGTGAAGTAGAGATCGAAAATTTTCTCGCGAATTTCGTCGGGGATGCCGGAACCCTCATCGGCGATGCGCAAAACTGCAGTCTTCCTGTCTTCCTCGAGGATCACTTCGAGCTTGCCGCCGTTGGGCATGGCCTGTGCGCCGTTCTGAATCACGTTGAGCACCGCCTGCTTGATCAGATCGGCGTCGACGTTGGCCATGAGCGGGTTCTGCGGCGCGTGGCTGACCAGTGTCACGTTACGGGTGGAGAGCTCTGCCGCGGCCAGCGTCAGGACATCGCCGATCACGGCGCGCAAATCCTGTTCGCAGAGTTGCAGCTCCACGGGGCGGGTGAAGTCCACCAGGGTTTGCACCACGCGGTCGAGGCGGTGAATCTCGGCGTCGATCACCTCCAGATGGCGGACGGCCGGCGCGCTGGCGCCCCCCAGCTTGGTCTTGAGCAACTCCAGGTGGACGACGATGGCGTTGATGGGGTTCTTCACCTCGTGGCCCACGCCGGAGGTGAGGCGGCCGATGGCCGCCATGCGCCGCGATAGCTCCAGCTCCGACTCGATCTCCTCGACCGATTCCAGATCGTGGAGCGTGACCAGCGCGCCCAGTCCCTCGCGCGTGCGGTCGTCGTGGATAAAGTCCAGGGAAGCCTGGATGCGCCGTCCGGTTTCAGTGAGAATCTCTTCCTGCACCAGGGTGTCGCCGGCATCGAAGGCTTCGCCGAGGGTTCGGCCGAGGACCGTCGAGCGGTTGAAGATTTCGCGCGCATGAAGGCCGAGGATGCTGTCCTTCTCGACGGGCAGAAAGCGGCGGGCAGCCTGGGAGACCAGCACCGCGCGCCCGTCCCCGGTGAAGAGGAGAATGCCGTCCTGCAGGTTGCCGAGAAACTGATCGAGGTTCTCTTTCAGTGCGGAGAAGACCTCTTCGACGTTTCTCATGCGCTGCCCGATGATCTCGATCTTGTTGGAGACGCGGGCCGCCATGTCCTGCCTGGGAGTCTCTCTCTCTCCGTTGGCCTCCTCGCTGGCCGCGGTCCAGTAGTCGAGCTGCAGGCTGATCTCTTCCATGGGGCGGAGGGCCAGATTGCTGAGCAGAAAGGCAGCCACCAGCGCGGCTCCCAGCGCAAAGCCGGTGAGCGTGAGGGCCTCGGCCAGCCAGGGAGCATAGACGGCGCGCAGGAACGTGGTGCGCACGCCCACGTGCACGGTGGCAAAGGGTTCGCCGTTGCGCTCCAGCGGGACCACCACATCGAAGACCCTGGGCGGGCCGAAGACCTCGCCCATCAACTGGACGGGATTGGCGGCGAGGAGCTGGTTATAGTTGGGTCGGACGGGCAGCGGCTTGTCTTCGTTTTCGGGATTGGTGCTGAGCAGCGTGCTGAAGCGGCTGTCGCCGATGTTGATGTCGTAGACGGTGAAGGAGTAGCGGTTGATGGAATCGACCACCGCCTGCAGCGCCGCGCTTTCGCGCACCGCCTCGGCGGTTAGCTCGCGCAACTGGGCGGGGTTGTTGGGATCGACCTGGCGGTCCTTGAGGCCGGTTTCAAGGGCCAGTTGCAGGGCAAACCGCACCTGATTGGCCACCATGCGGTTGGTTTCGTAGGACTGCTGCACGGCGGCGTGGAGCAACTGGCTCACGTAGACCAGCGAGAGCAGCCCGGCGATGAGAAAGACCAGGGCGGTGATGGCCAGCACGAGTTTGGTTTTGAGACGCATGGGGATCAGGCGCGGTGTTCCTCGCGGGCCTGGTTGTATTCCTTGAGCTTGTTGTGGAGGGTTTTCAGGCTGATGGCGAGAATTTCAGCGGCGCGGGTCTTGTTTTGTCCGGTGGCTTCGAGGGTGCGGAGAATGAGCAGCCGCTCGGCCTCGTCGACGGTGGCGCCCACGCGGACGGAGACCACGCCGGCATCCAGGGCCTGGGCGGGCGCGGCCTGCGCCCTGGCAAAGCCGGGAGGCAGATGGCCGACATCGAGGGGCGCGCCATCGGGGCAGAGGATCACCGCGCGCTCAATGGCGTTGCGCAGCTCTCGGGCGTTGCCGGGCCAGTCATAGGACCTCATCCGGTCCAGCATCGACGCGGCTACACCGGAGACCTTGCGCCCGTGCTTCTGGTTCATCTCGTCCAGCATGGCTTCGGCCATGGCGGGCAGGTCCTCGAGATGTTCGCGGAGGGGCGGCATGTGGATATTGAAGACATTGAGCCGGTAGAAGAGATCGGGGCGCAAGTGGCCCTGGGCAACGGCCTCGCCGGGATCGCGGTTGGTGGCGGCCAGAACGCGCACGTCCACTTCCTGCTCGGCGCGCGCGCCCAGCCGGCGGAACCTGCGCTCTTCCAGCACGCGGAGCAATTTTGCCTGCGTCGCGGACGGCATCTCGCCCAGTTCGTCGAGCAGCAGCGTGCCGCCCTGGGCCAGCTCGAAGCAACCTGCCCGGCGTTCGACCGCGCCGGTGAAGGCGCCCTTCTCGTGGCCGAAGATTTCGCTTTCGATGAGGGCTTCGGGAATGGCGGCGCAGTTGACGGCGACAAAGGGGCGCGTCTTGCGCGGGCTTAGCTCGTGGAGCGTGCGCGCCACCAACTCCTTGCCCGTGCCGCTTTCGCCGGTGATGAGCACGGAGACGTTGGAGGGCGCAATCTGTTCGATCAGCCCGAAGATTTCGCGCATGGGCCGGGAACTGCCCACCATGGCGCCAAGCACGCCGGTTTCGCGCAGCCGCCGCCGGGCAACTTCGAGCTCGATTTCGGTGTCGCGCTGGCGCGTGGCGTTGGCCAGGATGGTGCGCAGGCGGGTGGCGTCCACGGGCTTCTGGAGGAAGTCGTAGGCGCCCAGCTTCATGGCATCGACGGCCAGCTGAATGGAGCCCATGGCGGTGAGCACCACGACGGCCAGATTGGCGTTGAGGCCGGTGCCCTCTTCAGAGAGCCGGGTGAGCAGGCCGATGCCATCGAGGCGCGGCATTTTCAGGTCGGTGACGACGATGGCCGGGTCCCAGGCCAGCGCCTTCTCCCAGCCCTCGATGCCGTCGCGCGCAGTTTCGGTGCGATATCCCCAGGCGGAGATCAGCTCCGCGAGTCCCATCAGCGCGTGGGGCTCGTCTTCGACAATCAGGACCTTGACTGCGTTCTCCATGGCGGCTTTCGAGGCAGGCGATGCGATCGCCCGTCCCCGGCCTGGCGGCCGAGGATGGGCGATGATCCCGCAACTTACTTTCTACCATGCACAAACGCCTGTTCCGGCTTCTCTTTGCCGGAACGGTTCCCAGCGGCTTATTGCGCCGGGGCGAGCGAGGCGATGTGCGGATCGGCGTAGAGCTTGCGCAGGGCCTCGGCGCGCACGGTGGAGTCTGCCGGCGTTGGCGGGGCGGCCAGGAACCAGGCAAAGCCGGAGTGGTCCGCCAGGGCTTCCGGCGGAGGAATTTCGCCGGAAAGCTCGACGCCAAAAGGCTTGCCTGCGGCGGTCTGCTCCAGGAAGCGGCCGGCCGGGAAGCGCGGGTCGACCCGGTTCAGCCGGATTTCCAGCACATCCGCATACAGCAGGCCAGGGAAGAAGTCGGTGGGCGATTCCGGATCGCCGTCTTGCCGGAATCTCGGCGCCGCGGCTTCCCATGTCCAGACCAGATTGTGCAGCCCATCGCGATTCACAAGGCGGTCAAAGAGCTGGCGATAGAGTTCGCTGGAGCCGTGAACTCCTTTGCGGCCGGCCCACCAGAATTCCTTGCCGTTGGACTCGGGATAGGGATTCCAGAGCACTGCGACGCCGGCCTTGTCCAGTTCCTTCAGGGTTGCGGCCGTCTCGTCCACCTGATCGCACCAGCGCTTGTTCAGGGCGCTGCCGGGCGTGAGCAACTCGTTCCACTCGAAATCGGAGAGCAAGCCGTGCGCACTGGCCGCCGCGCCGTCTGTTGGCCGGGCCGGACGCCAGCTCAGGCTGACCAGGGCGTGGCCGGCATGGGCGGCGATAGCCTGCTTGACGACGGCCTTGTTGGCCTCCGCGCCGCTCAACTCCGAGGCATAGATCGCGGGCTGCTTGCCGGTGGCCTCGACCACCGCGGCGGTGGCCGCAGAGGGGGCAGCGGGATCGTTTTCCTGGCCGCTGAGCAGGGCGCGCTGGGGAGCGGCCTTGAGGGCGGTCAGCAGGGCCTTGGCCTCGGCGGTTGCGCCGTGGCTTACGGGATCGACGTCGGCCGCGGCGGCGGTGCGCTCGGCGGTGGCCTTGCGGATGGCGGCCATGGGCCCGGCCAGCCGCGGATCGTCGCGATTGAGCGAACGCGGACCGTGGTAGGCGGCGATGGCCTTGTCAAGCTGGTTCCCCACCTGGATGAACTCGCTCCAGGACATGAAGTAGGTCCAGCGCGGCTGCTGCTCGAGCACTTCGGGGCTGGGCAGTTCGCCTACCTCGGCCAGCGCGATGGGCTTGCCGGCGGCCAGAGCCAACGCGTCGTCGTAGTATTTCTGCTTGAACTCGCCGTAGACATCAATGCTGACCACGTCGGCGTAGTTGGCGCCCGGATAGTAGTCGGCAAAGGCTTCGCCCTTGCTGCCGGGGTCGTTGCCGTTCCACACCCAGACCAGATTGTCGAGGTGATGGACGTTGACGAAGCGGTCGTAGATCTGGCGATAGAGCGCCGCCGAGCCGTTCTTGCCCGGACGCCCGCCCCACCAGAACCAGTTTCCGCCCATCTCGTGATAGGGCCGGAAGAGGACCGGCACATGGGCGTCGCGCAGTTGCGCCAGGTAGCCGGCGATCACATCCACCTGGGCGCACCAGCGGTTATAGAGGGGAGTGCCGGGCGTGAGCAGCTCCTGCCACTCGTAATCCGTCAGTTTGCCTTGCACGCTGTCGCGAAAGGTGACGGGCTCGTCCTCGGTGGGCTTGACCTCATGCCAGGTGAGGGCGACGACCGCGCCGTTGCGGTACTGGCGCTTGGCCTCTTCGATCATGGCCGGGCGGGAGAGGACGGAATCCTTGTCGTCGCCGGCGGAGAAGCCGAAGTCGCCGCCCCAGAGGCCGGGATATTTGCCGGTCAGGTCGTAAGCCATGTCGGTCCAGCGCGAACCGACGTTGGGATAGTTGTGCTGGCCGGTGAGGGTGCCCTTGCCGGAGATGGAGTAGAGGTAGGCGAGCAAGGCGCGCGCCTCAGGGGTTGCGTGAGGGTTAACTGGTTCCGGAGCGGCCTGCGCCCAGCCCGCGGAGCCCAAGGCAGCTAGTAGAACAAGAGTGGCAAGTTGTTTGATTCGCATGGTGAAAGCCCATTCCTTTCGCGGAGCGAATTATAGCCGATATCGTTATCAACGGAGAAATCGGGAAAGAAAAGGCTTGGCGGTCAAGGGCTGAACCGCCCTATCCCGCCTTCTCCGTCAGCTCGGCCCAGCGGGCGTAGAGGGCGTCGTTCTCGTGCTGGGCGTCGTCCAGTTCCTTGAGGGCCTGCTGGAGGGCCGCCGCGTCGGTGGCAATGCCGGGGTCCTCGACGCGGTCGCGGGCGGCGGCCAGGCGGGCGTCGGAGAGCTCGACGCGCTGCTCGATGGCGGCGAACTCGCGGGCTTCGAGGTAGGAGAGCTTCTTTCTGGCGGCCGAAGTGGCTGCCGTCTCGGCTCCGGTTCGCTGGGTGGAGCTTGAACCGTCCGACCTTCGCCCAGCTTTGTCCTGCTCCGGGCCGTCCTGTTCCGCGATCCAGTCTTCCCACTGCGCGTAGTCGGCGAAGCGGCCGGTGTGGCCGCGGCCGTCGAGACCCAGGACGGTGGAGGCCACGCGGTTGAGCAGATAACGGTCGTGCGTGACCAGGACCAGAGCGCCGGGAAAGTCGAGGAGGTTTTCTTCCAGGATTTCGAGGGTGGGAATGTCGAGATCGTTGGTCGGCTCGTCGAGCAGCAGAACGTCGGCCGGCTCCAGCATCAGCTTGGCGATGAGCACGCGCGCTCTTTCGCCGCCGCTGAGGTTGCGGACCGGCTGATTGAGCTGCTCGCCGGTAAAGAGGAAGCGGGCGGCCCAACTGGCCACATGCACCACGCGGCCCTGATGGATGACCGAGTCGCCTTCGGGCGCCAGGGCGCGGCGCAGCGTGAGGCTGTCGTCCAGCTCGCGCATCTGGCTGAAGTAGACCATGCGCAGCGCGTCGGCGCGGCGGATGGCGCCCGCGGCGGGTTCGATTTCTCCGCGCAAGAGGCGCAGCAGGGTGGTTTTGCCGCTGCCGTT
>Ga0181520_10009121_pt1 | contig 13819 bp, 9 predicted proteins | sample PEATcosm2014_Bin_29_FD_132451 | JGI IMG/M metagenome (GOLD analysis project Ga0181520, IMG submission 132451) | Peatland microbial communities from MTU Mesocosm Facility, Houghton, MI, USA - PEATcosm2014_Bin02_30_metaG | ecosystem: Environmental > Terrestrial > Soil > Wetlands > Peat | place... | reverse complement strand
CATTGCTTTTCCCGAAGGCGTCGCTGCTTGGGCGGTGATCTTTACGCTGATTGTCATCGGTTGGCAGTCTTACGAGACGGCTCAGGCAGCAAAGTTTGGAGCCCTCTCTGCACAGGGCTTCGTGAACTCGGAACGGGCGGTGATTGTGATTAGAAGAAGATCAAGAAAACGAAGCACTGATGCTGATAAATGCAAAATCATTGGCATAAACAGAGGTAGGACGTCTGCTCAAGTATGTTCAATCTCCAATTTGATCGAGGTTCAAGATGCTGATTCGCAAGTCCCGGGTAGGGCGTTGGAGCCCTTATCACTGCCAAGAAGTGAATTGACAACGAGCGGGCATTACTTTCCGATTCGTGAGATTAGCTTTGAGTGGTGCAAGGAAAGGTTAGAGAAAGCAGCCATGAAGAATGGAATTCTGTTGGTCTTCATTGAGGTCAAGTATTGGGATATGTTCACCGACAAAAAACAAAGAGGCGCAACACCACACGTCACGCGCATGTGCTTCACGGTCGACCCGTACAATCGTGGGTTGCATCGCTACGCCACGGACTGGACGTGCCACGAATAGACATTACCGAAGAAGTAATCAGCCAAGCGTAGATTGAGTGCTGAGGCACCCAAGCGAATCACAGACGTGCAGCGTAATAGATGGGCTCAAGTGAAAGCTAAGAAGTAGACAATCTTAAATAGGATTCCCGGCTCTCATCCCCGGATTTGTCTGATTTCTTAGCCACGTCCGCCAAAATGCGAGTTATCATACGCTGTGCCACAGAATGAGACAAAAACATGGACGCTGTACAAATCGAGCACAAATTCGGTGATATTTGGGGAGCCAAAGGACGCGGTCATGAAGCAGATGCAGATGCAGTCCGGAATGGCGAACCAAAGTATCTTGCAAAGGCATTGGAGAAGGCCTGCAAGGTCCTGACGAAGCGCGTTGAAGGATTGCCGAGTGATGACCCGCTGCATTTGTGGATTGAGGACGCGATAGGGACAGCGAAGGCCAGAGCAGATGCGTTGAAGACCGAGAAGCTTCAAGACATGAAGGGAGCCGCGAAGACCGGGAAGTTTCTAAATCACGCTTTCCCGCTGTGGGAAGCCTACGCAGACTCACTTCATCTCATCCATATGTACCTAAAGTCCAAGAGGCTCTAAAAAGAGCCCGTTTTAGAATTCTTGATTTTCAAATTCTTCAGAGTCTGAGGATCGACCTCAGGTTCTCTGTGCCATGAGGATGTGCGAGACCACGCCAGTTGGCGTCATGATGTCCCTTTAAGCATTCGGTCGGGTGGCCCGGGCTTTTGATCTTGCGGGCATTACCAACACAATGGGCGCGGACCTCAGTCGCTCCGCACGGAGTTGCAGCCTCAAGGGGCATCTCCGACCCTGGAAAGATTCTCGCTTGGATGGTGGCGAAAACTACAGGTTAAGGATTTCTCTTCATTGCGCGAAGCAGCAGCCCGGAGACAATGCCGATCAGTTGGACAGCGGCACGAGCCTCGTCGTCCGACACTGACGGCACAAATGGCCTGCCATGTCCGGTTCCGGTTTTGTTGCGTAGCGCATTGACCGCACACCCGGCCTCATAAAGTGACCGTTCTACACGACGCTGCGGGGCCTCGCCGGGTTGTGCGGGCGTTTGTGGCGTTGCAAGCCCGAGTGCGGTAAACGCCTGACCGAGCAACGTCGGGAAATTGGCTTGATGCGAGTAGTGCCCGTATTTCTCGGTGATGACATGGGACGCCGTGGCTTCGAGAAGGTCCTTGCCAGTCCCGACAAGAAGTGCTCCATCCTCGCTGCCGCGCTGGGCACGGCGCACATACGCCTCAAGCGCGGCGGTCATCTGAACACCGGATAAGTTGTCCAGCGTGCTTGCATAGAGCTCGCCGTCATCGGAGAGCATGTATCCTTCTAGGCGAAAGGATTCGCGCGTGTCCAGAATTGCCTCTTCACCTACGAAGTTCGATGAACCGGCGCGGAAGCCGCCTTTACCTCGGATCAATCCTATTAACAAGGTTACAAACGTCTCGGCTTTGTCCGGTGCATTGTCGATGCCCCAGGAAAGCACGGCGCGCACGCGCTTCGCCTTGCCGACTACCTGGCCCTGTCCCTTCGGATCGCCGCCGCTGAGCCCGGCGCGATTGATCTGGAATTCAAGGTCTGAATGACTCGGTTCGCGTGTCACCGATTGAGCATCATCAACGAGCCGGGCCACTGCCACGATGATGGCATCGTTGACGGGTGCTTTGTTTGAACTCATCGGCCCTCCATCGGCGGGTTTAAGAGCGATAGGAAACGGCGCAATTTACAACTTCAGAACAACGTTCTTGACGATGTCGTCAATAAATTCTTCCGCCTGAAGCTGGTCGATTTTGACAGATGAAGGATGGGCCGCTGAATTCCGGCGGTCCAGTTTGGCCTTCAGGATCTTGTGGATGTCTTTGCTGATAATGCCTGCGGAATTACAGATTTCGAGCACTTCGGATTCTTTCAGCTCGTCCGCAAAATCCTCCATTTTGCTAATCGTCTTGACCGACTTTTTATGATGCCCTTGGTACACGAGTGGCCATTGGCTGTTAAATTTGGCGAGCTCCTTTCGCAGGACGTGATCGCACAGGTGGTGATAGGCGAGGTTCCACGCCATCACAATCGCTGCGCGAAATGCGCCGTGCTTGAAGCACACGAGAGCCTCGTCAAGAAACGTTCGTTCGGCCAGATCAGGAACGGCGCTGGGCAGATTAGCAAGCAGATTCGTCACCTGCACCGTGATCTGGCGGGTTCCAAACTTCTTGTCGAGTGACTCCCGAACGCGCATTTCGAGTCTGAAGCCTTCGGTTCTCTTGAGCAGTTCCTTGGGCTTCTTCTTCTCCATGGACGCGAGAAACGGACTGATGGAAGACGGGGGATCGAGGTGCAGCTCCTCATAGCACTTTCGGATATCCGGCGCTTGAAAGTGATCCTGCTTCTTTTGTGTGTGGAGATACCACGCAAAGAGCTTGATCCTTTCGACGTGGTTCCACGCCGCGATATTCGAGATGTCCTGCACCAGCTCCGGCAAAGTCATGTTCACGCACCGATGGCATCCGCGGCATCGCCGCCGACGTGTGTCAACTTCCAGCCCTTTCCGTTTTTCTGGAAATAACTGTTGTTCTTTGTCATGAAGCGCAGCGGTTGGCCGACTTCCTTCTGGCTCGGCCACTTCATGGCCTGAAAGCAGGTGAAAATGTGGTCAATGGTGACAGTGTCGATGTTCTTTTGAAGCTGCAGCCATCGGGCGATGACAAGGTACTTCTGATTATCCGATTTGGGGTCTTTCTTGGTGGCGTAGTCCTTGAAAGACTCCTGGGCTCCCGTGAGTTCGAGATCGGATAAAAATTTTGGCTGTGTATACTTCCTGGGTTTGCTGGTTTTGTGGCCGTCGCCCGCGATTACGTCCTGCGCTAAGTCCTCTGGCTCCGTGTCCGGCTCTGCAGCGTCAATCTCAACCTGCGCCGCATCCGGCTTTTCGCCTTTTGGAAGGAGATTGGCCATTGCAGCGGGCGGAGCATAGACGCGCGACGGGGTACCCAAGCGCTGGAAGGCGTGTTCCATGGCGCGGAATCCCTGCTGGAGCGTCTCGTCATCGCCTTCGACTTGAAACATCACGAAGGTGACCTTTCCTTTGGAGTCGCGTGGTGCTGTGTCCCTTGTCTTTGCCATTATTATCGTCTCCTGGTGAAATGCCGTCGATAGGACTACTGCTGTTGAAGACCAATCCACGCGCGCGTCTGGGCTTCAGTTACAAAGACTGCGTTAGCCTTACCGGTCGTGTTAGCGGCCGTGTGGGCGATATCCCGCACCTGCGCACTGCTGAGGGCGCCCGAACCGTTGTATTCGGCCCAGGGCATGCGATAGGTTTTCCCGTCGTCCGCGGTGATAGAGCGCGAAAATCCCTGCGCCTCCATTGCGGCGTGAAGGGCGTCATAGTCTGCGTAGTTGGCTTGGTGCAGTTCCACGCGCACGGTGAAGTTGGCCACGATATTCTCCTTCCATGCTCAACCCTCGAAATGGCTTTGTTTGTGCCACTTGCAAATCTCCCCGGCAAGAAATCAGGTATCTGATCCGGAATGCCGCACTCGATCTGATGTTTATCGTAGCATAAAGTATTCTGATATTAGTACATTTTTGATTCTGGCAATTAGTTAAAACTGTAAAATCTGCGGAAAACTTGTTTACTATTAGATATATAAAGAATATTGACTACAAGGAGAGCGGATGAGACGGGGCATTGAAGAGCGTTTGGAGTTCATCGAATTTCGGTTGTTCTGGGAGGGACGAATCAATCGATCCGACCTCATGGATCGGTTCAAGATCTCAACGCCGCAAGCGTCAAAGGATTTGAGCCTTTACGAATCCGAAGCTCCTGGAAATCTGATTTACGACACCAGCGCAAAACGGTATTTCGCCGCTCCAAACTTTCAGACGAAGTTTTACCTGCCTGATGCTGACAACTACCTAGCACAACTTCGTAACGTTGCCGATCATACTGTTTCGGCGAATCAGACTTGGCTGGACGCATTACCAGAATCCGAGGTAATGCCGATTCCACATCGCCGCGTGAGTGTACAGGTTCTGCGATCCGTAACCGGAGCCATCAGAAACAAGACATCCCTGGACGTATTTTATCAATCGATGAACGAGCAACGTCCTGGAGCCATTTGGCGAAAGATCAGCCCGCATGCACTCGGCCACGATGGCTTACGCTGGCATGTGAGAGCGTTTTGTCATCTCGACAAACGTTTCAAGGACTTTTTGCTATCTCGCTGCCTGGATTCAGGCGATGAGCATGAGGCCGGAGTGTCGCCAAAGGATGACAAACACTGGAACGAATTCTTCAGTGTGGTCCTCATCCCCAACCCTAAGCTCAGTGGCGACCAACAGGCCGTGATTTCACAGGACTACTGCATGGAATATGGCCAGATCGCCATACCCGTCAGGAAAGCCCTGCTCTACTACTTCAGAAAAAGACTTAGGTTGGATGTTGCGGAAACGCTCGACGACGATCGAGAAATGCCCGTCGTAGTTTTGAATCAAAGAGCGTTTGAAGACGCAGTCGCGGAAGCGGCGCCTAGATAATCGTTAGAGAGGCAATCTAGGCCCTGAATGCACATTCGTATCTCGACTCTGTGCCGAGTCCCTGGGAGATCTGACGGCTTAGGCGGGATCGAAAATGGCGATACGATGTCGGATTGCTTCGATTTGTTCGCAATCTGCATTTCTGCAGGCCCGTGGTGGAACTTAAGGGATCGCCTGAGATCAGGTCTGAAGAGTCATCTGGGCAAGCGAAACGTTACGCGGCTGGAGTCTTAATAATGCTCACTTTGGTCTCCATGCACGGACGCACATTCAAATTGGTGGCGCCGATTTGAATCCAAGTGTCAGTGCGTTGGTAAATGTCCAGGCCGCGGCCAATGCGAATACTCCAGCCCGTATCTGTCCGCAGCTCCCGGTCATGAATTTTACTATCGAAGCGCCAGACGAATTCTACTCCTGCATCCGCCAGACTTTCGGCGAGCGACTTGAACTTGGGTTCCACTTCCCCTTGTTGGAGCTCGTGATCAATTCCCGTAATGAGAACAATTTTCTTGATCGTTCCGACCTGAACGCAGAGCTCGCAAAGCTGAATGAAGTTTCGTAGCTGGTGGTCACGACGAATATAGGGGTCCTCGATAATCAGCTCCTTCGCACCAATTAGGTAGTCGCCAAACAGCGCTTCGTAGGAGTAGCCGGTATCTCCGTAGTGTATGTTGATATGTTTTTCTCCGAGCCCCGCGCTCGATGCACTTGGCGACAGTGAGGCCGACGCCGGCTGGGTTGGCACGCGCTTTGTAACCAAGGACCGAGAGGCCAGGTCTTCGATTGGAGGGGGCGGACTGCTGGGTGGAGTTTGCACGGATAAGTCACGGCGCGGATCGAGAGTTGCAACGATGCCCCGCGATTCCGGGCAATGCACCTCAACAAACTCGCCCGCATGATTGCGATAGCCAAGGTGAATCTGAGCGAAGTCATCGTCTTGCTTGCGTTTGTTCAACTGCTCTTTGACCCTACGTCGGCCTTCGACGGCATAGGCAACATATTCGTCAAATTCAGTATCGGAGCATTCGCCGGACGGATGCAGCAGTTTCAGAAATGCGGCAACGGTTTTGTAAACTGCCGTTTCGTCACGTCCCTGGAATCCGTCCCCCAGTTGAGCACGTTTTTTCACCGCGGTGTAGAAGTTGCGGTGCTTGTTCAAGTAGTGAAGCGCCTCGGCCAGGTAGTCCGTGATGAATCCATATTCGTTAGTTAATAGGTTACTGGAATTGGGCGGCAGCTCCCATCCCGGTATGTACGTGTGAAAACGGTGAATGACCGCAATGTCGAACTCTGGAGGCAATGGCTTGAACAGGTCCTGGCTCGGATGCGCAACGACGGCCGAGATCGAATCGTAAATGTTGCCGAGAAACGCAAGGCTCGCGGGCGCGGTGACTTCGGTACCCAGGCTGAAGCGCCCGTTTGCCATATAGTCCTTTAAAATTTGCACTGTACCGGGGTCTTTGATTCTCATGCCGCCGACTTCGTCAAAGGCGACAACATCCCAGTAGCCAATGATCCCAACCTGTCGCCTTACTTTGTTGTAGAAAAGGATTGCAGTGCTTGTCTGTCCGCCGCTAATTAAGGTCGCATAGGGTGAAAATTCTGAGAAAGCATAGGATTTGCCTGTACCTGGCGGACCAAGCTCGATCAAATTGTAATTCTGTTCTACGAGAGGGACGAGTCGCGTTATGTAGTGAAACTTCTGCCGTGGGGTCAGTCTTTGCGGTTCTAGTCCGATGGTGGCTAGTAGGGCATCCAGCCATTCGTCCCGTGTGAATTTCTCTCGACCGTCAAGATAGACATCGAAATCGAAGCGGGAAATCTGGATGGGGCGGATTTCCTCGATGAGGAAGGTATAGTCATCCTCCTCGACCGCATTGTAGGCGATGGTGGCTTCACACCAGAGGCCACCCTCAAGCAGGCGTTGATTTTCGCGATAGTGACGCTCGTGGATGGCAATGCGTTTGCTTCCAAAATTCTCCATCTCGGCCCAGTGTCGCTTTTCGGATTCCTTGTGAACCACGCGAACCTTGTCAATGAATTTGTGGCTCCCGGTGCGCTGAACAAGGGACTGAGCGGCGTTGGATTCATTCGGATGGACGAAGTTGCCTTGAATAGTCTCATTTACCGCCTGCAATCCAGCCTCGATTTCGTCGGGATCGTCGGTCGCACAATAGCGCGCGAGCAAGAATTCGAGGACAAACGTCGGGACGTTTGTTCCTTTCTTCACGCGTTGGACGAGATCTTTGCGAACCACCCGACCTGGGAACACTGCATTAAGCTTGGTACTAAGTGGCGTCATCTGGGCATTCCTTTAGTGGTGAAAATCCGTAACCAGCTTGAGTGTCGCGAAGATCTCACCTGTGGCGGGATGAGCTGCGCGGAGTTCAATGGTACCGTTGAACCCTTCCTGGATCCGAATGGGAACCTTGATCGATTGGCCCCCCAAAATGTGCACCTCGCCGGTAGCCGAATCGGCGTAAGGGCTGGAAGCGACTTCGGCAACCTTTTTGCCAGTCGAGTCAAATCCTTCGAGGACGAAGCTCGCCTCCGCCGGCTGGAACAAATCGCTGGAAGGCAGACTGACTTCTACTGTTGGTCGTAGCGTTGTTACCGTGCCTTTCTTGGAGCCCCGGTAAGTCATGAACAACTCGACGAGGACCGCGGGCTTCTTGGAGGGTGGCTTGAGTTCGACGTAAACGACGGGTAAAACACATTCTTGTAGGGATAGCCCCTCATGAAAATAGCGAACTCCCTTAGTAAACGTGGCCAATCCCCGTGCCGCCACGTAGCGCGCAACGTCTCCCCGGATTCCAACCTGGGCGGCTTCCACGCACACGACCTGAGAGTTTGGCTGTCCGCTCCCGAGCAACGCCCTATTCTTGACTTCAACCCACTCGCCAGGCGGTTTCGGAATCGCGTCACCGCTCCCAGCGCTGTCGAACCAGCAGAAACCATGATCGGTGGCCAGCACCGCCGCGCCGAACCCTATGTCAGCGAGCCGATTCAACGCCAAATGCAAATCACGCAAGGCGCCGGGCAGCAACCCGAACAGATAACTCGGGTTGTTTTCACCGAGTTGGTCAATTTCAGACGTGCGGACAACCAATATTTCGACATTCTTGAGATGATCGAGATCTTTGGCGGCTAGCAACTCCGAAAGCTCTACGGCACCAAAGCGGTTCGGTCCCACGATCTCCTTGATGTAGTCGAGTCGTTGCGGCAAGGCCGGCAAGGCCCTGCCCTTAACGACGGACACCAATTCGTTACCTTGAACTGCGACTCGAAAATCCTCCCCGGCTCCGGGTAACAATGCCGCCATGCCAATCTTTGTAATCGTCGGCAGTTGCGCGCAAACGGCCTTCACTTTGACGGAGTGGCGGCATGAAGCCAGGGTTGCGAGCTGTTCGGCCAAGTCATAACGAAGCGCATCAATCCAGAAGTAGGCTACTCGCTTGCCTTCCTGCCATGGCACCCGCACGAACTGATCATAGGTGTCGTTGGCACGCGAGCGACCCGGCGCCGGCCAACCTTCCTTAATCACGGCGTCTTGAAAATAGCGCGCCGTTCGATCCAGAAGATTCCGATGCGCGGTTCTGGCTCGTGCCACCACGTCTGCCAATGGTCCCGGCTCCGGCATCCAGTCCTGTGCGACGCTTTCCATAAGCCGATGGGCCGTGTCGAGTCGGAACCCGCAGTTAACTTGGAAATCAAACCAGCCGTCGATACCATTCGGCGGAGCGCCCTTGAGAACCATTTCGAGATCCGTCACCGCTTGCAACACATTCACACAGCATCCAGCCAGCTTCCACTCTCCCGCTCGGGCGCCATCACGAATCCAGAATGAGTGAGAACGCTCCGTTACAAGTCGCGTAGCTTTCTCGAGATCTGCTGCGAGCGCAGCATTGGCAAAGGTATTAAGGAAGCAGCGCTCTTTAAAAGCGAACGTGTCGAGCGCCCCGAGGTCTTCCATATTGCCGCAATGGGCTTCCAAGCCCAACTCGTCTGCGACACGGTTGGAGAATTCTTCGTAAGTCTGTTGTGTACTCGTCCTGTCGCGCAACGTCGCGCAGAGGTCCAAAACGAATCGGTGATACTTCGGCGCTGCTTTCAACACTCCACTCAGTGCGGGTGGCAGAGGCACGGGGAGGTCCGCCGCGAATTCGCTGAATAGTAGGAACCGCCAAAGAATGTTTCGTAGTTCGTCAACTACCGTCACACCTTCTGGCAAAGTGAATCCGAGCGTCTTGCTGACGAGAGACTGTAGTTCCTTGCGCCAGTGCGGCGATAGCTTGAGCGATTTTGCGTCTTTGGAGTTAACACAAAGAAAGCGAACTAGAAGATCCCGAGTTCCGTCGGCCCTTAGCAATCCACTCAATACCGGTGAATCATTTGCTCCGGTGACGAGGCTATTGATTTCGAGAAAGGTGGGCTCCCCGTGTTGGAACATCTCTTCAATTGCGCCGGCCTGTTCGGGAAGAAATCGCTGACACAAGGCAAAGTAGCTGTCCCCGTCGCCGTCCGGAAATGCCCCACCGGCAAGCACGAATGGAGTAAAAGGGTCGAGACACACCGCGTCCTGGTCGAGTGGACGCGGTCTTGGCAAGTACAGCACGAGGCTGCTGGAATGGCTCGTGTCCTGCCCCAGTTCCACCAATGCTTCAAGCGCCAGCTCCCGGGCGGTGATGATGTCATCATCCACTTCTATTAGCCGGCTCTTCTCGTCAGTGAGCGAGCGGGCCACCTCAAGGAGTCGGCGTTCGGGGTCAAAGATGGTTAGCAGTCGCCGGTCGTTCAAGACCTCGCGCATGTGGTCGGAGAGGAATTGCTCAAATCTCTGCATCACAAGTTGCTCCGCTCTCCTCGGGGGTGAGTGCAATCGCCACTCACAAGTTCCAGGTTTCTTTTAGTTTTGCGACCGTTTCGGCTTGATGCACGGCGAAAACGGCGGGCGTCCATTCGGTTTCCTTCAATACGCGCGATGTTATCTGGAACGGACTGCCCCCTGTCTTTTTCTGGTAGTATTTCTCTTTTTTCTTGTCGAATTCCCAGTTTAACGCCGCTGAGTTCTGGCGGCGATTTAACAGTGCCAGATTGCCGAGTAGATGGAGCGACTGCTCCCGGGCGATTGGGTCCGGCCACCATTCAATCCACTTGCTGTTGGCGTCGGGAGTCTGAGGAAGGATATGCTCGACTGTGATGGTGTCGAAATCGTAGGTCGCTTCCCCTGACGACAAGGCTGCATCAAGGCGAAGCAAAACGAAGGTACGCTTGGGTGGCGGAGACAGGTTATACACATCGCCGCTGATAGCAACTGCGGCACTTTTCTTTTCTTCAGCCGAGGTCAGCAAAGATGGGAGAATCCCCGACTTCGATTGGTCGCTTGCAATCTCTTCGAGGAGCTTGCCATAGCGATCGATTCGGTTGTTAATGTCGAATCTATTTAGCCAGAGGACCGCGGCCAGTTTCTCCAACTCCGCCAATTTGGCAACAATCACTGCAGGCTTCTCCGCATAATGCGTAATCAAACGTAGGGCGACTGGCATCCAATCCTGATCGCCAATGCGGAGCAACCAGCGCAGGGAATGATTGGCCTGTTTCTCAAGGGCTGGGTCAGCGCATTCAAAGTCTGCCTGGAGAATAACCTGCATCGCATCCGCCATGGGCAGCAACTCGTCGTCAATGAAAGCCCCAGGATGAGTCGTGGGGACGGAGGCTCTGAACCCCTCAAGCACCGTGGTACGGAGCTTTTTCCGATCATGAATCATTCGGATGTGCGAGAAAAGATCTGCGAAGCGTTGGGTGCCGAGTTCCACTTCGGCGTCTTCCCATTTTGTGACGAAGGCATCCTGGGTAGCGGCGGAAATCCGACCGATGATCTCTGATTTCAAGATGTCCGCTACGGTCAAATCCAAGCCACGGTCATTCAGGACGGAGAAAATACGAAAGGCAGATTCCAGACTCGCTGTGGAAACGATGACGAGATAGGTGTGCTGGAGCAAAAAGGCAGCTAAGGCATCACGGCGGGCAGGATCGAGCTTGGACAATTCAGCGAGGAGCGCCTGAGCATTCTCGGCCAGGTGTTTTTGGGGGTCGCTCAGGTTACCCGCAAGTAGCCCTGGTAACTGTGAAAGAGTCGGGTGACGCAAAAAGTTAGTCTCAAAAAACGCGTGGTCGCGTTGCCGTAGTTCAAGGCGGCAACGGTCTTCTGTGCCCACCAGCGGATCGCCCTGCTCCAGGACAAATTCACCGAAAGTGGCTTTCCGCTTTTCATCCGTAAAAAGCGTGCGCAGGGCTGAGAGTAGAAGGGCAAGGGTGGTGAGTCGCTGCTGACCATCAACCACATCTGCTTGCGGCTCGTTCTCCTGCTTGATCACGACAATACTGCCGAGGAAATAAGGGGTCACACTGTTAACGTTCATGCCGACGTTGAAACCTGCGCTGGCGGCCACTAGGTCGCTCAATAGGGTTTTGGCCTGATCCGTCCCCCAACTGTAAGGCCGCTGATAGGCAGGGATGGAAAATACGTAGTCCCTGTGGAAGACGTCGCGAATCGCTTTCTCTTTGGCATCAATCTTTGGCACAGATTACCCCTCGAAATATTCTTGCAGGTCGTCCTTCGTTGCTGTTTTCTTAGTCTTCTTGACCTTTTTCACCGGTGCCTTCACTTCGCAGATCTCCTCAAGGCCATGGGCGATTGCGAGGGAACGGTCGGCTTTGCATTTTTCACGTACGCGGTCGGACCAAAGCGAATAGGCAAGGTGCGACCAATCGTAGTCCCCCTTCTCCAGTTCCTGCCAACATGCCTTTAAATCCTTCTGCCATTTAGGCAAGCGGAAGAGCTTCCAGAGTGGAGCCGCGTTGATGAGTACGCCGTCATTCAGGTTCGGCTTCCACTTTGGAGCCCAAACTTCGAGCTCGGTGCGCAGTTCGATGAGTTCGCGGCGGAGACCTTCCAGCTCCTCCAAGCGATTTCTCTCCTTGGCGCCCCCCTCGTTGGCGGCCAGGACGGTGCGCAAGTGGGCGATTTCCTTTTCAACATCCGTCAACTTTGGCAGCACGAATTGCTGGAGGCACTTGTATAGAGTGTCGGGCGTAAGGCGATGGTAGTAGAGCCAAAGCGTGTAGCGACCGCTGGCAGTGGAAAGCGGCCAGTAGATCGGTGCCTGGCGTCTACTCTTCGAGTAACGTTTTAGATGGTCGGCGAAAAAGCCTGAGGGCCGTCGGAACCACTCGCGCAGAGTTGGCACACTGAGGAGCTCACGGATTTCGTGTTCCATGGCTTCGTTTTGGTCGGCCCAGAGTACGGAACCAGCGGCGTGGACGCGGCGTTCGATGTCGAACAGTTGCTCTGGATCATCCACGAGGATGCCGTCCCAAGCCACGTCGAGCGGGTAAAGGGCTTCGGTCCGCTGCCGGCGACCAACTTCGGACGAAAGCGGCAGACCGTCTTCTCCCTGGAGCATACCGGGCGAGCAGATTGGCAACGGCGCAAATGGGTCAGGCAGCTCCGGCGCAGGCCGCTCATTCGTGGCGTACCGGATATCCCAGCGGCCGAAGACGCTGCCTAAAAGGTAAGACAATACTCTGTTGACAGATGGCGACTCCCCGGGATCGTCTGTTGGAGGGTCAACCATATCCCTCGTAGTTTCCTCTACTACCTCAATGATGTGATTAGGAATCGTAATGTCGGCACTGCTAACTCCATAGGCCTTCGAAACAGAGCAATTAAGCCGAGTTGCGCTTGCAATCTCCATTTCTTTGCCACGCCGATGTTCGAACTGATGATTAGCATTTTGGGTGCTAATTGAAGGGCAGCCAATAAACGGTAAGCCGATAAATGCCGCCGTTGTTTCATTTCCCACATCTCTTTTAAGCTTCTCGCGGTATAGCTGCTGGGCCGACTCTGATATGGCGCGACTCGATGTTGCGTCGAGGTCCGGCAATGGAATACGTTTCAGAAAGCCCGCCTCCCATTTCCTGCTTGGAGTCATCGTCCGCATGAAGAACTCCACAGCCTCCGAGTTCAGAATCCCCAACAAAAGCCAAGAATCAATCGAATCTGTAAATATTCCCTGTCCGACATCGCTAAAAATGCATCCCGCAGGCATGATACGAACTCCAAAGCCCTTTACAGACACGCGTGGATAGGTGAACCCCTTCTGGAAATACAAATTCGTGTTTTGGACAAACCTTGAAGCACTCCCGTAGAGGGTTGCAACTTGGGTTTTTATTGCTGCCCCATTCTTGTCCCAGTCGACGTAAAGGTAAATGTCCTGGTGAAACTTAGCGAAGTCGCCCCCTTTGGGATATGGTTTCCATCGTTCAGAAGGCGATGGAATTTCCCACCGAGTCCTTACAAATCTCTCGTTATCGCTCGTTGCGAGTCCCACTGCGACGGTCACTCCCGCCGATTCTAAGGCCTTGTTCGACAAAAACAAGCCGCGAACTCGCCTTGAAACCCAGTAACTGAACGGGCTCCCTGGTATGGCCCGAAGTTCCTGGGGAACGCTGAAAAAGCCACGTCTATGGGTGATGCAATCAATTAAGCCCTGTTCTTTATTCTCTGTCTCGTTAAGACGGAAAAAACTTATGAGCCGTTCGGAGGGTATTTTGGCTTCTAAGACGAATGCGGCTGTTTCGACGAACGCACCATCGAGAACGCCGAAACCAAAGTCGGCGTAACACAAAACATCTGAAT
>Ga0181520_10009120_pt1 | contig 13823 bp, 14 predicted proteins | sample PEATcosm2014_Bin_29_FD_132451 | JGI IMG/M metagenome (GOLD analysis project Ga0181520, IMG submission 132451) | Peatland microbial communities from MTU Mesocosm Facility, Houghton, MI, USA - PEATcosm2014_Bin02_30_metaG | ecosystem: Environmental > Terrestrial > Soil > Wetlands > Peat | place... | reverse complement strand
AAATAATTGGTTCCGCACCCCACGTGCAGTTTTACTTTTGGATCCGCAGCCCTTTCATCCATAGTGTCAGGCCCCCTGAATTTTTAGATTGCGCAGGAATAAACAAAAGAAAATTTGTTTTTAATTATTTCGCAGATTCTTTCCACATGCTCGTGTTCAAGCCCGCCGTATAAAGGAAGGCACAAAACCTCGTCCACTATTTTTTTTGCGGCAGGCAGCTTCGCCGGGTCCGCCGAGGGCAGGTGCCTGTAACAGTCATAATCGCTGCACAGCGGGTGAAAATATTTTCTTGTCAGCACATTGTATTCCCTGAACCTTGAGTAAACCTCGTCCCTTGACATTCCGTATTCTTCGCCGTTGATGCGCACAACAAAATACTGGTAGCTGTTGGTGATGTTCCCGGGCACGGTGTAATGGCTGATGCCGGGTATTCCGGAGAGCTTTTCCATATATATATCAATTATGGCACGCCTCTTTTCGCGTTCGGCCTGGATGTAACCCAGATTGATGAGTCCGATAGCCGCCTGTACCTCGTTCATCTTACCGTTGATGCCCGGAAGTATTACCTCTTCCTCATTTTTTATCCCGAAATTTTTAAGCAGGTCAATCTGCTTTTTCAGTTCAGGGTCCTTAAAAACAAGGGCCCCTCCTTCCAGCGTATGGTAAAGTTTGGTGGCGTGAAAGCTGAACATGGAAATATCCCCGAACGACCCGATGCCCTCGCCGTCTATTTCAGTGTTGAAGGCATGCGCCGCGTCGTAAACCACTTTCAGCCCGTGTTTGTCCGCGATTTTTTGTATCTTAAAAACATCGCACGGCGTCCCGAATACATGGACGCCCAGTATCGCCGAAGTCGCCGGTGTAATTAATTCCTCAAGCTTTTCCGGGTTTATGTTCATAGAGTACGGGTCTATGTCGCAGAATACCGGAGTTATACCGTTCCAGCTTAATACGTGCGGCGTTGCCGGGAACGTGAACGGCGTGGTTATTACCTCGCCCTTTAATTTAAGGCTCTGGATTGCCACAATGAGCGCTATTGTGCCGTTGTTAAAAAGGGAAAGGCACGGCGTTTTAAGAACTTTGCACAGTGCCTTTTCAAGCTCCCTGTGCTGCCTGCCGTTATTTGTGAGCCACTGCGCTTCCCAGATTTCCTCAAGCTTTGACTGCACCAGGCCGAGATCCGGCAGCATCGGCCTTGTCAGATAAACCGGCTTATCAAATGGCCTCATAAAAGGGCTCCTTGGTATTTATGTAGTTAAAAAATTATACAGGTATAATTAAAGCAATATCTGTGCCGGGTTTTTCCCCCTTATTTAAATAAAAAAACAGGATGTTATGGAAAACATTCCATATATGCGGGATATACACTGATGTTTTTCAAACCTTCTTATGGAGGGGCAAAAAAAAGCCGCGGCGTTACCCGCGGCCCCTGTATTCTATTACCGGCTAAATACTTTATTTTTTCCTGCGCTGCAGCAGTTCCACAGCCTTCAACCTTGCCATTTCGCGCATGAGCGAGGCCTGGATCATGTCATAATCAATGTCCTCTTTTGACTTTGACTTTAACATGCTCTCCTTCTCGTCTTTCCTGCGCTTTAAAGTTTCAACATCAACGTCGCCTTCGCGCTCGGCGGTTTCAACAAGCAGCGTCACCTTATCGCCGGTCACTTCAATATAACCGCCCGATACGGCAAGCAGCTCCCGATCTCCGGATTCTTTTATAAGAGAAACAACACCGGGTTCCAGCGCCGTGGCAAAAGGGGCGTGTTCGGGAAGAACCCCGAATTCCCCGTTAATACCGGGCGCGGTCAGCTCTTTTACCTTTCCTTCAAATACCCTTTTCTCCGGTGTTACTATGTCAAGCATTAATAATTTTGCCATTTTTATACCGCCTTTTATGCCATTGCCTTGGATCTCTCGATAACTTCATCTATGCCGCCCGCCATATAAAAGGCCTGCTCAGGCAGATTGTCGAGCTCTCCGTCCGCAAGCATCTTGAACCCGCGGATGGTTTCCTTGATCGTGACATATTTTCCTTCCCTGCCTGTAAACTGCGCCGCGACCGTGAAGGGCTGTGAAAGGAATTTCTGTATCCTTCTTGCCCTTGCCACGACAAGCTTGTCCTCATCGGCCAGTTCATCTATGCCGAGGATGGCGATGATATCCTGAAGGTCCTTATATCTCTGGAGTATTCCCTGTACTTTTCTCGCGGTTTCGTAATGCTCCTGTCCTATAACCTGCGGGTCGAGCAGCCTTGATGTTGAATCAAGCGGGTCAACCGCGGGATAAATGGCAAGCTCAGTTAGCGCGCGTGAGAGAACCGTTGTCGCGTCAAGATGGGCAAATGCGTTGGCCGGCGCCGGATCCGTCAAATCGTCGGCTGGCACGTAAATCGCCTGCACTGAAGTGATGGAGCCTTTTTTTGTCGACGTAATTCTCTCCTGCAGTTCGGCCATTTCAGTCGAAAGGTTCGGCTGGTATCCCACTGCCGACGGCATCCTTCCAAGAAGCGCGGAAACTTCGGAGCCCGCCTGTGTAAACCTGAATATATTGTCTATGAACAAGAGGACGTCTTTTCCTTCTTCGTCCCTGAAATACTCGGCCTGCGTCAGGGCCGTAAGGCCGATTCTCAGCCTGGCCCCCGGCGGCTCATTCATCTGGCCGTATACGAGCGCTGTTTTTGATATAACTCCCGATTCCTGCATTTCAAGCATCAGGTCGGTTCCTTCCCTTGTCCTCTCGCCTACTCCCGCGAAAACCGACAGCCCGCCGTGCTGCTTTGCTATGTTATTGATGAGCTCCATTATGACGACTGTTTTCCCGACTCCGGCGCCGCCGAACAATCCGACTTTGCCTCCTTTCGGGTACGGACAGAGAAGGTCGAGCACCTTAATGCCCGTCTCAAACATCTCTGTTTTGGTCGAAAGCTCTTCAAACGCCGGCGGCCTTTTTCTTATGACCGATGTTTTATCTGTCTTGATGGGCCCTTTATAATCCACGGGCTGTCCCAAAACGTTCATTACCCTTCCAAGGGCCCCTGCTCCCACGGGCACCCTTATAGGATCCCCCGTGTCAACGGCGCGCATTCCCCTTGATATTCCGTCAGTCGATGACATGGCAACCGTGCGCACTGTGTTGTCGCCTGTATGCATGGCGACTTCCGAGACAAGGTCAATCTTGAATTTATCGGCGCCCACCGAGTACTCGCCCTCAACCTTTATGGCGTTGTAAATGTTCGGCAGTTTTCCCTGCTCGAACTCAATGTCTATGATGGGGCCTATGACCTGGACTACTTTACCTTCATTCATGGATATACCTCCTGGTATTTGGCTTTTTATTTTATGGCTTCAGCGCCTGAAACAATTTCCGATATTTCAGTCGTAATCTGCGCCTGGCGCGTCTTGTTGGCCAGCAGCGTAAGCGACCTTATCATGTCTTTCGCGTTGTTGGTTGCCATTTCCATGGAAACCATTCTTACGCCCTGCTCCGCGGTCTGGCTCTCAAGTATGGCCCTGTATAACTGCGTTTTCACATAGCGCAGCAACAGAGAATTTAAAACCTCTGTTTCCGTTGGTTCGTATAAAAAATCCCGCGCTTTTGCTCCCTTTGACTCGAATATTACCGGGGCAAGCTGTTTTGTCACTATTTTCTGCTGGAGCGATGTCTGGAACTCGCTGTAGATCACCTTTATCCTTGAATACTTTTTCGCCGCGTAATTCTTAAGCATGAGCGAGCTTATTTCCTCTACATCCATCCAGCTTATATTTTTGTCGTTAAACTTGAATTTTTCTATCTCAAGCCCGAGTTTTTTCATGTTGTCCATGCCTTTTTTGCCTATTATGAAGAAAGAGGCGTTCGGGTTTTCCTTGAGTTCATTCATCGCGTACTTAAAAAGGTTGGTGTTAAAACTCCCGCACAGCCCTTTGTCCGCGGAAACAAGGACTATGGCCTCTTTCGCCGCCCCTTTATTCTCCTGCAGCAGCGGATAACTGCCGTTTCCAGGGCTGACGTTCACTATGAGCTCGTCAATTACTTCCTCAATTTTTGCCGCGTACGGCCTGGCCTGCAGGATGCGTTCCTGCGCCTTGCGCAGTTTCGCGGCGGAGACCATCTTCATGGCCTTCGTTATCTGCTGTATATTTCCGGCGCTCTTTATCCTTTTTTTGATTGTTCTCAATGTCGCCATAAAAGCTCCTTTAGAAGGCCCGGTTTTTTTAAGGCCGCTTATGCTTATCTTACTTTTTAAAAGCCGCCTTGAACTCTGTTATCGCCTTATCCATTATCTTTTTCAGTTCATCGCCGAGAACTTTCTTTTCCTTGATTTCTTTCTTTATATTAGGATATCCCGCGGCGGTGAATTTGATGAGACCATCCTCGAACTTCGCCACATCTGCCACGGCCACATCGTCAAGAAATCTGTTTGTGGCGGCGTAAATAATAAGTATCTGGTCCGCAACGTCAAAGGGCATGTACTGCCCCTGTTTTAATATTTCTTCCATCCTGCGGCCGAGGTTGAGCTGGTCCTGCGAGGTCTTGTCAAGCTCCGAGCCGAACTGCGCGAATGCCGCAAGCTCCCTGTACTGCGCCATATCAAGCTTCATTTTACCCGCGACCTGTTTCATGGCCTTTGTCTGGGCGTTGCCGCCGACGCGCGAAACTGAAAGCCCCACGTTAATGGCCGGCCTTACTCCCGCGAAGAAAAGGTTTGATTCAAGGAATATCTGGCCGTCGGTAATTGAGATGACGTTTGTCGGTATATAAGCCGAAATATCTCCGGCCTGCGTTTCAATTATAGGAAGCGCGGTAAGCGATCCGCCTCCGAGTTTCTCGTTTAATTTGGATGCCCTCTCCAGGAGCCTGGAGTGGAGATAAAACACATCGCCCGGATAAGCTTCGCGCCCCGGCGGCCTGCGAAGAAGCAATGACATCTGCCTGTAAGCTACGGCGTGTTTTGAAAGGTCGTCATAAACGCACAGGACATGTTTTCCGGCAAACTGAAACTCTTCGCCCATGGCGCATCCCGCGTAAGGAGCTATATAAAGAAGCGGCGCCGGCTCTGAGGCTCCTGCGGAAACCACAATTGTGTATTTCATGGCGCCGTGCTCTTCAAGGGTCTTTACAACCTTGGCGACCGTGGACTGCTTCTGGCCGATTGCGACATATATGCATATTACGTCCGAGTCGCGCTGGTTGATGATGGCGTCAATGGCGACCGCTGTTTTTCCCGTCTGCCTGTCACCGATTATAAGTTCCCTCTGGCCGCGGCCTATCGGTATCATGGCGTCAATGGCCTTGATGCCGGTCTGAAGCGGCTCTTTTACCGGGCTCCTGTCGACAACTCCCGGCGCCTTTACTTCAACCGCGCGCAGCTTTGAAGTTGCAATAGGGCCTTTGCCGTCAAGGGGCTGCCCGAGCGGGTCGACAACCCTTCCTATAAGTTCATTACCAACCGGAACCGATATAATCCTTCCGGTGCGTTTTACTGTATCGCCTTCTTTTATGCCTTTATCATCGCCCATCAAAACAACGCCGACATTATCCTTTTCCAGATTGAGCGCCACGCCGTAAACCGGCCCTGGGAACTCAAGCAGTTCAAGGGACATGCATCCCTCGAGCCCGTAAACCCTGGCTATTCCGTCGCCGACCTGGATTACCTGGCCGACCTCGGTGAGTTCGATTTTTGACTCGTATTTCTCCAGCTGGTTCTTTATGATATTCGTTATCTCTTCCGGCCTGATCTGCATAAATCCTCCTTGAATAATTTAGTATTATATTTTTTTGTTATTTTTCTTTTTCAGCGTTTTTTTAACCGGTTTGCCGGCGGCTTTTTTCCCTGCGGTCTTTTTAACCGCAGCTTTTTTTGCCGCGCTTTTCTTCACAGCCTGCTTCGGCCCCGTTGCCCTGACCGAATTAAGATTTGTTTTCATGGACCTCAAAAACTGCATCACGGAAGCGTCTATCTGCTTCATGCGCTCCCTGATTATAATTCCACCCAGCATTTCCGGGTTCACTTTTGTGTCAACAGTGAGTTTTTTATTCATGGCCCTTTCAAGCTTCGCGATAAGTTTTGCCTTTTCCTCCTGCTCGAGCGGGAATGCCGTTTCTATGGTTATCCTCTTTAAGCCGCTGGCCTCCTCGACCCTGTCGAAGAAAATATCGCAGATATCCCCGAAAATGGATTCCCTTTTCTTGTCAATCAGAAGAAGCATGAGCCTCAGCGATAGCTTTGTCACTTTTTCCCCAAAAACATTTGTAACAAGCTCGGCTTTTTCGCTTTTATTTATTCCCGGATGAAAAAGCACCTGTTTGAATTTCGGCGTCGTGTCTATAATCTTTTTTATGGACCTGAGCTCTTCCGTGACAGCGTTTAAACTGTTGGATTCCATTGCCGCGTTATAAAGCGCCTGCGCGTATTTCGAGGGCAGTACCAGGTTTGCCATTTTAGCTCCTTAGTTTGAGGACTTGCCGATTTCTTTGATATATCCGTCGACCATTGACAGCTGGTCCTTCTTTGAAACTTTTTTCCTTATGGCCTTTTCCGCGGCCATCATCGATATCTCAACTATAGTGTCCTTTACTTCCTCGATTGCCTTCCGTTTCTCCGTCTCTATTTCGGCTTTGGCCTCAACTATCAGCTTTGCCCCTTCTTTTTTTGCCTCTTCAACCAGCGATTCCCTTATCTTTTCGCCGTCAGCTATTGCTTTGTTAAGGGCGGCCGCGGATAGCGCCTGCATTTCGCGCGCTTTTTTGTCATATTCAACTTTTATCCCCTCAATTTCGCCCTTGTCTTTTTCTATCTTATCAAGGGTGGAGGTTATATAGCTTTCCCTCTCTTTCAATGTCTTGATAAGCGCCTTGATCATGGAGTTCCATACGAACCACATGCCCAGAAGGAAAGTCAGCGCCTGCACTATTACTATTGGAACGTTTACATTAACCATTGTTACCTCCAGGTATTTATTGTCTTCCTTAAAGCCCGGGTAAATCCTTAAGTTAAAACCTGTTATTAAAAAGTTAAAATTGATATAAGTCCGTGCGGGCCCTTTAAAGGGCCCGCAAATAACATTATCTTACGAAAAGGCCTACGAACGGGTTTGCAAAAAGAAGGATCAGGCCGATAACGAGAGCATAAATCGTGAGCGACTCGATGATGGCAAGTCCTAAGATCAGAACGCCCTGAATCTTTGAAGTGGCTTCAGGCTGGCGGGCGACTCCCTCGCATGCTTTTGCCGTGGCCATTCCCTGCCCGATGCCGCATCCCAAGGCTCCGATGCCTACTCCGAGGGCCGCAGCGAGCGCCGAGAAAGCAAAAAACTGGGTTGACGCGTCAGTGGCTGTTTTTACCGCTGCCGTGCCTGCCGCCGCCGGCGCCTCAGCCGCCATTACGAACGACGCGATTGAAAGCACAACGATCACTGCCAGTAATACCTTTGCGAACTTTTTCATTCATTCACCTCCTGGTTTATTTTTTTTATACGTTAATATGATGTTTCTCATCTTCTGTTGAATGTTCCTCGTGTGAAACCGCCGCGCCGGCTATGTAAGTCGCCGTAAGCAGCGTAAATACCCCGGCCTGAATAAGGCTGACAAGCACGCCAAGCCATATTATAAGTGGGCGCAATATTGCCACAATGAAAAATATCAGGCCGTTTATGGTGGAACCCAGGACATCAGCGTGCCTTAAAGAGTCAAGAGTACTGGGCCCGAATATAAGGATAAGGCTCACAAGCACTGTCAGCAGGACTTCCTTGGCGAGAATGTTTCCAAAGAGCCTGAAAGAGAGCGATATCATCCTTGAAAAGTCGGACAGGAGTTCGATAAAAAACAGGGGGATCCTTATGAATATAGGCACGCTAGACGGCCCCGCGTAATGTGCAAAAAATTTAATAAAGCCCTTGCGTGTGAGCCCCTCAAACCAGGTATAGAGCCATACACCTACAGCGAGCGTCACGGTCACAGAGAGCGATGAAGTCGGCGAGACCAGCCCCGGAACAAGGCCTATCAGGTTGCCAACGAAGATGTAAAGGAAAAGCATTACGAGCAGAGCGTAATAACGGGGAGCGTCTTTTTCTCCTATTATTGAATCCGCGTAATTGCATACATATGTTACGGTCCATTCAATAAGATTTTGCGGCCCGCCCGGCCTTCTTTTTTTGCCAAGAGACCCGAGCCATACAATAAAGGCCACAATAAGCATATCCAGGACTATCATGAGCACTGTCATGGTGCCTTTTTCATCAAGGCCAAAAATTGTAAAGTTTAATTTCAGCGCTTCTTCCATCGGGTCACCTGTTTTTTATGTCTTTAAGTTTTAAGGGTTCATTTTGTGCGCGGTGAAAACAGCCGCCACGCATAAAGTAAATCCCGCCAAAAATCCCGCTATTGAAAAATATCTTCTGTTAATAAGCACCGCGGCTATTACAGCAGCCGCGACGAGCAGCCTTAAGATATAAAAAAATCCGCCCGCGGTTACTTTTACCGCGGTGTTGCCGGCCGCCCCGAGAATTTTCTTTACCTGCGATTCTATCAGCAGGTAGTTCAGAACCCCCGTCAGGTATCCGGCAAACATCCCGAGGGAGAGCCTTTTGTCGGCAAAATAAATCCCGCCGCAAATCAAAAACGCCGCGGCTCCCGAGGCCAGTATCGCCGCCTTACTTTTTTCCATGGTCGCCGTACTTGTATATTATGTACATAAAGCCGGCGGCAATTCCCGCAAGCAGCATTATTATAGTAAAGAGCGGTTTTAATTTTGTCCATTTATCCAGCAGCAGCCCGAGGCCCAGCCCCGAAAATGTCGTGAGCACCAGTGTAAACCCGAGCGAACTTAATTCGGCCGCCCTGCGCAGGATCTGCTTTTCATCCTCTTTCAAAAGCCCTATTCCTTGTAATTGATGAAATCAGAGGGCTTTATATCTTTCAAGAACTCCTTGAATTCCTTCATTTCCTTTTCATATTTGTCCTTGTCCATTATGGTGGCTTCCATTATTACATGTTCCGAGACAAATATGGATGAATCCATCCTCAGGGCCATCGCTATGGCGTCGGACGGCCTGGAATCAATCTCGTATTCCTTGCCGTCCTTTATAAGATGTATTTTCGCGAAGAAAGTATTATTCTTTATATCATGAATTACAACCCTGTCAATTACGATCTCCAATGTATCAAGCATGGTCCTTATAAGGTCGTGCGTCATCGGCCTTGGAACGTCAATGTTTTCAAGCGCGACAAGTATAGCGTCAGCCTCATAAACCCCTATCCATATCGGCAGGAACCTTTTTTCATCCTTATCAGTTAAAATTACGACCGGCATTTTCGAAGCGCTGTCTATTGCCAGTCCGTTAACTTTCATTTCTATCATGATGCAAGACTCCAGTAAGGCTCGTTTTTATGATATTAAAAAGTCAAAAAGGATATTACAACAGTTTATTTCTTTTTTCAAGGAAAATTTGACACCGCGTTTCACGATAAGCAAACGCCCCGCTGCAATCAGTTATCTTTATTGGCGTGCCTTTTTATTGAATTTTTTGGATGAAGCATGGAATGGCCGTAACTGTATGTAAAATATACAATAAGCCCCAGTATAAGCCATAAAATAAATCTTATCCATGTTATAGCCGGAAGCCCGGTCATCAAAAATATGCACGCAGCCACACCCAGAAGCGGAAAAACAGGGCTGAATGGCACCTTAAAAGACCTTGGCCTGTCAGGTTCCTTTACCCTCAAAATAATGACGCCCAGGCACACAAGCACAAAGGCGAAAAGTGTGCCTATGTTTGTTAAGTCCACCATTTCGTCTATATTCGTAAAGGCGGCCACAAGCGCCACAAGCAACCCTACGGCAATTGTGGTCACATACGGAGTCTTGAATTTCTCATGCACCTTTGAAAATACCTTCGGCAGAAGCCCGTCCCTTGACATTGAAAAGAATATCCTTGACTGGCCGAGTAAAAGCGCGAGCAGCACCGCAAGTTGAGCGGCCACGGATCCGACCGCCACTATCATAGCTGCCCATCCCAGATTGACGCTTTCAAGTGCGTAAGCCAGAGGCTCGGCCTTCTGTGCGGCCATTGCCTCTTTGAGCGCGGGAAAAGGTATGAGACCGGTAAAAACAGCGGCCACGAGCATATATAATATTGTGCAGACAACAAGCGACCCGATTATGCCCACCGGCATATCGCGTTTTGGGTTCCTGGTCTCTTCGGCCATGGTGGATACCACGTCAAAGCCTATGTAAGCGAAAAAAACAATGGCCGCGCCGGCTTTTATGCCCGCAAAACCATTCGGAGCGAACGGATGCCAGTTTTCCGGTTTTATATAATGGCCTCCCACAAATATAAAAAAAGCTATTACAAGAAGTTTTATAACCACTATTATTATATTGAAAGCCGAAGATTCTTTTATTCCGCGGACAAGCAGAACGGTCAAAAGCAGCACCACGAGGCTTGCCGGCAGGTTGCATATCAGGGCTATCCCGAAAATATGGGGGGCGGCGTTGTAAGCTTCAAACGCGTGGCGCAGGTTCGGGGCAAGCGAGGCCAGCGGCGTTCCTCCGCTTAAAAGCGCCGCGGCTTTTGTGAATCCCTGCATGGCGGTCCTGTAATCCACAGTAGCCCATGCAGGAAGGTTTATTCCCACGGAATGAAGGAACCCGTTAAAATAACCGGACCAGGAAATTGATACCGCGATTGAGCCGACGCAGTATTCAAGCATAAGGTCCCAGCCTATTATCCACGCGATAAGCTCGCCGAAGGTGGCGTATGAATATGTGTAGGCGCTTCCGGATATTGGTACAAGTGAGGCGAGTTCCGCATAGCAGAGCGCGGCGAAACCGCACGCGACAGCGGTGATTGCAAACGAGAGTATGAGCGCAGGGCCCGCTCCCGGCCTTGCCGCGTCTCCGGCGGCCGCGGTGCCGACGGTCGCGAAAATTCCGGCGCCTATTATAACGCCGATGCCGAATAAAACAAGCTCAAGCGGCCCCAGGGCTTTCTTCAGTTTGTGCCCCTCTTCGTGCGTCTCCGACATCATAATATTAAGGTCCTTGAGCCTGAAGAGCCGCCTGCTTAAAGAGTCCATATCCCCTCCGGAATATTTTTTCTATCCTATCCTGCTGCCTTTTTCATCATATTCTATCGACACAATCTGTTTGTCCGCCTCAAATACAGATTCCAGCTTTATCTTGCCGTTTTCATGGTACATATTGCAGGGCCCCTCGGCGAGGCCGTCCTTAAACATTTTTTCAGCCTGAATTTTTCCCGATTCAAAATAAGCCCTGTAGAGCCCCTCGACTTTGCCTTCCCTGTATGTTTCCTCAACTTTCAATTTTCCCGAAGGGTAAAAAAGCCTGTACGTGCCGTGCTCAAGCCCGTTTTTATACTGGCCTTCCACCTTTGCAACGCCGTCCTGATAATACAGTTTATAGGGGCCGTCCTCGGCGCCGTCCCTGTACTCGCCCTCAATTTTTATCCCGCCCGATTCATAATGAAGCTTGTACGGGCCGTCTTCTTTCCCGTCCTTGAAGGTGCCCTCTATCTTTATTTTTCCCGACTCATAATACATCTTATACTCCCCGTTTTTCTTTCCGTTCTCATAATGGCCCGAGAGCTTCACCCCGCCGCTTTCAAAGTACTGAATATAGGGCCCTTCCTGTTTCCCGTTCTTATAAACTTCCTCGGTTTCAACGCTCCCGGCCTTATAATAAAGCCTGAACGTCCCGTCTTCAACGCCGCTTTTATATTCGCATTCCAGTTTTATCATGCCCGTCTCGTAAAAAACCCTGTAAATTCCGTCGCGTTTTCCGTCCTTATATGACCCCTCGGCCCTTACCTTTCCATTTTTATGAAAAAGCCTGAACGGACCGTTCTCAACTCCGTTATCATAGGTTTCCTCGGCCTCCAGCTCCCCGGTATCAATATATGTCTTTTGTATCCTGACATTTTCCACATAGGTCTTTTCTGTTTTCAGTTTCCCGTTTTCAAAATAAGTTTTCATGGGCCACTGGCCGATGCCGTTTAAATATGCCCCCTCAAGCTTTATGGCCCCTCCGGGGTAATATATCTTTATAAAACCGTTTACATTGAAATTATTGTGCTGTACCTCCTGCATCACCTTTCCGTCATTGAAATATATCCTTGCAACTCCTTTTTTCAGTTCATTTCCCCTTATCTCCACTGTTTCGCTTTTTTCAACGCCAAATTCATCGACAATAATACGTTTTATTTCGCCGTCAATCTTCTCCCCTTCTTTTTTGACATTTCCCTCGGAGTCGGTTGTCCATACGGCTGCCTGGTTTCCGTCTATGAAAAAAATTTCTTTATTGCCGTTTACAAGGCTGGAAATATCCGCCATTTTTACCTCTCGCATTTTTTATCACACCGCTATAAGCCGCATTATTGCTTTGTAAGCACGGCATATATAGGTTTAAGCCCGGTGTAGATTTTTTGTCAATTTCGCTTCATTGCTGGCCGCAATGGTTTAACTTTTTTTACCTTAAAATCATGACTTAAACTAGATTATACTATCTTTGGGATTGTTTGTCAATTTTCAAGAGCAGGTATTCAATATAATTGTAGGAGGTGCGTCCGGGCGCCTGTTTTTACCTTACAACCGCGAATTTACCGGCTTCTCCGGCGTTTTCCCCGCTGTCATCCGTCACCGACATTTTATAAAGATAGGTTCCCGAGGCCACGTCAGCGCCGTTTAAATTTTTCAGGTCCCATCGCAGAGAATTCCTGCCGGTATTGAAATTACCCTGTTTTTGAATAATGAATTCCCCTGAAATGGTATATATCCTTACAACTACCGCGGCGTTCCGCGTAAGTGTAAAAACAAAATTTGAATATATTACAGCCGGGTTCGGAAAATTTCCCTCCAGTTTGAATACAAGCGCCGGAGGCGTAGGAGTAAATGTCGGTGAAATTGTCGGAGTCTGGGTTATAGTCAGAGTGGGTGTTATTGTAAAAGTGGGGCTTGAAGTATATGTCTGTGTCGGTGTAAAACTCGGCAAACTAACCGCCGCCTCATTTGAATGGCGGAGCTGCCTTGTGTTCCATCGTGAGTCAATATACGCTCCGTAAGCCGTATTTGTGACCGATTCTCCCTGCGTTGACGCAATCACCCTTACCCACAGGCTGTAAGCGTTTGATGAATTCGAAAGGTCCGGAAGGCTCCAGCTTAAAACGCCGCCTGACAAAACATATCCCGGCGAAGCGTCCAGAAAAGCCGCGTTCCATGGAAGAGTGTCCCAGATTGAAAGTCCTGTCAGGCCGTAAGCGGAATTATCCAGATAAGTTATGGCGTAGCTTATGGTGTCCCCGTAATTTGCCCCGGCAACATTCGCGCTTTTGCTGATGGCAAGGTTGGCCCCGGAAAAGTCCGCTATGCCGAAGTATGCGGTTATGGTGTTTGTTGTAAGCGTCGGTATGACAACCGGGTTATAAAAAGCCGCGACCGCGCTGTCGGTTATGGGCTGGGCATGAACCGCGTAATCCCAGATATTCACCCCTTCGTTCATATAATCCCACTGTCCTATTATAAGCATGTCCGGCACTGTCGCGCCAGCCGAGCTTAAGTAACCTTTGGCCGTTACAACCGGGCTCACCGGATTGTCCTGGGTGTACCAGAAATCCGGCACAGCCGCGCCGGAGAATTTTTCTTCCTGCGAAACAAGCCCGCCGGAAGATGTGTAAACCGGCGAGGCGTCATTTCCGTTGGCCTGTGTGTCAAGCATTATGCGCAGCCCCACCTGCGCGGTAAATGTGTTATTGTTTTCAACTGCGTACCTGACCATTATGGTGTCGTAATTTGCATTGGTGTCAGGGTTT
>Ga0181520_10009118_pt1 | contig 13824 bp, 4 predicted proteins | sample PEATcosm2014_Bin_29_FD_132451 | JGI IMG/M metagenome (GOLD analysis project Ga0181520, IMG submission 132451) | Peatland microbial communities from MTU Mesocosm Facility, Houghton, MI, USA - PEATcosm2014_Bin02_30_metaG | ecosystem: Environmental > Terrestrial > Soil > Wetlands > Peat | place... | reverse complement strand
CGGCGCTGGCGGAATGCTGAACTCGGAGGGTTTCAGGTTTGCGATGGCGCCGATGGCGTGCTCGTATTGGATGCGGGCCACGCCCACATCGACCAGTTGCGCGCGAACGGTCTCAAGCTGTGTGCGGGCCTGAGCCACGTCGGCCTCGGTGCCGATTCCACCGTCAAGGCGGCGCTGCGCCAGGTCGAGTTGGCCCTCCAGGTCTGCAATGGTTTCGTGGAGCAGCTTGACCTGAGCATCCAGACCGCGCAGTTCGAAATAGGTCGAGGCCATCTCGGCGTGGAGGGCCAGGTCCATGGTGGCCAGGTCCGCGGCACTGGCCTGGGCGCTGGAGCGGGCTGCCTCGACGGTGCGGCGGATACGCCCCCAGAAGTCGGGCTCCCAACTCCCTTGGCCGCCGAGAACAAAATCGTTGTAAGCAGTGGGTTTTCCGGCCGAGAAAGACGGGCCGTTGGACGAAATGTTGTCGCGCGAAGCAGAAATGCCGCCTGAAAGCCGGGGAAAGAGCGCAGAGCGGGCGGCACTCACCTGGTCGCGCGCTGCCAAGTAGGACTCCACGGCCTGCCGCAGGGACTGGTTGTTTGGGGCAATGCGCTCTTCGAGCTGATTGAGTTGCGGGTCCTGGTAGATCTCCCACCATTTTCCGCGCAACATGCCGTCGGAGGGCGAAGCCGGCTGCCAACTTCCACCGTTAGCGCTGGGGGGTGGGGTGAGGACGGTGGAAGCGCCGGACTCCTTGTAGGCCGCGGGAGCATCGTATCCCGGGCGGTTGTAATTGGGACCGGCGGGCCTGCAAGCAGTGAGGAGAAGCAGCCCAATCAGGAAAGAAAAGGCTGGGATACTGAAGGTGCGTAAGTTCCCATCCTTGCCGAAAAAACAAAGGCGAGGCAAGGATGGGGCACCCAACATGGTTGCCTGGTTCAGCGTGGTAAAGCCCCTGCCGCTCGTGAAGCGCATGGTTACTTGCCTCCCGCGCCGGTCTGGCTGGCAGAGCTGCCGACATAAACCTTCTCGCCCTCAATCAGCGAATCGGGCGGGTCCTGGATCACCTTGTCATTGGGCCCAAGCCCGGTGACGATCTGCACGGTAGCGCCATCGTCCTGGCCAATGACTACCGGTACCAAATGCGCGACTGGACCGTTGGGGCTATCCACAACCGTACCCACGCGCAGGCCTTCTTTGCGGAAGATGAGGGCGGCTGCGGGCACAACGAAGGTGGGGCCGGCGGATAGCGTCTTGAATTGGACCTGGGCCAGAGAACCGGGCAACAGTTCCGCTGTGCGGTTGTCCACGTCAATCTCCACCAGCAAGGTCCGGCTAACTGGGTCGATGGCGTCGGCGGTACGGATCAAAGTGCCCTGGTAGGCTTTGCCGGGATGTTCCGCGAAAGCCAGGTCGATCTTCGATCCACGCTTGACGGCCTGGGAGTAAATCTCCGGCAGGTTGACGTAGACGCGCAGTGTTTGGAGGGCCTGCATTCGGAAGAGTTCGTTGGCCGCGCCCTGGTTGATCAATTGGCCGGTATCGACATTGCGAGCGGTCACCACGCCGTCGAAGGGCGCATAGATCTTCTCGAAGGATTGCAGGTCGCGCAGCCGCTGCACATTGGCCTGCGCGGAATGGACTGCGGCCTCGGTGGCGGCAGCCTGGTTGACGAACGTGTCCGTGTCCTGGCGGGAGACGGCATTCGATTTCACCAGGCCGGTATAGCGCTCGGCCTGAATCCGTGCGTTGTTGGCGTTGGCCTGGGCGGTGTTCAACTCAGACTCGGCCTGGACCAGTTGCTGATCGATTTCGGGGCTGGAGATTTCTGCCAGCAGCGCGCCCTTTTTCACGCTGGAGCCGATGTCGAAGTACCAGCGCGTCAAATAGCCAGAAGTCCGGGCGTAGATCGGCGAATCGGTCAGCGCAGTCACGTTTCCGGGCAAAACCAGGGTATTCACCGGCGCTCCCGGTCTGGCGGGCGCGGCGATCACCGTTGGGGCGGCCAGGCCGATCGTGGTCTTTTTCAGGTCAGTATCCGCATGGACGCGGCCAATGATGCCAACGCCCGCCAATCCAGCCAGGACAAGGACGACCACCGCCACTCCCACCAGGGCCAGGCGCGGCGATATGGGCTTCTGCTCGGGCGCGCTCTCGTGATCGTTCGCCGCCTGGGTATTCGGTTTCTGTTCGTTGCTCATGAAAGATTACTCCGAAATCTGATCAAACTCATCGAAAGTTCCGGCCGCCGCGAAGCCTTGAGCCACCTTGCCTCGGCGCTCAATCCAGCCGTGGACGGTGGCAAAAAATGCGGGCACAAAGAAGAGAGTGGCAACCGTTGCCAGCAGCAGCCCGCCGATGACCGCGCGGCCCAGCGGAGCGTTCTGCTCGCCTCCGTCGCCCAGGCCCAGGGCCATGGGCACCATGCCGATAATCATCGCCAGTGCCGTCATCAGTACCGGGCGCAGACGCACGAAGCCGGCATTCAGCGCGGCTTGGCGGGCGTTGCCCACCATGATCTCCAGTTGCTCGCGGGCAAAGCTGACCACCAGAATGGAGTTGGCCGTGGCCACGCCCATGCACATGATGGCGCCCGTAAGCGCCGGCACGCTAAGGCGCGTATTGGTAAGGAAAAGGAACCAGACGATCCCCGCCAGCGCGGCAGGCAGCGCCGAGATGATCAGGAAAGGATCCAACCAGGATTGGAAGTTGACCACGATGAGCAGATAGACCAGCAGAATGGAGAAGGCCAATCCGCCTAGCAAGCCTGTATAGGACGACTTCATGGTCTCACTCTGGCCGCGCAGATCGAAGTGCGATCCGCGCGGCAGGTCGTGGTTCTTCTCATGGCGGGAAATGACGCCTTCTACCGCTTTGGTGACAGAGCCCAGGTCAGTGCGATTCACGTTGGCGTAGATGTCGAGAACCGGCTGAATGTCGTAATGGCTGACGGTGCCAAGTTCGGAACCGGGCGTGATGGTTGCCAGGCTGCCCAGCACCTGAGTGGGAGTCGGAGCGCCGGGAGCGCCGGTCGAAGCCGAACCGCTGGCTGGCCGGGCAGCGGAACTGCCGGTAACGGGCAAGCCCTGAAGCGCGGCCAGCGAATTGACACCATATTGCGGAGCCTGGATGGCGACGTTATAGGTGACTCCGCTCTTGGGATCTAGATAGAAGCTGGGACTGGTTTGGAAGCTGCCGCTGAGCGCCACCAACATACTGGTGGCTACGTCCTTTTGCGTCAGGCCGATGGATTCGGCGCGGGTGCGGTCCACATCCACCGTCATTTTGGGGTAGTCGAACGGCTGCTGGATACGCACGTCGGCCACGCCAGGGATATAGCGCACTTCGTCGGCCATCCGCTCCGCCAGCGCCCGGTTGTCAAGGAGATTGGGACCGACAACCTGGATGTCGATCGGCGCGGATAGGCCAAAGTTGAGAATCTGGGTGACGATGTCCACGGGGAGCACGTAAAAGGTCACGCCAGGGTACTGGGTGTTGAGTACGGCGCGCAGGTGCTCGACGTAAGGCGCGGTGGGATGGTGCTCCTTGGTCAACTGCACCTGGATGTCGGCATCGGCCGGCCCGATGGGGGCTGAGGTCGAGTAAGAAAGGTTCAGTCCGGAGTAAGGCAGGCCGATGTTATCGACGATGGATACCACTTCGCTTGCCGGAACATTCTCACGGATCGTGGAATCAATGTGATCGCACAGCGCGGCGGTTTCCTCGATGCGGGTGCCGGTGCGGGCGCGGACGTGAATCTTGAACTGGCCTGAGTCGACTGCGGGAAAGAAGTCCTGGCCCAGCCAAGGCTCAAGCAGCACGACCGAACCCAAGGAAAATACGAGGAAGAAAATCAGAAACACGGCGGAGTGGTCAACGCACAAGGTAAGCAGGCGAAGGTAGGCGTGGCGAAACTTCTCGAAGCCCTGCTCGAACCCCTGCTGGAAGCGGACGAAGGGATTGCGGCTGGTGCGCTTGCGGGCGGCCTCGGCGTCGTCGTGCTCCTTGAGCAGGTACTTGGCCATGGTGGGCACCAGTGTCCGCGAGAGCAGGTAGCTGGCCAGCATGGCAAACACCACCGCTTCCGCCATGGGGACGAAGAGATACTTGGCCACGCCGCTCAGGAAGAACATGGGCACAAAAACAATGCAGATGGCCAAGGTGGAGACCAGCGCCGGGACCGCGATTTGCGCCGAACCGTCGAGGATGGATTGCTCCAGTTCCTTGCCGGATTCGAGATTGCGGTTGATGTTCTCGATGGCCACGGTGGCGTCGTCCACCAGGATGCCGACCGCCAGCGCCATGCCGCCCAGGGTCATGATGTTGATGGTCTCGTGCAGCATGGCGAGCACGCTGAGCGAGCAGAGAATCGACAGCGGAATGGAGACCGCGATAATCACCGTAGAACGGAAACTGCCCAGAAAAACCAGGATCATGATGGCAGTCAAGCAAGCGGCGATGATGGCCTCGCGGACCACCCCGTCGATGGCGCCGCGCACGAAGATGGACTGATCGGAAAGCGTGTGAATCTGCAACTGGGGCGGCAACTGACCCTTGATGTTCTCCAGCTTGTCGCGCACGCCGGAAATGATGTCCAGCGTGGAGGCGGAACCGATCTTCATGATGCTCATGAGGATGGCGCGCTTGCCGTCGACTCGCACGATGTTGGTCTGGGGAGGGCTGCCGTCGCGCACGTGGGCCACATCGCGGATATAGATGACCGCGCCATTGACCGCCTTGACGGGCAGATCGTTCAGGTCGTTGATGACCGAGGGGGAGGAGTTGGTTTCGATCGCGTACTCGAAGCGGTCGATCTTCATCGTTCCGGAGGGCGCGATGAGATTTTGTGCGGAGATGGCGTTCACCACATCGACTGGGGAAAGCCCCTTGGACTGCAAGGCGGGCAGGTTCAAATCCACCTGCACCTGTCGTTGCTTACCGCCGTAGGGGAATGGCGTGTATGCGCCTTCGACGGTGGCCAACTGGACGCGGATATTGTTCTGGCCCAGGTCGTTCAGTTGCTGCTCGTTGAGGCCCTGGCCGGAGAGGCCCAATTGCAGGATGGGCACGCTGGAGGCGTTGTACTGGATGATGAAGGGCGGCGTGGTGCCGGGTGGCAGGGCGCGCAACATGACCTGGTTGACCGCGGTTACCTGGGCCACCGCGTTGCCAATATTCACATGCGGCTGAAAGAAAAGCTTGATGACGCCAATGCCGTTCAGCGATTGCGACTCCATGTGCTCGATGTCGTTGACCGTGGAGGTCATGACGCGCTCGCTGGGAGTCACCACGCGGCTGGCCATCTCTTGCGCCGAGAGGCCGTTGTAATTCCAGATGACGGTGACGACGGGAATGTCGATGTTGGGAAAGATGTCCGTCGGCATCGACTCGATGCTGAGCACGCCAGAGATCAGAATCAAAAGCGCGAAAACGACGAATGTATAAGGCCGCCGCAGCGCAAGCCGGACAATCCACATAGGGCTGGTACTCGCTCCTGAGCCGCGCTTTAGGGGAATCAGATTGCCCGAAAACTGCTCGGGAAGCACTCTGGTCCGGTCCTGGCCGGCTCATCGGGTTCCGTGCCGGGGGTGAAGCCGCCGGCACAATTCAATCATACGGTCGAAGTCCTATGGTAGATGAACAAACCGCCCCCGCGAGCGCGAGCGCAAAAACTGCCTGTTCCTCAGAGTTACGGATGCTCCAGTTCGAGAAAAAGGCTCAACGGAACCGGCAGAATCGACACGGTCGAACTCCATTCTTTCGGAGAGCGGATTATATTCAGGACGCCTTAAGGTTGAATGTCGTTTCCTTCAACTAGAATAGTCGCGTCCGGTCTCCATGGGATTTCGGCGCACAGTAATCGCCGATCGGAGCTGCTCCTCGTGTTCTTGGGGAAACGAAACTCCTTTGGAATCCGATACGTCCGAATAAACGTACGCGGGCAGTGTGACTTTTTCGCTCCTGACCGCATGGATGCCCTGTTTTGTGGGCAATTACCCAAAAGAAACGACGGGAATCGACGCCATGTCCTTTGAAGAAACTCCGGAGTCCCACTTGTCCCCTCTCAGTGAAACGCAACAGCCGCCGGCCCGCAAGGGCTCTTGGCTCCGCATCCTGTTTTATCTGGTGCTGGTGTGCGGGGTAGTCTTTGCCGTCTGGCGGATTAACCAGAACCAGCAAGCTGCCAAAAAGCTGGCCGCCGATCAGGCGGCCGCTCTGATGGGCCGGCCGGTTCCGGTGCAGGTCACCGCCACCGAAGAGCGGCCAATGCCCATTTACTTGACCGCGCTGGGCACGGTAACGCCCTACATGAGCGTGACCGTCAAGGCGCGCGTGAGCGGCGAGTTGGAGCCGGTGAAGTTCACCGAGGGCCAGCAGGTGAAGCAGGGCGAAACCATCATGGTGATCGATCCCCGGCCGTACAAGGCGGCCTTGGATCAGGCCAAGGGCAACCTGGCCCACGATGAGGCGCTGCTGAAGAATGCCCAGGCCGAGTACAAGCGCTACAAGGCGCTCTTCGACGCCGGCGTGGTCTCCAAGGAAACCATGGAAACCGACGCAGCCACCCAGGGCCAGTACGAAGGAGCCATCCAGGCGGACAAAGCGGCTATCGAGGCCGCCGAATTGCAGCTCGAGTGGTGCTCCATCAAGTCCCCGATCAATGGCAGGATCGGCCTGCGCCTGGTGGACCCCGGCAACATCATCACCGCAAACACCACCAATCTGGTGGTGATCAATCAGTTCGAGCCCATCGCGGTGTACTTCACGCTGCCCGAGAACGAGCTGCCCCAGGTGCTGCACCGGCTGGCCGCGGAACGCCGCCTGCCGGTGGATGCCTACGACCGGGGCGACGTGCAGAAAATCGGCTCCGGCGTGCTGCTGACCGCCGACAACCAGATCGACACCACCACCGGAACCGACAAGCTGAAGGCGGTCTTCGACAACAAAGATCAGGCGCTCTTTCCCAACCAGTTTGTGAACATCCACCTGGTGCTGGAAGACCGGCCCAATGCGTTGGTTGTGCCCTCGGCGGCCATCCAAACCGGACTGCAGGGATCGTATGTGTGGGTGATCGACACCGACGCCAAGGGGACGGCGACGGCCAAGATTCAGCCGGTAAAGGTGGCGTTGGCCCAGGGACAGGTGAGCATCCTGGATTCCGGCGTGACAGCCGGGCAGAATGTGGTGGTGGATGGCGCGGACCGCCTGCGGCCCGGTCAGATTGTCACCGTCAGCGCAGCCCATCAGCACACAGGCCAGGGCGCCGCGCGCCCGGCTTCGGATGCGGGAGCACAACCTGCTGGCGGGCCGTTCAAGACACCCAAGCCGGCAAGCGACCAAGGAAACGGTAAACCCAAGACGAGGGAGCAGCAGTGAGTCTCAGTCCTTCCCGGCCATTCATTCTGCGCCCGGTAGCGACCTCGCTGCTGATGGCGGCCATCCTGCTGGCGGGCTTTGTCGGTTACCTGCAGTTGCCGGTTTCCGCCCTGCCCGAGGTGGACTATCCCATCATCCAGGTGCTCACCTTTTATCCTGGCGCGGGGCCGGAGGTCATGGCCTCGTCGGTAACGGCGCCGCTGGAGCGCCAGTTCGGCCAGATGCCGGGCCTGAAGCAGATGACCTCGGTCAGCTCCGGCGGCGGCTCGGTGATCACGCTCGAGTTCAATCTGGACGAGAACATCGATGTGGCCGAGCAGGAAGTGCAGGCCGCCATCAATGCGGCCAACAGCTTCCTGCCGAGCGATCTGCCCAATCCGCCCATCTACAGCAAAGTAAACCCGGCCGACGCGCCCATCATGACCTTGGCGCTCACCTCGGACTCGCTGCCGCTGGACAAGATTGAAGACGCGGCCGACACCAACCTGGCGCAGAAGATTTCGCAGGTGACGGGCGTGGGACTGGTCTCCATCGCCGGTGGACAAAAGCCATCGGTGCGCATTCAGGCCAATCCGGCGCAACTCGCCGCCTATAACCTGAGCATGGAGGACCTGCGCACAGCGGTGGCCGCCGCCAACGTGGACCAGGCCAAAGGAACGCTGAACGGGAATCGCCAGTCGTACACCATCGGTGCCAACGACCAGTTGACCTCCAGCGCCGACTACCTGCCGGTGATCGTGGCCTATCGTAATGGCGCCGCCGTGCGCACCTCCGATGTCGCCACGGTGGTGGATGCCGCTGAGAACTCCCAGCAGGCCGCCTGGATGGACCGCCAGCCGGCGGTAATCGTCAACATCCAGCGCCAGCCGGGCGCCAACATCATCGCGGTGGTGGATCGCATCAAGAAGTTGCTGCCACAACTGCAGGCAAGCCTTCCGGCCTCGGTGCAGGTCAAAGTGCTGACCGACCGCACCGTGACCATCCGCGCTTCGGTCCGGGATGTGGAGTTTGAGCTGATGCTCACCGTCGCCCTGGTAGTGATGGTCATCTTCCTGTTCCTGCGCAACCTGGCCGCCACCATCATCCCCTCGGTCGCCGTGCCTCTCTCCATTGTGGGCACATTCGGGGTGATGTATCTGCTGGGCTACTCGCTCAACAACCTCACGCTCATGGCGCTCACCATTTCCACAGGATTTGTGGTGGACGACGCCATCGTGATGATCGAGAACATCTCCCGCTTCATCGAGGAGGGCGACAGCCCGATGAAGGCGGCATTGAAGGGCAGCGAGCAGATCGGCTTCACCATCATGTCGCTGACCGTCTCGCTGATCGCGGTGCTCATCCCCCTGCTCTTCATGAGCGACGTGGTCGGGCGCCTGTTCCGCGAGTTCGCCATTACGCTGGCGGTCACCATCCTGGTGTCGGCGTTTGTTTCGCTAACGCTGACGCCCATGATGTGCTCGCGCATCCTCAAGGACAAGAAGACCGCCAGCCAGACCCGCTTCTACTACTGGTCCGAGAAGGTCTTCAACTCCGTGATTGCCGCGTACGGGCGGACCCTGAAGGTGGTCTTGCGCTTCCGCTTCATCACCCTGATGGTCACCATCGGCACCTTCGTGGCCACCATCCTTCTCTTCGTTGTGGTTCCCAAGGGCTTCTTCCCGGTACAGGATACGGGTGTGCTCCTGGGCATCAGCGAAGCCCCGCAGACGGTGAGCTTTGCCAGCATGGCCGAGCGGCAGCAAAAGCTCGTCGAGATCCTGCTCAAGGACCCCGCCGTCGATAACATCTCCTCGTTCATCGGGGTGGACGGAACCAACACCACGCTCAACTCGGGCCGCATCCAGATCAACCTCAAGCCCCTCGATGAGCGCAAGATCTCCGCTACCGAAGTGATCCAGCGCCTGCAACCCAAGCTGCTCGGCGTGGAGGGCATCCAGCTCTTCCTTCAGCCGCTCCAGGACCTCACGGTGGAAGACCGCGTCAGCCGCACGGAGTTCCAATACTCGCTCGAAGATCCCAACCAGGTGGAACTGGCCAAGTTCACCCGCCAGATGGTCGATGAGCTGAGCAAGGAAAAAGTCGTCACCGACGTTGCCAGCGACCTGCAGGATCAAGGTCTGGGCGCCAAACTGGTCATCGACCGCGACACAGCCGCGCGCCTGGGCATCGCCATGGCCGACGTGGACAACACCCTCTACGACGCCTTCGGACAGCGCCAGGTTTCCACCATCTTCACCCAGCTCAACCAGTACCACGTGGTCATGGAGGTTGGGCCGACCTTCCAGACCGATCCAACCACGCTCGACAATCTCTACGTCAAATCCGCCAACGGCACTCAGGTTCCGCTCGGCATGGTCGCCCACTGGGAGCAGTCGAAAGCGCAGTTGTCCATCGGCCACCAGGGACAGTTCCCGTCCACGGTAGTCAGCTTCAATCTGGCGCCGGGCAAGGCCCTGGGCGATGCGGTCACGGCGGTCAAGCGCGTCGAGCAGCGCATCAACATGCCGGCCAGCATCAATGCCAGCTTCCAAGGTACGGCAGAGGCCTTTCAGACTTCTTTGGCCAACGAACCGCTACTGATTCTGGCCGCGCTGGTCACCGTCTACATCGTTCTGGGCGTACTCTACGAGAGCTACATCCACCCCATTACCATCATCTCTTCGCTGCCATCGGCGGGCGTGGGCGCGCTGCTGGCGCTGCTGATTACCCGCGTCGACTTCAGTGTGATTGCGCTCATCGGCATCATCCTGCTGATCGGCATTGTGCAGAAGAACGCCATCATGATGATCGACTTCGCCTTGCAGGCCGAGCGGATTGAGGGCAAATCGGCCGAGGACGCCATCTTCCAGGCTTGCCAGCTTCGCTTCAGGCCAATTCTGATGACCACCATGGCCGCGCTGCTGGGCGGCCTGCCGCTGGCTTTGGGCGGAGGCGTGGGCGCTGAGCTGCGCATCCCGCTGGGCGTCACCATCGTGGGCGGACTGATTCTCTCGCAGTTGCTCACGCTCTACACCGTTCCCGTCACGTATCTCTACTTTGACAAGCTGGCCAAGCGCATGAAGCCGCGCGAAATCACCACCAGCTACCTGACTGAGACGGCGCACGCAGACTGAAACAACAGGAGATTGGGACTAAGGGACTTGGGGCTAAGGGACCGGGAACCTTCGATGAAGTCGATGTTTTGAAAGGGCACGGCTTTAGCCGTGCCACAAAAGCAGCAAATGAACGTGGGCTTTAGCCCGGATATATTCCGGGATTCTCCGTGGGATCTCCAGGTCTCGATTTTGGGATATGGGATGCCTCAAAACTCAATCAACCTCTAGCTAAAAGCTAGAAGCTAAAAGCTGGAAGCTAACGACCCATGCATCTTTCCGCACCATTTATTCAGCGCCCGGTCGCCACCTCGCTGCTCTCGCTGGCGCTCCTGCTGGCCGGTTCGGTGGCCTACTCGCTGCTGCCCGTGGCTTCCTTGCCCAACGTCGATTTTCCGGTCATTGGCGTAGGCGCCGGCCTGCCCGGCGCCAGCCCCGAGACCATGGCCTCGTCGGTGGCCACTCCCCTCGAGCGCCAGTTCGGGCGCATCGCCGGCGTCAACCAGATGACCTCGTCCAGTTCGCTGGGCTCGGCCTCGGTTTCCTTGCAGTTCGACATCAACCGCAACATCGACGCCGCCGCTCGCGACGTGCAAGCTTCGATCAACGCGGCCCGCAGCCAGTTGCCCTCCTACCTGCCGCAGAATCCCAGCTACCGCAAGGCCAACCCGGCCGAAGCGCCCATCCTCATCCTGACCCTCACCTCCGACACCGTCCCCAAGCCGCAGATCTACGACATGGCGGACTCCATCTTGTCGCAGAAGATCTCGCAGATTCAGGGCGTGGGACAGACCTTTGTTGGCGGCAGTTCCAGCCCCGCCGTGCGCGTCGAGTTGAACCCCATGCAGTTGGGCGCCAACGGCGTGGGCCTGGACGCGGTGCGCACCGCCCTGGCAGGAGCCAACGCCAACCGGCCCAAAGGCGCCTTTCAAGACTCCGAGCATCGCTGGCAGATCAGCGACAACGACCAGATATTCAAAGCCAGCGACTACGCGCCTCTCATCGCCGGCTACAACAAGCAGACCGGCGCGCCGGTGCGCGTCTCCGACTTGGGAACCGTCACCAACAGCGTCGCCGACATCCGCACCGCCGGCGTCTCCGGGATTAATGTCGATGGGCAGCACGGCCAACTGAAAGACGCTGTGCTGATCGTCATCTTCAAGATCCCCGGCGCCAACGTCATCTCTACCGTGGATGCCGTGATGGCCGAGATGCCCCGTCTGCAAGCCGCCATCCCGCCCACCATCAAGATCGACGTTGCCGTAGACCGCACCACCACCATCCGTGCCAGCGTCCGCGACGTCGAAATTTCCCTCATGATCAGCGTGCTCCTGGTGGTGCTGGTCGTCTTCCTCTTCCTCCGCGAAGTGTGGGCCACTATCATCCCCTCGGTGGCCGTGCCGCTCTCGCTGCTGGGCACTTTCGGGGTGATGTACCTGGTCGGCTACACCGTTGACAACCTCTCGCTGATGGCGCTCACCATTGCCACCGGTTTTGTGGTGGACGACGCCATCGTGGTGATCGAAAACATCACGCGCTATCTCGAAATGGGAGACAAGCCGTTCGATGCCGCCATGAAAGGCTCCAAGGAGATCGGCTTCACCGTGCTTTCCATGAGCCTGTCGCTGATCGCCGTCTTTACGCCGATTCTGCTCATGGGTGGCATCGTCGGCAAGCTCTTTCGCGAGTTTGCCGTCACCCTCTCGGTTGCCATCGCCGTTTCGCTGCTGGTCTCGCTGACCACCACGCCCATGCTCTGCGCCCGCTTCCTCAAATCACGCGACGAGAGCCGCCACGGCCCCATCTACCGCGCCAGCGAACGGGCCTTCAATTGGCTGCACAGCGAATACGCCTCTGGACTGCGCTGGGTGCTGCGCCACCAGTTGCTGATGCTCTTCGTGGTCTTCGGCACCGTGGCGCTGAACATCTACCTCTTCATCATCGTCCCCAAGGGCTTCTTTCCGCAGCAGGATACGGGGCGCATGGGCGGGTCAACCCGTGCCGCGCAGGACATCAGCTTCGACGCCATGCGCGTCAAACAGCGCGACCTGGCGCAGATGGTCCTGGACGATCCGGCCATCGGCTCGGTCACCGCATTTGTCGGCGGCAATGGCCCCGGTGGCGGCAGTTCCAACGTGGGCCGCATGTTCATCGCCCTCAAGCCGCTCGATCAGCGGCCCGGGCGGGTCACCGCCGACCAGGTGGTCAATCGCCTGCGCCGCAAGCTGACCAGCGTGCCCGGCGCAACGCTCTTCCTCCAGGTGCAGCAGGATATTCAGATCGGCGGGCGCGGCTCCGACGCGCAATTTCAGTACACGCTCTCGGATGAAAACCTGAACGAACTGAACACTTGGGCGCCGCAATTGCAAGCCAAAATGAGGGCCATGCCCGAGTTGCGCGATGTCTCCACCGACCAGCAGAATCAGGGCCTGGCGGCCAACCTGGCAATCGACCGCGACTCTGCTTCGCGCCTCGGCATCACCGCCACCGCCATTGACAATGTGCTCTACGACGCCTTTGGCCAGCGCGAAGTCTCCACCATGTACACCGCCCTGAACCAGTACTTCGTGGTCATGGAAGTCGACCCCAAATACCAGCTCAGCCCAGACTCGCTGAACGGCATCTTCCTCAAATCCACCACCGGCGCCATGGTGCCGCTCTCGGCCATCGCCCACTATGAGCCACAGCGAACTTCATTGCAGGTCAACCACCAGGGGCAATATCCGGCCGTCACGCTGACCTTCAACCTGGCCCCCAACGTGGCCCTGGGCGACGCCGTCACCGCGCTGGAAAAGGCCCAGCGCGAGATGAATATGCCAAGCGCCATCCACGCCACCTTCCAGGGCACGGCGCAGGCCTTTCAGGATTCGCTCAAGAACGAGCCATACCTGATTTTGGCCGCGCTGGTAGCCGTCTACATTGTTCTCGGCATTCTGTATGAGAGCCTGATCCATCCGCTGACCATTCTCTCCACCCTGCCGCCTGCCGGCGTGGGCGCCATCCTGGCGCTGCTGCTGACCGGAACCGACCTGAGCATCATCGCGCTGATTGGCATCATCCTGCTCATCGGCATCGTGAAAAAGAACGCGATCATGATGATCGATTTTGCTTTGCAGGCCGAGCGCGACCAGGGATTGCCTCCAATCGAGGCCATTTACCAGGCCAGCCTGCTGCGCTTCCGCCCCATCATGATGACCACCATGGCCGCGCTCTTCGGTGGCCTGCCGCTGGCCATCGGCATGGGCGTGGGCTCGGAGCTGCGCAAGCCGCTGGGCATCACCATCGTCGGCGGACTGGTCGTGTCGCAGATGCTGACGCTCTTCACCACCCCGGTTGTCTACCTCTTCTTCGACCGCCTGCAATGGCGACT
>Ga0181520_10009117_pt1 | contig 13824 bp, 14 predicted proteins | sample PEATcosm2014_Bin_29_FD_132451 | JGI IMG/M metagenome (GOLD analysis project Ga0181520, IMG submission 132451) | Peatland microbial communities from MTU Mesocosm Facility, Houghton, MI, USA - PEATcosm2014_Bin02_30_metaG | ecosystem: Environmental > Terrestrial > Soil > Wetlands > Peat | place... | reverse complement strand
ATGTTGACAAAATATTCCTGACTCGCCATCGGACTTTCGTTCGTTGGGATTTCATGAATCTTTTCGTCGAGAGTCGTGACTCTGATGCTCATTCCGGGCGCTCCAACATGAAATCATCTTTGTAGTCTTTTCTTAGCGGAAAGCCTTTCCAATCGTCATCGAGAAACAGTCGCCGGAGATCTGGATGCCCGTCATAGAGGACGCCAAACAAATCGTAGACCTCGCGCTCATGCCACTCTGCGATGCGCCAGATGGAACTCACGCTGGAGATTTCCGGTTTGTCGCGCTTCACCGACGTCGCCACCATAAGATAATGCCGCTGCTTCACCGAATAGAGTTGATATATAAGTTCGATCCTGTTTTCCACTGGATAATCAACTGCGGTGTGAGTGTACAGCATATCGAAAGCCAGTTGCGGGTCGTCGTGAAGCCTCTGCATGAATTTGAGCAGCGTTTCAGGCAAAACGTTGACCGCGAGCCGGTCACAAAGATCCTTCTTTGCAACTCCTGACTCGATGGCTATGACCGCCGCAACAAGATCGTCAGGGCTCATCGAGATCCCTTTCCTTGCATTGCTGCGGCACATTGACAGTGGCGTTTCGATCGAGAAGTCCGGCCAATTCGGCTTGTATATCCGCGATGGTAATTCCTTCCGGCAATGCAGCCATGACCGGTTTACGGCGAATGCCGGGTTTGCGGACAGTTTCGCCTTCCTTGATCATTCGCTGAAGCGTCAGCAGCCCGTAGAAAAACGCCTCGGGCCGAGGAGGACAACCCGGGACGTAAACGTCCACGGGTATAAGCTGGTCAACGCCCCGGATCGTCGTATACGAATTGAAAACGAACGGTCCGCCCGAAATCGCGCAGGAGCCGGTGGCGATGACATAGCGCGGTTCCCCCATTTGCGCGTACAGAGTCTTCAGTATCGGCGCCATGCGTTTGACGATCGTGCCGGCAACAACCAGCAAATCGGCCTGCCGGGGCGTTGCCCTTGCCACTTCTGCGCCGAATCGCGCGAGATCGTGATTTGAAGCGCCGGCAGCCATCATCACCTCGATGGCGCAGCAACTTGTACCGAAAGTCAGGGGCCAGAGACTGTTGGCATGCGCCCAGTTGATCATGAAATCCATGCTCGTCAAAACCATCGAGCCGCCCGGCATAGGCTCTATGTAGATGGGAAGCTTTTCGGTGATTACACCCATTCCAACACTCCTTTACGCCAGGCGTAAACCAGCGCCGAGAGCAGGATCAGGATGAAAACGCCGGCTTCCATCAGCCCTGCCACGCCAACTTCGCGCAGCACAACGGCCCATGGATAAAGGAACGCGGCCTCAACATCGAAAACCAGGAATAAAAGCGCAAAGAGGTAATAGCCGACGTTGAATTGGACCCACGCCGAGCCCATGGGTTTCTCACCGCATTCGTAGGGCGAGTTCTTCACCTTGCCGGGCTTATGCGGAGCAATAAGAAAGGAAGCAATGAGTCCACCAAAGACGAAGGCTCCGGTTAACCCGATAAATAGAAGCACAAGAAAGTAATTCATGATAATCTATCGTGTTTCCCACCAGAGGGAGCGGAATAATGACACCGCTTCTCATTGAAAATGAAAAATTAGATCGTGGAAATGTACAGTCCCACATTGTGGTTGTCAACGAAGGTTTCGATACAATTCTGTGATAATACTTCGGAAACTGTAAGATATCTACACTCGCTAGTCTTCAGTGATGGTGGCGAATTGCTCGACGACTGATTCCAGGTCCGCCGTTATTTCTTCGGCTATAAGTTCCGGGGCCGGAAGATGTCGAGGAATAGCAAATACGTCAGTTGCTCGACATAGTCTCCATATGACAAACCATCATCCCGGAGGATATTGCAGTAATTCCAGAGCTTTTAAACAAGTTGTTGTGGTGCGGTCTTCTTATATCTTTATCCATTTTCGAGTTCAGACGGAAGCAAGCGTTTGTGGATTTCGTCTACTCGTGGGCTTCGCCTTACTCCCAGCCAAACCTTCTTCAAGATTTCTTTAGGCAAATCCAGATGATGACGCAATCCTCCCGCATTGAACTTCTGGATCAATTCCTCTTTCGATAACTCGAACACCTGGTTGCAGTCAATGATAGTTGGCTTGAAAAACTCCGGAAAATCAGATTGCCCAACAACCACCAGCGATTCAGGAGGAAGTGCAGCGCGCCTGCGCCGCACTTACCTATTTTTGGGAACGTATCTTCGCAATTCAAATTCATTGCATGTCTTACCATCCTCTTCTCCTCTGCCAAAGAATGCTCAACCAAGTAAATTAGATCGTACGTTGTAAAAACACGTCCCCAGAAGAACCCCCAGACTCAAGGGAAAATCCTGCATCTCTCAGCAAATGTTCCAGGTAGGGAGTGGTATTCCAAAACGCCTTGAGAGCGCGATACTCTTCCGATGTGCGCATATCGTTCTGCGATGCCGTTTTGACGGCGCGAATCATCAGATTCTTTGCGGTATGCTCGGAAGACACGAACTGGACCACATCCGTCCGATATCCGTCGATTCGCAGGATTGTTGCTCTAAACGTGTCAGTCAGGATATCGCCCATGCGTTCGCGCAGTATGCCGAAGCGCGAAATCGCTTCGAGTTGCGACGGCATCCCGGTTTGAGCCAGCTGCGACTGAAGTTCATGTTGGCAACACGGCGCGCACAGTACGATTTTCGCGCCACGCCGTATGGCAAACGCCAGCGCGTCGTCTGTCGCGGTATCGCAGGCGTGCAACGCCATGACTATGTCCGGAACGTAATCAGGTTGAAACTCCGCTATTTCGGCTTGCTGAAACGTCAGCCGATCCCAGCCGAGTGCTTTCGCATGTTCGCGATGTTTCGCTAGAAGGTTGGCTTTGACATCAATGCCGCATATGTGCGCCTCAAGTCCAAGGATGTTATTGAGATAATGACAGGTTGCGAAAGTGAGGTGGGCATTGCCACAGCCAAAATCCACCACACGTACAGGCTTGCCGGCAAACTCCTTCAATACATTCGTTTCAGCCATCAAACGAACGAACTCGTTGATCTGCCTGAACTTGTCGTTCATGCTGGCCTTGATCTTCGAGTCGCTCGTCGTAATTCCAACGGCTTGCAGGAACGGCGCCGAGCTATCGAGAATTCTTTGCTTCTTGCGATCATGCGACAAATCCACGACCGCCGCGTTTCCGGCAGAGCGGCTTCTCGTGACCGAGTGCCGACCTTTCTTGCTGATGTGAACATCGAGATCGCCGTTGGAAGTTTCCACGCGAATGTTTCTGAAGGGAAGATCGAGCAGCTCGTCCAAACTGGCGGCAACTTCATCATTCGAGTAGTTCTTTGTTATGTCTTTCTCTTTGTCCAAGTACGAGAACTGGACTTGCCTGACGCCCTTGATTTCAACAGAGCGCACAACGACTTTGACGAACATTGTCTCGTTGCGAGGCCCGCTGAAAACGGCACGAGAGAAGGAAGCGCCTGCTAAAAGAACGCCATCTCGAATGATCTTTTTGCAATCATCAGTCATACGATTTATCCCGACGCGTACTTGTATTCCTTAAGTTACTGGACGGTCTCGTTTTCGTAGCCGCGTCTTATCAGACGCAGCTACATTGAGGCCATCAGGTAACTGACTGGATACAATCACTTCTCATTTGCCATTCAGCAGAGCCGGTTCTACATTCTCTGCGTGGAAAAACAAACTCAAATGCATCAGCTTCTGGAGACGCATTTTGGCTTCCGAGAATTTCTCGAAGGCCAGCAATCCGCCATGGAGGCGATCATCAACGGTGAAGACACCCTCATCGTCATGCCAACAGGCGGCGGCAAGTCGCTGTGTTATCAACTCCCGGCGATGATGCTACAGGGAATCACCGTGGTGGTCTCTCCTCTGATCGCATTGATGAAAGACCAAGTGGATGGCCTGGCCGCGAAAAAGATTCCCGCCACATGCATCAACTCGTCGTTGTCCGAATCGGAGATCGGCAAGCGCATTGACGGTCTGGCGCATGGGGATTACCGGCTGGTTTACGTTGCGCCCGAGCGATTCAAGAGCAAACGCTTCGTGGAAGCCATTTCGCCACTTTCAATCGCCCTGTTTGCGATAGACGAGGCACATTGCATCTCACAGTGGGGACACGATTTCCGACCCGATTATCTCAGGTTGAAATGGGTACTGGAGAATCTGGGGCAACCGCCGGTAGCTGCACTTACCGCTACGGCGACGCCGGAAGTGCGCGACGACATCATCGCGCAGTTGAGTCTTGGTAAAGGGCGTCGCAAACCGCCAAAGGTCTTCGTTTCCGGATTTGCCCGGCACAATCTGACGCTGGCTGTAACTCACACAGCGAATAAGGCGGCGAAACTGGATTGCATCGTGCGAACCATCCGGGCTATGAAAACGGGTATCGTCTACTGCGCCACCCGTAAGAACGTGGAACGTGTCACCGCAGATCTGAAGAGCTCCGGGATTGCGTGCGTCGCCTACCATGGCGGTATGCCAGAGAAAGAACGCACCAAGCAGCAGGATCGCTTCATGACAGGCGGCTGTCCAGTTGCCGTTGCCACCAACGCCTTTGGGATGGGCGTTGACCGATCCGATCTGCGTTTCGTAATACATTACGATGTTCCCGGCAGCGTCGAAGCCTACTATCAGGAAGCGGGACGTGCCGGCCGCGACGGCGAACCAGCACGATGCGAGTTGTTGTTCAATTACGCCGACGTCCGGACCCAGGAATTCTTTATCCAAGGCGCCAATCCCACACGCGAGATCATTGCAGAGCTGTACTCAACGCTGCAAGTTCTATGCAAGAATGGCCCCATCGAAATGCCGATCTCAGAAATCGCGGAGCATGTGATTGGCGCAAAGAACGAAATGGCTGTCGGCACCGGACTCTACCTGCTGGAGCGCGCAGGCTGCATCCACCGCGAGTATGCGCAGGGCGGACGCACGTACACCACGCAACTGAATCTTCCCGTGAAACCGCTTGCCGAAGTGACGATTGATTTCGATGCGCTAAAAACGAAACTCGAACGCGACGGCAGCAAACTGCGCCGAATGATAGATTTCACTGGGCACCGGGGCTGTCGTCACCAATTCATCCTGGAATATTTTGGCGACACAGAAGCCGCGCGCAGTTGTGCCGTTTGCGACAATTGCCTCTCACACTTGAATGTCACGACTCGTCTGCCCACGGAGTCGGAAACGGTCACTATCCAAAAGGCACTCAGTTGTGTGGGACGATTGAACGGACGTTTCGGACGCGGGCGGGTGACGCAGACACTCGTGGGGTCGCATGCCAAGGAATTGCTCGATCTCGGGCTGGATCGCCTTCCGACCTATGGACTCCTTTCAACTGAAGGCGCAGACTATGTGTGGAGTCTGATCGAAGCGTTGATCAAAGCCTGCTGCATAGAGGTCAGCAACGGCGAGTACCCCACTCTTTCGCTGACCGCCCTGGGCTTGGAAGTAGTGCATCGGAAGAAAACAGTTCCGCTGGCCATGCCGACACAGACCGATGCGAAACCGAAGGCGACTCGTGCAGCAAGAGCCAAATCGCGACATGTGGCTGGCGACAACGATCCATCGTTCAACCAGGAAGCCTTTGAAGCGCTACGGACGTGGCGGCGTCAGAAGGCCGCAGCCATGGGAAACGTACCGGCCTATATCATCTATCCGGACGCCACGCTGGAAGACCTCGCGAGTCGTCTGCCCCAGACAGAAGCAGAACTCATGGAAGTTCGCGGCATCGGCCCCGCCAAAGCCAGCAAGTTTGGAGCCGAGACGATCTTCTTGCTCAAGCCTTTTGCTGCGACATGACCATCTGTTTATGCGTGCGCACTGGACGCCGATCTCCGAGCGGCATCTCTGGCGCTTGTATGGTCCCATTTTGGACAATACGAACGTGCTCGGAGAGCCCGTTCCACCTGAAAAGGTTTTTTTACGACTGGGACCGAGTGAGCCGATGGATTCGACCGCCCAGAGACTGACCAATGAGAAAGGCCAGGACGTAGAACGGAAAAGTTGCAAGGCGAAATGGGATGCCGAGCAGGAGCCGAAGCGCGATGCCGAGAATGATCGGGGCGTGGATGGATACAAACCACGAGAATGAGAACTTACGGCATAGCGCCCGCCAATAGCCGAAAGGCAAATTCAGCAGCAACACGACGGGCGCGATTGCCCAGGGGCTGTACGGTGCGTGCATGGAATCATCTCCGACTATGCATCAGTATGCCGATAGAGCTGCGCCGGCGGCCTTCACAAAGCGTTCGATGTCCCCGGCGTTGTGAGCGGAGGAAACAAAACCCACTTCAAACTGCGATGGCGGCAAATAGAAGCCGCGATCCAGCATCCCGTGGAAGAACGCGGCATGAGCTTTCACGTTTGAATGCTTCGCGGTGGCAAGATCTGTCACCTGAGTGCTGGTGAAGAACGGTGTAAACAATCCGCCGAGTTGCGCACAATGCAGGACAACGCCGTGCTTCCGCGCCTCAGCATTAACGCCATCCGCAAGACTCTTGCAGAGCGATTCCATAGCTGGATACGGATTCTCTTTCTTGAGCAACTGCAGCGTCATCATTCCAGCCGCCACGGCAACTGGGTTGCCGCTGAGCGTTCCAGCCTGATACACGGGACCGAGCGGGGCCAGCGAGCGCATGATCTCAGCCCTGCCGCCAACCGCACCGATCGGCATCCCGCCTCCGATGATCTTGCCGAGACATGTCAGATCTGGCGTCACTCCGCAAAGCGATCCGTATGTTGTCGGGCCAAGACGAAAGCCAGTGATGACCTCGTCAAAAATAAGCAACGAACCGCACGCCTGCGTTAATTCCCGAAGCCCTTTCAAAAATCCCGTAGCCGGAGGAACCAACCCCATGTTGCCTGCCACTGGTTCGATTATGACTGCGGCTATTTCTTTGCCGTCTTTGTCCAGCACGCTGCGCACGGCATCAAGATCGTTATACGGAAGCACCAGCACTTCCGCCACTGCTGCGGGCGAAACACCTGCCGACGATGTGATGCCGCCGGTCAGTAATCCGCTACCGGCGGAGACGAGCAGGTAGTCGGCGTGGCCGTGATAACAGCCGTCGAATTTGATGAGCTTGATCCGACCGGTGAATCCTCGCGCAAGGCGAAGCGCTGTCATAACGGCTTCGGTGCCGGAATTGACCAATCGCACCATATCCATATAGGGAACCAATTCGCATAAATATTCGGCGAACTCCACTTCGCGTCTGGTATTGATTCCAAACGTGGTGCCTTCCGCCGCAGCGCGCTGGATGGCGTCAACTATTTCGGCACGCGCATGTCCAAGTATCAGCGGTCCCCATGAGCCACAGAAGTCAGTCAGCTCCCGACCTTCAGCCGTCCATATTCTGGAACCTTTGCCTTTTTCCACGTAAATGGGGTCGCCACCGACGGCGTTGAATGCGCGAACCGGACTGTTCACTCCGCCGGGGATGACGAGCTTGGCCCTTTCAAACAACTCTTTCGATGTCATGTTGGTCCCTCTCTCAGTGGTCAGCGTTCGGTGGTCAGTGTTCAGCACTTGGTTCTTTTCCTAAACACCGACCACTGAACACTGCACACTATTTTAGAAACTCCCTATACCTATTGGCCCAGTACGAAATCAACAGATCGGCCCCCGATCTGGCCAGTGCAACGGTTGATTCGCGCACCATATCACGCAGATTGCCCCAACCGCGATCGGCGGTGGCAATCAGCATCGAATATTCTCCGCTCACATTATACACGGCAATAGGCAGATCGGTCATTTCGCGAAGACGGGCAATGATGTCCAGATAAAATAGCGATGGCTTGACCATGAGGATGTCCGCTCCTTCCTGCTCGTCCAGCTTGGACTCGCGCAATGCCTGCCTGATGTCACCATAGCTGGCCTGGTAACCGCGCCGGTCACCTTTTTGCGGCGACGACTTTTCAGCTTCCCGGAATGGCCCGTACATGGATGAGGCAAACTTGCTTGAATAACTCATCAGTATGGTCTGCTCGAATCCTGATGAACTCAGGGCAGAACGTATAGCTTGTACCTGGCCATCCATCATGGCGCTCGGCGCCACGCCGTGCGCGCCGGCTGCGGCATGGGAAACGGCCACTTTGGCCAGCATCTCATTGGCTGCGTCGTTATCCACGTCGTCATCACGCACGGGCCCGCAGTGGCCATGCGTCGTGTAAGCGCAAAGACACACATCGGTGAAGATCACCAGATCGGGATATTCGGCGCGGATTGCCCTCACCGCCTGCTGGACCGCGCCGCTCTCTTCACACGCAGCGGTGCCCTTGTGGTCTTTCTTGTCGTCGTCCACAAGGCCGAAAAGCAGAACTCCGCCCACTCCAGACTCCACAACCGGTTTCAGTTCCTTCAAAAGCGTGTCCACGCTGCAACGATACTGACCGGGCATGGCATCAATCTTCTGACGCTGCTTCTTTCCGGCCACAACAAATGCCGGCCATATAAACTTCTCCGGCCCCGGCATCGGCATGTCGAACATATTCCGCAGCGATGATGTACGACGCAACCGGCGAAGCCTGACATCGGGAAATGTATTCATGATGTTTTCTCCATTATTGAATTCAGTGATTCATTTGTGTACTTACGGGCCAACTCCGTCAGGCACGATTCCACCGTTGCTTCAGGACCAACCAGATTAACCTTGGCGCCCCGTTTTTCCAAAGCCGCTAGAGTAGGTTTTCCGATCGCCACAACGGTCTTCTTTTCCAACCCTTCAACTCCCCACTGTTTGTCGAAGACTTCGACGGCGGAAGCGCTGGCGAAGAAGACGGCGTCAAATTCCGGCTTGGTGTCGTATTCGATGGGCTCATTCTTGTACAAGATGCAATCTTCCACATTTGCTCCCCGGCCACGCAAGGCTTCGGATAGGCCCGCGCCGGCCTTGTCGGAACGCAGACGCAGGATTCGCATGCCCGATCTCACTAGAGGCTCGACAGTTTTCAACAGACCATCTGCGCCGAAATTCGAAGGAGGCTCGATGTCTGCGCGAAGCCCCATAACGCGGAGTTCATCAGACGTACCGCCGCCGCAAGTTACGAGTTTAGGAAGAGAACGTAAATCAGTTCCCGCGCTTCTCAGCAGGTCCGCGAAACACCGAACAGCGGATGGCGATGTCAGCACGACCCAATCATATTCCTTGATCCTGCTAATGCACTGCAAAGCGTCGTCCGTGGTCACCAGCTTGATTAGCGGGCGAAATATCGGGATACCGCCGAAGTCGGTCACCAGGCCGCCGGCCTTGTCCTGAAGTGACTGGCTTGATGTCAGCAAAATGCGCCGTCCCTGAAGGGCGCCCCATTCGGTGCGATAACGATATCCTGCGGCTTCGCCAATAATAAGCGTGCCGGGCAATTGCGTGGTAACTTGCTCCACCTTGTCGGCTATGTCGGCGAGAATTCCCGAAACCACAAAAGCCTGATCGCCGCCAGCTCCGTAAACCATGGCGGCCGGCGTGTCTGGCGACCGTCCTTCATCCATTAATTCCTTTGCGATCTGTCTTGTGATCGAGACGGACATGTAAAACACAGTGGACAGACCCGCGCGAACGGAAGCGCCGATGGAACCGATGTCACCGCCTTGCATGCGAGGTGTCATGACGGTGAAGCCGCGCGACACGCCACGCCGTGTGAGAAGCATTCCGGTGCCAGTTGTCGCCGCCATGAGACTGCTCACGCCGGGCAATACGCAGTATGGCAACGCCAGCGAATCGAGAACCTCAACTTCCTCAGCGAGACGGCCAAAGATTCCCGGATCTCCACCTTTCAGGCGAACGACCCGCAGACCACGGCGTGCGTACTTGGCGACGAGTTGAGTAATTTCCTCCTGTGGCATGCTATGCCGGCCCGATCGCTTGCCGACATGCACGCATTCCACGTTCGACGGAATCTGATCGAGAAGATCAGGGCCCATAAGATCGTCGTGCAGACATGTGTCGCACCGACGAAGTGCCTTAAGCGCGTCGAGCGTGCAGGTTCCGCCGGAACCAACACCGGCGGCGGCAAATGTGACTGCTTTGACAAAGAACGATCGGAGGCGCGTGAAGCGTTCGTCGCCGCCTCTAAAGGTCATGCCCAGATATCCTTGTCCGTCCGGCGGCGGCAGTTCCGATAGAGAAATCCATTCGGTAATTCGTTTCTCAAGCCCCAGTCGCACTAGCGCGGCGGCGGCCATGATCAGCATGTCGTAATCACCCCGGTCGAGTTGTTCCAGACGCTGCTCGATATTGCCCCTGATGTTGTTCAGACTCGCATTGGGAAATCTGCGACGGCAGTATGCTTCGCGCCGATCGCTGCTCACACCGATTCTTGCATTGGCGGGGATGTCTTTCACGCTGCGTCCGGTCGGCATGATAATTGCATCGCGCGCATCCTCGGACCATGGCAGCCAAAACCAATCCAATCCCGCCTTCACGGGATCGGGTATATCTTTTGCGCTGTGTACTGCGCAGTCCAACTCGCCGCTCCGCACTTTCTCGTCAAGGTCGCGGGTGAAGAAATCTGGCGGCGTCACGCGCAGGTCCGTCGTGAGATCGCGGTCGCCCGGCGAAGAAATGGGCACATCCTCGAACGTGCACACCGGGAAACATGCCTCAAGTTTGTCCAAGGCATCGCGAGTCTGGACGCGCGCAAGTTTGCTGGCCCGGGTTCCGGCTTTAAGTGGAATTCTATTTGGCGTCATTCTTTTCTTCCATGGATGCTTCTTCGGTCATTGCGTCGAGCATTTGCGCGATCCTCTCTTTAACCATCCTCGACTGCCGGCATGAGCGACCGCCTGTCGAAACTGTCACAACAAGACCGTTCTTCCTGCATATTGCGGGTGTAACGAAATCGCCTTCGGTCCAGCAACTGTCCACGGCGCTGCAAAGTATGCCGCTCTTGCGACAGGCCGCAATGACTTGTCTGTTCACATCTTCATCGTCCGTTGCCGCGAAGACCAAATACTGCCCTGTAATGTCTGACGCCGAAAAATTACGCGCTATTATCCGAAGCCTCCCGGAAGCGGCGAGTTCCCGAAGCGCTTCCGTGACAGTGGAAGCGACAACGGTTATATCGGCCTCGGCATCAAGCAAGTGGCCGGCTTTGCGCGTTGCGATCTGGCCCCCGCCGACAACAAGGCACGGGCGACCCGCGACCAGCAGGCAGGCGGGTAAAATCGGACGAGAAGCAGTCTTCTTTCGCATTATACTGTCCAATCTCCAAGTATTAACACAGGCATTGCCTGCAACCCGAATGAACCGCAGATTGCCGAATCATGAATGTCAAATATCGAAGTTACAGACAACCCAGCGACTGCTGCCTTCTTTACGCTTCATCATTTTGACCTCATCATTCGTCAATCTGCGGTTCATTCTCAACTATTCCAGAAAAAGTCTCTCGGGACAACTCAAGCATCATACGTTCGACATCATCCAACCAGATCCGGACAATATCATCGTTATCCCCCAATCCCTTGATCACGGGTACACAACGTATGCCCTCGCGTTCAAACGCAGAAGCCCATGATGCAGGATCGTTGCCTGCCAGTTCGTTTCGCGTGGAAAGCCCGGCGACGATCATCAACGGCGCTATTACAAGTTGCGTCAGGCCTGAAGTCTTGCATTCCCTGATCACATCTTCAAGACCGTGATTTGACATCAGCGTACTCAGAATCACCCGCCGGTCAAGCTTGCGACAGAGAGTCGCCGCCGCTTCGTAAGCCGATTGTGCTTCATGACGCTTGCTGCCGTGGGCCACGAGCAGTAGCGCATCACATTTTGGCAGCTCGTCAAGCAGCCAGCGCACAGTGCGCTCGAAGTCTCCTGGAGCATCCAGAAGTGGTTTGGAAAGAATAGTCTGCACGAATCCATTCGGCGTACCGGTGAATTCCTGCAGCAGCTTCTTGAGTTCAGTATATTCAACGCCGGACACCAAGTGAAGAGATTTGACGGCCAGATGTGTGATCCCTTGCTTTCGCAATTCGGAGAGCGATTCATAAGGAACTTTCGAGATTCTTCCGTTCTGCTCCAGTTTCTTCCTGACACCCGACGACGTGTAGGCCCAACCCTTGGAAACTCTGCTGAAACGGCGGCAAAACAAGTCGTCAATGTGGTCGAGTGTTTTGCCGGCATCCTCCGAACTTGTCCCTGGCAAAGCGAACAAGACTGCTTGTTTCATGACAATACTTTCTATTGCGATTGCTCGTTTTCGAGAAAGAAAACCGGGCTCGTCTTCTTGAATTCGCGTGTTGAGACCAGCATGCGTCCGTTGCTCAGTGCGGCCTGCTCACCCAAGCGGCGGAATATGTTTCCGGCAGTTTCCTTTTCGCGGGCATGAATCATGGCGTAAAGATTGAATGGAACCGATGGCGAGGCATGACGCTCGTAACAATGTGTAACTTCTGGAGCTGCCGCCAGAATTTTGCCTGCCCTGACAACATCGGCTTCCGCCACCGGCCATACGCACATGCCGTTTGCGACAAAACCGGCCTTCCGGTGTCGAAGGATAAACCCGATTCTGCGCAGAATCCCGGATTTCTTCCACGATGTCAGAAGTTCGAGCAATTCTTCAATGTCCAATTTCAGGTCCTGCGCAACAACGGCGAATGGCTCATCAACCACGGACAGGTTGCCTTGGAGTTTACGGACCAGCGATTTCTCACACGCTGAGAATATCGGCGGCGTTGCCACATCCGTCGTTCCCGGCGCGTCTTTGTCACTCACCGGTTCTACGTCGCCTTCGGCCGCGTCCAGTACAACTTCGACTTTGAAACGCCGGATGGCCGGCAGGTTGAGCAGCAGGTACGGCTTGAGCGTGTTCTCGACCCTTTGGAGTTCGTCTTCCAGTTTGTTGGCCTGCGCTGTAAGTGTAAACCACAAACTTGGGATCCCTTCCCTTTCATAGCAATGCGTTACACCAGGATGCGGTTGTAGCAGCTCTGCAATTCGCTCAATGTCGTGCGCGGGCACATCAACAGCACAGAGCGTGCTTGCATAGCCGAGATGGCGGGAATCGAAGACACCGCCGAACCGTCGCGCCACGCCTTGGGTGAACAGATTTTGAGCCGCATGGAGCACTTCCACTTCTGTCATGCCCAGCGTTCCAGCCATCTCCGCCCACGGGCGACGAGCAAGCGGTATTCCCTGCTGCAAGGCTATAAGCAAAGCTTGATTGGCATTTGAGGAAGCTTCTTTCATTTGGATGTAGCTGCTTTTCTGGATGGTTTGCGCATGACGCCCTGAACCAGATGTCTGACTGCCATCACGGGATGGGCTCTCAGCATCCTCGGTCCGGAATATTTCATAATCTCCCTTGCGCGTTCTCTCATGTCAGGTTTGTAGCAATGGATCGTGCACTGTGCACAGGTTGGTTTCTTCTCACCAAAGGGGCACTCTGCCAGTCTTGCAGCGGCGTAATCCAGTACTTCCCGACATTCCGGACACAACGTCTCTGAGCTCTCATGTTTGTCGCGGCAATAAATACCGAGCATGACCTGAAGGGTCCTTGTGTCTTTAGATTCCTGCTTCAAACGCCGACCTTCCGGACCGCAGCCGTCCCGGCTGCGAGTTTCGATGGCGTCCCGCCGTCAGGCACCTTTGGCGTCATTCCATGTTCTTCGGATTTGCGCGCCGGGACGGCGCTTGCGCTCGCAGGCGGGGACGCCTGCGCTACGTCATTGCCTGCCAGTTCTTTCATCCGCTTGTCTCCGTGACCGGGACATAGGCACAATCCGGGTCTTCGCCTAGAAAATCAGTGGTGTCGGCGTATGCGCGGGCGCGACATCCGGCACAGAGTTTCCGATAGCCGCAAGCGTGGCATTT
>Ga0181520_10009116_pt1 | contig 13824 bp, 10 predicted proteins | sample PEATcosm2014_Bin_29_FD_132451 | JGI IMG/M metagenome (GOLD analysis project Ga0181520, IMG submission 132451) | Peatland microbial communities from MTU Mesocosm Facility, Houghton, MI, USA - PEATcosm2014_Bin02_30_metaG | ecosystem: Environmental > Terrestrial > Soil > Wetlands > Peat | place... | reverse complement strand
GTCGAGGATGACCATCTTGGCGGCCCGCCGGGTCGTGCCGCCCGATTTGATCGCGCCGGCGGAGCGGTCGGCTATCTTCAGGAAGGATAGAAGTCCGCTCGAGACGCCGCCGCCGGACAGGGACTCGTGAAGCCCACGTATCTTGGAGAAATTGGAACCCGTGCCGGAGCCGTACTTGAAGAGCCTCGCCTCGCGTGTGACGAGATCCATGATGCCGCCTTCGTTCACGAGATCGTCCTCGATGCTGAGAATGAAGCATGCATGAGGCTGTGGCCGTTCATAGGCGGAGGAGCTTTTCGTCAGCTCGCCGGTCGAGGGATCGACGTAATAATGCCCTTGGGACGGACCCTCGATGCCGTATACGGCATGGAGGCCCGTATTGAACCACTGCGGGCTGTTGGGCGCCGCCATCTGCCTGGCCATCATGTAGAGCAGCTCGTCGTAGAAGGCGGAGGAATCGTCCTCCGAGTCGAAATAGCCGGCCTTCTTGCCCCATTCGGTCCAAGTAAAGGCGAGTCTGTGGAACACCTGCCGGGCGTCGGTCTCGCCCTCGCCGCCCGCGGAAGCGGGGGATCGCTGGGCCTTGGGAACGTAGGTCTTCCAGGAATCCGCCTTGTCGGCGGGCACTCCGGCCTTTCTGAAGTATTTTTGCGCGATGATGTCGGTCGCGATCTGACTCCAGGACGAGGGGACGACCGCCCCCTCCATATGAAAAATGGACTTTCCGTCCGGATTGCGGATTTCGCTTTTTCTTGCGACCCACTCTATGCCTTCATAGGGGCCGGAGCCCTTCCTCGTGAATTTTCTCTCGAATTTCACACTATGCCTCCATACAATTAGTGAATTACTATATGGCATAAATTTAATAAATAAATCGTCGAGGGACACTATATATTGGGGTTGTTCCATTTGCAAGCGCAATAGCTAGAAAATCCAATTATTTTTACCCAAGCTCACCCCCTTCTGCGTTACTCTGATCATTGAGCTGATGCTCCGAACGGGACGGTCCCCGCTAAGGGGGGCTTCCGCAGTTCCCGATAACTAGAAGAGACTATGAAATTAGCGGCAGTCATATACGGCGGTTCCCTTTCTTCGCATGCCCTCAAGCCGATCGGCCAAGGCGGATCGGCTTACGAGCGCTGCCTGCATTTCGTTCGAAGCCTGCCGGGGCTCCAGAGGGCGGTAGTCGCGGAGGGCGCGCTGTCCCTGCCCGATGGGGAATTCCCGAGGCATCGCCGGGAAGCATGGAACTTCGACCAGGTTCTCGAGGAAATGGCGGCAGTCGGGCGGGACGCGGACGCCGTGCTTCTCGTCTGGGCCGACGAGCCCTTCCTCGATGGGAAGCTCGCCGCCAAGATGATCGAGGATTTCAGGCGGTATAGGGCCGAGTACGGCTTCGCCGACGGCTATCCGGGAGGCCTCGCCGCCGAGCTCCTCGCTCCGCGGGTGATTCCGGCCGTTCGGAAGCTCGCCTCATCGCCCCCCTCGGATCCCGCGCGGTCTTCCCTCTTCTCGGCAATACAGAAAGACATCAACGCTTTCGATATCGAGACCGATATTTCCCCTGTCGATCTCCGCGATCTGCGGCTGAGCCTCGCCTGCGACACGAAGAGGAACTTCCTCCTCGTCGAGCGACTCGCCTCCGCGGGGGTTTCCGACGCCGAGAGCGCGCTGAGACTCATCCCGGAAAGCCTCGGCCTCCTCCGGACCCTGCCCGCCTTCATCCAGGTCCAGATCGCCGCCGGCTGTCCTCAAGCCTGCGCTCTCTGCCCCTATCCCCGGTTCGGAGGCGACATCCTCTCGCTGCGGCAGGACATGCCGAGGGAGAGCTTCTCCTCGCTGCTCGATCAGGCCGTCGATCTCTGCGAGGACGCGGTCATCGATATATCGCTATGGGGCGAGCCGAGCCTGCACTCCGATATCGGAGGAATGATCGGCGAGGTCCTCGCGCGGCCCTCCCTCTCGCTCATAGTCGAGACTTCCGGAATCGGCTGGGGCGGCGCCTTCGAGAAAGGCCTCGCGAGGCGGATAGCGGACTCCGGCGGCGAAGGGCGCCTGGATTGGATAATCTCCCTCGACGCGGCAAGCCCCGAGCTCTATGCCCGGCTGCGCGGCAAGGGCTACGAGGAGGCGACTTCGTTCGCCGAGCGCATGTTCGATCTCTTTCCCGGCCGAGCGCACGTCCAGATGGTCCGGGCCCGCGAAAACGAGTCCGAGCTCGAGGCTTTTTGGCGCGGTTGGAAGAAGAAGACCGAGAAGGTCATCGTGCAGAAGTACTCGCGCTTCGCGGGCCTCCTCCCCGAGCGGAAGGTCTCGGACCTCTCGCCCCTCATACGCAAGCCATGCTGGCACCTGAAGCGCGATCTTTCCGTCCTCATCGACGGAACCGTGCCGCTCTGCCGGGAATTCTCCTACGGCGATATAATCCTCGGCAATGCCTTCGGCGGCCCCGCGGGCCTGGCGGAGGCTTGGGCCGCGGGCGATGCCTATCATGCCGCCCATATCGACGCCTTCCGGTCGGGCGAGAATTCCAGGTATCCTTCTCCCTGCGAGACCTGCGATGAATACTATACATACAACGCTTGACGCGGGCGCCGTGCCCTACACCGTCGTCGGGGCGTCCAAGTCGGGACCGGGCGGGGACCGTTCGGCCCTATCGGTAGTCCTTCTGAACCGAGGCTCCAGGCTGTATAGGGGCGACGCCCTGGGCGAGCTCGAGCGCGCGGGCTTGGGGCCGATAGTCTCGGTCGAGCCGAAGCCCGATTCCCGAGACATCGAGGCTCTTTCGGCCAGGCATTCCGGTACGCGATTCCTCCTCCTCTCGGAGCCCGCATCGCCCGGCGTGCAGATCAACCTCGCGATCCGGGAGTCTCCAGGACCCTATGTGTTCGTGATATGGACCGACATGTCGCTCGCGGCTCAGGGGCTCTCCAGTCGCTTCTTCGAGCGCCTGTCCGAGCGGAACGTCCTCTGCCAGGCGCCCGCCCTCTTCGCGCGGGGGGGCGACCAGGTGCCTGCCGCGGCATCGCCCGCATTCGACGGCTCCGGCCTGAAGCTGCTCTGCCTCAGTCCCAGGAAAGACGGGACGAGGACTCTCTTCCCCTTCGATTACGCGGGCATCTACTCGCGCGAGAAGTTCGTGCTTACGGGCGGCTTCGACGCGGGCATCCCCAATCCTTACTGGCAGAAGCTCGATTTCGGGTTCCGGGCCTGGCTCTGGGGCGAGGAGATTCGGATCGCCCAGGCCCTCAAAGTCTCCTACGCGGACGCGCCGACGCCCGAAGACGAGACGCCCGACGAATGCTACAAATGGTTCTGGCTCAAGAACCTCGCCCCCAGCTTCAACGGCGATTCCGGAGCCATCCGGCCCAACCGCTTCTGGTCCTACCTTCGAAGCCGGCGCGGCGGCGCCGTTTCCGCGTTGGGAGAATTCCGCGCCGGAAGGGAATGGGTGAGGATCAATCGCTACCGATTCCGCACCGACGCCGCGAGCCTGGTCGACCTATGGGACGAGTCCGGCCAATGACGGCCATCGTGCTTCAGGCTCGGATGGGCTCGACACGCCTTCCCGGCAAGGCTCTCCTGGCCTTGGGCGGCTCTACCATCGTAGAGCAGGCCATGATGCGCCTGGCCCTCGTCCCCGCCGACGCCCGCGTGCTCGCGACCGACGACTCGAGCGCGTCGGCGCTCGCGCCGGCGGCGCTCCGCCGCGGCTTCGAGCTCCTCGTGGGCCCGTCCGAGGACGTTCTGGCGCGATACTGCATGGCGATCCGCCGCTTCGGCATCGATCTAGTGGTTCGCGCCACGGGCGACAATCCCCTGGTCTCGCATGAGCTCGCCGCCCTCCTCCTGGAACGCCGAACCGCGGTCGCCGCGGATTACTCGGGCTTCGCGGGGATGCCCGTCGGGATGGGCGTCGAGCTCGTAGGCGGCGAAGCCCTCCTGCGGGCCGAAGGCCTGGCGCGGGAACCGCGGGAGCGCGAGCACGTATGCCCTTACGTCTACGGCCATCCCGAGCTATTCCGCGTAGACAGGCCTGATGCCCCGCCCGAGTACCTCATGGACGGCGCCAGGGTCACCGTGGACACCGAGGCGGACTACCGGGAGGTACTGAAGATCTACGGCGCCCTATACGACGGACGACCCATCGCGAGCCCGGCCTTGATGGGCTACCTGAGAGGTTCCGTCCTGCCGACGGCCGGAGGGAATGCGTGAGCCGCTCGATACTGCTCGTCCCTTCGGTCGCGAAAGGCAACGGCTCGGGCCACATCGTGCGCTGCCTCTCGCTCGCGCGATCGCTGGGGAGCGGGGCCTCGGTATTCGTTCCCGAAGCCAAATCGGAGACCTCGTGGAGCTCGGCGGAGATCTCGATGGCCTATGCCCGCGAGCTGTCCGGCATCGGCGTCGTATCACGGCTTCCGACTTCGGCGCGCCGCAGCCCTTGGGACCTCGTCGCCTTGGACCGCCGCGCGACGAGCGTCGAAGAGCTCGTCGCGTGGGAGCGCTTCGCCCCTGTGGTCGCGATCGACGAGGGAGGCCCCGCCAGGGATCTGGCCCAGTACCTGATAGATATCCTCCCGCGCCATCCTCGCGCGGGAGGCGGAGAGCCGAATCGGTCGGGGATCGGCCTGCTGGACCTGCCGCGCTCCCGTCGCCTCCCGCCGAGGGAATTCCGGCGCGTCCTCGTTTCGTTCGGAGGCGAAGACGGCGTCGGCCTCAGCCTCCGCCTCGCTCGCCTCCTGATCGCCGAAGGATTCGTCGAACCCGCCGATCTCACCGTGGTGTCGGGCGCGTTGAGGCACGGGGCGCCGCCCCTCGGCCTCGACGGAGCCACCATCCTGGGCCCCGTGCAGGACCTCAAGGAGCACCTGTCCCGCTACGATCTCGTATTCACGCAATTCGGCCTGACGGCCTTCGAGGCGGCTTGGGCAGGCTGCGGCGTAATCCTCCTCAATCCGAGCCGCTACCACCGGGAGCTGTCCAGGGCCGCGGGCTTCCCGGAAATAGGCGTGCTCCACCCCGACCAAAGCGCCCTGCGACGCTATCTGCGCTCGCCGGCCGAAGTGCTATCGGCCCTGGCGAGGCTCCTCCCGGAGGATCGCGGATCCCTCGCCGACTGCATCGCGGGCCTCGCCCCCGCGGGCAGCCGCGACTGCCCCTCCTGCTCGAGTTCGTCTCGCCGAAGCCTGTACCGCGATCCCGCGAAGAGCTACTTCCGCTGCGCCGTCTGCGGCGCCGTGTATATGGTGCGTTTCTCCGAAGGGAGGGAGAATCCTTATAAGCAGGCCTATTTCTTCGAGGAATACCGCCGCCAATACGGGAAGACCTACCTCGAGGATTGGCCCGCCCTCACCAGTCTGGCGGAGTCTCGGCTGAACTTCATAGAGAAAATCGCCTTCGCGAGTCTCGGAAGGGCCAGGGGACTGTCCATGCTCGACGTGGGATGCGCCTACGGGCCCTTCCTCGCCGCCGCCAGGGCCCGCGGCCAGGAGCCCTTCGGCCTGGACGCGGCCGAGGAAGCCGCGGCCTACGTCCGCCGGGAGCTGGGGATACCCGCCGCCGCGGGCGATTTCCTCGATCAGAGGGCGGCTTCGTCCTTCGGCGGCCCCTTCGACGTGCTGTCGATGTGGTACGTGATCGAGCATTTCGAGCGCCTGGACAAGGCGCTCTGGAACGCCGCGGCGCTGCTGCGCCCGGGCGGGATACTGGCGTTCTCGACTCCGTCGCTCGAAGGCGCCTCGGGCCGATTCGACCGACGCGTCTTCTTCGCGAGGAGCCCCGAGGACCACTTCACCTTATGGGAGCCCTCGAAGGCCCGGGCCATTCTCAAGTCCTACGGCTTTCGGGTGGAAAGGATCCGCATCACGGGACATCATCCCGAACGCCTGCCGGGTCTGCGCTTCCTCGCCTCCCGCAAAGCCGCGCGGCCTCTCGACGGCCTCTGCGCGGCGGCGGGCCGCCTCGCTTCCGTCGCTTTCGGGCTGGGCGACACCTTCGAGATATACGCCGTCCGCGAGGAGGCGCCGGGCTTCGAGCCCGCCCGAAGCCCGGCGCCCGGGACCAGGACGGGTCGGGGCGTGATACGCGGCCCCAACGGAACCTGAGCGGAGCGGATGGAGCGATGACCGTTTTCATTCTCGGGGCAGGAGTGATGCAGATTCCGGCGATCCGCGCCGCGAAGGATCTCGGCTGGACCGTCGTCGCCGCCGACGCGGATCAGGCGGCGCCCGGCGTCCGGGATGCCGATCGCTTCATCCACCTCGACTTGAAGGACCGCGAAGGTCTCGCCGGCGCGGCGCTGGGGATCAGGGCCGAGCTCGGCCTCGACGGCGTCTTCACCGCCGGGACCGACTTCTCGACCTCCGTGGCCTGGGTCGCGCGGGAGCTGGGTCTGCCCGGGATACCTTTCGAAACCGCCGTCAGGGCCTCCGACAAGCTCAGGATGCGCGAGGCGCTGCGCGCCGCCGGCGTGCCGTCGCCTCGCTACGCGGCCGCGGACTCGACCGACGATCCATCCGCGGTCGTCGCGGGGCTCGATTTTCCCCTCGTGGTGAAACCGGCCGACAGCATGGGAGCCAGAGGCTGCCGCGCGGTGCGCGATTCCTCCGAGCTCTCCGACGCGCTCGCGGCCGCCCTGCGGTTCAGTCGCTCCGGCAAGGCGATCGTCGAGGAATTCGTAGATGGTCCCGAGTTCTCCGTCGACGCCCTGGTGGAGGGCGACGAGATCCGGATTCGCGGAGTCGCGGACAGGCATATCCATTTCCCGCCCTATTTCGTCGAGCTGGGACACACGATGCCGACCGCCCATCCCTCCGAGATCGTCGACGAGGTCCTGCGCGTCTTCCGACTCGGCGTCAAGGCGCTGGGCATCGGGCGCGGCGCGGCCAAGGGCGACATGAAATACTCCCCCGCCCGCGGCGGAGCCCTCGTCGTTGAAATCGCGGCCCGACTCTCCGGCGGCTACATGTCGGGCTGGACCTATCCCTATGCGAGCGGCATCGACCTGACGCGCGAGGCTTTACGCCTGTGCGTCGGGATGGGCCTCGAAGCTAGCCCCCCCGATAGAGGCTGGACCTCGGCCGAACGCGCCTTCATCTCGATTCCGGGCAGGGTAGCCTGGATAGAAGGCCGAGCCGAAGCGGAGCGTACCCCCTACGTCAAGCAGCTATTCATCCGGGCCTCGGCCGGCGATAGAGTGACCTTCCCCTCGAACAACGTCGAGAAATGCGGCAACGTGATCAGCCAAGCCCCGTCTCGCGAGGAGGCCGTCGCGGCGGCGGAATCCGCGGCCAGGGCCATGCGAGTACGCCTGCTGCCCGCGGAGCCCGAGACGGAGGCCTTCCTCGCGTCGGAAGCGGGGAAGGACGGCATGTGGCCTCCTCCGGCCTTCGTCGTCCGCGGAGCCGCTGCCCGCGAGCTCGCCGCCATGCCTGATTATATTGAAGGCGCGGCAACCGATATTCCGTCGGTTGCTCCTTTCTCGCTGGCGGGGAGCGTCGAAGGCCGAGACTGGGGCGGCCTCCGCTTTTCGGAATCGGCAGCCCTGGCCCAAGAAAGGGGACGGAGCCTTTGCGCCGGCGCCGTCCTGCGCCCGGACGCGGCGGCCGGACGCTTCAGGACCCTCGCCGGCCGATTTTGGCGCGCCCTGGCCCGAGGCGGGCTTCAGGCCGCCGTGTATGTCCTGGATACCGAGTACGAGGCGGCGGGGAATGGGCGCCGTCGGAGCGGCGGCCGATGAGGCGTTCTCCGGTCCGGGCGGGATCGAAGATCCTCTCGATTCTGTTCAGCGCAGCCATGCTGCCTTCCCTCGTCGCGGCCCCGGCCGCTGCCGCAGCGCCGGCCGCGCCGCCGGCCGCCGCCGCCGCTGCGGACGCGGCAACCTTGGCGGGCCCGCTCGCCGCCCGCCTAAAGGCGCGTCTATACTACGATCCGGTCACCGGCTACGGTCTCTTCGAGAAATCGGGCAACAGATTGACCTTCGCCCTCGGCGTGCCTCGGGCGGTTTTCGATTGGAGCAAATCTATCCTCCTCGATCCTCCGACCGAAGATGAAGGCGGGCTTTCGTTCTCCGCGGCCTCGAGCGCGGCCATCGAGAAAGCCTTCGCGGAGGCCGAAGCCCTTGCCCGCTCCCATTTTTCGGTCGCGGCCATCCTTATCGACCCCGGCCATGGCGGCAAGGATCCGGGCGCGATCGGCGAGCACGTCGTCGCGGGCAAGAAGCTGCGGGTCGTAGAGAAGGAAATTACGCTCGCCGTATCCCAAAAGCTGTACGCCGCGCTCAAAGCAAGATATCCCGACAAGCAGATACTCGTCACCCGCGACGACGACAGCTATCCGAGTCTGGAAGATCGCGTAGAAATGGCCAATTCCGTCGAGCTCGCCCCCAACGAGGCGATCATCTACGTCTCCATCCACGCCAACTCGTCGTTCAACAAAAACGCGAAGGGCTTCGAGATTTGGTACCTCAATCCCGAATACCGGCGTACCCTCGTCGACGCGAAGAAGGCGGGGGGACCCGGCCAGGAAATCGCGCCGATACTCAATGCGATGCTCGAAGAGGAATTTACGACTGAAAGCATCATCTTGGCGCGCGACATCATGACCGGCCTCCAGGCGGAAATCGGCTCGGATAGCCCGAACAGAGGCATCAGGGCCGAAGAATGGTTCGTCGTTCGCAACGCCCATATGCCTTCCGTCCTTATAGAAACGGGTTTCGTAACCAATCTCGAGGAAGGGAAGCTGCTCACCGAGGACGATTACTTGTCCCGCATAGCCGACGGCGTATATAATGGGCTTGTCGATTTCGTCGGCTACTTCGAAAGCATGAAAGGCGCCCCTTCCCCATGAACCGATTCCTCGACGCGTCGCGCCCAATGGTCCTCGCCGCCGGCCGTGCCCTGTCCGCGGCTTTGAGGTCTGCCGTGAAGTGGCTTTCCGTGCCGGTAAACCTCTGCCTGGCCATGCTCGGCCTGGTTTTCGTCGTCTCCTTCGCTTCATGGGCCTTCGGCTCGGCTTTCGAGGAGGCGGTGTTGTTCTTCCCCGACGCGAAGGGTGTCCTCCGCGGAGAATTGCGGGAAGTCCCCCACAGCCGCGGAGCGGAGGCTCGGGCCGTGCTCATAGCCTCGGAGCTCTTGCTCGGCCCGAAGGATGCGGCCCTCTCGCCCGCCTTCTCGACCGGAGTCAAGGTGGAGACCGCCATGTACCGCAAGGGGAGGCTCTTCATCGATATATCGCCCGAGGCGGCCTTGGATGCCCCGGAATCGCTTAAGCTCGGGATCAAGGCCATGGAACGCAGCCTCGAGGCTTCATTGCCCGGCATGAAGCGCCTATCGCTTACGATAGGCGGCAAAGAACCCTATGCCGAGGGCTTGATGGCAGAAGGGGGAAAGGACATAAAAAAAACCGGAAAATAATTGACAAAGGTTTTTGACAGCGTATACTTCCTTATCAAATAGTGGATAACTGGAATCGTGTGCAATGAAAGGAGTTATTGCATGAGAAGTAAAGCAGTCGTCATCGCCCTGGCGCTTTTTCTAGTGGGCGCGTTCACAGTAGTTTCCGCCGACGAGGCAGTGCTTATCGACTTCTCCCTCCTCAAGGCCGATATCGAAGCCGATCCCGTCAACCAAGGCAAGTTCCTCGAGAACAGGGCCACCATGATGGATTTCTCGGGAACGGCCGGCGCGAGCTACACGGATGAGCAGAAGAAGCAGATGCGCACCTCGCTCGCGATTCGGAACTGGGACGTCGTGCTCGCTTCGTCCTCGAGGACCAACATGAACCAGGCGCTCTCGCTGACCGCCGAGGCTGCGATCGCCTCCGACGCGAAGCAGTTCGCCGGCAAGTCCGTCCTCGGCGTTCGCGTCCACTTCCCGGTAGCCGACTTCAACAGCTGGGCCAAGATTCAGCCGCCTTTCGAGATCCCCGCCTTCGAGCCCAAGGCCACGGTGGATGACCAGGGCAACATTACTCCCGCAGCCGCCGGCGCTCAGGGCACGGACCCGATCAACGCGCGGCTCTCTCGCTTCGAGGGCAGCTACGATGCGAATTCGAAGATCACGACCGCCCTCGGGATCGTCAAGAACGTAGGCGTCATCAAATCCATCGCCGTCACCGTAAAGGGCCTCAATTTCCCCCATGGCCTTACGCTGGTCCTGCGGGACGCGGACGGCAACGAGAACGACGTATTCATGGGTTACCTGAACTTCGACGGATGGAAGGAACTCCGATGGGACAATCCCGCCTACGTCCAGGATGTCCGCAATCGGGAACTCCGCGTGTTCCCCCTTTATCCCAAGACTACTCCGATGGTCAAGTTCGACGGTCTCATCGTGACCCGCGACGCGGCCAATGAGGGCGGCGATTTCGTGACCTATGTCAAGGAAGTGAGGATCCTCTACGATAAGGCGGTCCTGGAGCCCGTAATGGATATCGACGACGAGGCGCTTTGGGGCATCGTCGGCAAGAAGGAGGAGGTTCGCAAGGACCTCGAGTCCAAGCGCTTCGGCTCGCAGCAGGTCCTTCGCTACCTCGAGAAGATGAAACAGGAGAACAAGTCCGACTTTACGCCCGAACCCGCCACGAAGTAGTGCAGACAGCGCGCAATCCTAGACGCGGAGGCCGGGACGAGAGTTCCGGCCGTTTTTTTTCTCTTTCGATTCCAGAACGACGAGGTTAGGACCGTGACGAGCATCGGAGATGGCCCTGAGGCGATACCCGACAGGGGAGAGCTAAAATGCGCCTATGAGGCGCGGCGACCCGGATATCTGCAAATCCTTTCGGAGCTCGAGGCGCGGCTTCGTTCCGCCCTCGAAAAGGACTCTCTCTCGCCGATCATCAAAGGTCGGGTAAAATCCTTCGACTCCTGGTACGCTAAGCGCATCCGCCTCCTCAGGAAAGCCAGAGTCGGAGGAAGGGAACCGATAGCCATTACGGATATCGTCGCGCTCAGGGTCGTCTGCCCCTTCCTCGGCGACATCACCTTGGCCGAATCGTCGATAGGCGCATCATTCAAGGTCATAGATGTCGAGAGAAAGGGCTCGGAGCGTTCGTTCCGGGAATTCGGCTACGAATCCATCCACCTCCTCATCGAACTTCCCGACGACCTGAAAGGAGAAGCCTTCGGCCTAGATAGCACCGCTTTCGAGGTCCAACTCCGTACCATCTTGCAGGAAGCCTGGGCCGAAGTGGAGCACGAACTCGTCTATAAGGCCGAGTTCACGCCATTCGACGAACCGATGAAGCGCAAGCTCGCGGCGCTCAACGCGAACCTTTCGCTTTCGGACATCATCTTTCAGGAAATACTCGATTATCAACGGAGGCTCACTTCCGAACTCGGGAAAAGGCGCTCGGCTTTCTACGGAAAGATAGAAGACTCGATGGACAAGCCGCTCGAGCCGGCGGGGGCTACACGAGAATACCTCTCTGCGGCGGAGTTCGAGATAACGAAGGCCGAAAGGCGCGAGCTCGGCCAGGATAGGAAGCGAATTTCCAGCATGGACGACCTCCTGCTTTCGGCGCTCAGCGCGCACAACCGGGAAGATTACGAGGGAGCGGCCCGGATTTACAGCGAGATACTCGCGCAGAGGCCCGAGCGGGACATAGCTGCGGTTGTCTTCAAGCATAGGGGCATGGCCTATTTTTCCCGATCCTTATATAAGGAAGCGATCGATGACTTCACCTCGAGCCTCGAGCTGGCCCCGGACGATCACAAGGCCGCTTATTACAGGGGCGTAGTGAAAAGCGTGCTCCAGGATTTCATCGGGGCGATAGGCGATTTCGATCTAGCCTTGAACATCCATCCCTATCATTTCTTCTCGCTCTATCGTCGTGGAATGGCATATTGGCATTTAGGCGACTTCGCGCAGGCCTTGGCGGATTCCGATGCGGCGCTCAAGCTTGAACCCGAAAACGCCCAAGCGGCGCGGCTGAAGGAGCTGGCGATAGGCAAGATGAAAATGTAGTCGGTGGACGGAAAGCTTTGGCAGGCATAGAATAAGCCCGATTACGCCACATCCGTATATTGACACTCGTCCACGGCATAAGGCATATTGCTCAAAAGCTTTAGTCCCCATCGTCTAGAGGTTAGGACAGCGGGTTTTCATCCCGCCAACAGGGGTTCGATTCCCCTTGGGGATAAAAACTGGCTGTCCTGTGGACAGCCAGTTTTTTAGGACCCAAGGGGAATCGAAGCGAGCGAGCGTAAGGCGATTCCCTCTAGACTCCGCGCGCATACGGGAATGGCCTCAGAAAACCTTGATAGTTGCCCGGAAACTGGCGTACACCTCATCCTTATTCGCGAAGAATCCGGGAGGAGGGTTGAAAGTCCCGAGGGTTATGTGGTCGCATTCATGCCGATAACCGGCCTCGAAACCTCCGAATCGAAGGCCCGCATTAAACGTGTACAGGCTCTCCCAAGGAGAAAAATAAGATTTCACGTCGGACGTCTCCCATGTCTCGATGGTCCCACCGGCAAAGACATGATTATCGATCATCTGGGCCTCTAATCCGAGGGTGGTCTGAAAGCTATCCGGGGGCGACTGGACGAAGTTAATCGACGGCTGACACGCATTGTAATCCAGAGTCCCCGCCGAGAGAAGATAGGCCAAAGCCAGCCAAGTCAATTTGGATCTCCTTACCTAGGTATCGAACCATCCTCGGGGGGAATTCCTTCAAGGGTTTTGGAACTCTAGCGCCCGTTTCCAGCCACGGTCAAGGAAAATCATTTGCCGCATTTTAAAAAATCGTTATTCGAAACAGCGTAATTATGATAAAATATGAAGCAATCCATAAAAACCCTATTCATCGAGGCGCGTGGAGGATCTAGTGAAGATACTCACCAGGCTCTTGCTGTTGCTGGTCGTGACCTTAGCCGCTCTCGTAATGAGCGTTTCGATGTTTTTCGTCTATAAGGGCACGAGCGCCGACCTCGAGAAGATGAGAATGGTCTCCTTGACCTTGGGCAAGGAGATATTCCGACTCCGCTACCTCAGCGACGAGCTCCTTACTTCGACGCACTTCAAATCGACCTACCCCGACTGGTCTTCGAGCCTTAATCTGATCGATGCCCTCATTAAAGCCTATACGCAGGATAAGACCGTCGCCAGGACGATGAATACGGAAGACGACGCGAAGCAGCGCGACGATCTGAGGAAAGCATGGGCCCTCGCGATGGACCAGACGAGCGCGGTCAAGGAGGCGGCGGAGAAGCTCGGCGGCGCCGTCATCCCGATTCGCGTAGTCAACATGAGCATCGATCATTCTTCCCCGGACGCGCGATTGCTCGACGATCGGATTCCGCAGCTGGTGAAGACGCTCGATACCTATCTCGATAACGCGCTCATCAAGCTGAACGCCTCGGTGGCCAAGAAGGCCGACGCGACGGAGGGTTCGCTCTCCCTCATAATTATCGTGCTTTCCCTGGTAGCCGGGCTTGGCGCGACGTCGCTCCTCCTCGCCTTCGCCAGGGCCTTCAACATATCCTTGAGGAGCTTCAAGGTCGCGATCGAGACCTGGAACGCGAAGGACTTTACCGTAAAGGTGGCCCTGGGCGGGAAGGACGAGCTCTCGGCCCTCGCCGGTCAGATAAACGGTACGATAGACGACTTCGCCGACCTTATCGGCAGAGTGTCCGGCATGGCGGAGGGCGCGACCCTGGTACGGGAGGAAGTGCTGTCGGCCTCGAGCGAGACGGCGGCCTCCATAGAGCAGATCGCGGCCAATATCAGCTCCATCCGAGCGCGGATCGACGAGATGGTGCCGCGGCTCGAGGCATCGAGCGACGCTTCGGAGGCTATCGGGCAGAGCGTCGGGGCCTTGGACGAG
>Ga0181520_10009114_pt1 | contig 13827 bp, 9 predicted proteins | sample PEATcosm2014_Bin_29_FD_132451 | JGI IMG/M metagenome (GOLD analysis project Ga0181520, IMG submission 132451) | Peatland microbial communities from MTU Mesocosm Facility, Houghton, MI, USA - PEATcosm2014_Bin02_30_metaG | ecosystem: Environmental > Terrestrial > Soil > Wetlands > Peat | place... | reverse complement strand
GGAGGTTTCGCCGCTTGCGCCCAGGCTGCTGCTGGCCGCGCCGGCCTTGCGCATTCATCCGGCCAACGAACCGGTTCTGCGCTACTTCTCGCCGCAGGTGGAGTGGGAGTTGATCGCTCTCACCGAGCACTGGCGGCGGGAGCTGAAGGTGGTCTTCCGCAAGCGAAGCGGGGATGCGCGAGGCTACTGACAGAACCCTGTTTCTGTTAAAGTTGTGTGTAGCCCACAAGCGCAAAATCAATCTTCAGGAGAGCTTTGCGCAAATCATCCGGGAGTTGAAGACAACCCTTATGCCTCACGATTTACCCAAAGCGTACGATCCCGCAGGCCTGGAGGATCACTGGGCCGAGTATTGGGTGCGCGAAAAGCTTTTTGCGCAGCCAACGCCCACACCCACTCCGCTTTCTAAAGATGCCAAAAATCAAGTCCAGGACGGCGCGTCCGCTTTTACCATCTTGCTGCCGCCACCCAACGTAACCGGCCGTCTGCACATGGGCCATATGCTCAACCAGACGGAGATGGACATTCTCACACGCTGGCGGCGTATGAGCGGCCGGCGCTCGCTGTGGCTTCCAGGCACCGACCACGCGGGCATCGCTACGCAGATGATGGTCGAGCGACAGTTGGCGAGTGAAAATAGAACCCGCCAGGAGTTAGGCCGCGAGGCTTTTGTTGAGCGCGTGTGGGAGTGGAAGCGCCACTACGGCGGCGCGATCCTCGACCAGATGAAGCGGCTGGGCGCGTCTGTCGATTGGGATCGCGAATACTTCACCATGGACGAGAACTTATCGGTAGCGGTGCGCGAGGCATTCGTTCGTCTTCATGAGCAGAATCTAATTTATCGCGGCGCCTATATTGTGAACTGGTGTCCACGCTGTCAAACAGCGATAAGTGACTTGGAAGTGTTCCACGAGGAACAAAAAGGTCACTTATGGGAGATAAAATACCCAGTTATAAATGAAGATGGAAAAAATACTGGAGAGTTTTTGACGGTTGCTACGACGCGGCCAGAGACAATGCTCGGCGACGTTGCGGTCGCTATTCATCCAGAGGACGCGCGCTATCTGCATCTGAACGGGAAAAAACTCCGGCTGCCTTTGATGGGCCGCGAGATTCCTATCATCCTCGACGAGTGGGTGAGCCGCGAATTCGGAACCGGCGCTGTGAAAGTAACTCCAGCCCATGACCCCAATGACTTTGCTCTCGGCGAACGCCATCATCTGCCTTCAATCAACATCATGGATTCCGAAGGCCGCATCAATGCCGAAGGCGGCGTTTATGCGGGACTCGATCGCTATGCGGCGCGCAAGAAGGTCCTTGCCGACTTGGAGGCGCAAGAGTTACTCGCCGGCATCAAGGACCACACCAATAACGTCGGTCATTGTGATCGATGCAAGACTACTGTTGAGCCGCGCCTCTCCACGCAATGGTTTGTGAAGATACAGCCGCTCGCCGACAAAGCGATTGAAGCGGTCAAGCAAGGCTATATCAAATTCACTCCGGAGCAGTACGAAAAGACTTACTCCAACTGGATGGAGAACATCCATGATTGGTGCATCTCGCGCCAGCTTTGGTGGGGCCATCGTATTCCGGCCTGGCATTGCGCGGAGTGTTATAAGATCACTGTCGCCCGCGTCGATCCTACAGCCTGCGCGCACTGCGGCTCTGCCAAAATTACGCAAGAAACCGACGTTCTGGACACTTGGTTCTCCTCGGGCTTGCTGCCGGTCTCCGTCTTTGGCTGGCCTAACATCACTCCAGAGAATCGCGCGGACTTTGACGCTTTTTATCCGACAAGTTTGTTAGTCACCGGCTTCGACATTCTTTTCTTCTGGGTGGCGCGCATGATTATGCTCGGCTGCTGGTTTGCCGCCGACGTTCCCGTGCCCGATGGAAGCAAGCGCTCGCTGGCCGACTCAGTACCTTTCCGTGAAGTTTATATTCACGCCCTGGTGCGCGACGCCAACCGCGAAAAGATGTCCAAGACCAAGGGCAATGTTGTTGATCCTATCGAGATCGTCAAACAATATGGGACCGATGCGGTTCGATTTACGCTGGCCAGCATGGCCTCGCCGGGAACGGATATTGCTTTCAATGTTGCGCGCACAGAAGGCTACCGCGCCTTCGCCAACAAGATCTGGAATGCCGCCCGCTTTCTCTTCATGAATGTGGATCGCGCTGCGGAGATTGGCATTACTGTTGATTCCACATTGTTAGGCGGAATGCCGAAAGCGGCTGACAATGCGCCGCTCGAAGATCGCTGGATTGTTGCCGAGTTACACGCAACAACGGCGAAGGTTAATTTGTCGCTGGACAACTATCGTTACGACGACGCAGCCAATACGATCTATCAATTCTTTTGGGGAAGCTTTTGTGACTGGTATCTTGAGATCGTCAAGTTGCGACTGGATTTTTCGGTGGATGAAAATGGTAGCGAGTCAGCGGGTCAGCAAGTTAGCAAGTTAGCCGCTGCGCGCGCCGCGCTGACTACGCTGATTTCTATTTTTGAAGCATCGCTACGGCTGCTTTCGCCTTTCATGCCGTTTATCACCGAAGAGATTTGGCACGCGCTTTATGACGGCAACCCACCGGCGAAATCAATTGCTTTGACGAGTTATCCGCAAGCCAATGAAAGTACCGAGGATGAAGTTGCACTAAAGGATATGGCGCTTCTGCAGAGCCTCATCGTAGAAGTTCGTGGATTGCGTAAAGAGATCGGTGTGGAAGAGAAAGCCGTCTCGCCTATTGAGTTGCGCGTTGGCTCTGTACTTAAGGATGCAGTATTGGGAAGCAAATCAATCGTTGAACGGCTTGCCAAAGTTAGTGAAGTGCGCTTTGTCGAGGAGATTACTTCAGGCCTAGCCAAGCACTCAACGCCTAGCTTTGACGTGGCTGTAGTCTACGAGCGCACCATTGACGTACCAGCCGAGCGCGAGCGTCTAAACAAAGAGATTGCCAAGTATGAGAAAGGTCTAATCTCCGCTGAGCGGCAGTTAGGCAATGAAAGTTTCCTGGCTAAAGCTCCGGAGAAAGTGGTCGAAGGTTTGAAGAGACAAGAGGCGGAGACACGGCTGTTGCTGGAAAAGGCGCGCGCCGCGCTGGAGAAACTCAAGGGAGAGGAGTAACTTATGTCCTGTGAATGTGGTCAGTGCCGTCAACATTTTCGGACGCTTGGAATTGCCTATGGTGTGCCCTCGGAATCCGAGATTGAAGCGGCCTATAACGAGTCAGTCAAGCAATGGCATCCTGACCTCTATGAGAACTACGCCAGCTTGCGCGCCGAGGCCGAGGAGCGCTTTAAAGAGATTCAGGTGGCTTACCGCGAATTGAAAGAGCACAACACGGCTGGATATACGCCGCCGGTCAAATCCTCTCCTATTCAATATGAACAAACTGCCACCTATGATCCGGGCGCTCCAGCCGCGCAAGCTGAGCCACCCGCCGCCGTGCCGGAGCTATCGTTTGACGGCGCGCCCGGCTGCCTGACAGCCGCGCAGTTCACATCTGAAGTGAAGGAGTTGATTGCCGGCCATCTCGGAAAGCAAGAGCAGGCTTTGGCGATTGTGGACTTGGGTGGCAGCCGCGCGCGCTTTGCTGCCTTCTCTCAATTCCTGCTCATCGCTGGACGTGGAGTCATTATGCGGAATTCACGCGGCATGATCTCCCTGCTCTGGTACAAAGACATGGGAGAACTGCGTTGGGTGGAAGGGCAAAGCGGGAGTAAATCCGGCTCCTGGAACAAAATCATTGGGAGCCTCTCCGGCACTCCCGCCGGTTGCCAGCTAACCATCTACCGCAGCGATGGCGTGCTCTTTCTCTCCCTGACCGATCAGGTGGAGGACAACGTGAAAAGAACCTTGCACAACTTTTTACTGAGCAAGAAGCCGCAGGCCTGATCCCGGCCGCGCAGAGGAAGCATGGACTGGAAAAACAGCACTATCGACGCATTACTGGAGCAGGCGCTTGTGGAAGATAAAGCCGCCGGCGACACCACCACCAATCTGACCATCGATCCAGGTCTGCGCGGCAGCGCTTCGATTATCGCGCGGCAGGAGATGGTGGTCTGCGGGCTGGGCGCGGTGCCACGCTTTCTGGATATTTTTGCCCGTCTGGACCGGCGCGCCCCGGCGCAGACCCGCTTCGAGGTTGTCAGTCATCCTGAAATATTCGATGGAGTTAAAGTCCGTGAGGACCAGGTGCTGGCTGTCATCCGCCACAATGCACGCGTACTGTTGAGTTGCGAGCGGGTGATACTGAATCTGATGCAGCATTTGAGCGGCATCGCCACACTGACGCGGCAATTTGTGGACGCGATTGACGGCACGGGGACGCGCATTCTGGATACGCGCAAGACGGTTCCCGGCATGCGCACACTGGAAAAATACGCCGTTCTCTGCGGAGGTGGGACCAATCACCGGCTCGATCTTGCCAGCGGCATCCTCATTAAAAACAATCACATCTCGCTGGGCGGCGGTTTGCCGACGGTGCTGTCGCGGGCGCTTGAATTTCGTCCGAAAGGCCAACGGGTGCAGGTGGAAGCGCGCTCGGCGCAAGAGTTGGAAGAGGCGCTAACTTTTGGTGCGGAGGCCATTCTTCTTGACAACATGGCGCCGGAGCAGGTGCGGCAATCGGTAAAGCGCATTCGCCAGTTCACTACGGAAAAAGGCGGCAACACGATTCCCATCGAGGCTTCCGGAGGCATGAATCTCAACACCATCCGTGCCTACGCGGAAACCGGCGTGGACTTTATCAGCGTCGGCGCGCTGACCCACTCGGCCAAGGCCGCGGATATTTCCATGCGTATCGCCGCGGAGACGGATTAGTGCGCGGAGCCGGTGTAGATATGTATGACCTTGCAGCGCTGAATATCGCGCTCTCGGGCACTGTCTTTGCGGGTAAGCTGCATTTTTCTCCGATCACGGATTCGACCAACTCCGACGCGCAGGAGGCGGCACGCAGCGGGAGAGCGCACGGTTCGGTCTTCTTTGCGGATGAGCAACTGGCTGGCCGCGGGCGCGGCGATCACACATGGCACTCGGAGGCTGGCGTCGGTCTGTACGTCAGCGTGCTTCTGCGCCCGCCGGTTCCCCTTCAGCGATTGCCGCTGCTTCCATTGGCTGCAGGATTGGCTGCCGCTGAAGCTATTCATTCCGTCTCTGGCCTGATAGTCGACCTGCGCTGGCCCAACGATTTGCTGATTGGGCCGCGTAAGGTGGGCGGGATTCTGGTTGAGGCGAAGAGTGCGCGCGGTGCGGTGGATTATGCCGTGGTGGGTCTGGGCATTAACGTTCACCAACGCGGCTTTGATTCTGATTTGGCGGCATTTGCAACTTCGGTTGACCTGGAAACCCAGCAGAAAATTTCCCGTCAGGATTTGCTCATTGCCCTGCTAGAATCGCTGGAGCGAGAGGCGAATCGGCTTGCTGACCCGGCCGCGGGCATCACCATTCCGGCGCGCGTCGAACAGGCCTCGACGTGGATTCGCGGGCGAAGGGTTGAGGTCCATGGCCCACAGGCCTGCACGGGGTTGACCGCCGGGCTGGATGAACATGGCTTCTTGCGAGTGCAGACGGAAGCTGGTTTACTGATTGTGCAGACCGGAGGAATACGGTCGGCCGATTGAGGTTCGTGGCTTCCCACCCTATCCGTAAAACAAAAACGCGGCGAGGGTAGGGCACAGAGATTTTGTGGGAAGTATAGAAAAACAATGCTACTTGCGATCGATGTTGGCAATACGAATACGGTGCTGGGACTCTACCGGCTCGAAGGCGAGAAGCCTGAGCTGGTTGCGCACTGGCGCGTCACTACACATCGGTCGCAGACCGTGGACGAGTATGGCGTGCTCTTTGTCAATCTCTTTGAAATGAATGGGTTCTCAACCAATCAGGCACACTACATCATTATCTCTTCGGTCGTCCCTCCGGTGGAAGGCACGCTGCGCCAGGTCTGCCAGAGCTATTTTCATACCGAACCGCTCTTTGTGGAGCCGGGGATCAAGACCGGAATGCCGGTGCTGGTGGACAACCCGTCGGAACTGGGCGCGGATAGGCTGGTGAACGCCATCGCGGCGTTTGAACGCTACGGCGGGCCTTGCGTGATTGTGGACTTCGGCACCGCGACGACCTTTGATGTAGTCTCCGCAAAAGGCGAGTACCTGGGCGGAGCGATTGCGCCCGGTCTGGGCATCAGCGCCGATGCGCTCTTCTCCCGCGCCGCGCGCTTGGGTCGCGTGGACATCAAGCGCCCCGCCAAGGTCATCGGCACAAACACCGTAACTCACTTGCAGAGCGGTCTTTACTTCGGCTACATCGGCTTGGTGGACGGCATTCTGGAGCGCATTATGAATGAGCTGGGCGCGCCGGCGCGGGTGATCGCCACCGGCGGACTGGCGCGGCAGATCTCTGAGGATTCGCGTTTCATCGCCGAGATTGACGATATGCTGACGCTGGACGGGCTGCTGATTCTCTTCGAGCGCAACCGCGCCCCGCGCCCCCGCAGCCGGCCGCATTGAAATGCGCCGCGTAGCCGAGCCAGAGTGCCTTGTATGGCGACTGGCTCGGTTACGCGGCGCGACGCTGATGATTACCTGCTTTGCCTATCAATTACAACCAGAACCACCATGCTGGCCGCCACCGCCCTGCTGGCCGCCACAACCCGGTTGGCCACCACCACCTTGCGGGCCGCCCTGCTGCTCGGGTTCGGCGCTGACGGTGTATTCCCAAAGGTCATTGAGAATCTCCTCTCCGTCATTGCTTGAGATGCCCAGACCGCCAAAGAGCCAGAAGTTGCCGTTCTGGTCGGTCCAGCTCACAGCGGACGAGTGGCCTCCGGGGATGTTTGTGGCGGCCGCCACGCCCAGAGTTCCGTAGTCGGGGGAATCGGATTCGGCTGACGAACTTCCATCCACCCATGTCCATTCGCCATTTGCTCCCTTCGAGGGATCAAACTTCCAGAGGTCGTTGAGTTCGCCTGAATTGTTGTTGGCATCATATCCGTAGCCGCCAAAGAGCCAAAGATTGCCATTCAGATCAGTCCAGCTTACTGGGTTGATACGGCCACCGGGGATGTTTGCGGCGGCTGGTTCGCCCTGCGTGCCATAGACGCCGGGCAGGCCAAAACTGGCGCCAAGCGAACTGCTCCCACCCATCCAGACCCATTCGCCAAGTTTCCCCTGCTTGGAATCGTTCTCGCAAGGATTGCCTTGTTGACCTTGCGCGGGGATGTACTCCCAGAGGTCGTTGAGCAGGCCTGAATTGCCGTCGGCGTCCACTCCGTAGCCACCAAATAGCCAGAAATTACCATTGCTGTCGGTCCAGCTCACCAAATCCGCACGGCCTCCGGGGATGTTTGTGGCGGCTGGCTCTCCCAATGTGCCGTAGATTCCAGGCTGGCCTCCATTGCTGCCGACTGTGTTGCTCCCACCCATCCAAGCCCATTCGCCATAGCGCCCCAGCCGGGGATTGAATTTCCAAAGTTCGTTGAGGGAGCCTTGGTTGCCGACGGAATCGATGCCGTCTCCGCCAAAGAGCCAGAGATTGCCATTCTTATCGGTCCAGGTCACGGCCTCCTCGCGCCATCCGGGGAAGTTTGTGGCGGCCGGCTCTCCCAATGTGCCAAAGACACTGGTCTGGCCACCATTGTTGCCTCCACCCATCCAGGCCCATTCTCCATTGCGGCCCAACGAAGAATCGAAGACCCAAAGATCATTGAGGTCCTCTGAATCTCCGCTCGCATCATAACCATAACCGCCAAAGAGCCATAATCTGCCGTTCGCGTCGGTCCAGGTCATGCTGAACCCTCGTGCTCCGGGGTTGTTAGTTTCGGCAAATTCTCCCAATGTGCCGTAGACGCCCGATTGGCCGTTTAAAGTGCTTCCGCCCATCCAGGTCCATTCTCCGTTTTTGCCAAGCGAGGGATTGAACTTCCAAAGGTCGCCCAGCAAACCGAATTGGCCGTTTGAATCGTAGCCCTGGCCGCCATAGAGCCAGAGGGTGCCTTTTTGGTTGGTCAAACATTGGTTGTTGCTGCCGCCGCTCCAGCTTTGTGCGTAATAACGGGTTCCTGGGACGTTTGTGGCCGCAGGTTCGCCCAGTGTTCCGTATACGCTGGGGTTGTAGCCCTGCGAACCAATTGTGTTGCTTCCACCCCGCCAGATCCAATCGGCTGAGTTGGAGTTGTTTTGGTCACAGGCTACGGCCGGCGCCGAGCAAATGACCAAGAGAAGAAGCGTGCAAAGCAGTGCAAGTGTGTGGACGCGGAATTTAAGCATGGTGGCTAAATCCTCTCTAGTGTGGAGAGTGGGGGACCATTCTCCTGTTTGATTGACAACAAGGCTCATCGCCATTGCCGATGGCGATGGACCGGCAGACAAAGAAATCCTGATGCCCAATACTGAATAGCCTCTAAGATTCTTACTTAGTGATTTAATTTCTGGATTGTACCATAATGCGACACTAGGGAGAAAAAATAATTGAACCGATCAATATCCGGATTTGGTTGTGCTCATCTGCTTATTTGCGGCACGTCAAGATCTCTACCGTATCCTTGGATATAGAAGCATCAATTGGAGACTCCCCGGCATCGTGCTGAACTACTTCAACTACTTCACCGAGATCGAGGACCGCTTCCAGCAGCGGCGCGGGGCACTGTTGCTGCTCTCGACGCTGGATTGGGCGCTGATCGAGACGTGGCGCGAGGCGGGGATCCCGCTGGAAGCGGCGCTGCGTGGGATCGACGCTGCCTTCGACAAGTACGAAGCCAGGCAGAAGCGCGCCCGGATGCGGAAGATCAACGGCTTGGCCTGGTGCGCGCAGGCGGTGATGGAGGCTGCCGAGGAATTGCGCGAGGCCGCCGCCGGCTCCGCTGCCATAAACGACGCAACTCCGCGCGAATCTGGTTTTGAGCAGGAGCGCGTGGCTGCTCACCTGGAAGCTGCCGCCGCCGCGCTGGATGCAGCGACAGTCGCGCCGGAGGCCTGCGCCGCAACCGCCGCTCGATTGCGTGAACTGTGCACTGAGCACGGCGAAGGCAGTGCAACGCCTGATTTGGAAGCGCTGGAGCTCGTCCTCACTGTCCTGGAAGAGAAGCTCTTTGCCGCGCTGACAGCCGCGGCTCCAGAGGCGTTGCTGGTGGGGCTCAAAGAGCACGCGGTCCGCGAACTGGCGCCGTATCGCGCCCGCATGGGAGCCGTGCAACTGCGCCAAGTTGAGCGCCAGTTTATACAGAAGCAACTGCTGGTGCATTACAATCTGCCGAGACTTAGCCTGTTTTACATGAGCCAACAATGACGCAAAGAAAACAAATCACAGCGCAGCGCCGCGCCAAACAGGCCGCTAAAAAGCTCTCAGCAGGGAGAAAAGGTACCGCGAAACAGCCCTCCGGAGCTAAAGCCCCTGCGGATGTTGCTGGCAAAACACGAGGTTTGAAACCTCCGTCCCTCTCCGAGTCGCATCTTGTCCGGGTTGAGAAGCCCCTCTACGGCGGCGCATTTCTGGCGCGGCTGGAGGGCAAGGCCGTATTTGTTCCGCTCACTTTGCCCGGCGAGCAGGCGCGGGTTCACGTCACCCAGCGCAAAACGGCTTACGATACAGCTGAAGCCGAAGAGATCCTCAGCGCTGCGCCTGAACGGATTGCGCCCGCTTGCCCACACTTTGGCGCCTGTGGCGGCTGCCACTACCAGCACGCGGATTCCTCGAGCCAACTCGCCTTCAAGCAGTCGATTTTGCGCGAAACTCTCCTGCGCGGCGGCGTGGACGCGCCCGCTGAAATCGCCGTACTCTCAGGTGAACAATGGGGTTACAGAAACCGTATCCGGCTGGCTTTGGATGCGGCAGGCAATTCTGGCTACCGCGGCCGCCGCTCGCACGCGGTCGTTCCTCTCAGGGAATGTCCGATTGCCGCGCCGCTGCTGGTGGAGGCTGCGCTGGCGTTCGCCGAGGTTGCGCGCCGATTTGCGCCCGTGTTGCACCCCACCGAGCTTTCGCTCTTCTGCAATCCAGACGAGAGCGCGCTGCTGGCGACGGTCTTCACGGACAACCTTCCTAGAGTTCGCTTTGACGAAATTGCGCAAGCTTTCCGCGAGTGCATTTCAGCGCTCATTGGCGCGGAGTTGGCGGTTGGAGGCAGCCCCAAACTTCAGCCGCAGACCATCGCGCAGTGGGGCGCAAGTTCGCTCGACTACCGCGCCGCTGGCTTTGATTATCGCGTGGATCACGGCGCTTTTTTTCAGGTGAACCGCTGGCTCGTGGATGCTCTGGTTGAGAATGTTATAGCCGATCACAGAGGCAAGCTGGCATGGGATTTGTTTGCTGGCGTCGGCCTCTTTGCCCGGCAGCTTGCGGCGCGGTTTGAATGCGTCGTCGCTGTTGAGTCGGCTCCGGCTTCTACAGAGGCGCTAACCGCCAACTTGAAAGGCACAACCGGCCTTCCGGTAAGTGGCGAGACTTATCATTTTCTGCGCAATCAGGTAACCCACAGAGCAAACGGCGCGCCTGCTCCCGACCTGATAATCCTGGACCCGCCGCGCACCGGCCTGGGTGCGGAGACCTGCGCGCTGCTGGCCCAGATCGCCGCGCCTGCTCTCGTTTGCGTCTCCTGCGACCCCGCTACACTGGCCCGCGATCTGCGTACGCTCGTCGCTTCCGGCTATAAAATCCAGTCCATCACCCTCGCCGATCTCTTTCCGCAGACCTTTCATCTGGAAACAGTGGTCCAGTTGCGCCGCGCCTGATAGGCTTGAGGGCCAGAAGAGTTTTTCTGCGTTTACGCGCAATGCAAACGGACTCCTCCATCTTCGAGCAGATCGACTCAAGTCCAGCTCCGGGCTTGCAGACTGCGCAACCCTCTGTTCCTCTGTTTTTCGCCGCCGTGCTCTTTGCTGTTGGCATCGCCGCCGCGCAGCCGCTTGCGCTTTATCTGCGTCCCAGCTTGATGCTGGTGACGCTTGTTCCGCTGGCCGTGCTCTGCGTCTTGGCGGCCTTCCGCGCCCAGAGAATCGCAGGTCTGCCGCTGGCCGTGTTGTGGCTGCTGCTGGGAACCTGGTGTGCGCAGATGGAACCGCGTCCTGCTCCCGCGCCCGCGCTGGCCCAGCTCTCCGACGGCCTGCTGCGCACCGTCGAAGGAACGGTTGTCGATGCCGGGCCGGTTCGCGGCGAAGCGGAGCAAGACCTGGATGCGCCCAACGCCAAAGAGAAGCCAGCGCAGAGAGTGGACCTGCGCGTCTCCAGCCTGGAAGTTGTCACCGACGCCGAGGACGCGCAAGAGCCGGTCACCGGCGGCGTGCGCCTGACCGTTCAATGGCCGCAAGACCAAGTCGGCCAGCCCTTCCGCTGCGGCGAGCGCATCCGCACCGAGGCCCGCCTGCTGCGGCCGGAGGTCTACCGCGATCCGGGCGTATGGAGCCGCCAGGAGTTCCTGCTCGATCAAGGCATTACCTCGACGGCAACGGTTAGCGTCGACCGCGTGGAGCGGCTGGGCCAAGCTGCTCCCTCGCTTCTCTGCCGGGTAAGCGGCTTGCAGCACGCGACGAGCAGCCGCCTATTGGCTCTGCCCGCCTCGATGCGTCGTTTGCCCGCCCCGCTGCGCCTCTCCGAGGACGACGCCATCATGCTGGCCGCGATGATCACCGGCGACCGCACCTATCTGACGCATTCCCTACGCGTCGGCTTTGAGCGCACCGGTTCCTTTCATATGCTGGTCGTCTCCGGCTTTCATCTGGCGATAGTCGCCGGCTGCCTCTTCTGGCTGGCGCGCCGGCTGCGACTGCCCCGCGTCCCGGCCACGCTGGCCACCATTCTGGCTTCTTTCGCCTACGCGCTCTTCACCGGCTTTGCCACGCCTGTTCAGCGGTCGCTCTGGATGGTCACCCTGTATTTGATTGGCCGTCTTTTCTATCGCGAACGAAACCCGATGAACACCATCGGCTTTGCCGCGCTTTGCCTGCTCGCCTACAGCCCGCGCAGCCTCCTCGACTCCAGCTTCCAGATGACGCTGCTGGCCGTGGTGGTCATCGGCGGCGTGGCCGCTCCGCTGCTGCAATGCACGGTGCATCCCTATCTGACAGCCACGCGCGACCTGCGCCAAATTGCCCTGGACAATAAATTACCCCCTCGTCAGGCCCAATTCCGCGTGGTGCTCCGCATCTTTGCCAGAGCGTTACAGAAGGCGATGGGCGGAAAACACGCAGATCATGAGAAAGCTGCCGCTCAAGGCACAGACGACCAACATATGCAGCTCGAACTCTTTCACGACACAGTTGGCATCGTCGCGCTGGTGTATTTTTCCGTACTCCGAGGCCACTTGGCTTCCTCCTTCGCGTGGCGCGTCTTTCCTGCATCGGTCCGCTGGCTGCTCCGCGTATACGAGTTGATTGTCGTCTCCCTCATCGTCGAACTGGCCATGGCCCTGCCGATGGCTCTCTACTTCCATCGCATCACCGTCTTTGCCCTGCCGGTGAATGTTTTTATCCTGCCGCTGTTGGCGGTTCTCGTACCGATGGCGCTGGTCACATTGCTCTTGGCCCTGATGGGTCCGGCCTACGCAGTACTTCCGGCGATGGTAGTAGCCTTCTTTCTTCACATCGGGATTTGGCTGGTTCGGCTCTTTGGCTCGCTGGCCTGGGGCGACTTCCGCATTCCCGCGCCGCTCACTTGGCAATCGCTTACTTTTTGCGCTTTGCTGGCAGCGGCTATCGTGCTGGCTCGCCTTGCGCTTTCTACGGAAGCGCACTGGCTGCGACGCGCTGCCTGGGCCGCGCTGCTGCTGGCCGCGTTGGCTGCCGTCTTGCCGCGCCCGGTCGATCACCCGCGCAATGCTTTGCTAATGGAGGCCATCGACGTGGGCCAGGGCGACTCCCTGCTGTTGATTACCCCCGACGGCAAGACCCTTCTTATCGATGGCGGCGGGCACGGCGGCGGCCCGCACCAGGCGCCGCAGGATTACGACATCGGCGAAGAGGTGGTCAGCGAGGTTCTCTGGTCGCGCGGCATTCGCCGATTGGATATTGTGGCGCTCACCCACGCCCACTCCGACCACATGGGCGGCCTGCCCGCCGTGCTGCGCAACTTCCATCCCGGCGAACTTTGGGTGGGCAACAATCCCCGCTTCGGCGCTTACAACGATCTGCTGAACGAAGCCGCCAGCCTCCATGTAAAAGTGCGCAGCCTGCGCGCCGGCGACGCGTTAGCCTTTGGTCCCACGCAGGTGAATGTTCTCGCGCCCTTCCACAACTATCAGCCTGGCCCGTTGCCCACCAACAATGATTCGCTGGTGATGCGCGTGGCCTATGGCGCGACCTCCGTCATGCTCGAAGGCGACGCCGAGGCCCCGATCGAAGAGGCGATGCTCGCCGAGCCGAATCTGGCCAGCACGTTGCTCAAGGTCGGCCATCACGGCAGCATCACCTCGACTCGCCCTGCTTTCCTGGCGCGCGTGCATCCACAGTGGGCTGTCATCTCCTGCGGCCTGCATAATCGGTACGGCCATCCCCGCCCCGAGGTTTTGGAAGAGCTGCAAGCCGCCCACATCCGCACCTTCTCCACCGACATCAACGGCGCAACCTGCTTCCGGCTGGACGGCAAAACCACCACGCCAGATTACGCATGCGGCTGGAGGAACGTGCCGTGAGAAAATATCATTCATTTCACTTTTTATGTGCAACTCACAATTGTTGATTGTTTGTATGGCTCTATCTGGTGTTTAATACTTGCGAGGATTTCGGTACTCAGAATATGCGAAAGACAATAACTGCCATTTGCACGGTTTTGATCTTGCTTGCATCTGGAAAAGTGGCGCAGGCTTGCAGTTGTACAGTCCATCCAGTCTGTGATC
>Ga0181520_10009113_pt1 | contig 13828 bp, 13 predicted proteins | sample PEATcosm2014_Bin_29_FD_132451 | JGI IMG/M metagenome (GOLD analysis project Ga0181520, IMG submission 132451) | Peatland microbial communities from MTU Mesocosm Facility, Houghton, MI, USA - PEATcosm2014_Bin02_30_metaG | ecosystem: Environmental > Terrestrial > Soil > Wetlands > Peat | place... | reverse complement strand
TAATAATAATAATAATAATAATAATAATAATAATAATAATAATAATAATAATAATAATAATAATAATAATAATAATAATAATAATAATAATAATAATAATAATAATAATATCTACGTTTCAACCACAGGTAGTGATACCAGTGGAAATGGAAGTCAAGATAATCCATTCCAAACCATCAGTAAGGGTTTAAATTGGCTTAATCCTCAAGGAACACTACACTTAGCCAATGGAACATACACCGGATCTAGTAACATTAACATTGGAATTAATGAAAATATGACGATCACCGGCGACAAATCGAACGACACTACAATCAATGCTCAAGGTAAATGTAACATATTCAACATTCTACCCGGAGTAAACATCATCATAGATAACCTAATACTAACCAACGGAAACAATACCAGTAGATATGGAGGGGCCATTAACAATCAAGGTAATTTAACAGTGAATAACTGTACATTCACCAACAACACCGCAAGCAATTTGGGCGGAGCCATCTACAATTATAATGATAATTTAACTGTTACTAACTGCAGCTTCAACAACAACACCGCATATGTTGGTGGAGCCATCTGTAATTATAGTGGTAGTTTAATTGTTACTAACAGCAGCTTCAATAATAACACCGCAACAAATGGTGGGGCCATCATTAACTCTCGTAGTTTAATTGTTACTAACAGCAGCTTCAACAACAACACCGCAGCAAATGAAAGTGGTGGTGGGGCCATCATTAGCTCTGGTAGTTTAATTGTTACTAACAGCAGCTTCAACAACAACACCGCAGCAAATGAAAGTGGTGGTGGGGCCATCATTAGCTCTGGTAGTTTAATTGTTACTAACAGCAGCTTCAGCAACAACACCGCAGGAGGAGAAGAATGTGGTGGAGCTATCTTTACTATTGGTAGTTCAACGATTACTAACTGTAGATTCAACAACAACACCGCAACTTATGGTGGAGCCATCTACAATTATGATGATAGTTTAACTGTTACTAACTGCAGCTTCACCAACAACACTGCAACTAATGATGGTGGTGGAATCAATAATATAGGTAATTTAATTGTGAATGATTGTACCTTCACCAATAACACAGTAACTCTAGAAGATAACAACCCCGGTTCTGGTGGTGCCATTTACAACAATGGTACATTAAAAGTTAATAAATGCAGTTTTAATAAAAACAAAGCAATTAGTGGTAGTGGTGGAGCCATAAAAAATACGGGTACTTTAACTGACACCAACAATACATTCACCGATAACACCGCAACAGGTGGTGGTGGAGCCATCGCAAATAGCGGTACTTTAACTAACACAAACTGCACATTCACCGATAACACCGCAACAGAAGGAGGAAGCATAAACAATAATGGTAATTTAACATTCTGTAACTGTAATTTCACACACAACACCGCAACCATTCGAGCTCGAGGTGGTGGAGGAGCTATCTTTGATGATGATGGTAATTTAACTATTACTAACTGTAACTTCACACAAAACACCGTAACTACTACCGGAAAAAATGATAATGGTGGAGGAGCTATTTATATTACTGATGGTAATTTAAATGAAACTGACAGCACCTTCACAGATAATACTGCAACAAACGGCGGAGCCATCTTCGCTGATTATAATGTTAGTTTTAATGTTACTAACAGCACCTTAACCGAAAACATCGCCACTAAAAAAGGTGGAGCCATATTTACTTACGTTATAGGTATTTTAGATTTCAACCAGATAGTTGGAAATACTGCAACTACGGGTAACGCCATCTGTAATGAAGCTGATGGAACAGTCAATGCGTCGCTTAATTGGTGGGGATCTAATAACCCTAATTTCAGCAAATTGATTGAAGGAAATGTAACTTACAATCCATGGATAATATTAACCCTCAGCGCCAACCCTAAATCAGTGAATGTGGGAGGGAACTCTACGGTAACCGCGGATCTTTTACATGACAGTAATGGAGTTTATCATAACCCAGCGAGTGGTGTAGTACCATACACTGGCTCAGCTAACTTTAAAACTAATAAAGGAACCATTAAAAACACTAACTTCTCCAATGGCACAGCCATCTCTACCTTAACAGGTTTAAATACTCCTGGCGTGGTTGCTGTATCAACTGCTGTAGATAGTCAAAACGTTAAAACTAATGTCACCGTGAATACTACCGTTTCCATCAGCCAATTAATCAGTGCAGCGTACGATGTTAAAATCTACTACGAACACAACTTTGTTTTACCACCTAACATCACAATCGGAGGTCAGATAGTTGTAAGTAATGCTCAATTCCTGCAACTGCTTGTTACTGGTACATTAAACATTAACAACGGTAACTTTAGTCCAATAAAAATTATGACCGTTAACAATCCACCTAATCCAACCGGAACCTACACCCCTGGTAAATTGTACGAGTCATCGTACCCATCTGCAGCCTTGAACATTCAAAATTTTATTAACACTAATGGCAGAGCACCCAACTACGCCACTACCAGTTTAGGTAATATTCCCTTCAGTAATTTAGTGTATGTGTACAGTAAAATCTTAAACTACTACGGACTACATAATATGCTGCCTAACTACGTCAGCATAGCCTAAAAAAACTTGTTAAAGATGTCAAATAAAAAAAAATTTCCCCATTTTTTACCTTTTTTTAATTTTTTAACAGGATCAAAAAATATAAGACTTCTTTCAGACATTTAATATAAATATTTAATAAGAACTAATAGTTTAATGATTATAGTTTCATCTAAAACCATTTTTTCCTATCCTATTTTTAAAATAAGCCTTTAAATCTACGCTTAAATATTTTATTAATTCATCCATATTATTCTTTTTATTATAAATACTATTTTTTTTTACTTCTCAAATGCTCTCTCGGAAAAGCCTCGTTAATGTTAACCACTATATTGATTCCCATCCAAGGAGTGATATTATGGAAAACATTAAAAACATAGTAAAAGAGGATTTAAAGAACGTTGAGAGGTTGAAACAAAGGGAATTAGTTATAATTCCTAAAAAGAATTTCTTAAGTTGGTATGAGTTTACCAGGAACCAGGTCGAGGAAATAGAGATGAAAAGAAAAGAGTCTGGATCTGATTTCATGGAATGCCCCAACTGCAGAGAAACCATGGAAGATTACTATTTAAAAGAACCCACAGAACAGGAGCTCTGGCATTTATGCCCTCATTGCAACTTGACATTCTCCGATAACCAATATAATCGTTTTACAGCCATAATTATGCGAACAGTAAACAGTAAAAGTAAAACTGCTGCTGAAATTTTAGAAGGAGAGATTTAGATGGTTGAACGTTGTTTAGTTTGTGGAGAGTCTAAAATTAAGCCTAAAACTGACTACAGAACATTATTAACAGGTATGTTTGTTGCAGGTACCTGGACATTTGCAGTTGCCTTGTCTGTGATGATATTACAAAACAGAATAATATTCTAAAAAAAAATAAAAATTTAGTGGATTTATTTTATACCAGTTGTTGGATAGCATGAGGTATAGTTATGGCATCATGGATAAACGGAAGATATTATTATACAAACCAAATTTATTCTTGAAAGGTAATGACCTATTAATATTCCCTAGTAAAGACTTCCAAAAATGGCACGGGGATATAAAAGAGTACATAGACGGAATATACCAAATCAACTCAATAAATATGGAGAAAGGTAAATCCATCAATATATCCGAGCTTAATCTAGCAGTAGGCGTGCTCGATAATATAACTGATGAAATTGAGAACCTCTTTAATCCAGAAAGAGTATCTGATTCATCTTATCAGTATGTCTCTACTCTATATGAGAAATACAAAAAAAGAAGGAGAAATTTATACTCTAGTGACATGATGAAATGTGATATGAGAATCCCAGTTAAGCCAGATATTACTCCACGGATTCAGCACCACAATATGATGGAAATAATAGACGATGCTGCTAAGGAGTTAACTATGGATCGGAGGAAATATACTTTAGATGATTATTAGGAATCCCCTCGTAAAAAAAATATAATGGGGGGTGTAATTTGAGGGGATTCTAAATTAAATAATTTCAAAAATAAATTTGAATTTCTATTAAATCTCAATTTTTAAAAATATATTAATTGTTTAATAATATCTCTTGATCGGATGATCTTTAAACGCTAACATTATTCCTATAATCACTATTCAAGGCTTAAATAATTATACCAACATTACACCCCAATCAATACCAATGAACTTTGAATAAATTGAATAGGCTTATTTTTTATCATGATTTTTTTCATAGAAATCTAAAACAATATCCAAAGCAACATTGTACCCCTGACTAATTTCTTTAAACCTGTTTCCGTTTCTTTCTGCATCGGTGGCTTCCTCGAATCTATAAAACCTTGCAAATGTACTATAAACTCACCATCGAAGCCGGAAAATGCTAGGCAAGCTGTTCCGGTAATAATGTTATTCTTAAAACATACCTGATGCTTTGTACATTAATTCAGTGCCTTTTTGGATGTTAACACCGCCGGCGATAAAGTGTTCGTCATTTTCATCCACATAAAATTTTAAAAACTCATTAACACCCTGAATATAGCAATCACAACCTTCCTTAACAGTATTGTGAAGAGTTAATAAATTACTTGGTGGTTGTAATGAATTTATTTCGTTATTTATCCTGGAAAACTCATTTTTATTTTCTTCAATTTTCTGTTTTATTTCTTTGAAGCCTTTTTTCCATTTTGAACTGAAGTAAGATTCTTATTTAATTGATTCATATTATCTTGTATTTTCTGCATATTTCTTCCCATTTGGGCGGAATACATTTTCAAACCTCCGTAACCATATTAGTTAATTGTAGAAAATATTATTGTTGTGTAGGCTCCCCATTAACCCAATTCACTATATTACCTGTGGTTGCATCAACGAATACATAATCTGTATATTTTTGTCCTGTAACTTGCAGATCGACATGATAATAATTATAAGCTGGAACATATTCGACATCGATTGGAGTTTGACCTGTGTCTTGAGCTGCTATATCTTCAGCCTGAGATGCAGTGATCTGTTGGGTCTGTTTAGTTGATTGGGTATTGTTATTATTAAAACTCTGAGTTTTTTTTGGAGTATTAACATTATTAGATGGTGATGTAGTGTTATTAACTACCGGAGTGTTATTAGCTACTGTAGTGTTATTATTAATGAGTTTAGCTTGATTATTCATCAACATCATACCAGAAACTAACCCTAAACCTGCCACTAAAACTATTACAACAACAATTAAAATCTTAGTAGAGTTTGGCATACTTGATTTATTTAAATTTAAGCCACATTTTTCGCAGAATTTAGCATCAGTATCATTTTCATGTCCACAATTTTGACATTTCATATTTCCGCCTATTTTAAATTTTGAAGTATTTTTCAATTTAATAAACTAATCTTCAATTATAATTCATCAAAAGTAAAGAAAATTGTTTCATATGATGATTAAGTTTTTATGATTCATCATAGTGTTTTTCCAAATATTCCGATACAGCTTCCGTAATGTAGTGACTGACTGGATTTCCACCCTTTATATCTGCATATTTCCTTAAACATTCCAAATCATCAACCTTCAACTTGATGGTTATCTGTTGCATCAATGAAGATTTATCCTCAAAAGAATCTAACTCTAAATCAAAATCATAAACATATCTAAGTTTCCCACCGCATTCCTCACATTCATCCTTAAAGTTTTCTCGATTCTCTCCAGGGTTCAAATCGAATTCATCACCACAGGTATCACAAATTAAATATCCCGTTTCTAATTTATTCCCACATTTTCGACAGAATTTGGCATCAAGTTCATGTTCAAGTCCACAATTTAGGCAATTCATTTAAATTTTTCACCCTATTTTCATCTATATCACGATTTATTTTATTAACATCTAATTGTCAAAGAAGTTCCGTTCAAAAAGAAAAAAGAAAATAGATGTTATAAAAAATTTTAACTAACCTTCAAACTGTTAAATATTGTTTGCTGAACCTGCTGAATTTGTGTGTTATCAGAATCGTCACCGTAGACAGATATGGAATATACAGTTCCTTTAGAGTCACTGAATATCATGTCATAGTATCTTAAAGGAGTGTTTGAAGTAGGGTCAGTTAAAGTTTCAATATCACCAGCTACAACAACCCCATTCGGATTTGTTGTATTCGTAGTGGATAATACACTACCATTATTCTGTTTAACTGATGCTTCATCAGCTAATATGAGTTCTTGTAAAGTATATCCTGCTGTATTGGGATTTGTTTGAATTTGAATATTTATGCCTGAATTATTATCTAATAAAAATCCTGATTGTTGCCAAGTAGAACCACCACTGATGATACTACTTGGTGCTGAAGCATTAACAAAACTATTAGGATAGCTAAATGAAACATCATTTATGTTATAAGTAGAATTTCCAGTTGCTACACTATTATTACTACCTGCTAAAATTATACCTACAAAAATTAATACAATCACGACTACAATTCCACCTATAATTATTTTGTTCCTATTACTTTTTTTTGGCTGTACCGTACCTTTTTCAACATTTACTGGTCTATTAAATCTTTCTAATTTATTCCCGCATTCAGTACAAAATTGTGAGTCTTCAGGATTTTCTGTTCCACAATTAGAACATTTCATTTTATATTCCCCCCATTTTTATTATTCAAAATTTAGATATTAATTTATTACTAATATCAGTATAATTAAGTGCCATGTTAATTCATTATGATTAAAGTCCCAATATCTGTTTTTTTTTAGCTTGGAATTCTTCTTCACTGATTATTCCCTTTTCTTTTAGTTCTGCAAGCTTTTCTAAATCTTCTAAATTATTTCCTATAATCATACCTGATCCATTATTTAGTGCATTACCACATCTATTACAAAAATCTGCATAATTAGGGTTTTCAGCCCCACAAGAAGGACAAGAAGTTAATTCAGGTTTACTTTTATTTTTAATTTCCTCTCCACATTTAGCGCAAAACTTAGCATTCAGTATATTCTCTTTACCACAATATGGACAAGAAATTAATTCAGATTTCTCTTCATTTTTTAATTTCCTACCACATTTAGCGCAAAACTTAGCATTTATTATATTCTCTTTACAATATGGGCAGGGATTTATTCCATATCTCTCTTCATTTTTTAATTTCCTACCACATTCAGCGCAGTAAATAGCTTCTTTTTTATTCTCTTTACCACATGCTAAACATTGCACTGTTGTTATTGCTTTTATACGTGGTTTAGGCATCATGAAAATCTTATCTTAAACTCCTAATTCATTTTTGTAACTAATAAATATCATTTAATTCTTCTAAATTACTTTTTCCAATTAATATTGTTTATAAATACTAAATTTTACTCTAAGTGAACTTCATTGATCATATACTGTTATAGCACTGAATCAACATCAAATACATTACAAATATTTTCTTTTAATTAATTGCAAATGTCTGTGAATATAGTAATTATTTATCTGCTATCGTAGTAAGTAAGATATTATTTACTATTATTATCAAACCGAAAAAGATATAAAAAATAAGCTAAATTTAAAAATAAACTGCGGTTTGTAATATTACTAGTTTTAAATAATTAAGGTTAATAATGTCATAATTCCCACTTTCGTCTATACTCTAAAGATATATTATTTTAATCATAAATCCCATATAAAATCATAAAATTTTTAATTCAAATCGGAAGCTTTGATTGTACGCATACTTTCTTTCTAGATAGTGCAACCTTACTCTTTGGAATTTCAATTTCATTAGCTAAGTATGTATCAAGATAGCATTGTGTAGGTTCTTCTTTGAACATTAAATTCATGTTTATGTCTAAAATGTGTATCCTCTCTAATATTTTCGGCCAATAACCTAATAACTTCCAGTCTTCATCCCCATCTAAATGAACATTTATTTTGTTAATATAGTTAATTTGCTCCATGATAGAACTATATGTTCTGTTAAAATCTTCCCTTGCAAATATAATAACTTCTTCATGCTCATGGAATAATCCTGGGTTATATAGTTCTGCAATTCTTCCATTTGTCACTCCCTCACTCACTTGCATGCTACTTTTCACCTTCTCCCATATGGGTGAAATACTATATTGATCAATGTTCATGATAGTTGAGGTAGAAAGCAAATGAGAATTATTCATAAATTTTAAAATTATATAAACAGGGCTTTTAAAAATTAAATTCATATGGAGAATAAAAAATTCGTACTCTTAGACATAGATTACATCACCAAAAACAATAAAGCAGTTATAAGATTATTCGGCAAAATAATCGGAGAAGAAAATAAAGGAACAATAATAGCTCTAGATAAGAACTTCAAACCTTACATATACGTCATCCCATATGATGCGAATGAATGTATAAATGAATTAAGTGAATTGGAACTTTTCGAAGTGGAAAAAATCCGCAAAAATGATGTTGGAGAATCAAAGGAATTCTTAAAGATAACCCTGGAACATCCACAAGATGTGCCTAAATTAAGAAAAAAAATATGGGACTTACCCTCCGTAGAAGTAGTTAGGGAACATGATATACCATTTTACCGCAGATACCTAATAAATAAAGGATTATTTCCCATGAACACTGTAGAAGTACAAGGGAAAGTATTAAATTCCAATAAATCTTCACAAGAAAATGAAACATGCATATTCGAAATAGAAAATGAACCCAAACATCTGGAATCCATTTTACCAGAATTAAATGTGCTGAATTTTGATATTGAAGCCTGCAACCCCAGGGGCATGCCACAGGAACGTGAGGACCCCATCAACATGATAAGTTTCTCAAGTAATCAAGGCTTCCAAAAAGTATTCTCCACCAAAAATTCTTCATTCGATTTCGTTGAAACAGTGCCAGATGAACGAGAATTACTAAAAAAATTCGTGGAAACAATTAAATCCGAAAACCCTGACCTTATCCTGGGCTACAATTCAGACGGCTTCGACTTCCCCTACATAAAAGAACGAGCAGCAATATTGAGAGTGCCTCTAGAATTAGGAGTTGATGGAACACCCCTTAAATTCATGAGAAGAGGGTATAGAAATGCAGCAGTTATAAAAGGAATAATTCATATCGACCTTTACCCTTACATGCGCCGTTATCTACAATTAGACCGACACACACTGGAAAGAGTATATAAGGAACTTTTTGGAGATGATAAGGTTGATATCCCTGGAGATGAAATTTACACTTGCTGGAATGATGATGGTGAAAAACTAGAAAAACTCTTCGAATATTCACTAGAAGATGCAGTAGCCGTTACCAAAATAGGGGAAAAAATGTTACCCCTGAGTATGGAATTAACACGAATTGTAGGCCAACCATTATTCGACGTGGTTCGAATGGCCACAGGACAGCAAGTGGAATGGTATTTAATAAGAAAAACATTTGAGAAAGGAGATGTATTTCCTAATAAACCTTCATCATCCAAAATGTCCAAACGAAAAGGAAACCATGTAATAGGAGGATATGTTATGGATCCCGTGACTGGATTACATGACAATATAGTATCCTTCGACTTTCAAAGTTTGTATCCTAGCATAATAATATCCAAGAATATTTCTCCAGACAGCTTAATGGATGATGACAGTAAAGAAAATTGTTACATCTCACCTGAGGAAGGACATAAATTCAGGAAAGAACCAGCAGGTTTTGTGCCATCAGTCATCGGTAAAGTTCTCCACGATAGAAAAAGAATCAAATCAAAAATGAAACAATCCACAGATCCTAGTGAACTTCAAATATTAAATGTACAGCAAGAAGCATTAAAACGACTCGCTAACACCATGTACGGACTTTATAATCACAGCTCATTCAGATGGTATAGTATAAATTGTTCAGAAGCCATAACCGCCTGGGGAAGATATTATATAAAAAAAACCATGGAACAATCTGAAAAACAAGGTTTCAAACCAATATATGCTGATACTGACGGATTCTATGCAACCTACATTGGATCATTAGAAGATGATTAATAATAAAAAAGTATAATCTTTTAAATGAAAACAATATCTTGACTTATACTTCTATTTAATTTTTAAGCATACAATTATCTTAAATATTATTATTTAAAGTGTTTTATCTCAGGACCAAGCATCTATTTCATCCTTCTGAGACCAAAAAAGAATCCATTTATCTTTAGATGGAGAAATTTCCAGTTTTCCAGAAATTTTAGATGAACGTGACACTTCCTTCAAATATCATCTTGTCTTCTTTTAAATACAGCTTATTAGAACCATCGCCAAAGAAGATACGCGATATTTCAAATTTAGTAGGAAGAAAGTTCATTTTATCTCTAATCAAGGAGCATTGGTTCAAGAATTTCATTTCATTTTCTGATTATCAGCTTAAGTTGTCTTTATATTATGGAAATAAAAAGTTTACATAATTAACACCAAAGAAGGGTAAACAAGTGTATATTCTAACATTTTAATAGAAGCTGCAAACATCAAGGATGGTGATTATATATGGATAGAAAATATGAAAACGTGGTTTTTGCAATTTTAATGGCCATTGTAATCACAATACCAATGGCATTTTTCATGACATTGATCAATGTTGGCTTTAACTCTATATTTCTTCTAGCTTTCCTGAAATCTTTATTAGTGGGAATTATCGTTTCTGCTCCAATAGCTTTTATTGTTATTCCATACGTAAGAAAATTAGTGGAAATATTGATAGACTAAATTGTTGAGAATACATTATATTATTACAGTCTTTGATGGATCAATAATATCTGGATTAAAAAAAATTACTCCAATAAAACATTATTTTTTTGCTAATGTTCTTTTTTTTTAAATATACAGGGTAAATGATGATGTTATAATAACTTCAGAGATTGGGTGGAAACAGCTGCTAAACAGTTAGGTAAATAATTATTTCTTATAATGGGTTTCAAGATATTCAGATACCGCTTCTCGAATGTAATGACTGACTGGATTACCACCTTTCTTATCCGCATATTCCCTTAAATTATTTAAGTCATCAACCTTCAACTTGATGGTTATCTGTTGCATCTAGTGTTTTACTTAGATTTGGGGTGATATTCCTAAAAAACTAAGAAAATTACCATAAATTCAGAATAAGTAATACTTAGTAATATAAATAATCATGGAACTTTATGTTCTGTTGAAATCTTCCCTGCGAATATAAATGACTTCCTCATTCTGTTGGAATAACTTTCCCTATTTCCTCTGCAATTTCAGCGGCTGTGCCGTATCTTGTCCCATAAACGATTAATACTTTCATTTTAATCATTCCTCCACATATCTGAAATTTTCACATCAGGATGATGATAACCTCTTGGTAATTCGCCATATCCATGGATAGCCTTTTGTGAACACCATTTGATGCATGCCAAACAATTCTCACAGTGGTGCTGCCATACTGGTTTATTATCAACTATTTTGATATTATGTACAGGACAGACTTTTGAACATGTACTGCAGCCTATGCATTTCTCGTCAGTATGGTAGCTTCTATCCATTAAGGATATGATTTCTTCAATTGTAAGATCTGAACCATTTGGAAACCCTGTCGTTCTATTCATTGATTTTAAAAAAAATGGTTTTAAAAAATGTGATTTCATCATCAGCTCCAAAATAGTCACAATCGGCCGGGTAAAGAAGCCATCTGAATCAAAATTGCCTTCATTTTTCGCGTTGACGTATTCATAAATAGATATAAGCTTCTTTTCCTTCCAATTATTGTAAAGCTTCGTTTTATTTTCAAACGGCTTTTTGAAAGCATTCTGGGGCTTTTGAATACCGAAGCCCGCTGCAAGCCGGCCATTCTGCGACCTGATTACTTCATCCAGTATTTTTAATGTCGAACCAAAACCTCCACCATATGTACAGACTGCGAAGATGTATTTTGTACTTATCTTATCCAATTTCATGACAAATTGCTTGACAATAAGCGGAATATTGGTTAGTCCGACATAGTAAACAGGGAATACAATCCCAATCACATCCGCATTGATTGTTATCCTTTCATTATCCATTACAGATGGTATTGATATCAAATTTCCTTTTATTTTTTCTGCAATATCCCTTGCTACAACAAAAGAATTCCCTGTACCTGAAAAATAATAAATTTCTGTCTTGTTCATCATAAAACCTTTATTTTAAGGAATAAAATTAAAGCAATCCACTAAATTTCCCATTCATACTCCTGGATCTTTTTTGTTTGATATGGTTGATATTAAAAGGTTAAAAGAATATTCCATATATTGATTTGGAGTTATGTTATGGATCTCCAAAAGCCCTAACATATCCTGTCCCGGATTAACAAAATTTTCACAGTTATTCACCACAAAAACAGCAGTTTCCATTGGTTTAAGGTCTTTTTTCATGGTACCATCCTCTATTCCCTTTTCTATGGAATCATATATAGTATCCATAAGTTCCTGTGCTACAATCATCTGCTCGTTTGCACTTTCTACTTGATCCATATCAAAACTCCGGCTTCGTACATAGCGCAACTCATAGTAATATTCAGGATGTTCTCGGTAATAACTAAAGAACGCATGGCATAATGCAATAAGCCTTTCCAATCCAGTTTGATCTTCCTTAACAGATTTCTGAAAAGCATCCCTCATAAGATAAAGCCCACGCAATAGAACTGCAAAATAAAGTGAATCCTTGTTTTTAAAGTAGAGGTATAGAGTTGCTCTGTTAATCCCAACCTTTTTGGCTACATCTTTCATAGGAACTTCGTCGTAACCTTTTTCTATGAATATCTGCTCTGCAGCGTCAATGATGTATTCACGCCTCTGCTCTTTTTCTTGTTTCTTTAAGTTTTTGAAAGACATATTCTAAACTCCTCTCAAATTAATTTAAGAAATTTGAATATTTTTAGACAGCTTGTTTCATAGCCCATGGCACCCATAATGCCACCGCTATCGCCGCTACAATAACAATAGATATGATAAAAATGGCAATATTTTGAAGAATACTATATTGTGCAACTAAATAAAATAACCATAAGGCTATAAATAGAAGCCATCCCAATCCTAAGGCAATAGTGGCATATATTCTTTTCATTTCAGGTTTTACTTTACTCATCTTGAATCTTCCTCCTTTATGGCTCTTTAATAACTGATAGATTTTTTTATAACAAGGTGTTATTTTTATAAAATACTGTTATTCTAACTATAAAAAAGTTCTCATTTTTCAAGATAAATTAATTAAATTAAAAATAATATTATTTAAGAGATTCTCTATTAACTTTGTTTTTTCTATTATTTTTCTTTTTTTTTATATTTTTTCAGCGGGCTTTTTCTTGATTTTCTTCTTTTCCTTTATTTTCCTTGTTTCTTGATTTTAACGTTCGCTAGGTTGTGTTTTTTTGTTTAAGAGTGATTAATTGTAATAGATTGTAGCAGAAGCATGTAAATATGTTTTTGGTGTGCGTTCTGAGTGTTGTAGTTACTTTTACATGGCCGGAGTGGAAGATATTTTTGATTACAGTGTATGGCCGTTCACCAGGTGCTCTTTTGCGAGTTATGCGTTTGTTTCGCTTCTTATCCTTTATACTTAGTGAATGACCACGTGTTGCACGATTCATGGTGGCTTATGGCCTTTGCAAGATGCTCCAAAGTATCCTCGATCCCGGTATGCAACTTCTCCTGGCTTTGTAAGGTCAATTTGACTATCATGAATCGAAGAAGGTGTGGTTTCTATTTCCCTTATTAAACCATAATCAATATCCATTTTACTATGTAATTTATACCCGTAATGGGATTTACCACCTTTTTTAGCCCATTCGCCTTCTTTATTTCGCCTAGTTTTAGCTTCGGGACC
>Ga0181520_10009111_pt1 | contig 13829 bp, 13 predicted proteins | sample PEATcosm2014_Bin_29_FD_132451 | JGI IMG/M metagenome (GOLD analysis project Ga0181520, IMG submission 132451) | Peatland microbial communities from MTU Mesocosm Facility, Houghton, MI, USA - PEATcosm2014_Bin02_30_metaG | ecosystem: Environmental > Terrestrial > Soil > Wetlands > Peat | place... | reverse complement strand
CTCGTGATCCGATCTTGGTATAGGTGGCGGAAAAAGTCGTCGGTAAGGCGCCGACAAAGCGCTGCTTTACGACGCGATGTGGCTGGGCCTGCGAACCGGTGCCCAGAGATCAGCTAAGAGCGCACCTCAACGAACTGTCCGTCGACGTACTGTCCGTCGACGCCCAGACGACCGCAGAAGGGACAGGGAGCCGTGGCAACCGTGGCACCAGGATCCAACGGACCTGACAGCGTCGCCTCTTGCCCGCAGGACCACCGGGTCATGGCTCCGACCGTGAGCTCGTAACCAGGTTCCGCCGGAGCCTTGTTGCGCCGGAGCCAGATGAATCCCGACACCACGAGGACCACGACGAAACCGATCACGACGAGAACAGCGGCACCCGAGGATGGACCGGCATCGTCTTCGTCGCTCCAGGCTTCGTGGGCGGAGCTGCTGGCTTCGTCACGTACGTGTGCGGGCACGTAGACCACGCTGCGGCAGGCTCCACAGCGACTTCGTGCCGAACTGGCGTTGCTCCACCACGAATAACCGCAGTTTCCGCAGGTCAGCTGCCCTGACATGGTCGGAGGATAGAGCTAACCGCAGTACCAACGGAAGCGCGATGGCTACCCCACGTCGTAGACCCGCATCACCTCGTCGCCGAAGTGGTTGATGACCTTCACGGCAATCTTGCCCGTCGATGGGGCCGGGAACGGTCGAGACACCGTCGAATAGAGGCTCTGCCATGTACCCTCGTCGATCTCGGCACGTAGAGCCCTGCGAAGCTTCTCGTAGGGGTCATCACCTCCGGTGAAGTAGGCGTGCCGAACGAAGAAGCTCTCCTGGTCGTAGTCCGTGTCGATGAACCAGCAGGCGATCTCGTTCGTAGAGGAGGACCTAACCTCTCCCGTCGTCGGGTCGTAGATGTCGACGCCACGAAGTTCGACAGTGACCTCACCGCTCTCAGTCTTCACGAGCGTAGCTGTCATGCTCGCGACATCTCTCACGCTTCAATTCTGGGACGACCCGGAGGCGGAGTTAAGCACGCGTGCTATCTCCTAGGCACTCTGGCTCCACCTCCTGCCACTACCTCCGCCTGCGCCGCCCCGGCCCGTAGCCACACGGCTCGTCGAAACCGACAGGACGTCGAGCCCGCCACGCGCCGCGCCGCGGTCGCCGACTATGACCTTCGAGCGGGCTCCGGCACAGGCAGGAACCGAGTCGCCCCGCCTCGACCCCGTCATGGCTCGGTTGCGCCAGCGGCGGCCTGTCCTACCTGGGGAGAGAGAACCCAGGGTGCTGACGGACTCGAACCGCCGACCTGCTCGTTGTAAGCAAGCCAGGCTTAAACGCCCTGTTCAACAGCATAATTGCAGGTCACTGACAAGCGTAGATGTCACTATTAGCAGGTGTGGTCCGCTCGCAGGAGCGCTGCGCCCGCCACTGGTTAGGTGACGACCTTCCTCTCCTGCTCATTGGTTTTCGCGCTCAGCCTAGGCCGTCACCCGGGGTCGCCTGGACCGCCGACGTGGGCCATGTTGTTCGCGCCATCGGTGCCAGCGCTCCCCCGCCGCAGACCATCGATCAGCGCATCTCGCTCTTGCTTTCGCGACAGGGCGCGCCCGGAGCGCGGACACCTCGCAGCTCGTGAGAAAGGCCAGATGAAGGCAGGGACGCTCCTCATAACAAAGGGCGTCCGGGCGGCACCATATGCTGCGTGACCTCGACGACGTCTGACCGTCTCAGTCTTGCCCGCGCCTTTCCGTCCCTTCATCGCGATGGCGGCGACGCGCCGCTAACAATTTCGTGGTCGCCGATGCTTGATGTGCCCTATGCTTGAGTGAGCTCACCTTCTACAGCGAGGGTCCGCCAGGTCGGCTTAGCGGCCGCCAACCGCCTGAGGGGCTGCGCCCGTGCACTGGACTCGACGTCCGAGAAGGTATGGCACCGCTGGGTTGGGTACATGCCGTTTGGCGGTCCCATGAGCCTCACTCTTTCAGCGGCGCTGGCCCCATCTGGTACAAAGAGCGACCATCATTGGGCTGCGTTGGGGGTCGTCTGCGCCGCCGCTCTCATCATCAACGTGGACAACACGATCCTCAACGTGGCCCTGCCGACGCTCGTTCGCCAGTTGCACGCGACCTCCAGCCAGCTGCAGTGGATCGTCGACTCCTATGCGATGGTGTTCGCAGGGCTCTTGCTCGTCAGTGGGAGCCTGGCGGACCGCTTCGGGCGAAAGAAGTCCTTCCTCATCGGGCTGGCTGTCTTCGGAGTAGGGTCGATTGGGGCCGCCTTCTCGGGCTCGGTAGATCTATTGATCCCATTTCGAGCCGTCATGGGAATCGGGGCGGCACTGACGATCCCGGCATCGCTTTCGATCGTCAACGACGTCTTCCGTGACCCGCGAGAGCGCGCCCGGGCCATCGGCGTCTGGGGCGGCATCATCGGGCTCGGAATTGCGATTGGTCCGATCGCGGGCGGCTTGCTGTTGGCAAGGTTCTGGTGGGGTTCTGTCTTCCTCGTCAATGTCCCGATTGTGATAGCCGGTTTCATAGGAGCCTTGGTCCTCGTGCCGGACTCGAAGAACCCCGCAGCCGGACGGTCCGATCTCACTGGCGTGCTGTTGTCGATCACCGGCCTGGGCCTGCTGCTGTGGGCGATTATCGAGGGCCCGACCCAGGGCTGGGCATCAGTGGATGTCCTTGGGACCGGCCTCTTGAGCCTTATGGTTATAGCAGCGTTTGTCGTCTGGGAATTGCACAGTCGCCACCCGATGCTGAAGCTGGAGCTGTTTCGAGATCGTCGGTTCTCGATAGCGGCGGGGGCCGAATGTCTCGGCGTGTTCGGACTGTTGGGGGCTCTGTTCGTCATGACCCAGTTCCTCCAGTTCGACCTCAGTTTCTCACCCCTCCAGGCTGGTCTGCGCATCTTGCCTATGGCCGCCGTCCTCGTCGTGTGCGCCGTGTTCTCCCCGGTCCTCGCGCGCAACATCGGAACCAAGCTGACGGTTGCTGGCGCGCTTGCAGCGGTCGCTGGCGGTCTGTGGCAGATCTCAGCTGCCTCGACGAGCACGACTAGCTACGGGCGTGTATTACCCGGCCTGTTGTTGATCGGTCTTGGAGCCGGCCTCCTGTTACCAACGGCGACGAACTCGGTCGTGGGGTCGGTTCCCCAGGGCGACTCGGGAATCGGATCAGCGATCAACACCATGGCCCTCCAGGTCGGCGGCGCGATCGGCGTGGCAGTAATAGGAAGCGTGCTGGCAACTCGCTACCAGAACCACATGAACGGTGCCCTCGCCGGGCGGCACCTTCCGCCAGGCGTCACCCATACGATCCTCGGCTCGTTCGGTGGTGCACTGGCAGTTGCCGGCAGCGCCGGAGGTACGAGGGGCGCACTGTTGGCGCGTGCTGCACGCGAGGCGTTCATGAGCGGGTTGGAGGTCTCCTTTCTAGTCGCTGCCGTTGTCGCGCTAGGCGGTGTCGTCATCGTGCTCGTCTGGCTACCTTCGCGTGCGCTACCAGGCGCACCCGGCGAACGACTAGTAGAGGTCGATCGTTCGGCGACACACGACGACGAACAATCTCTCCAGGGATTAGGGGAAACGTCCCGGCAGGTTTGGGGTTCCCCAAGTGGTATTTCGTCTACGAGATCGTCCGCTGCGTCCATCCCGTACGTCCCAGTGGTAGAGCGCCCTCCTGGCGAGTTCGACCACATGGGCCAACGCGAAGAGGGCAAGCCACGAGCCGTGCCGGGGAGCGGTCAGCGCGAATGAATGTCCCGAGCCTCAGGCACCGGTTCGAATTCGACTGGCCCGAAGACCTCTTGAATAGGAACACGACAATGTGGGGAAGGACGTGGGGGAACAAGTGACAACTCGAGTGGAACGATTCTCACTGATCGTTGCCTCTTTCAACTTCGTCGCCTCTTCAGCTAGTGGCGCCACGCCGTGACGACGGTCCTCGACAATCCGAATGCACTCGTCACAACGCCGGGGAATCTAAGGTGGTGGGCGCTCGGCGCCCTGGCCTTGGCCGTGTTGGCGGTAGGCGTGGACGGCACCGTGCTCAGCGTGGCCCTGCCCACGCTGTCCAAGGCGCTGCACGCCTCGGAGTCCGACCTGCAGTGGTTCTCGTCGGGGTACTTCCTCGTCCTAGCCGCGGCGATGCTTCCGGCTGGCCTCTTGGGCGACCGTTACGGCCACAAGAAGGTCCTCCTCGTCTCCTTGGTGCTTTTCGGGGTGGGATCCGCGGGATGTGCCTATTCGAGGTCAGCGGGCGAGTTCATGGCTGCTCGGGTGCTCGTTGGCTTCGCCGGCGCAGGGCTGATCGTCATGGCGCTCTCGGTTCTCACGGTGCTGTTCAGCAAGGGGGAGCGGCCCAAGGCCGTGGGGATCATCTCGGCGGCCACCTTCGTGGCCTTTCCGATCGGCCCCATCCTCGGTGGTTGGCTGCTGACGAACTACTGGTGGGGCTGGGTGTTCCTGATCAACGTGCCCGTCGTCGTGGTCGCCTTGGTGGCCGTCGTCGCCCTGGTGCCGGAGTCCCGCGCCTCGGAACGCCCGGGCATGGACTTCGCCGGGGTCGCTGCCTCGGCCGCTGGGCTAGTCGTCTTGACCTACGGCCTCATCAAAGCTGGCCAGCAGGGCTGGGGCAATGTCTACGCCCTGGCCATGATGGTCGGCGGCGTGGCACTACTGGTGGGTTTCTTCGCGTGGGAACGGCGACTGACCCGCCAGTTCGGTGGTCAGCCGTTGCTCGACCTTTCGCTGTTCGGCTTGCCCTCGTTCACCTGGGGGGTGATTCTCTCCATGTTTCCCATCGTCGCCATGCTCGGCATCTTGTTCACCATGCCGCAGTACTTCCAGGGCGTGCTCGGTAGCAACGCCATGGGATCGGGCATCAGGCTGTTACCTCTCGTCGGCGGACTCATGGTCGGAGCCATTCCCGCGGCCCGGGTCGTGCGCCTGGTAGGCGCCAAGGTGGCCGTGGCCGCCGGCTTCGGCCTCCTCGCGGTCGGGTTGTTCCTCGGTTCGACTACGAGTGTTGGGTCAAGCGGCCTATTTGTGGCGGTATGGATGGCGGTCGCCGGGATCGGGACCGGCATCGCCATGGCCACCGCCATGTCCGCCGCACTGGTTGAACTGTCGGAGGAGAAAAGCGGCGTCGGCTCAGGGGTGATGCAGGCAGTCAACAAGACCGGTGGTCCACTCGGTATCGCCATCCTCGGCAGTGTCCTGAGCGCCGGCTATCTAGCCCGTCTCGACCTGGTAGGTCTGCCGGCGGCCGCTGCGGCGACTGTGCGCCAAAGCGTCTTCGGCGGCGTGGCGGTGGCCGGCAAGCTCCACTCGCCGGCGCTGCTCACCTCGGTGCAGCGAGCCTTCGTCCACGGGATGGACATGGCACTCGTGGTCTCAGCGGGCGTCGCTGCGGCTGGCGTTGTCCTCACCGTTGTCTTCCTGCCTCAGACGAATGCTGCGAAGAAGCCGCTGACACCGGGAATGGACACGGAAGGCGAAGGAGTCGGCGATCAGCCGGTAACCACCGGCCGGGCTGCGTGAACGACGCCGTGGTCACAGATCAGGGCGGCGTTGTCCCGGCTCTCCGGAGTGTAAGCGCTCCAACTTCCTCGAGTGAGGCCGCCGTCAGTGATCACATCCTGCGATCGCTGTCCCATCCCGAGCGGGCCGACCTCCTGCGCCGCCTCCAGATGCTGACGGCATCAGAGTTCGCTGTCAGCCGACGCCAGCAGACGGCCAGACGCTGGTTCATACGATTTCTGGCTGTCTGTTGTATCTCCTTGATTCCCTGGACAATGGCCCTGGGTATGTCATTGCCGCGGACCTACGTTGCCGCCAACTGGCGGCTTCTCTGGACCGGCTTCGACGTCGTCCTGCTCGGCTGCCTCTTGGTCACGGCGTGGGGGTATGGAAGCAGCGTCAGGTCGTGCCGGCATCTGTCATCACGAGTGTCCTTCTGTTGTGCGATGCCTGTTTCGACCTGTTCACGGCCAATGGGCATCGCCAATTGGTCGTGAGCACCAAGGGAGACGACCTCTGTCCCGTCGAGATTCCCTTGGCCCGCGCCCGACCGTGAGTTCCATGGCTCATGCCGTGACCGGCAACCCGCGGGGTCCCCGAACCAGGAACTCAGTGAACCCGTGAACAGAACAACAAGTGCCAGAGAGGGTCGCACCCGCGCCCGAATCGGCGTTTCAGGCGCCATCGGCGCGGAGCGCGTAGCCGTTCGGGCGCCCTGAACGCTTCGGAGTAGGTTGGCGCTCGGTACGACATTCTGCGCGAGATCGACCGCTCAGCTCGAAGCGCTGCTGTGATCGAGCGACGGGGATGCGGCGCGCGTGTCCCAGTGCTCTCGGCGCTCGTGCGTGGGAGGAGCTTTCGTGGAGGGAACAAAGCATTCGGTGATAGTTGCCGACGACGTCAGCTCGGCCTGTTGACAGCAGGCACTGGGCCGGCGCTGCTGCTCGTGCATGGAGGAATGGGCCGGATCGAGCAGTGGGAGCCCGTATAGTCAGCTCTGGCCGAACATCGACTGCGATGGACCGTCGCGGAAGGGGCACCAGCGGTGACGCTGAGCCCTACTCGCTTAGGAAGGAATTCGATGACATAGCGGCGGTCGCCAATCATCTGGCAGAAGAACAAGGCACCCCCGTCGATGTCTTCGCCCACAGTTACGGAGCGACCTGCACACTCGGAGCCGCAGCTCGACGAGCGCCTTTCCGCCGTATTGCGCTATACGAGCCACCCGGGCCTCAGACGGTCCCAAGAGAATGGGTCGAACGAGCCACTGACTTGGTATTCGATGGGAAACCGGGCCGAGCGATGTTCAGCTTCATCACCGAGATCGTCGGTCTCACCGCTGAGCGGTTCGAGGAGTACAGGAGCGCCCCCGGAGCCTATGACGTCCTCCCAATCGTCACGGCAACGCTTTCGCGAGAGGCTGAGGCGCTCACGAGCGTCGACCTCCTTGGTCTCGCCGCGCAGGTCGCGGCTCCGGTGTTGTTGTTGCTCGGCACGAAGAGCCCCCCGTGGGCTGGTGAAATCAGTCGCGCGCTCGCAGCGACATTGACGATCGCCGAACTGGTAAGCCTCTCAGACCAAGGACACGACGCCATCGATTCGGCGCCGGACCTCATCGTCACCGAGCTCCGGCGTTTCTTCGACAACGACTGACCAAACCGCGCCTCGGTCGGACGCTTGTGTACAACCGCAAACACATCACCGTCTGGCTCAAGCCTCTTGGTACTGGGGCCACACCGCCGCTGTTCCAGATCGAGCACTATGGGCTGTCAGCTCCGACGGCGGGAGCTGAGTATGCAGAACTCGTTACCCTCTGGATCAGCCAGCACAACCCATGACTCCTCGCCCTGACCTACATCCGCCCGGGTAGCTCCAAGTGCCAGCATCCGCTCAACCTCTCTGTCCCTATCGTCAGGTCGGAAGTCGAGGTGGAGTCGGTTCTTAACCGTCTTCGGTTCAGGGACGGCGCCAAAGAGCAGCCCAGGGAATCGGTCTGGCGCTGGTCGAATCTCAAACTCCTCCGGATCGTCATTCACGACAACCCATCCGAGTGCCTCCTGCCACCATCTTCCCAGAGCAGCCGGATCTCGCGCGTCAATGATCGTCTGTTCCCAGTCCAAGCCCATACTCTCAATCTAAGCGCCTCGCTCTAGCTACCGAAGGATCCATCTCGCGCTCCACCCCTCGGCCAGTCATCGAGGCGATTCCGCTCGTATTTGGCGTTCTGCGCTCTAGTGGCGGCTCTTCCGATAGCCCACCGGTAGCGATCTCCCAGGCTGTTGTTGTCGAGTCGCGCCAGGTCTATGAAACTGACCTCGTGGTTCTCCGATGAGGCGCAGATGGATTCTTGTCCAGCGGGGTTCCTTCCAATCGCGGGGCGCAGTTCAAGACTTCCGCCGCTCTCGCCAAAGGGCGAAGGGAAATAGACAACAAGCAATATTCCCGTCCCCAGTGCGAAGTGCGTGACCCATGCTCCGGCGAGGGTGGGACCGCCCCAGGAGTTGCGAAGGTTGGCGGCGTCAAAGACGGGGTACAAGATGCCACTTCGTGGTCTTTCGTTGTCTAGGAAATCCTCCGTGGCGCTCCTCCAGTACCTACCAGTAGAGGGTGCTCTTCTAACAAGCTCGACCCGCGGCCGTTCCAAACCCGTTGTTCGGGATGCAGAACGGCAACTGATGGTTACAAATTCGCGCGCCGGGCGTTCCGGCCAAACGTTGGACTTGGCGCAGTTGTCGTTCTGTCTTGCCCTTACGCGGCTAGGTGCGCCCGCTACTTCCGGACGCACCTAACTCCACGCCGCTCGCACTCATCCTCGGTGGGTGGCTCTACGCGTGGTGAACTGACACCACCTCGGCCAGTACAGGTGCAGCAATCCCGATCTCGCCCAGCTCACGTAGGTGCCTGCGGGCTGCGGGGTTCTGGAGCATCGCGGTGAGTGCTTCCCGAGTTTCCCATTGCGCGTAGTTCACAACCTTCGTGCCGTCGAGGCTCCGGTGGATGTTTGCCGAGACGAAACCCGGCAGGTGACGGATCACCTCTTCTGTGGCGCGCTGCCAGCGCTCAACGAGTAGTCGCTGATTCTCGGGTTCGACGGTGAACACGTTGACCATTGTCACCAACGGGGCGTCGGCTCGGATGGTTGATTCATCCATCGTGCATCTCCCCCTTCCGAAGAGTCGCCACTGATCCGATTGTTAAGGGCTATGCCACCTCAATCGGCGTCATCTCGGCGAAGTCGGCAAGGTCGGCCTCCGCTGTGGGCTCAAGAGTGGAGACTTGGTCCGAAGCCCGAGCCGGCAGGTACCGGGCTGCGACCAGCGAACCGAGAATAGCGGCAACGACGGTCACGAGCACGGCTCGGTCGGCACCGGCGACGAACGCCTGTCGGCTGGCGTCGACCAGGACCTGGCCGGCGGACCCTGGGATGTGCTTGGCAATGGTGACCGCCGCGCCGACCGAGGCCTTGGCTTGCGTCGCGTACTGGGCTGGCAGGTGGACGAGGGCGGGACGCAAATGGCTGGCGAAGACCGAGGAGGCGACCGAGCCGGTGAGCGCCACCCCGAGGGCACCGCCCAGGAACCGGGTCGTGTCGTTAACCGCCGAGCCCACGCCGGCTTGAGATCTCGGCAGCGAGCCCATGATCGACTCCGTCGCTGGCGCCATGGCAAGACCCATCCCGGCTGCGATGATCACACTCGCGACAAGCAAGAACGGGTAACCGGTGTGGACCGTCGAGGTCGATATCAGCCCGAATCCAACGGCCATGAGCGCGAGTCCTGAAGCAACGACGAGCTTGGTACCGATCCGAGCAGCCAACTTGGCCGACTGGGCGGCAGCCAAACCCATGGTCACGGCAAACGGTAGACAGCGCACTCCGGCCTGCAACGGGTCATAGCCGAGCAGGAACTGGAGCTGCTGGGTAAGAAGGAACAGCCAGCCGAAAAGAGCGAAAAAGATCATCGTGACGGCGAAGCTGGCCGCGCTGAACCTCGCGTTGGTAAAGATCCGCAGGTCGACCATCGGGTGCGAGCTACGAAGCTCGAAGACCACGAAGGCGGCCAGAACCGCGACGCCCACTGCGCCAGTACCGAGGGTCGTGACACTCAGCCATCCGTGCGAGGGCGCCTCGATAATGGCATAGACGAGGGCGGAGATTCCCGCGATCGACAACGCGGCACCGATCGGGTCAAGGGCGCGTGGGTGAGGATCCGCCGAGGGCGGAACGAGCATCCGACCGGCGATGAGGGCCACGGCGACGATGGGCAGGTTCACCATGAAGATCGAGCCCCAATCGAAGTGCTCAAGGAGCCATCCGCCGAGTGTCGGGCCGATGGCGACCCCGAGCCCGGCTATGGCCGACCACATGGCGATCGCCTTGGCGCGCTCGCTCACGATGGTGAAGACATTTGTCAGGATCGAAAGCGTTGCGGGCATGATGGCTGCTGCTCCTATCCCCATCAGCACGCGACAGGCGATCAACTGGCTCGCCGAGGTGGATGCGGCAGCGAGCGCGGAGCCGAGTCCGAAGACGAACAGGCCGCCGGCCAGCAACCGGTGGCGCCCGATCCGGTCACCGAGGCTGCCCAGGGTAAGAAGCAGACCAGCCATGGCGAGCGTGTAGGCGTCGACGACCCATTGGAGCGCACTGGTCGAGGCGTGCAGCTGGCGCACAAGGGTTGGTAGAGCCACATTGACGATGGAACCGTCCACCACTACGGCGAGCAGGGACAGGCAGAGCACGGCGAGGGTCGCCCAGCGCCGGGAGTGAATCTGTTCAGTGGTCAGGTAAGTCATGGTTCCCCCTCTACATGTTGATTCCGACATGTCCAAGTAAACACTAACTCTCTTGACATGTCAAGAGCAACATGTAGACTATTTCTCATGACCCTACGCCATGGACTGCTCGACCTGCTCGCCGGCGAGCCAATGAGCGGCTACGACCTGACCCGCTACTTCAGTGCCTCGATGGCGAATGTCTGGCCTGCCCAGCACAGCCAGATTTATCCCGAGCTTGGGAAGCTTGTGTCGGAAGGCCTGATCGAGCAGACCGGAGCAGGCCCGAGGGGCCGAAAGGTGTACGTGACCACACCAGCTGGGCTCGAGGCGCTGCGGTCCTGGCTGCGTGAGAGTAAGCCCGACTACTCGGTCCGCTACGAGGCGCTGTTGCGTGTGTTCTGCCTGTGGGTACTGCCCACCGATGAAGCACTTGAACATCTAGCGCGCGACCGGGGCGAGTACGTCCGACACCTCGAATATCTCGAGGAGATCATCGCCAACAGGGACTGGACCGCCAACCCGACCAGCCGCGCGAGTCGTCTCGCGATCGAGTTCGGCCATCGCTTTTACGCCATGCAGGTCGAGTGGATCGACTGGGCAGCCGAGCAGGTCGCTGCCGGAGCCCTTAAGCCCGGTGGCCTGTTCACGAGCAGGATAGGAGAATAGGGCCGGCGGTATACAAACTGCCGACTAGCTGGGAGAACTTAGGAGTTAGCCAGCCAGCAATGCGGCCCGCAGGTCATGTCCCACTACGTTGTTCATGCGAGCGAGAAAGCTCGTGCGCACGTCGCGCCACGAGCAGCCGACGAGGTCCGCCCCGCGGAATCCTCGACGACTTCATATCGGTCGGGCGCGACGGCCACTCGACTGATCCAACCGATCGGATCTTCGAGGGTGAGGCGAATGGCACCTGCCGATCGTTGGAAGCAGCACCCAGAACTTCGCACCGAAAACGCCGACGCGATGCGGCAGGTCACCCACCCATATCAGACTCGCGTTCGGTGGCCTCGATCATCACCTGTTACTTGTCTGGCGAGAGCATGCCTGCGCTGTGCAACCCGAATCAGATTCTCTCAAGTTGCATTTGTCCTGGTGGTGGAGGCGAAGGGACTCGAACCCTCGAACCTCCTGACTGCCAGGTGCCCTCAGGGTGTCTGAGGGCGTCGATCCAAGCCTGTGACCTGGGGCGTTGGTCCGTGGTTGTCGGCCGGCGTCGGCTGATTTCGACTCTCTAGGCTGCCAGCGTGGCTGCCGAAATGGACCTCCTAACTTGAGTCAGATGGTGGTCAACCTTGACCTTCTTCACAGGATAGGCTATCTTCACAACCACTGTGAAGAAGGCCGAGCTTGTAAACCTCGTGGGTCAGTTCGAGGCGGAGACGCTTCGAGTCCTGCGCGAGATCCCCGGGCTCAGCGTGACCACGGCGCACGAGACGGGGCGAGACGTGGACGCACTTCTGCGTTTCGCGGGCACCAGCACACCCATCGCCGTCGAAGTCAAGCACCGCGCCAACGCCGCCACCGCCCGCCAGCTCGTCCACCGAGCCGAAACACGACCCGACATCCCCTTCCTGCTAGTCGCGGATGAGACCACCGCTGAGGCGCGGGAAATCCTCCGGGACAACGGCATCGCAGTCCTGGACGGTCTCGGGAACGCCCATATTGAGCTGCCCGGCCTCCTCTTCCACATGGAGGGGCATAGACGGTCACACAATTCGACCGGCCGGACACCACCCACCCGATTGAGCGGCAAGGCGGGCAGCGTGGCCCAGGTGCTGCTCCTCCACCCGCAACGGCACTGGCAGGTTCAGGACCTGGCCAAAGAGGCTCAGCTCTCGACTGGCATGACTCATCGTGTCCTCGCTCGTCTGGAAACAGAAGGAATCGTCGAGGTGAGAGGGACCGGACCAAGTCGGGTGCGCCGTGTCATCGACCCCGGCGCGCTGCTCGACTTGTGGACCGAGGAGAACGTCGAGAACCAGATCCGCACTCAGGGCTACCTCCTCGCGCGAACGCCCAAACAGCTCATCTACGACCTCGGCACCAACCTGGGTCTCAACGGTATCGATTACGCACTCACCGGCGCCGCGGGTGCCAGTCTCGTCGCGCCCTTCGTCACGGCGGTTCCGGTGGCCGAGGTCTGGGTGAGTGCAACTGCCGCTCCGGAAGAGCTGTACGACGCAGCAAAGGCAGATCCCGTCAATGACGGGCAGAACGTCGTCTTCCTCCAGGCGAATAACGATGCTCCTCTCGTCTTCCGCGAGATCACAGAAGGACTGTGGGTTGCCAACCGGTTCCGGTTGTACGCCGATCTGCGACGCGATCCTCGACGCGGCCGCGAACAGGCCGAACATCTGCGCGAGGAAGTGATCGGGTTTTGAGCCCGCGCGAGCACCACAGTGACTACAACGAGGCGGCGACGGCGCGTTGCGAACGCACTCTCGTCACCCTCCTCGGCGACCTCGGTCCCTGGGGCGAGCGCGTCTACCTGGCCGGTGGCCTAGCTCCGCGTTACCTCGTCGGGCAGCTTCCAGAAGGCGCACCCGCTCATGTCGGAACGACCGACGTGGACCTGATCATCGGACTTGCCCTCGGCGACGAGACACCAGAGACCTACCGCACGCTACAGAACAACCTCGAGAGGTCACTTTTCCGCCAGAGGGAGCCGAGCTTTCGCTGGGCACGTATCGTCGACGGAGTCACCGTCTTTGTCGAATTCCTCTGCGAGACGGACGCCGTCGAACCCGGCCGCATCTACCGGCCCAAAGGCGAGTTCACCGGACCGAGCCTCGGTGCCTTCAATGTTCGCGGCGCTCATCTCGCGCGCGACGATTTCATCGAATGCGAGATCGAAGCAGAGCGCCTCGACGGTGGTGGACAGTCCCGCGTCGCGGTGCGTGTGGCAAACGTGCTGCCCTACGCGGTGCTCAAGATCTTCGCCTTCCAGCAAAGGCATGAGAACAAGGATGCCTACGACTTGGTGTTCACGCTCTTGAACTACAAGCACGGGCCGCGCGCCGCAGGAACCGAGACGCGGTTCAGCCCCGTGGCCGATCATCCTCAAGTCGAGGAGGCTCTCGCACTGCTCGGTGAGCGGTTCGCCGACACCGAGCAGGATGGTCCTAATGCTTATGCCTCCTTCCTCGCGACCCCGGCAGCTGCTGACCAGCGAGCTCGGCTCCGGCAGGAGGCAGTCGCCACCGTTCGCGCATTCCTGCTCGGCTTCCGGGAGTCAGAGCGTTGATCTTCAGCGTCGCGCACCCCGCACCAACGCCCTTTGGTCTCGCGGGCGCCCACGGCATGATCTACCTGATCGGCCGCAACTTCGGTCGTGAAGGATCGCGTCCTTCGGAGGTCAAGTCCGACTAAGCGAAATGCCCGCGACGCGCCGCGTCGGGTGGGCCGGTTGCGTACTCGGTCGTAGCAGCGGCTCATGAGACCCAGAAGCTTCTTCGAAGCTTGGCGGCGCAGTCAGCAACAGCAAGCGGTGTATTTGGCAACCCAGGAATTCAGCCGTGCCTCATCCGAGGCCGAT
>Ga0181520_10009109_pt1 | contig 13832 bp, 4 predicted proteins | sample PEATcosm2014_Bin_29_FD_132451 | JGI IMG/M metagenome (GOLD analysis project Ga0181520, IMG submission 132451) | Peatland microbial communities from MTU Mesocosm Facility, Houghton, MI, USA - PEATcosm2014_Bin02_30_metaG | ecosystem: Environmental > Terrestrial > Soil > Wetlands > Peat | place... | reverse complement strand
TCGGCTCAGCGAATCCGCATATAATTCCGGGTACCCGCCGCCGAGATAGAGAGCGTCGAGATTCTGCGGAAGCGCTGCATCTGTTAGCGGACTAAACGGGACGATCTCCGCGCCGTTCTCTCGAAGCAGATCGAAATTGTCTTCGTAATAAAACGAGAATGCCTTGTCCCGCGCAACGCCAATGCGAATGCGCGCCTGTTCAGGGTACGAAGCCGAGGTGGCTTTGCTCTCCGTCGCGGCATTCGCTTGCGAAAGATTGAGAAGCGGCGTTATGTTGAGATGCTGCCGCCCGGCTTGCGCAAATGCTGCCAGGCGGTTCTCTGCCGACGTTGTCTCTTCTGTTGTGTGCAGTCCCAAGTGCCGCTCAGGAATCGCGATTGCCGCGTCCGTTGGCAAATGGCCCAGCAGCGGGATCGTGGTCACCAAGCGAATCGCAGTTTCGAGAAGGCGATAGTGCGATTCGCTGCCAACGTGGTTCAGCACGATCCCGGCGAAACGCAACTCGGGATCGAAGCTTTCGAAGCCCTTGACGACGGCGGCAATGCTGCGCGCGCTCTTGCCTGCATCCATCACCAGCACGACAGGCAGAGCCAGCAGCTTGGCAATCTGCGCCGCGCTTCCTTCCTCGCCTCCGCCCGCAGCGCCGTCGTAGAGTCCCATCATGCCTTCGACAATCGCGGCATCGGCGTTGCGGCAGCCGCTCGAAAAAATCGCGCGGTTCGCCTTGTCATCCAACATCCATGTATCGAGGTTGCGCGATGCCCGTCCGCAGATGGCGCTATGGTGACCCGTGTCAAGAAAGTCCGGACCGCATTTGAACGGCTGCACGCGCAGTCCGCGCTCCCGCAGCATCGCCATCAGCGTCAGCGCAACGGTTGTCTTGCCCACACCGCTCGCCGTTCCAGCCACCATGAAGGCAATCATGGCCGGCCTCCGATGATGCCTTTGAGCGCCAGCGGAAGTCCGGCCACCATCAGCACAACGTTGTCGGCAATCTCCGCCACGCGCTGATTCAGTTCTCCCAGCGCATCGCGATAAATCCGGCCCGCTGGATAGGGCGGCACCACTCCGCATCCGACCTCGTTCGAAACCAATACCACCGTAGCGGGTACCGTGCGCAGCGCCTCCAGAAAGTCATCGAGACGCCGCTCCATACTGGCCGCATCGGTCTGAGCGGCCTCCATCAGATTGGACACAAATACCGTCAGACAATCAATCAGCAACAGATCGAACTTCGCTCCGTTGTCGATGAGAGTACGCGCCAATTCTACCGGCTCTTCCAAAGTCTGCCAGTGTGCCGGACGATCCTCTTGATGGCGGCGGATCTTCTCGTGCATGTCCGCGTCGCGAGCTTGTGCCGTAGCGACGTACGCTACGCGCTCGAACCTGCCGGCAAGCTCCTGGGCCCAACAGCTCTTGCCGCTGCGAACGCCGCCCAGAACGAGCGTGACCGTCTTGCGGTCTCTCTGCTGCATGAATTACCTCTGACCGCGGAGCAGAACTCCACCGAGGACAGCGGGATCAAAAGTATAGGCAGCTTTCACGTCGCCGGTGCTTATCCTGACCGGCAGGGGAACGCTCTCCAGCTCTCCCATCGAAGCTGAATCAAGCCCAGATTGGCATCTGGCCGGTCTCCTGACTCACGCTTCAGCGAATCCGGACAGCCTTCCCGAGGAAACCCTCAGTGGCCGGAGCAAGCTCCAAGTCCAGTTCTCAGCGATTACAGTTACGGGGTAGTGGCGGACTTGCACCGCCTTCCCGACACCAGATGGCTCGATTGTATATCCGCGCGGACGCGCGGTGTCAAATTCCACAAACCAGAACGGACAGGTTGCCTCGCCAGCATAGCCTCGTCAGGATGCGGATAATCAACCGCGCTGACACTAAGGGCCATCTGTACGCCGATGCTGGTCCCTGTTGCAGGTACCGACGAGTTCCGGCCGATGCGCTGTGGATCGATCGGCAATCAGAAGCTCATCATGACTGCCAGAGGTTCTGAATATGTCAGTCAAGATGTGAACAATCCGGTAGCGGTTAAGGCCGGAAGTTCATCATCCGAGGATTGAGCCATAGCCTATACCGCATTCTCCGAAGACATGGCTCTCGTTGCACTAAACCATGGAAGACCCAGTTCAGCCCTCGCAAATCCGCTTTTGGAGAGTTTTCGTTGCAAATATACGATTTCGCATTTCTCAGTACCCTTCGGCACCCTTGCGACGGACGGGCGTCGCATTTATCTATAACGGAATCTAGTACTTGCCTATTCACACTTTCTGAACCTCTGCCGCATCAAGGCAGAGGTTCATTCACTTTGCGATGTGAGGACCCATCACAAGCTTTTATGGACGACTTCGAACGAATACCCGTCTGGATCAAATACATCGGCGGCGTAGTATCCGGGATAGTATTCCACTCGTGCTCGCGGTGAAGTATTGTCCTTGGCCCAGCGGACTTTGCCGCCCGGTAGAATTCATCGAGGTTATAGTTGTTATCGGCCATGAACTCCCGGTGAATGGACATTGGATCAGGCTTCCCTTGCTTAATCCAGAAGAGCGCCCTCTTGCCATCACCAAATCCCCACAGATCTCGATGATCGCATTCGCCCCTGTAGGATAGGAAGAACTTGATATTAAGAGGCTCCAAGGCCGTCTCATAGAACGTCAACAAACGTTCGACATTGCTGACAGTCAGAATGAGGTGGTCGAGCATTGTTCTCTCCTTCAAATCACAAGGGCTTCAATGGCCTTTTCACTATTTGGTATCCGGGGAAGAGAAAGCCCGCGACGAAAGCGGGCTTACTTGATCCATCATGTAAGCTCTTATCCCGAAGGCTTCCCAAGTTGATTAGCTACCCTGGTCAGTACACCCATAAAAGAGCGAAGTCTAAGAGCACGGCGTAAACAAAAGCTTTGTCAAAATAAAGTGCCTCACGCCCCCCTTGATTCCTTTGTAGCGTTCCGTGTTCCGACCCGAAACAGGCTTTGCGTTTCAGAGAGATCTCATCATTCCCAGCACCTTTGACACATATTCGTGCCTATCTTCAAGCAGATGTGGGCATTGATCCTGCCCTCAATTCAGGGCGCATCATATCTGCTTGCATTTGGAAACGTGGTAAGGCCTGTTACCGTGAGTTGAGATCGGGATTGTGACCGTCGTGGTTCGCGCTGCCCTGCCATTGGTGCTGGGATAAATGCACGCCAAGGGTGAGACACTTACGCAGGATTCCAGCGCAGGATTCCGTGCTCGCGACCTCACGTATAATGGATTCTTTCAGTGCTTGGTTTTGACCTAACTGAAAATGGTGAGTTGCGCAGAATATCCCGTATCTAACCTGATTTATCAAGTTGTCTCACAAGGCTTGGGGAAGAAATGAAAACTCGCAATCTGCTCCTCCTGTTTCTCCTGGTAATCCTAGCAATCTGCTCTGGAGTGTCGGGTTGTGGCCAGGTGACTCCGGCAGCGACCCAACCCTCGCCAACTCCGACGCCAACACCAACGCCGGCGAAAAGCACCAAGCGCGGTATCGCCTACGACCTCGCCGCACCGGCAGATTTTGCTGCGATCTCTCCGGGAGTGAGTTGGTGGTACAACTGGAGTCCGGCTCCCAACACTGCGGTACCCGCCAATTACTCCACACTCTATGGCATGGACTTTTATCCGATGCTATGGAATGGGAGCTTCGATGCGGCCAGCATCGAAGCCTATTTGAAGGCGAATCCAGGCATTCAGTATATTCTCGTTCTCAATGAACCTAACCTCACCGACCAGGCTAACATGACGCCTCAGCAGGCCGCTCAATTATGGCCGCAGTACGAGGCAATCGCCGCAGCCACCGGAGTCAAGATCGTAGGACCCGCAATGAACTGGGGGACGATGCCAGGCTATGAAAACCCTGTCACATGGCTTGACGCTTTTTATGCTGCGTATCAGGCTGCAAATAATAATCGCAATCCACAAATCGATTATCTGGCTTTCCACTGGTACGATTACGGCCTGAACGATCAGCTCAATGCCCTTACCAAATACGGGAAGCCATTTTGGGTGACTGAGTTTGCCAACTGGCACAGCGAGGATGACGGCTCGCAAATCGACACGCTGGCTAAGCAGGAAGCGCAGATGACCGACATGGTCGCGACCTGCGAGGGCCGCTCAGATGTATTTCGGTATGCCTGGTTCACGGGTCGTCTGAGTCCTGATCCGCACTTCACCAGCCTGCTCGGTGCTTCAGGCCAACTTACAGATCTTGGAAAGCTGTACCTTGCCTTGCCTGCCCAATAGAGTTTCGTAGAACTTGTTGCATCGATCGACAATCAAAGATGGCAAGCAATTTGAATAGCGGCAAGCCTGGTTTTGCTAAAACAGCAGGCTTGACACTGTTCTCCAAGTCACCTAATCTCTACCACCCAACGGCAACGAGCAAGGTATTGGGACTATTGCACGAAACATCGCTCGAATATCCTCCCGAATCGTCGTACGGGAACGCATATTGCTGGCCGTTGATCGCGATAGAGTGGATGAACTTAGAATAGTGATCGGTGGGATCCGTCTGATAAAAGGCGCTGGGGTTTCCCCACAACGCGTTATTGAGCAGGTTCCCGGTCGTCGGATCAAATGTTCCGGCAACAGCCCCTACGTGCCGGTAGACTGCGCCGGAAAGGGACGGCTCGGCGACGCCCGATCCATTGGGCCCGGCGAGCGGAACGTCAGTGGTGTTGAAATCGTTCGCCGTCCAGAGCTGATCGATCCACGGGTTGTAGTAGTCCTGATAGGGGCCTCCTGTATTGAATCCTCCCGCTCCCGGTTCAACAATCCGGTATGGAGCGGTAAGCGTCGCTTCCGTTTGGAAGTCAGCAGGAACAGCATCGATAAAGTGCTGGAATGTCGTAGCGCGATTCTCTGCATAAGCCGCGGCATTCTCTCCAACGGCTATATTGGTTCCATCACCGCAAGTCAGCTGCATGGCAAGTTTGACGCCGAAGGCGTCCACGCGCGTTGTGTCCCCGTTAAAGAAATAGACACCCGCGGTGCCGGTGGTGCCTATGGTGTACTCGATGAAGTCGTAGTAATCGGTGTTCCCCTGGCCGACGTTGCCGAGGTAGAAATACATACGGCCTGAAGCATTGGCCGGCATACTGAAAGTAGGTTGACCGGCAATTGTATTGGTCGTAGTAACTCCGTTGATTGTCGCACTCCAAGTGATCTGATCGTCCGTATACTGACCGTTGGTCCTGTTCAGAATCTTGAATTCCATGACATCGCCTGTAGACGCAGCCGGCATATTGCTTGCATCCCAGAATGGCGGGTTGGAGCCGAGGCTCAGGGTTGTTGCGTTTACGGGGCCAGCCGGCGCCGATGTTCCGGATGGACCGCTCCCTTCAACCATGTAGTAATACGTCGTCGCGGCGGTCGCCAGAACATCCTGGAACCAATTGGATTTTGTGGTACCGATCGAGTTGCTCCCCGTCGGCGTGAATGCAGGCGCCGTGCTGCGGAAGATTGTGTATGTTACCGGCGCGGCAGCCGTGCTGGCGGGCCAGTTCAAATCAATCTCGTTGGCGGAAACTGTGAACGCTGTAAGTGTGGTTTCAGGAGTCAAGGTAGTGGCACTTACCTGGGAAGATACGCCTACAGACGCTCCGTCCTCATCTGCGGCTTGTACGGCGTAGTAATAGGTAGTCGAAGGAGGAAGCGCGTTGTTCACAAAGGCAGTGCCGGTAAGCCCGACTGCGATCTCATTGTTCGCGGATGGAGCAAATCCGCCGGTAGTGCTGCCGAATAGGTTGTAAGTGATGTTGCTGCAGTTTGCCTGCGGTGTAATTGCTGCCCAGCTCAAGTCAATGGCGCTCGATGAAGACGCGGTTGCCGTCAGTTCGCCCGGTGGCGACGGAGGAATCGCTACACATGAGTTTGCTGAGTTTGTCTCAGCGCTGGCCTGCGCCGAGGGCACTGATGCTCCGGCCGTGTCGACGGCTTCCACGGCGTAGTAGTAGATCGTCGAAGCTGCCAAGCCGATGTTCGAGTAAGCCGGACTCGTAAGACCGGTTGCTATTAGTGTTGCCGAAGAGGGCGTGAACCCGACGGTTGTGCTGCCATAAAGGTTGTAGGTGATGGCGCAATTGGGCGGAGGTACAACTGTTGCCCAGCTCAAACCAATGATACTGGGGGAAGACGCGGCTGCCGTCAGTCCGGTTGGTGGCGCAGCGGGGACAACTGTACAACGGCTGGGAACACCCCGGACCTCGATTCCCATAACCAGCGGTGCGTTGCTGAGGCCGTTGGTAAAGGCGATCACAATCTGGCCGCTGGTATTGGCGGTTGCAGTAAACTGCTTGACCAGTGCCGCGTCTGCTCCGACAGTGCCATAGACATCGAGATTGGGGATCACCGGCACGCCGTTGATGGCCACGTTGAATTCACGGCTCCCTACCGTGGTGAAATAGGTCTCGGCGAAGTGCAGCAGAACCGTATACTGAGCGCCGGCTGCAAGGCCCGGAATCGTGTAAGTGGAGACTCCAACCCGTCCGTTTTGATAAACCCCCATCGGCGCTGCATTTGCGCCTGGCTGGTTCAGATTGATGGCGGACGTTACGGCGCCGTTTTCACCTCCACCGACGCCGTATTCATCGGCAACAAAGGGGAAGTCGCCGCCATTCGCGTTGCTTTGAGCCGGACCACCCGAAGCGATGGCTACGATCTCTGTAGAGCCGGAGGCTTGCGTGGTCGCGGATGCCTGAGCCGATGGCGCCGACGAGCCGTCCCCATCCACCGCTTCGACAGCGTAGTAGTAAGTGCTCGAGGCGGCAAGGCCAGTGTTGGAATAGTTAGTACCCGTGACTCCACTTGCGATCAAGTTACTCGACGATGGAGTAAAGCCGCTGATAGTGCTTCCGTAAACACTATAGGAACCGATGGCGCAGTTTGCCGGAGGCGTTACCGCCGCCCAGCTCAGCCCGATGATACTTGACGATGATGCCGTCGCCGTCACACTGGCCGGAGCCGAGGGAACCGCGATACAAGACGCGCCTGCCGCCATGGTCTCCGCGCTGGCTTGAGATGAAGGCGCCGAACTGCTGACCGCATCGATTGCTTCGACGGCATAGTAGTAAGTTGTCGAAGGCGAGAGGCCCGTATCTGAGTAGGCTGGGCTCGTCAGGCCGCTCTCAATCAGATTGCCGGAAAAGGGAGTGAATCCGCTGGTTGTGCTGCGGTAGACACTGTAAGAACTGATGGTGCAGTTGGCCGGAGGCGTTACCGCCGTCCAGCCCAGGCCGATGACGGAGGACGAAGACGCCGTCGCCGTAAGACCGGTGGGCGTCGCGGGAGCTGCGCTGCAACTGGAGTTCGTCACCGTGAGCACGGCGGCGTTGCTGGTCGCGGAGCCGGCAGAGTTGCTAACTACAACCTGGTAATTGGTACCGCTGATTGCAGCGGAGGCCGCAGGGGTTGTATAGCTCGCGGCGGTGGCTCCTGAAATAGTTGTGCCGTTGCTTTGCCATTGGTAGGTCAACGGAGCCGTGCCACTTGCCACCACACTAAATGTCGCCATTTGCCCCACGCCAACTGACTGGGAGACGGGCTGCATGGTTATAGATGGCGCTGTCGGTTGAGGACTGACAGGAGTGCCGGGAGATGAGCCGCCGCAACCGCTAAGTGCACTTATACTGGCAAGACTCGCTGCCAGCAAAAGCTGTACGCCGCGCCGTCTCTTCCGGCCGAGGAAACAGAACACTCCCGCTAAAGCCGAACCGGGGAACCAAGGATCAGATTTGGAGTGGGGTGTAGTGGGCGCAGCGTAGGCAGTTGTCGATTGGACTGCGAGCGAAAATGTGGTTGTATGCTGCAGCGAGCCGGCCGTTGCAGTTATCGTGACTGTTGACGTGACGGGTAGTGGGTTCATTGGCGCAGTACTGTTGGATGAAGTCCCGCCGCAGGCTGTGAGCAGAGCAAGACCTGACATGGCGACCGCCAACAGCATGAGTTGGAAAGTGCGCCGTTTCTTCCGGCCTAGGTAGCAAAGCGCTACGGCCAGTACAGATCCAGGGAACCATAGACTGGATCTATTACGAATAGCGGCGGACGCCGTAGTGGTATTTACTGTCAACGTGGAGACGATGTTGCCTGCCGCGTTCACCGTTGCAGGAGCAAAACTGCACGTAGCCCCGGTGGGGAGACCTGAGCAAGTAAACCCGACCGTCGAGGTAGAAGAGAAGCCATTTTCCGGCGTCACTGTGACCGTTTCAGTCCCGCTGCTTCCGGCAGTCACGGAAAGTGTCGCTGGCGAGGCGCCGAGCGTAAAGTCCGGCGCAGACCCACTCGCGGAAGTCGTAGCGCTGGTCTGGCTGGATGGAGATGAACTTCCATCTGCATCGACAGCTTCAACAACGTAGTAATAAGTCGTCGCGGCTGTCAGGCCGGTGTTGCTGTAGCTTGTGCCGGTCGCGACTTTACCGACCAGTGTGCCAGCCGACGGCGTGAAGCCGTTGGTCGTGCTGCCGTACACGTTGTAGGAAGTGATTGAGCAATTCGCCGGAGCCGCGTCAGCCGTCCAACTCAAACCTATCGCGCTCGACGAACTCGCAGTCGCCGTCAGCCCGGTCGGTGCGGCGGGACTTGTGGTGCACTGCGTGCTGGCAGTTACCGTGAGCGTAGCCTTGGTGCTAGTGACACTGTTGACGGAATTTGTAACCACAACATAGAATGTGTCGCCATTGTCCGTGGCCGCAAGCGTCGGCGTTGTGTAGCTCGCGTTTGTGGCTCCGCTGATTGCGGTTCCATTTCCATACCACTGATAAGTTGGCGCGGGAGTTCCAGAAGCAATCACCGAGAAGGTCGCTGTCTGCCCGACACTCGAGGTGGTTGACTGCGGCTGCGTCTGAATTGCAGGAGCCACGGGCGACCCCGGACTCAAGTCGCACAGGGTTTCGCCGGGGTAGTTGACTGTCACCTGGTAGGACTGCGTGCCGTCGTAATTGACGATCGCGGTGCGGGTGGCGTCATTCGGATCCACCGTAGAGGTCCATGTGCTCCAGACGCCGGGGAAAGCGCAGACTGCGTCGCTGTTACTGCTGATGGTCAGGGCTTCGGAAGCAGTGGGAAGACGCATGTTGATGCTGCTGCAATAACTGGCCGCGCTCACGCCGGTGAACTGCGAACCGGGCGTCGAATCGGTCACGGTAGTGCGCGTCCAGGTCAGTCCGGTAATGTTGTCGGTCACCTGCGAGGGATTGGAAGAACTGATAACTGTGTAGCGTTCGGTCGAGCCGCCGCACTGCGCCACGTCGTAGACCTGGAACTCAATGATCGAGTATCCGTACTGCGTTGCGCGTTGCTCGCCAAGAACCCGAATATAGCGTGCCGTAACCGTTGGGAAACTTTCCTGATCAATACCGCCAATGCCGTTGGGGTTGCTGAAGGCAGTTTGCCAGTTGGATGCGACCGTTGGATCACCGTTTGTATACTGGATCGCATATTGGGTTGCATAGGCATTTTCCCAATAGATCACGACAGTGTTGAAGGCCACCGACGAGCCCAAATCCACTTGTAGCCAAGAGGGATCAATGCCGGGTACCGAAGGCGTGGGCGGTGCGTTGGCCAGGGCCGAGCCCCAGCGGCTATTTTCGGAGATAATGCCGTCAACGGCATTCTCCGCTCCCAGGCAGTTTGTGCCGCTGAAGGGCGGAGTGGTAGCAGCGTTGGTGCAGGCGTTCTGGCTGCTGCTGGCCGTAGCTGTCATATCCAGCGCCAGATTTACCCCTGGAGGCGCCAGCGTCAGGTTGGTCGCAGTGCTGGTTACCGGCGCAGCGGCTGCATTGTTGACCGTCACCGTGTATGCGCCGACATTAGCGGAGCTGAACTGCGGAATCTCATAGGAGATGGTGGGCAACAACTGAGTGCTCGCGCCAAGAATCGTTGCAGCACCATTGGTGGGAGTGAAATTCCATTGGTAGGTATAGGGGGCCGAGCCGGCAACAACGGCCGAGATCTGAACCGGCTGATTGTTCGCCACGGCTACTGCGGTCACAGGCTCGGTAACGATGCTTACCGGCGTCGGCGCGGCGATGGTGAGTACCGCGTTATTGGATTGTAGCTGTCCGACAGGGTTGCTAACGATCACATTGAAGATCTCCGTCCCGGTGGCCGTCAGAATGGGCGTGGTAAAGCTGGCCAGCGACCCGGATTGGACCAATGAGCCATTCTCATACCACGCATAGTTGAGAGCGGGCGAACCGGTGGCAGCCACGGTCAGGGTTGCGGACTGCCCGACGACCACAGTCTGCGAGCCGGGCTGCGTGGTAATGGCGACATTAGCCGCCGCGGCCACGGTCAGGGTGACGGGATTCGAATTCACCAAGCCATAGTTGCTGCTGACGGTTACCGTGAATGTTTCGTTATTCTCCGCCAGTGTGGTGTCGGGAGTGGTATAGGTGCTGCTGGTTGCCCCGGAAATCTGGCTGCCGTCTTGATACCACTGGTAGCTGAGCGTCCCGCCGCCCGACGCCGAAACCGTAAAAGTGGCCGGATAACCGACCGTGGTTGCCTCGTCCACCGGCGGCACAATGATCACCGGCGGCTCTGTTTGCGGAGGAGGAGGATGAGCAACCGAGGTCAGCGTAACGGTGTTGCTGGTCCCCAGTCCAAGCGCGCTGGCCGTCACCGTCACGGGTGCAGGCGTGAAGGTGCTGCGCAGGGCGATCTTCTGCAATCCGCCCTCGAAGTTTAGTTCCAGGTCTCCGGGCGCGTGAAAGAATCCGTAAGGCAGATTGGCAATGTCGTTCTCGTGCAACTGGGAAAATGCGTCCTGGTAATCGTTGGTCCACTGGGGAACGGCCACCAATTGCTGCGTGCCGCCCATGTACGTTCCCCCTGTGCCGGTCACCGTAAAGGTTACGTCGTCCATCGCTGTGGGTACCCAATTGCCCTGCGCATCCTCGACCTCGGCCTGCACGAAGGCCGCGTCGGAGCCGTTGGCGGTCCATTGGAAGCTGGTGCCGTCGGGCCTCACCACTTCAGGGAGAACCGTGAGCACGATCTTGCTTTCGGCTCCTGCCGTCGTCAGCGTGTGAGACACTCCCGAGACTGGATTGCCGTCCTCGCCGATGCATTCCGCGGTGGCGGTGCCAGGAGCCCAGTTCACCATCCAATGAACCTGGCCGGGCATAATAGTCGTAGATTGGCTCAAATCCGAATGTGAATCGATGTTCCAGGGGTTGGGCGTCTGATCCGCGAGGGGCTCGCCCGTCACAGGATCCTTGGCCGCGCCGTTGATCAGCAGGCGAACTTTCGGGCAGTTACTGAAGCCGTTCACCTGAATCGGGGTACCCGCGGTGTATTCGTAGGCTCGGTTCCAGTGATGCGCCAGGTGAACTACGGGCTGGATTGCGTAAGGCACCCAGTTGGCCTGATAGACGTAGTAGAGCAGCCGGGGAAAACGGTTCTGATCCACCATGGAATAGCCCAGCGAACGGACAAGTGGGTTGCCTGACCCATTTGCGTCGTTTGCCTGATTGATCATCAGGGGCTGATTTTGGAACTCCGCCCAAGTACTGATCTCGCCCGGAGTATCGGCAAAGTACCACTGCGCCATGCCGAAGGTGTTAGCCGCCCGCCCTTGACGCCAGTCGTCTATATATGGAGCTGAATAAGCCAACTCGTAGTCATATGCGGAAACGGAAACACCCCCGAGGTTAATGACCGTGCCGCGCCCGGTGCCCATGTTGTCCCAATACTCGGCGCCGAATGCCGGGTTATTCGGGTAGCTGCCCTTCATTGCCACTTCGCAGCCGGCCCCGTCGCACTCGGCCATAAAACCCCACGCGGGATTGTATCCGCGATCCGCCTGAACACGAGGAGCGATATTATCCCATGTTGTAGAAAGGGCCATAAGCGCATCCGCAAGTGGCGTGTTGTTTCCGCCATTATCCGCTTCCCAGTCAAGAATCGACGGGTGACTGCGATCGCGGATGATCATGTCGCGATGCACCTCCTGCTTCAACTGAAGATCGTCGGCCGACGGGTTGGAGGTGGCATTCCAATGGCCTTCGCCGTCGCCGCTGGGCTGGTCGACCATTACGCCGTAAGCATCAGCCGCCTCCACAAACTCCTCGCTCTGCGAGCAATGGCCGGGACGCCAGACATTGCCGCCGCTAGCCGCGAACTCGGCCAGATCGCGCCACCACACTTCATCCGGAACCGAGGAGCCGAGAGCCGGATAATCGTAGCGGCTCGCCCCGCCCCACAGATGCGTTAATTGACCGTTGAAGTAGGGGAAATTCGCATCCCAGGTAAGTGTGCGGATGCCCAGCGGGCTCTCAAATGAATCCACCACAGCGCCGTTCACGCTGACAATGCTATAGACCTTGTACATGTACGGCTTGCCGTAGATTGAGTTATTCGGATACCACAAGGTCGGATTGGGAACGGTAATTAATTGATTGAATTGCGGCACCGGGCCGGAAGGGAAAGTGTCTGGCGTCATCGCCGGCAGCGATAGAGTCATCGGCGGCGCGGTCACCACCACGTTGCCTTGCTGATCCACGATCTGCGTCGTCAAGGTAACCTGCTGCGCAGTCGTGCTCTCGTTGAGAACGTTGGTCTGCACATTCACCACCGCTGAAGCCGCCGTCGCCGTACCCTCTGCGGCTGGAACTTCGGAGACCGTGCCCACATAGGTGCCCCAGGTCTTGGTGTTCGAGTACACATTCAGCGGGATATGAACCGGGTTGGTGACATACATGTAAACATTGCGGAACAAGCCAGCCATATCCTGGCCGAAGCGGAAGACCTCGCAGAACCCCGGCGTCGTATACCAACCGGCGTTCCTCGACACATCAATCGCGATCACGTTGTCGGAGGAGCCGTCGGCAACGATATAGGGCGTCAGATCAACCTGCACGGGAACAAACCCTATCACGTGTGTCGCCTGAGAGTTGGCCGCGACCGCGCTGATGCCAGGCAGCAGATTGCCGTTGATGAAGACCTGAACCCCTGTGTGCGCGCCTTCGAGATCCAGCAGGAACTTCTGGCCAGCATACTTCGGATCTACCTTGAAGTGCAGGCGATACCAGTTGAAGTTTCCTGTATCCTCGCCCCCGCCGGAAACCTGGTTGATAAAGGTGCGCGGGATATTCGCGTCATAGGGAAGGCCAACCTGCTTCCAGGTGGCAGCGGTGTCGCTGCTCTCCACAAAGCCGGGGCTCGAATAGGTCGCCGAGTTGTTCGTATTCTGGAACCACCAGTGGCTCTGCGGCTCATTGGAGGTCGAGGTCGCATCTGCAACGTACTCCGGCACGCCCGCCGCGAGATTGATCGTGAAGCGCTGCGAGATCGGCAATGATGGTTCCACCTGCTGCGCTTCGGCGCCGGAGACGCCGATCCCCACAATCGCCGGCAAAAACATCAAAACAGACAGCCACAGCCTGCAAACCCTTTGCAAGTTGGCACCCATGTACCGGGCTCTCTGCTCATGGACGCAGGCGAGGTTGTCAGCGCGGATCAATCCGATAAGCATTCTGCACCTTCGATTCTCAAATGAAACTTCAAGTTCAAAGTTGAAAAAGGAAATATCCACGCATCTAAGCGTTCCGGAACGGTTTCATGCGTTTGGATCTAATACGGTTGCTCACAACAGTGTACGGCTAGGAAACTGGGAAACTGCCTAAAGTCTAAACTTTCGTAATAAGTGCCTGTATGACGATCGCACTACTTTGTTGGCCGCAGCGCTACAGCGAAACCAGAGTCACCGTATTCCGAAGCCACAGACCTCAAGTCGACGCGACCAACAGGGGGCGGCGACCCAGCACGCCAACGTTGCGACAACCATGAATGTCTATGGC